>Ga0302189_10000737_pt1 | contig 28803 bp, 31 predicted proteins | sample II_Bog_E2_2_FD_194551 | JGI IMG/M metagenome (GOLD analysis project Ga0302189, IMG submission 194551) | Peat permafrost microbial communities from Stordalen Mire near Abisko, Sweden - II_Bog_E2_2 | ecosystem: Environmental > Terrestrial > Soil > Wetlands > Peat | place: Sweden: Abisko...
TCAGGGAAAGTAAGTTATTTTGTGCGCCCGGGTGGTGGAATTGGTAGACACGCAGGTCTCAGAAGCCTGTGCCTTAACAGCATGCGAGTTCGAGTCTCGCCTCGGGCACCACTTGATAGATAATTACTTAGGTGATTAAGTAGAGTTGCCGGAATGTGGAAAATCGGGTGTTCTACACCAATCTTCTACACTTTATGAAATTCCGCGCGACACCGGTTCCGAACCTCCTGCGGGGTGAAAACGGAACCTACTACGCCAGGATCAAACACCTCGGTCGGCAGCATTGGAAGTCCCTCAAAACCGAAACACTCACAGTAGCTAGGCAGCGTCTCCGAGTTCAGGAGGATCTGGTACGCAAACGAAAGGTTACCAAGGGCCTGGCGATGACTTTTGGCCAAGTCGGCGACATCTATGCTGGTCAGGTAGCGGCAGACTCGCGCCTAGCAGGCTCCAGCAAGGAATTCCGACTTAGGCCCCAAACGACGCTTCAGCGGACCTGGCCGTTACTTTGGGAAACGGACGTTCGGCGCATATCGACTGAAGACTGCCTAAATTGGCAAAATCGCTTTGAAAGCAAAGGCCCGAAGTACACGCCGAAGAATGCGAAAACTCCTGTCCGAGGCAACTCGTCCACGGTTGTAAATTCATGTATCGCCTATCTTAGGCGGGTCTTCGATATAGCAATAAAGGAGGGCTTAATCGGCGAAAATCCGGCCCGGCCGATGCAGAGGAAGAAGCCTGAAAAGAAGCTGCTCGAGTTGCCCTCGGGACCAAAGTTTCGAGAAATCGTGGCCGAGGTTCGAAAGTCCCATAGCCGCTGGCGCGACGACACCGCCAATTTTATCGAGGGCCTCGCCTATTCCGGAATGAGAAAGGAGGAGGCGGCCCGGATGACCTGGGCCGATATCGACTACGACCGAAAGCTGATGGTGATCCACGGTAGCAAGACGGATGCCGCCACCCGCATCGTCCCGCCGATTCCGGCGATGTGGGATCTATTATCTCGGATTAAGAAAGATGGGCCTGTGGTCTTCAAAGTGAATAGCGCCCTAACGTCGCTCGCCAAGGCATGCCAGATCGTCGGCGTGAAGAAGCTGAATCATCACGACCTCCGCCATCTTTTTGCTACAACCGTTATCGAATCGGGTGTAGACATTCCTACGTTGTCGCGTTGGCTCGGTCATGCTGATGGAGGTGCTTTAGCAATGAAGACTTATGGTGAATTTAGGCCTGGGCACAGCGTTGAAGCGGCGGCGAAGGTCAAGTTCTGAGGCATATTCGTCGGCCATCAACAAACCCATGGCCCGCGAGTTTCTGACGTTACCAGAAGTAGCCAACTTGGTTGGGTGCTCCAGACGTTTCCTTGAGAAACGGATCCAGGACGGCGAACTTCGAGCTTTCAAGCCCAGCTCCCGTATCGCGCGAATTCGAAGGGTCGATTTGGAACGTTGGATAGAGCTGTATTCATCTGGGGGAAGGGCGAAGCCTGGACAGGCGGGAGATTAGGTCCAAGGCCGGATGAACAATTGGGCCGGCAATTCTTTGACGATGCCATCAACCGAAGAGTTAAAAAGAGCGGCGTTGATCCTTGAGATTGCAGAAGCAATCTCGAATCAATTTCGGACGGTCGGGCCGGTTCCCCCGGAGTTCTTCCCGCTTCCAGATCGAGGGCCCGACCCCCATTTTGGGCTGAGCCGCAGCATGTACTATGACCTAGAAAAACGGGGCAAGATCATGCTGGTGAGGCTTAGAAAGGCGGGAAACTTGCGTGGCAAGGTCCTAGTCCGCTATCGGCAGGTCTTAGAGTACGTCGAGAAGTGCCACGAGATGTCGCCAATCGCTGAGTGAAACCAATTCGGGGAAACTATTCCGATCTCAGACCTGCAAGGTAGCTTGAGTATCTACAAGTAAGAAGGCGGGCTAGCTTCCAGATGCACTCCTTCTGAAAGATCTAACCTTTCAGAGGTAGGCTCGAAATGGGACTTCATCATGCGGGCGTCGCCTTCCGCCCTCCGTGTGTTTGCCCCCGAAGCCCCAATTGACTTTGGGATTGGATTTTCGCGCATATGAGCTCATCAGGCCGCCTGATCGTGTGATTAACCTTGGTCATTGGCGATTCCACTGGGCCGGCGCGGGATGAATCGAAATTCCCGGATTACCCATTCTAGGGGGAGTTTCGAATAGTTTGAGATGCTCTGGAACGTAATTTCAACGTGCCTGTTTCCTTTTGTCCTCTGAAGCAGCCCCTGGTGGAGCAAGTTGTCGACTGTGTTCCTGCAGACGCCCAGAATGATCGAAGCCTGATATTTTGAAGCAGTGAGGGTCATATAATCCCTTATAGCAGATGAAAACGGCTGGGGATTTTCGAACGGCCCTGATGATCGGCAATCATGATTACCTTCCAAATTCAGGCCCTTGTCGCCGGGTAGCCTCTGAAGTTCGTCCGCTAGATATTCAACTGGAAGATGGGCGTAGCGGGCTAGGCTCTCTATGCAGATGAAAACAAAGATATTGTCGGGTTGATACCGGACTAGGAGGCGTTTCCTGAGGAGGCTATCGACAAGGTCGTCGCTTGTGCCTAGTAGCTGGGCCGTCTGCTGCCGGGTGAGGTTCGAGTGCATACCTATGCATAGCACATCGCCGGTTCACGATCTTTCAGGCAGGCTTCGTAGGCCCACAACAGGCAGGGCCTCCGTCAAAGGCCAATGTTTCCCATAACATGTTGGGTGCCTCGTGTCGGTGGGGGCCCTCCGAAAGCGGTTTAGGCCTCAGACCCCGGGGTCGGACGTGCTGCGGCAGGCATGCTAGACTCCTTGTTACCTATGCCGAAGAAGAACTCTATTTGTCCCGCTAAATCAGGCGCTCAGCGGTCGCGCGAATTTTATTCCAGGAAGCTCTCTGCAGGAACGAGACGCCTGGGAGTATGGGTCTGTCCTGCCAATCGCGCCCTTTTTGCGGGAATTCGCGCTATTGATTGGAGCAGACCAATCAAGGACAGGATACTCAAGGACCAGTTGATTACGCTGTCAGATTCCAACGAGGGTCTTGCTAATATTGTGGCGGAACCCGTGGAAGACCCCGTTAAATATGAAAATCCTGCTTCCAAAGGAAAACGGGCCCGAATCCCTAACGAGAGGCCAACTCTGGATGCGGTCCCGGCAGGCGAGCAAGCGGAACTGCCGTTAGGATAACCTCACTTGAACGTGAGATTTTAACGGGAGAATTTCTCGTTCGATGATTGGCCGCCGCCTTCCTTCCGGGTTCTTCCGTTGGACTCTAACGCAGAGTCGATTCGTTAGATTCCAACGGCGGCCGGGATTGTGAGCATCTCACGCCAAACGAAAAGCAAAGCGGCACAGGCACGGTTGGAGTTTGGGTGCCCAATCTCGGTAAGGCCCGGGGTCATGAGCTTGCTAAGGCAGTAATGTATAGAAGAGCCAAGAACACCCTCAGAATGGATGGCAGGATGTCCCAGGGGTCTCAGGCCTGGCGCTAGCCCATTTCCCCAAAAACGGCCAATCGCCCTCGCTCCCCTCCACTGGCCGTATTTTAGAGATACTTATGCGCTGCGGCGATTGAGCTAGATAGCGATTCCGTCACAACCCAGCCTGCGGGGCCTCGCCGCACAGCCTCTCCAGAAGCAATCCCGCCTCCGCCGGCAACCCGACTAACTTAGAATCTGCCAACCAAGAGATTCGGCGCCAGCCTCCCAGCCATTCATCCAATTGGAACCCGGGGCAGACCAATTTGAAGGTCGGCTCCCCGGGGTATGCTATATAATTGGGATGAGCCTCTATCTCAAAGCCGAAACCTCCCCATCCCGGGTCAGCTATGGAAGGCCCAGTATGTTTCCCGGGCGTTATAACCCGAAGGAGACAGACTGCATCGCGGATTACAGGCGCAGTGGGCAGCTATGGCCGCACCTTAAGTTTCACGCGGGCCCTCCTTCGCCGAGGGAGCTGAGGCAATTGGCCGGAGGCAAGAATCCCGTGACCCGCGGGAATCTAACGGCCCGTCGCCACGGCCGCTCCGAACGCCAGCACCCGGTGGCGTTCATCTCATTGGACTTTGCCGTGCCGAAGTCCGTTTCGCTGCTTTCGGAGATTGGGGGGGACAAGCGGATCCGCGGTGCCGTCCGGGCGGCCAACGACGAAGTGGTCGCCCTTTTCGAGAGGGACTACGCCGGCGTGCGTCCCCGCAAGAAGTCCGACCCCGACCGCAACGGGTTCCGCAAGACGGGGAAGATCGCCGCGGTCTCCTACCTGGAGAACGACAGCCGCGAGGGGGATCCCCACCTGCACGTCCACAACGCGATCTTCAATGTCACCCTGGACGAGAGGGACCCGGGGCGCCGGCTCAAGGCACTGGGCATGACGAAGGCTTTCAAGGATCAGCGTCTACTGTCGGACTTTGCCACCAGGCAGCTTCAGGCAAAGGTACGGGCCCTGGGCTACATGACGGTCCCAACCCTTGGGGGCCGCAGCTTCGAGATTGCGGGGGTAGGGAGGCAGTTGATCAGGAAGGTCTCCAAGCGGCACGAAACCATCAAGGCCGGGGTCGCCTCCCGGAAGCGCCGCAATCGGGCGGCCGGCCTAGAGGAGGACGAGCGCGAACTGGAGCTCAAGGTCGCCAAGAAGACGCGGCCAAAGAAGAAAATCAGACTCCAGTCTGACTTGCGGGCCCAATGGGAGCGCGAGCTCACCCATGAGGAGAGGCAGCTTCTCGTGACCCTGGCCGCCAACGCCCAAGGGCTTCAGGCGCCGGACCTGGGGCCCAGCCCGCAGGAGGCTGCTTCGGAGCCCGTCCCGGCCATGGCGCCCCGCCCAGTTTCCCGGCCCGCCCGCGAGCGGGACCCGGCTCCCACCTTGCGGTCCCCAGCGGTGCCTGTCGCGCGGCCCCTGGTCCATCCGCCGCGGCCGGCCCCTGTCGCCTTGCCCGCGAAGCCCGGGCGCCCCGAACTTCCGCCCCCGCCTCCTCCCCCGCCGCCGCCGCCCGACGAGGTCGAGGGGATGACCCTGTAGCCGTCCCATACGGGGGTTCCCGCCGGGGTTAAGGATCCGCCGATACCCCCGGATGGCCCGGGAAAACGATACACAACCCGTCTAACCTCACTAAAGTACTTTGGCCAAAGACGCATGAACTAGGGTTTTGTTGCGGTGTTGGATCCCCTCGGGGCCAGAAGTGCGCGGCCGCCAAACCTGGCGAGATGGCCCGGCAATTTTGGGCAAAACGACCCGGTGGAAAACGATGTGCTATAAGGCACCTATCCCGCGACCCGTCGCGGTGACCTTCTCAAAAACCCATGAAAACCCAGCTCCAATTCGCCGACGGCCAGTCCTATCCGGTAACGGATCGAACCGACCTTGATAAACAGCCTCTCAGTGACCTTCTCCAAAAATTTTGGAAGCATCGCATTTCTCCCACGTGCGGCTGCAGGGGGAAGATCATTTTGAATATGGAAATAGTAAGGAAGCCGACGTGCGCGAAAGCCTGGCGTGGTAGCGGCTCCGTGCTACCTTCGGCCGGCGCTGCGCCGGCTAAGGTCAAGGTCGATGAGTATTACGTCCGGCGCGACCACGAGACAATCGACCAACATGCGCCTGATTGTCCCTTTTCGCTGGTCCGGCGTGATCAGTCGACATTGCACCGTGGAGAGAGAAAAGTCCCGCTATCGGCATTTGGGCCGCTGCGCGATCGGAGCGGAAGCCGGGAGCATTCAAATGATAACGGAGGGGCAAATGCCGGGCAAAATCTCGGCACGTTCAACGAATTCTGCAATGAAGCAATCGACGAGACCTGCTATATTGCAGCAAGGCTGGCCGGCGAGACGTTTGGGACGCCGAGCACGAAGGTGTTCTTCTCCTGCCTGGGGAATGAAATTCGCACGTTCAAAGGGATGACGGAAGATGGCATGACTCCCTTCGACGCCGCCAATCGCAAGGGTTGTCGCCTCGAATTCGGATTATGCAGGTCGGATTTCATTGGTGGATCCTTCCCCGAGTCGACTGGGTCCCTTCGGGTTCCTCTGTCGACGGCCAATATGGACGGGGATCTCCTCGACCGAACATACATCATGAAGAAGACGGTGTTTGACAGGGTGACCAAACACGTTCGTCGCCGGAGTTACTCCCTCGAGGCCCCGTACGTTTGGATCGGAATCATCTCGCCCGACAGGCGGATAGAGAGGATCTGGCTTTGGTCAGTCGTTGTTTGCAGGGGAAAAATACTGCTCACCGACTCGAGGCCTGAGAACCTCTTTGCAGCGAACGCGGTCCAAAAAGGCAATGCGGTCTATAAGGTTAGGTCTGTCGATGACGCCAATCTACTCATTCAGTCGATCATACCCGATGCCCCTTTGTTGGTTACGCAATGTGATTTTATTACCTGGAACGGTCGTATCTTGACGATAGTCGAGGTGGTACATTGTTCGGCAAACGATAAGGGATACCTAAAGCGCCTTGAAAAGAAGGAGCGGCAAAAGGGCGGATATCTTGAAATCAAAGCGGGCGGCATGCTGGACTACCTTAGGGCCGATATGGATTCGCCGGAGACCCAATCGCTCTTTGCCGATCCGGATCAAGAATTCGGCGGGTCATACGCCTTGGCCATATGACAAACAGCGAAAACGGGGTTAGCCAATTGGTGCAAATTACCACACCGAGCCAAGGGGAGGGCGGCCCATCTTGGGGCATGGCCGGACGACGGGCACCCACCCCCTTGGAAGAGCGGATGCTCCTCTCGGTTGTCCGGGAACTGTCGCCGCGGGACCGCTGCCTCATCACGGCCCAGTGGTTTACGGGTTTCCGCATCTCTGAAATCCTTTCCCTAACGGTGGGCTCTGTCCTTAGGAATGGGGCGATCGTGAGCAAGATCGGTGTCGCCCCCCGGAACATGAAGGGCGGCTACGGCAGGACAAGATGGATACCTGTCCTTCCGGAGCTTAACCGCGCCCTGGGAAGCTACCTGGGGTGGCTCCGCAGGCGCTTGGAGCTAAGGCGACAAGATTGGGGAACTCTCCGGTCTGCCGTTATCCATATTTCGCCACACTGGCCGGGGCCGTAAAGTAACTCGCTTTGTTAAGCTTGTCCCTGCGCGCAGGGCGCTAAAGTGTGCAATTTGAGCGTTTTTCGAAACTTTGTCTGGGAGCGTTAACGAATCCCTCAACCCGCTACTCCGCCCGGGCAAACAATCCCTTCCATGGAGAACGGATCCTCAGCGGTAGCTCGAGAAAGCGATGGGAATGCGGACCTCTTTCTCCGTGACTTCGCCCAGCAAGCCCACTTTGGGTTGGCGGAATACGATCTCATATTTGCCGGGCTTGTTCAGTTCCTTGGCAGAAAATACTGCGTCTGTCTCCCCGAGAGCGTAACTGGCGCTTTCTGCCCCGCCATCGTCCATAAGCCGGCGATATTCATCCGCGGTCAGTCCCAGGCCCGACTGGACCGCCTTGTCAGATAAACCAGTAATCCGATAGGTTTGCAGAGTAGCGCGCTTCAGGCCGTCGTCCATGGCGGCAAAGGAGGGGCGCACAGAGGCGAGGATGTTCTTTTGGGTTTCTGCTACGGCAGCCTGCGTGCGTTTATCGAAACGGGATTCCTTGGGGAAAGGGTTGCCGCCGTGCCACGCTGGCACTTCTGTCAGGCTTTCCACACGCTCGCCGTCGCGCAGCAGGATGATCTGGCGCATGGAGGCAAAGGCTGTCCACGTGCGGGCACTTATGTACTGCTGCGAGAGGGAAAGGCGCACTGCCGTTAACTTGCTGAGAAAGGCCACATAGTTGCGATCGACGGACCGGTACTCCTGTGCCTGCTCCTGCGCGTGCTTAGCGATCAAGGCCAGCGGTGTTTCGATCGAAACGTAAATGGCATCGTTCGCAAAAAAGCCCGAGGTGCTCTTGAAGATGTAAGCGTATTGCAGTGGCTCGGCCTTTTCCTTGCATGTCCTGCCGAACTCGATGGCTGCCTGCACGTCCTCAGCTGACGGATCAACGACGAAGCCAGCAGTGTGATTGGCATAGAGGGGCGGGATCGCCTTGATGAAGCCTCGTTCCCTAAGGGACCACTCGGAGGCCCGCGCGTTAATGGATACCAGACAGAAGGCGCTCGCCAGTGCGGCGAACAGGGGTGCTTTCATGAAAGATGGAATAGAAGCATGCCCTAGCTCACGGTTCTGGCGAACCGAAAGCGTTAAGAGGCTTGTTATTGTAAACCTGCACCTGAGCGCAGCAGCGGTGCGTGGGCGTGCACTAAGCTATCTGGCCCCGGCGGGTCTGCCGAAAAGTGCAAAACGGCACAGCGGGGCGGGGGAGGGTTTCATCTCGGGGTATGGCTGGACGATACGCCCTCAACCTTCTCGAAGAACGCCTAGTTGAGCCAAAGATGCCGAAATAGGACGCCCCCCGTCCCCGCGCATTCGCAACTGTTCTCACGCGTAAAGAATTCGCGCCCTGGTTTACGGCTCAGGAATGAAAACGAGAAGTGATTGGCATCCCCTTGGGCAAGGTCGCCGATCCCCAGAGTTCGTTGGATCAGGGCGACAGCTAGGAAAATGCCGGAGGCTACAGAGACAAAGCCAACCGAAAACTCACGCCGGCGAATTTCGCCGAGCTCGGTGAGGTATTGCTCGGCGGCATGGCCGCAACCCGGGTCGGCAAGGTATGCGCGCACGGCGGCAGCTTTTTTAGGAGGAAGTTGGCCGAGCACGGTTTCTCGATCAGGCTGCGTCATGTTCCGAAGGATCTGGGCTTCTTCTTCGATGGTCGGGTATACCGGCAACGGGTTTGAACACTTCAGGCACTCACCGGTGGCGCAGTCGTAGCTGGACAGCTTTGTAGTTAGCCCCGAGGTGCTCCCGCCGAGTATGAGCCGTGGCCAGAAATTCTGAAGCGCGTGACGAGCAACGTTTTTGTCAACGCAGGAAATGATCAACCGGTATTTGAATGCGGCCTCAAAGGCGTTCAAGATGGGCGAGTTTGTGCGGGGAACCGGCAGTTCTTGGTATTTCTCCCAGTAGACCGACTGCGCATCGACTGTGAAGCGGGTACTCTCCAGAATTGCCCTGCATGCTTCGGCCTTACCCGGCGGCGAGTCACGGTGCGACAGACAATAACGGTTGAGGTTCGTGTCATCAAGTGGGTCGCCGTCAAGAATGACGGTATGACCAGAGCGCTCGGGAAAGTATGATAGGGTGGCCGCCAGCGCTTGGCCAACGGCGCCGGCGCCGCAGAGATAAAAGGGCTCTATGGATAACTCGGTGATAGAAGGCCCGTCACGAAGGGCGGCCCACTCGCTGGCCGCCTTCCCATCCCAAGCAGAGAAGTGGAGTGGCTCCCGTTGCATTCGGCCTTCACCCTGCCAGTCGGTGATCCGTTGGAATGCCTCGGCCGCGCCAAGAGTTGCGGCCAGCATGGGCCCGATGGCGACGTGGCCGACGCCGACGGGAACATCCAGCACCGCGGCGGCCGCACAGCGCCAGCCTTCGCCCCAAATCGCATAGTCACGATCGGTACACTTCGTGAATCTGGGATCAACGTTGAGAATGATATCGGCCGGGGCAGTGGATGCGATCGAGGCGGCGACCGTTTGCCCAGCGATCTGGGCAACGGTCCGAACCAGTGTTTCAGACAATCCGGGCTGGTATCCGAACAAAGCGATGCCTGGTCGCATTGGCACAGCAGGAACATCAAATTCAATGTGGCTGACGACATTGAATTGCCGGGCAAGCAGGTTCGCGAGCCACCAGAGGATGAGTTGGCCGTTATGACTAGTTGCAATCTCGGTCGAAACTCGAACCCGAACACACCCAGGATAAAACTTCCGCTTTTGCTCTCGCCTCAATCCAAGCAAATGCCGGTCACCGGGTTCTTCGATGGCAGGCTCAGTGAACATTGCGAGGACGGAGGTCGAGGATTTCGGGAATGGACAGCGTGGAATCGAACACGATGCGTAGCGGCACTTTTTCGTCGGCCAGCCGTTGCCAGCGTCCCTCTAGAAATTCGTGGACTCCGATGGACACGGGCCATAGCGGGCGGATCCGGCCATAGGAAGGAAAAACCAAGGAGAGAGCATTGCGGCTATTCGCGTAGCGGTCATCGTAAGGGGAATGCCCGACCCACCTGGAAGGATGCGTGTGGACTTGGGCGAGGTTGAACCACCCGCGAGGCCGGGTTGCCTCGGAGAGTTCGTCGATGGCGTGTTCAGGCAGCTCATAGTGACCCCACGAATTGATCTGGGAGGGAACCACGATGCCATGGACTGTGGAATCGACGTCCCCAGAGGTGCCATACCAAAAAAGCCCGCATTCCAGCTCGCGGCGCGCGGTTGCCTTGAATGCAAAGCGAGTCAATTCGAGGATTTCGGGGTGGGCATGAAGCGCGCGAGCAACCGATCCGTTCCAGCGGGGTGGGTCGGGCCGGCTCCAGTCGGCGGTACATAAGTCACGATGGCTTCGGTGAGAATCGTCCATTGTAGCATTCGGTAAGGGCGCCCTCGATCGTGTTCAAAGTCGCAGCGAAAGTCTGTTTCGGATGTTTCCAGACGTATTTGTCGTCAACATCGTGCAGAATTTCGTAGAATTCCCGGGTGACGGAGCTGCAAATTAGCTGGCCGATATTGGGGTGGTTCTCGTGAGTCCGGATTTCGTCGCTTTCTAGACGGGGCAGCCAGAAGCGATCCGCCGGAAATGTGTAGGTATTCGTGGTCGGGTTTACAAACTGCGCACCGGGCGGCCATTCAGGATAGTGCCGAAAGTCGAGCTTCAGAAGGAACGCCGGCCCGTCAGCGACCTGGTTACGATAACCGGTCAGCGGGATCAGCAGCGTGAGCTCGTCGAGACGGGTCCAGCCTGACTCTCCCCAGGTCACCCGGCGGCCTCCTAGTACGACGATAAGATCGTGCTCAAAGGCCGCGCGAGCGAGCATGGGGTTGGCAAGAACCGGCTTTTGGCCCTTGGCTGCCATCTCAAGCACCTCCGGTCTTCCGACGGAGTTTGTATTTGTGGCCAGGGCAAATGTGCTGGTCCCGCAGTTTCTCGAACGTTAGGGCAAGATAGCCCATCAGCGACTCACCGTCTTTCTCGCAGAGGAGCTTGTCCTCGCCAGTTGGGGCTTCACCGATCTTCGTATAGGCTGTGTCCAAGGCCGAATGAAGCGTATCGCTCCAACGAACTTGGAAACGGTAGTCACGGTTGGTGTTGAGGTCGAGGAACTCGACCTCAGGGCCGCCAGCGTTTTCGCTAGTACCCGAGATTTCTGTTTCGGTTTTGTTATCAGTTATCATGACGAAGATGCGTGCAGTCTTGGGTGCGAGATTTGAAGTTTTCCGTTCCAGGCAGAAGTGGTTTGCAGCAATATGATTATTGGATGGCTAAAAGATCTATAAAAAATGGCCATCGAGTCAACATGAATCCACATTGGATGTTGATTATTTCCACTTCCTGCGTTTATGTTATCACTATCACCTCCCCCCAATGACCAATAAACGCACAATGACCCTCAACCTTTCCGATGCGGAAATGAGCGCCTTAGAAGTACTTGCCGAAAAGAAAGACCTCAATAAGACGGTCGTCATCCGCCAGGCCCTCCGCCTCTACCAAATGGTGGATCAGAGAATGCGGGAGGGGAAAAAACTGTTCATCGAAGATGAGCTGACCAAGGACAAATCCGAATTGATGTTCATTTGAGAGCATCGTCTCTGTGGAAAAGTCTCTCGTCTATCTTCAAGGTCCGGACGGCAAAGCCGTTCAAGCCGAACTATGGGACGACATTTCCGCAGAGCATGTCGCCCACTGGACGGATAGCTGGAAACCAGAAATCGAACGCTTCCGCCAACGTTTGGAAAAGGATGGGGTGGCGCGCGAAAAATGGCCGCAGGACCTGCATTGGGATTGGAGCGAGAAAGCCGACGCCACCCGCACGGTGCTGGCCTACCAGCGGTTCGCGCTGGTCTGCGAAGGTCGCTTGCAGGGACTGATGCTGGTTAATCTGGTGACCTCCACCGGCCGGCTGGCTGCTCAGCAGGGCAAGCCTTTGGTCTATATCGATTTCGTCTCCACCGCGCCGTGGAATAGGCCGGATTTCTGCGACAAGCCCCGCTTCGTGGGAGTCGGTTCCGTGCTCATTCGCGTCGCCGTGGAGCTGAGTCGCGCCGAAGGTTTCCGCGGCCGTATCGGCCTCCACTCACTGTCGCAGGCCGAGAAGTTCTACCGGAAGACCTGCAGCATGACCGACCTGGGACCCGATACGGGCTACTACAAGCTGACCTATTTCGAAATGACGGAAGCCCAAGCCACCAAATTCACCAGCGAACCGCCGAAGAAATAATCATCCATCTTTTCATTTTTCCACCCGCCCGCCCATTATGAAATACAACATCTCAAAAGAATGGGTGCTGCACCAAGCCCGTCTCGAAGAGGGGTTGGAGATCGGCACCGCAGCCCTGCCCCAAAACCGTGCGCCCCTCACGTCGCTCGACTGGTCTCTTTTCCCCCTGAAAGAGATGTTCAAGCGCAGTTGGTTTACTGGCTTCCGCGGATCGCTGGCCGACGCCAAGGCGCAAGGGAGTGCGCTGGTTGAAGCCTATATCACGCGCGCCATCCCACGTCCCGTCGTCTCGTTGCAAAGGCAGCGTGTTCGCGCGGGTGCCGAAGCCGATCCCTATGCTCTGCTGGCATGGCAATGCCGGGTGTTATTGATCGCCAAATCAAATGCGCCCCGTGTTCCGTATAGGGCCAGTGTGCTAACAGATGATTGGTTCACGGAGCTGGTCCATCTCAGCCGCTTTACTGATGGGCCTCTCCGGGCCCAGGCATATTTGCGGGAGGTGGGCATCCCACTAGTTATCGAGCCTCATCTTTCGTCGACCCATCTGGACGGCGCAGCGCTTTTTTCTGAACGTGGACCCGTTATTGGCATGACTCTACGCCATGATCGACTCGATAACTTCTGGTTCGTGCTGCTTCATGAGCTGGTTCACGTCAAAAAGCACCTGCGCAAGGGAAGCTTAGAGGATATTTTCGATGATCTGGATGTGGCGGCCGAAGATATCGAACGGGAGGCCGATACACTGGCAGCCCAAGCTTTAATTGCTGACGAGCTATGGGAAACGGCGTTGCCTCGCTATGTGCAAAGTAACGAAGCCATTCAGGACTTTGCCGACCAGCTCAAGATTAGCCCCGCGATTGTGGCGGGCCGGATTCGAAGAGAGGCAGACGACTACACCCTTCTTAACAATTTGATCGGCCTCCGTGCCGTCAGAAGACTTTTTCTGCCTTGATTGTGGTTTCAGCGACACGCCCATGTTCAATCAACGACATTACGTCCCCTGTGTCCGCTGGAAGCAGGGTGAATATAAGGCGATGTCGTTGCTTTCGACCGCGGCCAGCAATTTCATCACGCCATTGATCGAAGTGCCGGAAAAGGGCTACGATTTCGAGACGAAGTCGGATAAGAAGACAATTGAGGCGCATCTCGCCCTGTTTCCAAAGCGAGTGGCGAACAATTGGGGGAAGCGCCCCTGCTTCGTGGATTTGAATCTCATTGCGGCGACTGAACGGTTGAAACCGGCGATTCATCCTGTGACTTATGTTTTTGCTGAGTTGGACGCTTTCGGCTGCACGGCTATCCCGGTGTCGGCCCCAGGACGGGATACGGCCTATCAGCGCGCTATCCAACAATCCACGGCTCGGAAAAAAAGGGGCTTGGCGGTGCGACTGACGATTGAAGAAGCCGCGCGACCAAATTTAAGGACTGCCCTGCAAACTCTGCTCGGCAGCGAAAACAAGCCCGAGAACTGCGACTTGATACTGGATCTGCGTTCTCCCAAATACACTCCGCTAGCGGGATTCGCGAAACTCCTCGTCGCTATAATTTCGCGGCTTCCCGATCTGGACCGCTGGCGCACCTTTACGGTGATCGGTACGTCGTTCCCACCTCATATGGGGGAAATAAAAACCAATTTGGAAATCATCCCGCGAAACGAATGGGTACTGTATAAACTCGTAGTCGGGACGCTGGCGAATGCGGGTGTGCGATGCCCCACGTTTGGCGACTACGTCATCAATCATCCCGACCTGCTTCAGAAGGACATGCGATTGCTCCGACCCTCGGCGACGATCCGTTATGCGATCGATGATGCATGGGTGATTGTGAAAGGGCGCAACGTCCGCGATTACAAGTATGGCCAGTACCGGGGACTGGCGAAATCCGTGCTCGGCCATCCCTCTTTTCTTGGTACGACTATCTCCAAGGGCGGGAAATATATTTCTGATTGTGCCAACGGGACCGCGAGCACCGGTAATCTATCCACCTGGCGATGGGTTGGTACTAACCACCATTTGGAGAAGGTTGTGCGAGATCTCTCCAATTTTTCCTTCGCCTGAGACAGTTTCGAACCTTCCGCTGCAGTTGCGGCAGTTCCAGAATTTCAGTCAGCCGTTCGTAAAGTTTGGCACGCGGTTCCCGCAGAATGCTCTTAGGCGCACCCAGCTTGCCCAAGATTGCCGCCGCTTCGTCCTTCCAGAGCAGTCGCGCCACAGCCAACGAATCCACGCGTTCGTTCGTCTTTGCCTGCCGCCAAGTTTGGAAAGTTATCTGCCGATGTGGCGCAGCATGACAAATGATCACGCCCCACCATCGCGGAATCTTCGCCATTACTTTTTGGCGATGCTTGGTCGTAGTGATGACAGTAGCTTGATCGAACACTGCGTTGTAAGCCCGGACCTGTTCGCGGAGCCGTTTTAGTGAATCGGTTTCTCCCTTGATTTCATAACCGACCATTCGGCCGTTCACGATAGCGATATCAGCACGGCAACGTCCGTGTTGCAGCCCAAGCTCGTCGATCACAAGTGCGTTAGCCGCGGTATGATAGGGCATCAAAACCTGCTCGTGAAACCGTCTTCTGATTAGGAAGTCATTCATGGGGCAACTCGTCTCAGTAGGTGCTTTCCCTTTGTCTTTTCAATCATAGAACGAGCCTGGGTCCTCTGGTTGCCGGACTTGGTTTGCGCGAACCCCTAGAACTGCCACCACCTCACAAAGGCTGCGTGATTGCTAACTACAAGCCTGTGTGCCGTTATCGACATTTCGCCACAATGGTCGGAGCGGCGGGAGTAGCGTTTCAGGTGGGGGTGCGAGACTTAAGAAGAGAGCGTTAACGAACCTCTCAACCCCCGGGTCCGCCCGGGGAAACAATCCCTTACTGGGGTAACGCTTCGTTTTTGCTGCCGGGGGAGGGTCGGGCAGTGAGGCCTATGCCGCGGCCTCGGTGCTTGCGGGGAAGAGGAGGAGCTGGGTGTCGGGGTTGGGGAGAAGAGGCTTTGGGGAGGGTTTACGGGGCCTGGGTGAGGCTTTGGGCTTCGGAATGGGGGTCGATAGGGAAGGGGCCTTGCGAGGCCGCCGGGTAAAGTCGCAGCGGGCAATGGCCGCGTTGACCGCGTCCTCGGAGACCTCGAGGTACCTTTGGCTCACGGAGACGTCGGAATGGCCCAAAGCACATCTGAGGACCATGATGTCATTACCCGACTGCTCATAGACGGAACGGGCGAAGGTCTTCCTGAGCGAATGGGTGCCCAGACGGTCATTTGGAATACCCGCTCTTAGGAGCGCACCTTTTATGATAGCCGCGGCCCGCGCACGCTGGATGGGTTGAAGGGCGCCGTCGGAGGTGAGTTTTTGAGAAGGAAACACCGGCGTGTCCCGCCCGACAGCGTATTTGAGGTTTAGCCAATGAAGATGGGACTTTAGTGCCCGCTCGAGCTCGGGGAGGACCGGGATAGATCTGGTAGTCCCGTAGTGGCCCTTCAAGTGGCGAGGGGCAATGCCGATCCTTGGCAGGATGGCCCCGTCCCGTTGGACCTGACCCACCTTAAGGGACAATACCTCTGAGATCCGAAACCCGGTAAACCACTGTGTCGTGATTAGTGCCCGTTCTCGGGGTCTCAATCGGCGAACGGTTGCCAAAAGGATACGTTCCTCAGTAGGTGTGAGTGCTCGCCTGCCGGCCATGCACCAAAGCTACGGCAGGGACCCGAGGCGGTGCTTAAAGTGCTTTCCTCACGAACAGACGTTCCACTGGCACCTTGAACACCTTTGCGATGGCTATGGCCTCCAAATCGAGGACGAAGCGGTCCCCTTGCTCGATTCGGGCTATCGCAGACTGGTCCAGCTTCACCCCAATACCGTCGAAACGTATGATTACATCGTCCGACCAGAATGCGGCTGGCCGAGCCCGCTGGTTGTGCTTTACCATTCCCCGATTCCTCCTTTGCCTCGGTATTGTCTCTGGTGGGCCGGAAACCGCATCTTATTTCACCTCATAGGTAGTTCATGAAGATTTACACTTCACTAGCTTCGATTCCTGATTTGGCCGCGCTCCCGAAGGGCGAACGATCTGATATCTGGAATCAATGTCTTTGGACTAAATTCAAGAGACCTATCGCTTGGCTTGGTCTTCTTTGCCTGGCAATATTCCTCATGTTGGGATGGCTAATTGATCGCCTGTTGGGAATTAATCAGATTGGGATCATCATCGGTGCCTTCGTCGGTGGCATGATATCTTATCAGTTTCTCGTTCGGGCTGCGTTACCCGAAATTCGCCTCATCTTGAAAGCTAGGGTTAGCGCCGTTTCTAAGTAATCGACTTAATCAAATCCTCCTTTGGTGAAGCTCCGTGAACGGGAGTTGCGCCTTAGTGAGATGAATTGAGGCCGATAGGAGGCGGGACGTTGGCCGATTTCCTCGCCGAGCCACTTCACATAAAGATAGGTTGGAATGTGCTCGAGTGAAGGCGGAATGAGGATCAAAAGGGAGACCGTGGTCCGCTCTGTGCAGGTTGTGATTTGCGGGCAGACCGAAAGGGTGATGAATCTGGGTGCAAATTGCGCAATCGGCGTGGGCGATGGGTGGGCGCCAATCTCGCGAGGGCTATATTCAATTGCGCAAGCCGGAAATTGTTATGGGCCCCACATTGTCTTTTTCCTACGCGGAAAGCTCATCTCAGCCGGCATCGAGTACCGGGTCGGAACTCTAGCACGAAAGGATACCGTTAGGTACGGAACCCAAATGGTTTAATTGTAGGAAATCGCATCGTTCCTCGGGGCGAAAAGCCGGTTGGGGGGGGAGCCTTAATCTCGACTCCATGCAGGGAGAGGGGCCTTTTGTGGCGGTGATTTTCCGGCCCGAAGGCTTGCCTGGGCGTAAAGTACTTTACGAACGGCCTGCCCGTGGCCTGGTCCGCACCCCCGAGCGGGTGTTGGGTGCCGCGTGCAACCCTGAGAGTCCGCATGAAAAGACGAGTCCGAGCGCGGCCGAGGTAGCCAAGGCGACACAATAGCTGGCCGATGCAAGGCCCAGGGCCAACTTGCCGAAAACGTGCCAAAGGCGCCGCGCCCGGCTCACGTGGGGGGCGCCGAAGCATTGGTCGTAGAAGATTCTCCATCCGGCGACTCCATAGAACAGCCAGGGGATCGCCCGCTGCTGCCCCGTTACCACGAGTACCGGGATAAATGCCAACGGAACCACAGTAGCCGGCTCGCGGCGAAGCAACCACAGGTAGATTTTCGGCCGGTGGAATCGCCTTCCGCTAGCTAGGATCGACGGGATCCGCCTCAGCCACGGATGAGCCCGCGAACCTGGGTTGTCCTGGCTCCACTTCGATTGAAAGAAGGCCAGGTGGTCGGTGCAGCGCATCACGAACAGGTATCCGAGCACCGTGGCCGGCGCGGTTTCCCAGCCGCTTAAGTTTAGGCTAGGTACATCCATTCGGTGAGGCAGGTTTGCCTTCCAGCGGCACGGTCGAGATTCGCTCCCGCCCTCGTCGATCAAAAGAGTGGTGCCGGGCAACGCCTTCTTGGAAATCGACGACGATGTGGTTCGGTACACAGGCGCATTCCGAGAAGCCGGGGTTTAGCGAAAGGGTGTGGCCGACGGTGCAGAAGAATGCCCTCGGTTCGTGAACATGGCCCGAGAACAGGATGCGTGGGCCGTAACCGGACCTGCAGAGGCTTCCTAATTCCGCGTCGCCGAAACATGCACCACCGAGTGAGATCGCGGTTGAGCATCCCGAAGGTGGCGCGTGCATGACCCAGAACTCGTCTGGATCCGTGGCTGCAGGGATAGGCTCATTCCATCCGATGCAACGAATTATGCGGCCGCAAAAGGGGAAGACTTCCCCATCGGTCCACCGGCTGCCGGACGAAAGAGCCGTCATCCATTGAGGCGGGCTACCGGGATCGTCATCATCGGCAAAGTCATGGTTGCCGGAGCACAACGCTAACCTCACTCCGATTTTCCGCAGAAACTCGGCCACGACCGCGATCTGCTTGCTCTCGTCGTTGCCCCTTAGGTCCAAGTGATCCCCAGCGGCGACAACTAGGTCGAATTCCCGACTCCTTTCAACTAACCATTTAAACCATAATAGGTTACCATGGAGATCCGAAACGTGGAGGATCCGCCTGGCAGATCGGGGCAAAGGGGCCGCGCGGTTGAACATTGGTCTCTGGAGAATTCGTTTAGTTGCTTTCATGCCACAGAGATACGAGCAACCAGCGACTCGGCTTTGGAATTGGGGTCCCCCCCTGGCAGTCGAGGGTACTTTGGCCAGAACGCCGCCGATTTGGGCACGGCTTGGGATTTTTGTTGCGGCCCGGACAGACCGTTTTTGGGGGCCTCATGAGGCCCGTGCTAGGATTAGGGATGGCAGTCTTCGCCATCAACCCGCCCAAAAGTATGTCCTCTATACCTACGACCTCCCCCGCTGCGCCGGCCTTCCCCAAAAACAGCGGGAAGTCCAACGCTGAGCTCGTCCTGATCCACGGCAGCATTACCTATGTTGCCGCTACACTCGGCCGCCTCGGCCGCCGCACGACTGTGCACTGTGTCGCCATCCACAGCGGTTACTCTCCCGGGCTCTCGTACCTCAATAATGCCGGGAAAGCCGCGCTCGGGAAGCTGGCCGGAGAATTGAGCTGCGCACTGTCCTACGGCGAGTGGCTCTCATCACTGAATTCGAAACGTAAGAAATTCAATCGCGACGAGAAAAAGTTGCTTGGTACGGCCCTGAAGCGTCTTTGGGTGCTTGAGCAACGGATCGCCGAAGTGTTCCGCAATGAGAAATTCGATCTGCGCATCAAGGGACTCGACCGTGAGGCCCGCGAAGTGATTGCGAATTCGCATGAGGAGGCGGCTCTGAGCCTTCCTGTTCCGAAAGCCGCTCCCAAGCACGGCAAGAAGCGCGAAGATGAGAACGGGCCTAGCCTTCTCACGAAAGCCAAGCGCAAGGCTAGTGATTCTGCCGACCCTGCGCACCCCTTTCTCCCGGAGATCTCGGACTTGGAAGCGAAGGTGTGCGCAAAGGCGGTGAAGGGCTCCGCGCCCGTTGAGGATTCATCCGGCGGCGTTCTCAGACCGATCAGCACGGCGCCGTTTGCTCCTATCACCAACGTGCCCCAGCCCGATCTGGCGGCGGGCTAAGCGGCGACCCGATTTCGCCCACGGCGGGGATTGGGGGTGAGCACAGGTAGTCTCCGAGTGGATATTCCGCTCAAAGCCAGCCCCATAACATGGGCGTCCGTGTATTACGTATCCTTCCGCGGGGCGGATTTGCTGGGAGGGGCCACGCTTAAACCGAGCATTGGACCTTATCGATATGATTCAGGAGGATTCGTCCGAGAAATGTTCCAAGGCGGCAGAGTAGGCTCAAATCCAGCATATTCTGGCCCTCGCAGCACAAACGACCTTTAAAAAGGACCTTGTGCAGGGGACCGGAAATCTTCGATAGACTAAGCTCGAACAAATACCCAACACGGCGATAAAATTTGGCTCCGTGGAAAAGCTGCCTTCGCGGAACACTATGCTTCTCTGCAGCAAATCTCAGTCCCCTGATCGCCGCCATCAAGCCTTAATACCTCATAGAAGCAAAGAATGTTGGGGTTATCCGGGATCCGTCCACGACAAGAATCACTTTTGCAACCATGACACTCTAACAAGTAGGTCTCCGTAGCCCCAAATGACGCAGCTTGCCATTGCTAGAACCCAGCCCCAGTGCCCGGCTTTACGATCGGAATCCTGGTAATTTAACGTTTCCACGGACGAAGGATTAATACTGTTAGCATGATCGTGGCGTATTCGCGCCTCGCGAATGGTTCCTCGATAAGATAGCAGGAGGCTCAGCACGGTACCTATCGAGCCACTCCGCGCAAAAATGGACCAATCGCCAATGTGCAATGAGGTAAAGAAGGTGACTAAATACAAAAATATTATCGTAACGGCTATTGGGAAACGACTATATACGAGCCATTCAATTAAGCGATTCATGATGGGGTTTGGAAGAAAGCCCTGTTTACTGATTGGAAGGTAAGTTGCTGCAAGATTAAATAGGTTGGAAATGATGCGCTATTAAAAATATATTGGGCTTTAATAAGAACGACGAAAGTGAATACAGATCACGTGCCTAAGCTCGATCCCACCGTTTGATTTGTCAATTTGGTCCAACCCATTCCATCAGGATACCGAGCATAATCTGCCATTCCTAGCGGTCATAACAAACCGGGCCGAAAGAGACCTTTCGCGGCATATGTCCCATTCGAGCCGACGGGATAATGAAAACGATTGAAAGCCGTTGAAAATGGCGGTCAACGGGACGCAACGATAGCAAATGGCGAGCGTGGGAGGCTTCTGGGTTATCTGGTGCGCGCGAAGGGTCCAAAGCCACGGGTTAACGGGAAGAGAACCTCCTGCACATCCAGGAACGCTCGGATAAAGTGGAGACTGCGGCTGCGACTATTTAGACTGCCAATCGGCTTTCCCGCCGGCAAGCAGGCGGTCGACTGCCGAGCGGCTGTAGATCTTCCGGCGAATGCCAGGCATGGCCTTTAGCCGGCCACTAGCCTCGAGCTTGTAGATTGAGTCTCGAGAGAGGCTGAGCTCCTTGCACAGCTCCTCCGCAGTGTAGGCGAGCTTGGGAGGGATTGGCGGAATGCTGGCGGGCGGTTCCAAATGGGAGGATTCGAGGCGATTGAAGACCGGTGGGGGTGGAGCGGCGAGCCGCTTGCCAATCGTTTCCACAAGGCGAAGCGCGATGGCCTCGACGTCCTCGTCCGTTAGAGTGCGCGACATGGACTTTTTTCTGCCTGGATGTACTGGGTTGTGGGAGTCCGGAGATTTCGATTGCCATTTAATCGGACGATTCCCGGTACTTGAGGTCTACGCTCGCTCCAATAAGCGCCGTCTTAACCAAATACGTGAGACTCAACGCGCAGAGCATGGGCCAGTACCCAGTTGGCTTTAACCCAAAAAGAGTGGGCATCGATTCATTCCAAAGGTAGGCGCAGGGGTAAGCCAATGCGGTTACCCATAGGACGGTCAGTATGATCGAGGCAAAGGTGCCAGCGGTGAAGATGGCTATATAGCGCGTAATTGTATCCATAGTGGGAAAAGACTACGGGATTCAATGAACGTAGGATGCTGCCAATTCGGCCCTGCTTCACGTTCGCCCGAATACGGGAAGCCGGCCCGGGCCGTCTTGGGGTTGGGCGATCCTTAACTGGGCGGGGGCTGGGGATTTCAATGGTTGAAAACGGCTGGCAGCGGCAGGCAACCGGTGTCGAGAGCTGCAAGCGGCTGAAAGCATCTGGTTTCAGCTTATCCGCGCACCAAGGGGCAGCACAATTTGATTGGTGTCACGGTCGGACCCATTGGGACCGATTGCTCCGAAGAAAGGCGCCTCACTTGGTGACGGGAGGCTCCTCAAGGTGGGCTCACTTGCCGTCGCCAAGCGGAATATCAGGGAAAAACTTTCTCGCGCATGCCGGACACATGCCGTGGCTGAATTCGGCCAGCGAGTGTTCCTGGACATAAGCCTCAAGCCGGTTCCAGGCGCCATGGTCATCCCGGATGCTCTTGCAGGATGCGCAAATGGGTATCATGCCCCTGAGCGTCTTCACGCTGGACTGGGCCTCCGCAACCGCCAGCTGAAGTTCCCTCTGTCGGCGACGCAGGTGCCTGGTCCGGACGTTCACGATCGCAATGGCTAGGGCCGCGGCCCCAAGGACGCCAAGCATGGGCGCCCAAGGGGTTTCCATAAAGAGGGGAGGCACCGTGAAACTTGTTATGAGGGGAGGCGTCCAGTCCTCTTCGCCGGAACCCTCAAGGCGGGCCTGGACTTCGACGGTCCATTCTCCGGGGCCTATGTTCGCGAATTTCAATTCGTGCGATCCGGAGGGCTTCGACCACGCGTTGGAGAGCTTGCTGACCCTGGTGCGGTATTCAACCGGGGTTGGCCTTAGCCAGGGAGCAATCCAGGAAAGCGTTACGGAGCGAACGCCTCTTTCGAGGCGGGATGTTCCGTCTGCCCCGGGTTCCGGACGGGAGCGCCAATAACAGTTGAGCTTTGGAGCGGGAATTTCTGCGACATTCGGATCGAATCTTGCAAGGCCCCCCATGGTTGCCACGCAGACGCTGCCGTCGGATTCAATGACGATTCCGTTCAAATTGCATTCGTCGTTGAGAAGTCCGTTATGGGAATTAAAGAGCGTCCACCGGCCGTCTTTCCGTCGCCCCACTCCGGCACCTCCCGCCGCCCAAACCGTTCCGTCGGCTCCCCGCGCCAGCGCATAGATGGTGCGACCTGGCGGCTCCTCGTCCCAAGCGAGCGCATGCCAGCGTCCTGACGACAGAACGCCGATTCCGCCTGTGCCGCCAACCCACAGTTCATCCGGACCGATCTCAAGCATGCAATGAACGGGTGTGGGAATGCAGTCGTTTTCGACTTTGGACTGAGTTGTGGCCGTCCCGTCTCGAAACAGGGTCAAGCCCCGCATTGTTCCCACCCAGATGTCGCCGTTCGCCCTCCAGATCATGCTTTTAACGTTCAGGTCGGGCAACCTGTTGTTGAAGGTCGCCACCGGTGTCCAACCGTCCTTCGAGTTCTCAAGGATCCCGTTCGTGGTAGTCAGCGCATACCACGCATGATCGGGTCCGGAGCACAATCCGTTGACCACACCCAATGGCATATTGAACACCGATTGAAACGGACCTCCGAGCCGTGATTCGAAGATACCTCCTCGGCCTGCCGCCCAGATGACACCCTTCGCGGGCTCAGCCGCGCATCTGATCGGTCCGGGCAATCCCTGCGACGCCCCGTACTGCGTCAAGTGACCGCCGTCCCAGCGCCACAACCCGAAGCCGAAAACCCCCGCCAAGAGTCCGCCGTCCAAGGTGGGGGCCAGCCCTCCGATGACCACCGCCGTGCGCTGCCCGGAAGCCCCATCCCACCGTGTGCGATGCGTCCATGACTCGCTGAAGAACTGTTGGGCTCCATGTGCGTTCTCGCCAATCCAGACGGTCCCTTCGCGGTCGGCGAAGATGGCCACGACCCCTGCAACCGAATTAAGCCCGCTCGCCGGTCCCCACACGTTCCATTCTCCGCTTTGCGAACCGAATGCCACCGTGCCTGCCGAGTCACCACACCAGAGGCGGTGCCGGCGATCGAGGGTAAGAGTCATTACCTGTGCCCCCGCGGCCTGTTTTTCCCTTATGCACGACCAGGAGGCGCCTGGTGCCTGGTTCAGGCTCCACACTGCGCCGGCTTGGGTTCCGATCCAGCACCCGCCGGAATCGTCCGCGCAAAGCGCAGTGATATTTGCAGCAGATTCTGGAAGCACTGGGAATCTTTCGCTGCGGTCCCCAAGAATGCGGGTCAGGGCCCGGCTCGAGGCCACCCAGACACCGTTCTCTCCGCTGGAGGCCGCCTTGACTGCGGGGCCAAAACCGTCGGGCATCGCCACTCGGTCCCATTGTCCGCCGGGCACGTCGGTTTCCCGCCATACCTCGCCATGCTGATCCACGGCCCACAGTCGATCCTGCCGATCCTCCACCAGCGAAGCCACCGATTTGCCCAGCCCTCCTAGAAACCAGCTTTTACCATCAAACATATAAACCCCCGCGGATCCGCCCACGAACACACCGCCGCGCCGGCGCCGGATCAGATCGATTACATACCCGAAGGAAGGCTGGTTCGACGGGGGCGATACTCCGGTTATTTCAGTCCCGTCGAACCGCGCCAGTCCGTCATGGGTTCCCACCCAAAGCACCCCTTCATTGTCTTGTGCGAAGGCGGTCACTGTGCTTTGGGTCAATCCGGGTGAATTGTACCGGTCAAATGAACGAAGCGTCGCCTCAGGGGTAAGATTCTCGTAGGCGTTTTCGGCTCGGATGCTGGGTTTCGAAAGCCAAATAAGTGCGGCGATGAGGCTGATCTGTCCAACCACGCTCGGCAGAATTGGGAAGGAACTCCCGCCCAAGTGAGCCGCTCTGCGTAAGGCGTGGGGAAAGGGTATTCTGGTCATCTGGCTCGGATTTGACGTAGTCCCCGGAGGTGGGGCTCGCGCGAGGATGTCGGTTCCAGTCTACATCGAGAGAGCCGGTGATTGCGATGAGATTGCGGCGTACAACGAAACGACGCCCGTAACCGGTTTGTCAAAATGGGTGCAACCTAACCCGAGTAAAGTTGCACTCGGAAACAGGGGACTTCGGGGCAGCCGAAGCCCTTTGAATCGCGGGCGGTTACACCTTCCGTCGTGGCGGAATAGCGGGTTTTGCTGTCTCAGGTGTCGTAATGAAAAGGAGGACACGTTCGACCCAATATAAGTATTCCGAAACCCGTTGCTTAAATGGGCGTCGGGACAAATATTTTGGAATAATAATAAGCAGTCTGCAGGCAGCACTTTCTCATCATGCAATCGGACCCAAGAGGCCAGCCGGCACTGCAGCTAACGCTTGGAGCGCTGCTCTTCGCCTTCCTATGCCTTAGCCCGTGCCCAGGGCAGGGGGCGTCGACCTACTTCATCGCCCCGGGGCTGACGAACGGGCAGAACGTAGGCTTTTTCTCGGCACTTCAGTCGGACGGAAAGATACTGATCAATAACGCAACCGCTCGCCTAAACACAGACGGTACGCCTGATACGACCTATTCGCTGGACCTACGGGTGCAGACTGGCGTGAACGCGCAGGTCGGCGTCACCCCCTCGGGGATGATCGTCATCTCGGACTCAGGAGGTTTAACGACCTGCAATTCCAACGGCAGCCTTGCTCAGGTGATATTCGCTCCACAAAGCGGGATCACTAACTTCCTAGTGCAGCCCGACGGCAAATTGATCATCTGGGCAAGCGGCACAATAACGATAGACGGAATATCGCGGCCTGTCATCGCGCGGATCAACACGGATGGATCTCTCGACACAACATTCGACCCAGGGTACGGGCCGGATTCCGGAATCACCGCGGTCGCCGTGCAGACTGACGGGAAGATCATCGTGGGAGGTTACTTCTCAAACTTCGATAAGATCGCGGCACCACATCTCGTGCGGCTCAATACTACCGGAACCGTTGACACGTCCTTCAGCGAGGCCGCGCTCCCCAACATCACGCCCGGTGCCATAGTCGAGCTCCAGAGCGGAAAGGTCCTGGCGTGCGACGCGGGAGGGAGGGGCGTTTGGATCATCAATTCGGATGGAAGCGGGGGCACTCAGGTGGGGAACATCTCGGGAGGCCCTGAGGACTTCAACGCCATCGCCCTCCAGGCGGACGGCAAGGTGGTGCTCGGCGGACAATTCTCCTCCTATGGCCCGAACGCCGTAAGCGGCCTGATACGCCTAAACACCGACGGAAGCCTCGACCCCACCTTCAATGCCGGGCCTGTACTGGGAAACCTTGGATACAACGGCATCACGGGACTTGCGCTGGACACCGCGGGGCACGTCTATTTCAGCGGATTCAACTCTTCCGAGAATTCCTACTACTCAAACACGGTGACAGCTGGGTTTGTCAGGCTGAATTCAGATGGATCGCAGGACCTCGCCTTTGCGCCGGGAACCCCATGTCCGGGGCAGGTGCTGGCCAACGCGCGAAGCTCAGATGGACGGGTGTTCGTCGCGGGAACTTTTCTCTCCGTGAACGGGGTCGCAAGGGTGGGGCTCGCCTCATTCAATGCAAACGGCTCCCTCGACACCACGTTTGTCCCTTCCGCAGGCATCCCATGGACTGGAATTGGGAAGGCGAATACACTCCAGCAACCGGCCGCACAGCTTTTTGTGCTCGCCGACGGATCGGTGCTCCTGTCGGGCTCATTTAGTGCGCTCGGCACGGTAGGAGGCGCTGGGGTTGTCCATTTCCTGCCCAATGGTACGCTCGACCCCGCGTTTAACCCGACGTTAAACGCGGGCGGAACGGTGAGTGCCGCCGTTGGGCTCCCTGGCGGTGATTGGGTGATGGGAGGCAGCTTCACCACGGTGGATGGATCCCCCCGCGCCAATATTGCGGGATTTACGGCGAGCGGAGCATTGGATCCAAGTTTTGCAGCCCTAAGCGGCACCAACGCCCCGGTCACGCTTCTTGCGGTCAGGCCAAGCGGAGGCCTTTATCTTGCAGGCTCCTTCAGCGAGGTGGGGACCAATAGGAATGATTCGGTGGCCGCACTTAACGCCGACGGGACAGTGGACACTACTTTCTCTGCCCCAGGCATCGAAGCCGGAACGATTGTCACTGCATTAGCCCCCATGGGCGACGGTCGCCTCATGGTTGCCACAGGCACCTCAAGCTGGGGCCTCCTGCGGCTCACGTCGACCGGTGCAACGGACCTCACGTTCGCATATCCAACCACAGGCCTCACTAATTTCTACGCTGCTATTGTATCGGCGCTCGCTGTAGACGAGAGCGCTCGCCCGATTGTCGGTGTGACCCAGGTGATTCAGGGAGCCGCCAACAGACCGGGCGGAATACCGCCGCCTGCGACTATCACCACCTTTATCGACCGGTTCGACTCGCTTGGGAACCTTGACCCGACATTTGTCGCCAGCCGTCAGCTCTCGAATGCTCCGATTTCCAGCCTTACGATTGGCTCCGACGGGCTCCTCGTTGCAGGCGGCTCATTTGCTGGGGCCACTCCCGCGAACGCTTTCACGAGCCCCGTGCTGCCCCTTTCGGTCTTTGACGGGAGCGCTGTATCGGGTCTGATACTGGTACCCCAGGCAACCGAGTCGGTAACCGTGGCCCCGGCATTATCCGTACAGCCGGCGGCGCTTGCGGCCAGCGCGGGTTCACCTGTGAGCTTTGGCGTTACTGCAGCCGGCGTAGGGCTCAGTTACCTGTGGAACCTAAACGGCGTTCCCATAGCCGGCGCGACTGGCACCACGCTCAGCATTGCGGACGCAGGGCTTCCCAATGTCGGCACCTACACGGTGACGGTCTCCAATTCCGCTGGGTCCGTCACAAGCTCACCGGCTCCCCTTTCCCTTACCGGACCGCCGCAGATCGTGGCCCAGCCCTCCAACACTGGATCCTTTGCCGGAGGAACAACATCCGTCACCGTCACCGCCACCGGTTCCGCTCCGCTCACCTACCAGTGGAGCTTTGGAGGAGCAGCTATCGAAGGGGCCACGGGGGCCACGCTAACGCTGGCAGACATCGCAACAAGCCAGACGGGGACCTACACGGTGACGATTTCGAATGCGCAGGGAAGTGTCACCTCCGACCCGGCAACGGTCACTGTAACCGCAAATGCGAATACGGCACGGCTGGAGAACATCTCCGCCAGAGCGTATGTCGCTCCGGGTCAGGGCGCCGCCGACATCCTTATCGTAGGCTTTGTGACCTCCGGCGAGAACCAGAAGCAAATTCTAGTCCGAGGAATCGGCCCCACGCTCGCCTCCTTTGATGTCTCTGGGTTTCTCGCCGACCCCGAACTGACCCTCTTTTCGGGGCAGACGAGCCTTGCGACGACCAGCAACTGGAATTCCTCCCTCGCGGCAACATTCACCTCAGTGGGCGCCTTTGCACTCCTCCCGGGCTCCAACGACACGGCGCTCCTGCAGGGTCTCCCCCCGGGGGCCTATACCGCACAGATCACATCCACTAACTCGGCAAACGGTATTGCCCTGGCCGAAGTCTACGATGCGGATTGGACCTCGACCCAATCAGGGAACCCCGGGACGCGGCTCGTCAATATCTCAGCACGTGCATGGGTCGGCACTGGGGCCAACATCCTGATTGGCGGGTTCGTTGTGGCCGGCACCTCGTCTGAGACGGTCCTTATCCGCGCAGTCGGCCCGGCGCTCACCCAGCTCGGGGTCTCCGGTGCCCTTTCAACCCCAATCCTAACGGTTTACGACTCTGCAAGCCCGGCAAACGTGATCGCTACGAATGCCGGCTGGCAGAATGCCCCGGTGCAGGGGCCTTCGCCGGTCGTGTCGGGGCTCCAGCCGGCGACGGCTGCAGTCATGTCAAGCGTTGGAGCCTTTGGCCTTGCAGCAGGGAGTACCGACTCGGCCATGATATTGACGCTGCCAGCGGGCGCGTACACGGCGCAGGTGAGCGGTGCAAACAACACAACAGGCATCGCGCTCGTTGAGATTTACGAGATTCCCTAATTTGGCCCGCCTTGGCCTTGCAGCTTGACCGCATTACGTAGCATCTGAGACCCGTCGGCCAAAGTGGGTTAAGACCCTGTGGAATCCCACAAGATCGGCCGAATTCTAGTGGCCCATCGTGCTCGAGTGCTACCTTATCGGTGTAACGTGGCACTTAGGCGAGGCCGAGGATCCAGCCTTCGATCCCGGCGACCGTTTTCTGGGCCGGCGGCGGGGAAGGATCCATGTATGCGGGCAGCGTCCCGGCCGAGTCGCCTTGCTGCATCCACAGGGCGGCAGAATAGGCGTCCTGCTGATGGGAGTTCCTGCCTTCGGTTGGTGCGGCGCGGTTCCACAGGGCTGGGTAGATCTCGGCGATGACCGACTTTCCGGTCGGAGGCGTCCAAC
>Ga0302189_10000743_pt1 | contig 28693 bp, 18 predicted proteins | sample II_Bog_E2_2_FD_194551 | JGI IMG/M metagenome (GOLD analysis project Ga0302189, IMG submission 194551) | Peat permafrost microbial communities from Stordalen Mire near Abisko, Sweden - II_Bog_E2_2 | ecosystem: Environmental > Terrestrial > Soil > Wetlands > Peat | place: Sweden: Abisko...
GGAAACCCTGTTGCGCAAGGCGCACACGCTGGGCGCGGACATGCTGGTCTGCGGCGCCTTCTTCCACTCGCCGGTGCGCGAACTGATCGTCGGCGGGGTTACCCGCTATCTGCTGGAGCATGCCGACCTGCCCGTGCTCCTGCGCCATTGAGGAGTGGGACCGTGGCCGACGTGATCCTGGTCGTGCTTGATCGGCCCGAGGCGGCGGCCGGGCTTCTGGCTGCAGCCGGCTGCCTCGCCAGGCTGACGGGCAGCGCGAGGATCAAGGTGCTGGCGGCGGACCCCGAGCTGCGTCCTGTGGCGGAAAGCTGGGCGAGCGAGGCAGTGCAGGCAGCGCTGTCTCTGGACGTGGTCGATGCCGCCGGCCGCCTGACCAAGGCGGTGGAGCAGCGCGGACGCCGCGCCGACATCGTTGTCGTCTCGCAGCCTCTGCCGGACGATTCGAAACAGGCGCGGGAAACGTTCCGGACCGCGCTGTTCCAGACCGAGCGTCCGGTCCTGGTCGTGCCGCCCGCCTGGGGTTCGGCATTCGGCCGGCGCGTGGCGATCGCCTGGCGAGATGACGAGCGGGCGATCAAGGCGGTCATGCCGGCGCTGCGCTTCCTGGGTCATGCCGACGCCGTGCATCTGATGACGGGGGTCCGCGCGGGGGCGGCAAAGCCGGCGATTCCCCCCGCGGTCCCAAGCGTGCTGATTGAGCATGGCATCAATGCGGATCTGCACGTGCTGCCGATCGGCGCCGCGCCGTTCGGGGTGACGCTGCTGGAAGCGGCGCAAGCGGTGGGTGCCGACATGCTGGTCATGGGAGCCTACGCGCACGGCAAGCTCCGCGACGCGATCCTGGGTGGCCTCACTCGCCATGTCCTGTCGCACGCCACCCTGCCGGCGTTCATGCGGCACTGATGGTGGCCGGTTGAACGCGACGGGGTGACGCGCCTATCCTGCGGATCGCTGCATGGGGATGGGGTTCCCCAAAACTGCCCGACAGGGCTGATGACCCCTACCGCGGACGGGACGCGGCGGGGTCGGCATGCGCCTTCTTCACCTGCCACGGCACCGGCCGCGTCGTGCGTTTGACGCGCGATGGCGAGGCTTGGGGTTGTCGCGCCGTCGCGCGGCTTGGCGGGGAAGAAGAGACGGATGGACAATGTCTGGCTTGCTTCGGCACTCTGGGTCGGCCTTGCGCTGGTCGCATCGGTGCTCTCGATCTGGGTCGCGATTTCGGTTGCGCTGATCGAGATCCTGGTCGGCGCGGTGGCCGGCAACACCGTGGGGCTGCCGCTCGCGCCCTGGGTCAATTTCCTGGCCGGCTTCGGCGCCATCATGCTCACGTTCCTGGCTGGCGCGGAGATCGATCCGCGGGTGATGCGCAAGCATTTCTGGTCCAGCATGAGCATCGGCATCGTGGGCTTCATCGCGCCCTATGTCGGCGTCCTGTTGTTCGCGCGCTTCGTCGCGGGCTGGCCGTGGCCGCAGGCGCAGATCGCCGGCATCTCGCTGTCCACGACCTCCGTCGCCGTTGTCTATGCGGTCATGATCGAGACCGGTTTCAACCGCACCGAACTCGGCAAGATCATCCTCGCCGCCTGCTTCATCAACGATCTCGGCACGGTGCTTGCGCTGGGCCTGGTGTTTGCCAACTACAGTCTGCGGTTGTTGCTGTTCGCCGGCGTGACGGCGGTGGCGCTGTTCGTGCTACCCAGGGTGGCGCCGCGGCTGTTCGCCGCCCTTGGTGAACGGGTCAGCGAGCCGCAGACCAAGTTCGTCACGTTGGTGCTGCTGTTGCTGGGCGGTCTGGCGAGCGTTGCCGGCAGCGAGGCGGTGCTGCCCGCCTATCTGGTCGGCATGGTGCTCGCGCCGACCTTCCTGAAAGACCGCGAGCTGCCCCATCGTATGCGAATCATCGCATTCAGCATCCTGACGCCGTTCTATTTCCTGAAGGCCGGGTCGCTGGTGGATGTGCAAGCAGTCGCCGCCTCGGCCGGGCTGATCGCGATCTTCCTCGCGATCAAGATGGTGACGAAGTTCGTCGGCATCCTGCCGCTGACGCAGGTGTTCAGCTTCGTGCCGCGTGAGGGCATGTACACAACGCTGCTGATGTCCACCGGACTCACCTTCGGCTCCATCGCCGCGCTGTTCGGGTTGACCAACCACATCATCGACCAGGCGCAGTACACAATCCTTGTCACGGCGGTGATCGCGAGTGCGGTGGTACCGACGTTGATCGCGCAGCGCTGGTTCATGCCGGAGTACAAGGCGATGGAGGAGCCCGCGCTGCAACCGGCCTCGCGCCTGCCCGCTGAGATCGCAGATGATGGAACCGACAGGGATAAACCGTCGCAGCCAATGATCTCGCCGAGCTGACATACGAGGTATGACAAGAGTGGCAGCAGCGCAGCGGGGTGCGCCCGATACCAAATAGACGTAGCGGCGCATGGCGGATCGGCGGGCACCGCGCAGCTTGTTGGTCTTCCAAATCAGCGACGCGCGCCTGAGCATCCTCGGTCGGTGAACACGAGCCGCGTCACGAAATACTAACACACTCGGGCCGGCCGATGCCGGCCGTCCTCTGGTCAGCGCCGACCGCGAGACCCTGCATTCCCAAGCGGGAGCACGCACAGCCACCAGAGCCGGATGCTCGCCCGGAACGGCAACACCCCACGAGAATGCAGCGGGCCTTCGAAACCATCAATCCTAAAGTTGGTCCAGACGATGACGGTGCCGCCCCCCAGCCGGGAGCGGATGACCATGGCCAGACCGAGCGTTGGCCCGCCGATGCCGCTAACATTGGGCAACGCAAACGGTCACGCAGCGTTTCCCGGGTCACGCCCTTCTGCTTGGCGTCCTGGCATCGTCGCGGGCGGCCCCGGCTCTTGGCAGAGCACCCCTCGCGGGTCAGCCTCCGCCCAGAGAACCGACCTGGCACCTCAGGAGGCTGAGGGCGCCAATCACGATAGAACGAGACAATGCTCACAACTAAACGGGGCGATGTTCACGCCCGACGCAACCACGAACCGCCTACAGTCACGATGCGAACGTGCCGGTTGCTGATGGATTCATTATCCGCGATGCAGACTGACGCCGCCGTTGAACCAGGATCAGAAGGAGTTCATTACATGGCCTACGCGAAGAAATCCGCTGTGATAGCCGACCTTAATGCAATTGACGCGCTGTCGAGCACGGCCCATTCCCTAATGCCGGTGGAGACAGTCGCCGGCCTGAGGTATGATACCTTGGCGGTGGACCTGGACCGGTCCCAGAATACCTTCTGGTGCTACATGCAGCCGCCGGGCAAACCGATTGTGACGAATGCTCTGTTGCGGGACATACTGAGCCTGCAAGCGTCGATTCAGGCGCTGTTTTCTGGTGCGTCGAGCGGACCGGAGCAACCGTTCCAATATTTCGTCTTTGCCTCCGGGGCGCCTGGCATCTATAGCCTGGGCGGGGACCTGGATTATTTCGCCGATCGAATGCGCGCTAACGATCGAGCCAGCATCCGCGATTACGCGCATAGGTGCGTGGAAGTCGTCCACCAGAATCACAATGCCTTCGAGGTGCCGTGCATTACCATGGCACTCGTGCAAGGCGACGCCCTGGGGGGCGGGTTCGAAACAGCGCTGTCATTCGACCTGATCGTTGCCGAACGCAGTGCCAAGATGGGCCTGCCGGAAATTCTGTTCAATCTGTTCCCCGGTATGGGTGCGTACAGCTTCCTGTCGCGCCGCCTGGACGGCGTTCGGGCCGAGAAGATGATCACCAGCGGACGCATCTATACAGCTGAGGAACTTCACGAGATGGGGCTGGTTGATGTCCTGGCCGAAGACGGACAGGGCGAGGCGACCGTGCGCGACTACATCGCCCGCAACGCGCGCAAATTCAATGCGCATCGCTCATTGTATCAGGCCCGCCGGCGGGTTAACACCGTTACCCTCCAGGAACTGATGGACGTTGTGGATATCTGGTCGGATGCCGTCTTCCAACTGACCGATGCGGACCTGCACAAGATGGCCCGGCTGACCGCCGCCCAGACTCGGCGGCTCGCGGGCAAACGACCCGCGATGGTGATAGCCGCCGAGTAGGGGGGCTGTTGCGGCCCAGCCTGCGCGCGACTTGTAGCTGGCTATGGCTGATCGCGAAGCATCATGGCAAACGGCGGCGCGGAAGGAAGATCCCCTTCCGCGCCTGGCCGAACGCGGGTAAAGTCGTGGCAGTCGGGCCGTTGCGTCAGACGACGGGGCGGTTCAAATGGCCACGTTTCATACTTGCGCGCCGGCCTGGTCGGGACGCGGCTGCCGCCTCGCGAAGGCCCGTCGCAGTTGATCGATGTCGTCGGCCAGGCGTCGGAGGTGTGCTTCGCCGTGCGTCCGCATCTCCGGGCGGTCGATCCCCTCCAGAAATTGACAAAAGTCGAAAAGTCGTATGGCGCCGACATTGGCGGCCCCGCTGCGCATCGCGTGGGCCAGCGAATGAAAGCCGTGCAAATCATCGGCCTTGATCGGGGTGGCCATCTGACCGACGAGATCGTCGGCGTCCTGAACGAACTCCTCGAACACCTCGGTCACGAAGGCATCGCCGCCGAGCGCTTCCATTCGGGCCAGCACCGCCTCGTCCAGCAGCGACGCTTCCGCCGGGCGGAACCGCGGGTGGGTGGTGATGTCGGTGATATGTGTGCGACCTTCGGCCGGGCTCGGGCGATCGGGCACCCCCTTGCGGATGATATCGAGCAGTTTCGCCGGCTCCACGGGCTTGGTCACGCAGGCATCCATGCCGGCGTCCAGGCAGCGCTGCGCCATCTCGGGGGTCGCATCCGCGGTGAGTGCAAAGATCGGCAGATGTGGCCGGCCCAGGGAAGCGAAGCGATAGAGCTTGGTGGCGTCGAGCCCGTTCAACTTCGGCATGTTGACGTCCATCAGAACGGCGTCGAAGCTGTCCGTTTCCAACGCGTCCAGCGCCGACTCGCCGCTGTCCACCACGACGATCCGGTGACCGGCCGATTCCATGATCTTCTTGATCACCCGCTGATTCGTGCGGTTGTCCTCGGCCAGCAGGATGCTCAGGTGGCGGCCGGGACTGGCTGCAGGTTCCTGCCTGGCCGTCGCGGGCTTTGCCGCGGCAGCCTTCGCGCCGGCGAACAGGAGCGCCGAGCACAAATCGGTCTCGTCCACCGGGCAGTCGATCTGACTCATAAAATCCCAGCGCGGATCGGCGCCGGACACGCCACGTGCGGGATCGCCGATCAGGATGATGGGCAATTCGCGATCCGGATTCAGCGCCTGCAGCGCGGCCGCCAGGGCCGTCACATTCGTCTCCAGACCGGCTTGCTGCATGATGATGATGCGGTTGGCATCTGACGGCGGCTCCATCAACAGTGCCGCGGCCTGGCTGGGCTGCTCGATGATCCGCATCGCGGCACCCCAGCCGCGGACGCGATCGGCCACGAATTTCGCCGTACCGCTATCCGCGGACAGCATGGTAACCTGCGCGTTGGTGAACACCGGCGCCGGACGGGCGGGTTCAGCGGGTTGACGCGCTTCCACGGTGAACCAGAACACGCTGCCCTTGCCGACGTCGGTGGTCACCCCGACGTCGCCACCGAGCAGTTTGGTCAGCTCTCGGCATACTGCGAGGCCAAGGCCAGTGCCGCCGAACCGGTCGAGGATCGACGGATCGGCCTGGGTGAACCGATCGAAGATGTGGCCGATCGCCTCGGGGGCGATGCCGATACCGGTGTCCACAACCTCGCAGCGCAGCCGAACCCGGTCGCCATCCAACGGCTCGGCATCCACGGCCACCAGAACGCCACCGGCGCTGGTGAACTTGATCGCGTTGCCGACCAGGTTCAGCAGGATGTCCCGCAGATGGCGCGGGTCGCTCAGCAGCCGCAGTGGCGTTCGCGGCGTGACATGCAACGCGAGCCGCAGTTGCTTGGCGCGCGCCTGGACCCGAATCATCGCCGTAACGTCGGCCAGCAGTTCCCGAAGATCGAACGCGACCGGGTTCACCGGCATGCGGCCGGCCTCGACCCGCGAGAATTCGAGGATGCCGTCGATCATCGACAGCAGCGCATTGGCAGCGCCGGCCATCGTCTGCGCCATGTCGGTCTGCTGGGCGTCCAGCGGCGTCTCCCGCAGCATCCCACCCATGCCGATGATCGCGTTCAGCGGCGTGCGAAGCTCGTGGCTCACGCTTGCCAGAAACATGCTTTTTGCCTGGTTCGCCTTGTCGGCCTGCTGCTTGGCGACCGACAGCTTGCGGATCAGGCCGCCGGCGTAGAGCGGCAGGATTGCCAGGCCCGCCAACAAGCCGACCGTGAGATTGGTGTTCTCCCGCCAAAACGGCGTGCTGAGCGCGACGCCGGCGAAGCCGGTGAGGCCGACAGCCATGGCGACAAACAGGAAGTCCAGGCCGAAGCGGAAGCCATTGCCGAGGATCGTCCAAAGAATCAGTGGATAGAACACCGCGGCGCGGGTATCGCCGAGATGCATCTGCAAACAGATCGTGCCAATGTCGGCGATCAGGGCGATCACACGCCGGGTCAGGTTGCGCTGCGGTCGCCACAGGATATGCAGGAAGATCGCTATCGTGACCACGCTGCCGGCGGCCATGACCAGCAGACCGATTGCCTCATCGTCCGGGGCGGCGACCAGCAGCCAGACGGTCATCAGGATACAAAACGCGAACCGATTGTAGCTCATTTCGTGTTCGCTGTCGGGCCGGCTGCGCAGCAGCGCAGCCAGCTTGCCGGTTGCGGTCCTGCTGGCCGATCGGTCCTGCTTGCTGGGTGACATCGGGACGCGATCCTCCGCTTGACGTCCGGCGAAAAGGCGGGGCTGCTACAGGCGGCGCTGCAGGAAGGTTTTCATTTCTTCGGCGGGCAGCGGCATGCTGATGAAGTGGCCTTGCATTTCGTTGCATCCTTCGCTGACGAGATGGGATACTTGCTCGGCGGTCTCGACGCCTTCGGCCATGACCCGCAGATTCAGGCTATGGGCGAGCTGGATGGTCGCCCGGACGATCGCCGCATCGTTTGCGTCCGTCATGACCCCGCGGACGAACGACTGATCGATCTTGAGCCGGTCAACCGGCAGCAGCTTCACATAGGCGAACGAAGCGTAGCCGGTGCCGAAATCGTCGATGGACAACATCGCGCCAAGCTGTTTCAGGCCGCGGAGCGCAACGGCTCCGGCTTCGATGTTGCCCATCAGGATGCTCTCGGTGAGTTCGAGATCAAGCATCGACGCATCCATTCCCGAGTCGTCCAGGGCGTTCGATACCAGCGTGCAAACATCCTGCTTGTCGAGCTGGGCGGGCGAAAGATTGACCGCCAACCGGATCGGCGGCAGGCCGGCCCGCCGCCACTGCATCGCCTGTCTGCACGCCTCGCGAATCACCCATTGGCCGATCGGCACGATCAGCCCGGTCGCTTCGGCCAAAGGGAGGAAATCACCCGGCAGCAGCAGGCCTTGGCCGGGACGCTGCCAGCGCAGCAGCGCTTCCACGCCAATGATATTTCCGGTCGTTACATCGACTTGCGGCTGGTAATGCAGAACCAGTTGGTCTTGACTGATACTATGGCGAAGGTCCGCTTCCAGTTGCATCTGCTCTTGCGCGCGGACGTTCATGTGGACCGAAAAGAACGAGTATGTGTTGCTTCCCTCCGCCTTCGACCGGTACATCGCCATGTCGGCATTCCGCATAAGCTGGTCCACGTCGATGCCATCCGCCGGGTACAGCGTGATGCCGATGCTGGCCGAAACCGACAGCTCGCTTCCGTCGCAAAAATACGGTTCGGCCACCGCGGCGGCGGTCCGGGAGGCCAGTATTGCGGCATCCCGGATGGTCCCGACATCGGTCTGCAGGATGGCGAATTCGTCGCCGCCGAGACGGGCGACGGTATCGCCGCGGCGCACCGTCGCCGACAGCCTGCGCGCGATCTCTTGCAGCAGCCGGTCGCCCAGATGGTGGCCCAACGCGTCGTTGACCGCTTTGAAGCGATCAAGGTCCAGAATATGCAGCGCAAACAAGCGGCCGGTCCGCTGTCTGCCCTGCAGTTCGTTCTCCAACCGCTGGCGCAACAGGACGCGGTTCGGCAAGTCGGTCAGCGCGTCATGATGCGCCATGTGGCGCAGATGACTCTCGGCCAGTTTGCGCTGCGTGATGTCCAATGACGTGGTCAGCACGCTGACCACGTCATTGGACACACCACGCAGCGGCGCCTTGGTGGTGAGGTAGACCAGTTTGCTGCCGTCGCGGTCGACCACGTCCTCCTCGAAGCTGGGGATTGCCTCGCCGGTCTGGAAAACCAGCCGGTCAAGCGCGCGGCTGCGTTCGCCATGCACCTGGCCGAACAGCCGGGTGACGTCATGGCCGACCAGCTCGGCTGCCGGGCAGCCAAGCAGGTTGGCATGGAAGGCGTTGACGAAGACGCAGCGGCCGTCCCGGTCCGCCGCGCTGATCAGCGCCGGGACCGTGTCGATGACCTGCGCCAGGGCGTCGCGGCTGTTGCGCAGCAACAGCTCGCGGGAGCGTTCGCTCTGCTCCAGCTCCTGCTTGAGCATAGCTGCGCGGCCATGGATCAGCAGTTGCTGCTTTCGCAACTTTAGCAGATTGCGCGTTCGGGTCAGAAATTCGCTATGGTCGATCGGGCTTTGCAGAAAATCGGTCGCGCCCGCTTCCAGCGCTTCCAGCCTGAATGCCCGGTCGCCATAGACGGTGATGACGACCACGGGTATGTCCGCGCCGTCCGGCAGGGCGCGCAGCCGGCGGACGAAATCGGCCCCGTCGAGCTGAGGCATCTTATAGTCCGTAATCACCAGGTCGGTCTGATTCAGGGCCAGCCAGTCCAGGGCGGCCAGCGGGTCACCGAACGCACAAACCCGAACATCCTCCTGCAAGGATTCAGCCAGCTTGGAAAACAGCACCCGATTCGATGCCCGATCGTCTACTATCGCAATCGTTGGCATAGCGTTCACTAATTTGCGCTTTTCAGACCCAATAAATACAAGCAGAGACTAGATATCAAGCTCTAATTTTTAGGGCCTTGTTGATGGCGAATCGATGGATATAATCGTTAACCATCTCCACAAGACGAACAAATGGGGTGCCTGTACCAAAATGTGGAATTGGATCATGGGTATATAAAGAGTCGTCTTCGGGGCGCGAACAGGAGAGGTGGTTTCAGAGCTTTTGACCACCAGGACCACCGGGTTAGCCGATTGCAGCAGTTGGCGCAATCGACGCTGACGGCTTACTTTTGATCAAGAATGAGTGATTGAGCCAGGGGCGTTTTGTTAATATCAAGTTATCACAGCGTCAATAAAGTCTTACGGCTGTCCTTCTGGAAACTGCCAAAAACCAGATCGGAATGGCGCCTTATCGCCAGTTCCCGCTGCCGCCGACAATCGGACCCATGCTCACGATCAAGACTGAACGTAAGCATGGCAGACCGAACGTAAGCATGGCGTTCCCAGGTGCGAAAGGTGCCGGCCCGGCTGTCAGGCCGCCCTGCGCCTGGCCGTTGCCCGGTTCGGACGGCCGCCGCCTTGCGCCTTTTGGTGGGACTTTTGCGGCTTCTGCTGCTGCTGGCGACCGCCACCGCCGAGGACAGGGGGCTTCATGGTCGAATGAGCCGCGGCCTCGGAATGGAATGGGTGGCCGTGGAACACCGGCAGCGGCTTGCCGATCTCCCGCTCGATGTCGCGCAGCCAGGCGCGCTGCTCGGCATCGCACAGCGTAACGGCCCAGCCCTCCCGCCCGGCGCGGGCGGTGCGGCCAATGCGATGGACGTAGGCCTCAGGGATGTTCGGCAGGTCGAAGTTGAACACGTGGGACACATCGTCCACGTCGATGCCGCGCGACGCGATGTCCGTCGCGACCAGGACACGGATGGCCCCGGAACGGAACCCGGCCAACGCCCGCTCCCGCGCGCCCTGCGACTTGCCGCCGTGAATGGCTTCCGCCGCCACGCCGTGACCGGCCAGAAACTGGGTGACCTTGTCCGCACCACGCTGCGTCAGGGTAAAAACGATCGCCCGGGTGACGCTCGGGGACTTCAGCAACAGAGCAAGCAGATCCCGTTTGTTGTCGGCATCGACGAACATCACGCGCTGGCGGACGCTTGCCACCGTGGTTGACGGCGGCGCCACCTCCACCCGCGCCGGATCGCGCAGCAGCCCGCCGGCGAGGGCGGCGATCGAGTCGGGCATGGTGGCGGAGAACAACAGGGTCTGCCGCGCCTTGGGCAGTCGCGCGACAATGCGGGCGATGTCGCGCGAGAACCCCATGTCGAGCATGCGGTCCGCCTCATCGAGCACCAGCACCTCGACCTTCGACAGGTCGCAGTGCCCTTGGCCGATCAGGTCCAGCAGGCGGCCGGGGGCGGCGACCAGCACGTCAACGCCGCGCCGCAGCGCAGCGACCTGCGGAGTCTGGCCAACGCCGCCGAACACCACGGCACGGGTCAGGCGCGTATGACGTCCGTAGGCACGGAAACTGTCCGCGATCTGGGTCGCCAGCTCGCGGGTCGGCGCCAGCACCAGGACGCGGGCACCGCGCGCCGGGGCAGGGCGGTGATCGGCGGCCAGCCGGTGCAGGATGGGAAGCGCGAAGGCAGCCGTCTTGCCGGTGCCGGTCTGCGCCAGGCCGACAAGGTCCCGGCCCCGCATGAGATGAGGGATCGCCTGCACCTGGATGGGCGTCGGCGTCGTGTAGCCCTCGTCGGACAGCGCGCGCAAAAGCGGCTCGGACAGCCCGAGCGAGGAAAATTTTTCTACGACGGAATTAGTCGGAATAGTCTCAATGGTCATGCAAGCGCCCTCCGGGGCGCGTCTTCAGGCGCCCCGCGGCAGGTCCATGGGACCTCCGGCGTCGGACGCGATCGTGGGAGCCGATAACCAGGGTACGGCCATAACCCCGCGCGGCGAGTGGCTGGAAGCCACGACCGAAGCGCGCGTTCACCTTAACTGAGCCATCCAGGCGCAAAAGCGCCGGGCTCCCATAGAAGGCCAACCTAGCATCAGCGCTTATATAGTATGACCCTCATCCGATTGCAGCAAGAGACTGAGCCAGATCCGCAATCAGGTCATCCGGGTGCTCGATCCCGATGCTGAGCCGGATGGTGCCGTCCGTTACCCCGCTCTGCGCGCGAACCTCCGCCGGGACGCCGGAATGGGTCGTTGTCGCCGGATGGCTGGCCAGCGACTCGGTTCCCCCCAGGCTGACCGCCAGCTTGAAGATGCGCAGCGCGTTCAGCACGCGGAACGCCTCGGCCTGGCCGCCGGCGATCTCGATGCTGAAGGTCGAGCCGCCGCCCGTGCATTGGGCGTCGTAGACGCGCCGCGCGGGGCTTCCCTTGGCCAGCGCGCTCAATATATGGACGGCCCGGACGCGGGGATGGTTGCCCAGGAAGGCGGCGACCGCCTCGGCGTTCTGGGTTGCCCGGGTCATCCGCAGCGACAGCGTCTCCAGCGAGCGCCCCAGCATCCAGCAGGAATGCGGATCGAGCTGGGTGCCGATCGCCCCGCGCAGCAGGCGCACCGGCCGCATCCGCTCCCGGCTGCCGATCGCCGCCCCGGCGATCAGGTCGCTGTGCCCGCCGACATACTTGGTCAGCGAGTAGATGGAGATATCGACGCCATGCGCGAGCGGCTTTTGGAAGAGCGGCCCCAGCAGCGTGTTGTCGCAGACGATCACCGGGCGGTGGCCCTGGCGCGCCTCGATCCGCTCCGCGGCGGCCGAGACCAGGGCGAAGTCCACCAGCGTGTTCAACGGGTTGGATGGCGTCTCGATCAGGATCACGCTGACCCGGCCGCGCGCCATCGACCGGTGGGCGGCGGCCTCGATTTCATCCGCGCCGACCCCGTCCGAGAACCCCTCCGCCGCCATACCATGGCCGGCAAACACCTTGGTCAGCAGGGTTTCCGTCCCGCCATAGATGGGCTGGCTGTAGAGGATGGAGTCGCCCGGCCGCGTATACGCGAGGATCGTGGTGGCGATCGCCGCCATCCCGGAGGAAAACACCAGGGCGCTCTCGCCGCCCTCGTAGATCGCCAGCCGGTCCTCGACGATCTCGCTGTTGGGGTGGTTGAACCGGGAATAGACCAGCCCGGCCGAACCCCGGTCCGGCGCCTCCTTCCGGCCGGACACGTAGTCGAAGAAGTCGCGGCCTTCCTCGGCGGAGCGAAACACGAAGGTCGAGGTCAGGAACACCGGCGGCTTGACCGAGCCTTCGGACAGGGTCGGATCGTACCCATATCCCAGCATCAAGGTCTCCGGATGCAGGGCATGGTTGCCGATATGGTCGGCGTGGCTGCGGTCCTCGGCCATCGGGCGGGCTCCTGTTTCGTGGTCCGCCACTATGGCGCAGCTTCGCCGCTGGCCGGTTGCGAAATATGGCGCGGCCCTCCGCCGCTGCCCGACCCGGCGGCACAGCGATAAACCTTGCCGGGGCCGGCTTGCCTGGCGACCAGCATGCGGAGTTCACCGTGGTTTCGACCCGAGCTGACCATCCCCTCACGCCCGCCGAGGCCGTGGACCGCCTGGAAGCGCTGCACGGCGCCGCGGCCGACGCGGTGCGTGCCGCGCTGGAGCGCTTCGTTTCGATCGGTGTGCCGCCGACGGCGGACGAACGGGCGCGATTCCGCTATCCGGAGCTGAAGGTCGTGTGGGAGCCGAGCGGCCCGTCACCGACCACGCGGCGTGCCTGGGCCAAGTTCCAGGCGCCCGGCGTCTACGCCACCACCGTGACGCAACCGGCATTCTTCCGGCGTTACCTGCTGCAGCAGTTGAGCCTGCTGGCGGAGGAGTACGGCGCGACGATCACGGTGGGTCCGAGCCAGCAGGAGATTCCCTACCTCTACGTGCTGGAACAGGGTGACGAACTCGTCCCCAGCGGTGCATCCGCGGCCGACCTGGCCCGCATTTTTCCGACGCCCATCCTGTCGGCGGTGGGTGACGAGGTGGCGGACGGGTTATGGGTGTTCGAGGAGGGCCGCCCCCGGCCGCTGGCGCTGTTCGACGCCGTCCGTGTCGATTATTCGCTGTGGCGCCTGGTGCATTACACCGGAACGGATTGGCGGGCGATCCAACCGTGGATCTTGCTGACCAACTACCACCGCTACGTCGATGGGTTCGTGCGCTGGGCGCTCGGCGAGCTGTCGGTGCCGGATGGCCGCTATGAGACGCTGGTGCTGCCGGGCGGCGGCGCCGTCCGGCGCGGCGACGACCTTGCCACGGCCGAGGCGCTGATCGCCGCGTCGCCCTGGCATCGCTTCCAGATGCCCGCCTACCATCTCGTTGGGCGGGACGGGCAGGATGGCGTCAGCATCGTCAATATCGGGGTCGGGCCGTCGAATGCGAAGAACATCACCGACCATCTGGCGGTGCTTCGCCCGCATTGCTGGCTGATGATCGGCCATTGCGGCGGCCTGCGGCAGTCGCAAACCATCGGAGACTACGTGCTCGCGCACGGCTATTTGCGGCGCGACCGCATCCTCGATGATCTGGTGCCGCCCGAGGTCCCGATCCCGGCGCTGGCCGAGGTCCAGGTCGCGCTGCAAGGCGCGGCCGCCATCGTGACCGGCGAGCACGGCGACACGCTGAAGCGGCGTCTGCGCACCGGCACGGTGGTTACCTACGACGACCGGAACTGGGAACTGCGGTGGTCTCAGGAGCGGCGTCGCATCAACCTGTCGCGCGCCATCGCCGTGGACATGGAGAGCGGCACCATCGCGACGCAAGGCTACCGGCTGCGCGTGCCCTACGGCACGCTGCTCTGCGTGTCGGACAAGCCGCTGCACGGGGAGATCAAGCTGCCGGGCGCGGCCAGCGCGTTTTATCAGCGCGCGGTTGGCGAGCATCTGCAGATCGGGCTGGTGGCGCTCGATATGCTGCGCAGGCAATTGGGAACGCTGCATTCCCGCAAGCTGCGCAGTTTCGATGAGCCGCCGTTCCGGTAGGCGGTCTACGCGCCTGGCGCGTAGAGGGGTATCTTGCCAACACATGGAGGGTCACATGGGCGACGCACAGCTACCGGACGACCTGAAGGCGGTCATCCACAGGCGGGTGGCCGAAGGCCGGGTCGCGAGCGAGGCGGCTTGCCTGGAGGAGGCCGTCCGGCGCTACGCCGAGGATCTGGACACCGAGGACGAGATCGCAGCGATCGCCAGGTGGGGAATCACCGATATCGAGGCCGGCCGCTACGTGACGATAGCGACGCCAGAGGACAACCAGGCGCTACACGAGCGCACGATGGCCCGGGTGATCGCCCGAATGGCCGGCAATGACTGAACGTAGGTGACTTCGTGCCGGCTGGCCGGCGCGGCTCAGGATCAAATCGACCGTATCATCCTCGAGAGCGCGCGGAACTGGGGCGTCGAGGCTGCCGCCCGGTATCACGGCCTGATGCTGTCCGCATTCGCGGCGCTGGGCGCCTCACCTGCCCTGTTTGGCTCTCGCGACCTGGCCACAGTGCCGGGCGTGCGTGTTTTTCCCCTCCGGCTCGGCCGGCGTTTGGTGGAACAGGATCAACGGGTCGGCCAGCCCCGGCACATTGTCGTCTACCGGATTGCTCCCGATGGTGTCGGGTGCTTGGCGTTGCCCATGATCGCATGCTTCTGTCCAGGGCCGCTCGCCGAATGCGGCGTGAGGCCGAAAGCTGAAGCCCTGGCAGACACGCGCCCACAACCGACTCCGATGGGATCGTCCCGTTACCGGAGATGGGCGAGCAGCGTTTCCGCGCCGGACCGGCTGTGCCACTGGTCGAACCACACCACGTCGCCCAGGGGGATGCGGGGCAGCCATCCGGCGGTTTCCAGTTCGGGCTTCTGGAAAAAGTGCGAGACATAGCCGACGCAAAGATAGGCGATCGGCTGGATCGAGGCCGGAATGCCCAGGGCATTTCGCAGGTCGTCGTGGCGAAGGATGCTCACCCAGCCCACGCCGATGTTCTCCGCTCGTGCCGCCAGCCATAGGTTCTGGACGGCACAGACGGCGCTGTAGAGGTCCATCTCAGGCTGGTGCGTCCGCCCGATCACGACGGGGCCGGAGCGGCTTCGGTCGCACGTGATGCAAATTCCGATCGGTGCTTCGAGAATGCCCTCCAGCTTCAGCGGCCGATAGGCTTCCTGCCGTTCGCCTTCAAACATCTCGGCAGCTTCCAGATGCGCGGTCTGGAAAGCGTCATGCACCTTGCGTTTCACCGTTGCGTCCCGGACGACGATGAAGTCCCAGGGCTGCATGAAGCCGACCGACGGCGCGTGATGTGCGGCTTCCAGCAGGCGCGCGAGCACGTCGTCAGGAATCGAATCCGGCAGAAACTGGCCGCGCACGTCCCGGCGGCTGAAGATACACTTGTATACGGCGTCACGCTCGGCCGGCGAGAAGTCCGCGTTGGCCTGAATGGTGGCGTCCAAGGTCGTTCCCTTCATGGTAATGCCGCGCGCTCAATGGCGGTCATGGGTACAGATCCGCGTGTATCGGCGGCAGGAAGCTGGCACCAATCGCCGGCCGTCCCGGAGCTGGCACTCCTGGCATGCGCAGGGCTGCGCCGACAACACTGATGGATAAGCACCCCTGGTCGATGCTCATCGGCCTCGTTCTCTGTCAAGAGGGGCCTCACTGGGCGAACGTCGGAGGCCGGCCCGGCGGCGGCGCGCGAGCCGGCAGGTGAAACCTTGAAACCTGAACCGGCAGCAGCATATTGGCTTCAGATTGCTGCAGTGCAGCATTGCCGGCCGGTCACACCACCGGTTGGGTCGAATCCCGTATGGTCGGCACGAATAAGGTGAGGGAGGCAGCGTTCGTACGAAACACGGGCTGCCTCGTTCGCATAAGGCAGCCCCGGAGTCAGGAGGGCCTGCCGTTATGCGAATGCGCGCAAGGGTTTCCCGGCGAGCGCGGCTGCGTGGGTTTGCACCGAGCGCCGAGGCGTAGCTTCAGCGGGCTGGCTCTGCGGTCGCTCCTGGATCAATGAAACGCTTTCCGTCACCAACCCGCCACACATTCGACGCGCTTACGGAGCGTAGCCACGACATGAAGGGCGACACCGCCGGCCGTCCGCAACACTTGAAAGGAAAACGCATGGCAACCACCGACACCGTGATTACCGCCCTTCGGTCCAGGGCGAATTTGCAGGACCCCTACGGGGAGCGCCTGATGAAGGAAGCCGCGCGTCTGATCGAAGACATGGCCGTGGAGATCGAAGCTGCCAAAACCGCTACGCACGTCGTCGAAGACCTGCAGGCCGAGGTCAGGCGCCTGGAAACCTTGGTGGCTGATCAGGCCAAATCGAAATAAACCTGCGCTGGAAAGACCCGGCGGGAAACTCTATGCTGTCCGGGATTCATGGATGATCCGGATCACCTTGCCGTCCCAGCGTACGCCGTGAAGGAGGAAACCAGCCGTCGGTCGCCTCCTTCAGGCGACGGCAGTCATGGGACCAATGGCAGGGCGGGTGGACAGCGCCTGCCCCGCGGCGTCCCGGCGGATGACGTTGCGGCGCTGCTGCGGACTCGCGGGGCGGACCGCAAGGCGCTGTTTGCCCGGGCGGACGAGGTCCGTCGTGCCTGGATGGGCGATGAAGTCTACCTGCGCGGCATCGTCGAATTTTCCAACATCTGCGCCAGGAATTGCCTCTATTGCGGCATTCGCGCGTCCAACCGCGCCGTGCATCGCTATCGGATGGACGCGGACGAGATCCTTGCGGTGGCCCGGAACATGGTCGGCTGGCAGCAGACGACCATCGTCCTGCAATCGGGCGAAGCCGTGTCCCCCGAGGGCGACCGGCGACTGGGCGACCTGATTCGCCGCATAAAAGGCGAAACCACCTTGTCGGTGACGATCTCGGTCGGCAACCGCAAGCGGGACGTTTATGCGCATTGGCGCGACTGCGGCATGGACCGCTACCTGTTGCGCTTCGAGACCAGCGATCCAGACTTGTTCGCGCGGATTCATGCCGATTGCACGCTGCAGGAGCGTCTGGAATGCCTGCACATCCTGCGAAATCTGGGGGTGCAAGTCGGCAGCGGCTTCATGATCGGCGTGCCGGGGGAGACACAGGAAACCCTGGCGAACAACATCATGCTCTGCCGCGACCTCGATCTGGACATGATCGGCATCGGCCCGTTCATCCCGCATCCCGAGACGCCGCTTGGAGAAGCCACCAACGCTTATGCCGCTGACCCCGACATGCACTTCGTGGCGCTCGCCACGCTGCGCCTCGCCAACCCCGATGCCCACATTCCTGCCACGACGGCGTTCGACGCGGTGTTCACCAATCCCTCGGGGCGTGATCTGGCACTTCAGCGCGGCGCCAACGTGTTCATGCCGAACAGCACGCCGGGGAAATATCGCAAGGACTACATGCTTTACCCCGACAAGCCCTGCGTCGATGAAACCGGTGCGATGTGCGCGTTCTGCATCGTGGGACGTTTGGAAATGCTGGACCGCCGGATTGGTGCGGGACCTGGTCATTCCAGGAAGCGTGCGGATCGCGCCGATGGAGCGAACCCATCGCCGGGCGCGTAGGCGTGCGCACCGAACATGATTCGCTGGGCGAACGCACGGTCCCCGCTGCCGCGTATTACGGTATCCACACTGTCCGGGCGGTCGAGAACTTTCCGCTGTTGGGCCAGCCATCGTCCCGCGCTCTCGTCCAGGCCATGGCCACGGTCAAGCTCGCTTGCGCCCGGACAAACCGCGAACTCGGGCTGCTCGATGAGGAAGCGGCGGATGCGATTGTCCGAGCCTGCCGCGAACTGATCGCTGGCGACCTCGCCGGCGAGATCGTCGTCGATGCGCTGCAAGGCGGTGCCGGCACTTCGCTGAATATGAACGTCAACGAGGTGCTGGCCAATCGGGCGGAGGAAATACTCGGCGGACGGCGAGGCGAGTACGCCCGGATCAGTCCGCTGGACCACGTCAACCTGCATCAATCCACCAACGATGTCTTCCCGACGGCACTCAAGGTCGCTGCCATCACCTTGCTGCGCCGCCTGGAAAAATCCATTGCCGGCCTGCAAGGGGCGTTCCAGGCGAAGGAGCGGGAATTCGGCGATGTGGTGAAGATCGGCCGGACGCAATTGCAGGACGCCTGTCCGATCACCCTCGGCATGGAGTTCTCCGCCTGGGCGGAGGCGCTGTCGCGCGATCGCTGGCGGGTGTTCAAATGCGAAGAACGCCTGCGCGTCGTCAATCTGGGGGGGACCGCGGTCGGCACCGGCCTGACCGCGCCGCGCGAATACATTTTCCTGGTGGTGGAAAAGCTGCGCGAGGAAACCGGGTTCGGCCTCGCCCGCGCCGAAAACCTGGTGGACGCCACGCAGAATGCCGACAGCTTCGTCGAAGTGTCGGGCATCCTGAAGGCGCATGCCGTCAACCTGTTCAAGATCTCATCTGATCTCAGGCTGCTGGCCTCCGGCCCCCGCACCGGGCTCGGCGAACTGAAGCTGCCTGCCGTGCAGGCGGGGTCCAGCATCATGCCGGGCAAGGTCAATCCGGTGATCTGCGAAGCGGTCGGCCAGGCGGCGATGCTGGCCATCGGCAACGACGCGACGATCACGCTGGCGGCGCAGTCCGGGCAACTGGAGCTGAATGCGTTTCTGCCGCTGCTGGCCCATGCTTTGCTGCAAAGCCTGTCGGTGCTCGACGCCGCGTGCCGGATGTTCCGCGAGCGGTGCGTTGACGGCATCACCGCCGATCGCGCCGCCTGCGAGGCGCATGTCCGGCAGTCCTGGGCGACGGTGACCGCGTTGCTGCCGAAGCTCGGCTACGACCGAGCCGCCGCGGTGGCGAAGCAGGCGCAGGAGACCGGCAAGTCCGTCGTCCAGCTTGTGGTCGAGCAGGGGCTGCTGGATTCGGAGACGGTGCAGACGCTGCTGTCGCCGGACGCTATGACAGGCTTGGGATATCGAGGATGAACGCCATGCAGGGAACGCCCAAAGGCCTGCGCTTGCACATCGGCATCTTCGGCCGGCGCAACGTCGGAAAGTCCAGCCTGATCAATGCCTTGACCGGCCATGTCGTGTCGATCGTCTCGGCCACGCCGGGCACCACGACCGACCCGGTGGAGAAATCTTTTGAAATGGCCCCGGTCGGGCCGGTGGTGTTCGTCGATACCGGCGGCGTCGATGATGTCGGCACCCTGGGCGAGCTGCGCAAACAGCGAACGGCGGCCATGCTGGAGCGGGTGGACGTCGCGCTGCTGGTCTGCGGTCCGGACGGGTTCGGTCCCGACGAGGAACAGCTTGCGGCGGCGTTGCGCGAGCGCTCCACCCCGACCGCTGTCGTGTTCAACAAAAGCGACCTGGGGCCGCCGCCGCAGGCCGATCTGGACCGGCTGGCCGCCGCCGAAACCGAAATCGTGCTGGTCTCCGCGGCCGAGGGCACGAATATCGGGCTGCTCAAGGAGGCGATCACCCGCCTGGTCCCCGACGACCGTCTGGAGCAGCCGTCGCTGGTCGGCGACCTGATTCCCGCCGGTGAACTCGCCGTGCTGGTGGTGCCGATCGACCTGGGGGCGCCGAAGGGCCGGCTGATCCTGCCGCAGGTGCAGGTCATCCGCGAGATCCTGGACAGCGACGCGATGTGCATGGTGGTGAAGGAACGCGAATTGCGCGATGCGCTCGGCCGCCTGGACCACAAGCCCCGGCTGGTGATCTGCGATTCACAGGTGGTGCTGAAGGCCGCCGCGGATACGCCGCCGGACGTGAAGCTGACGACGTTCTCCATCCTGATGGCCCGGTTCAAGGCGGACCTGGTCAAGCTGTCGCGCGGCGCTGCGGCGATCCACCGTCTGAAGGCCGGCGACCGGGTGCTGGTGGCGGAGACCTGCGGCCACTGCCCGCTGGCCGACGACATCGGCCGCGTGAAGATTCCGCGCTGGCTGCGGCAATATGTCGGCGCTCATCTCGATATCGACGTGTCTGCCGGCAAGGATCTGCCCGAGGACCTGATGCCGTATTCGCTGGTGATCCATTGCGGCGCCTGCATGATTACGCGCAAGCACATGCTGGCCCGGCTGTACCGGGCGGAGCGCCAGAGCGTGCCGATGACCAACTACGGCGTGGCGATTTCCCTGTTGCAAGGCGTTCTGCCGCGCGCCCTGGAATGTTTCCCCGCCGCTCGCGGCGCTTACGATACCGAGCGGCTGGCGGACTAGCGGCACGATCTGATTGCAACGCGATCACAGCCGGTGCTGGACGGTTTTTTTGCGTCCAGGGGCGTTGTCGCCAGGACGCCGCCGGCCTCGAAAGGGCCTGGATTGGCGAAGTTCGTGGACATGGCTGACCCTGGCTCGTATCGTTGATCGGTCAGATGTTTGGACGGTAGGGATTAGAGCAGATGGATTGCAATAGCGGCCGTTTGTCGCAAACGGCCGGGCTGCGCGCGTCTTGTGGTGTGGTATCGCGCCAGGACGCTTCCCGACGTTTACGTCCCGCAGTCTGAACACTCCAAAGAGGCGGTCGCATGGCAAACGTGGTTTTCGGCGTCTGGGACGGCGTGGTTCACGACCACCGGGACGCCCGCACGGACAGTGGCGGGCTGCCGGGGCTCAAGGGGTTCGACGTCTTCAACGAGGGAAACCCCATCAGGGCGTTCCTCGGCGACCGCGGCTTCTTCGTGTTCGACAGGCGCGTCAGCCTGATCGACGCCTTCTGGCATTACATGGACAAGGCAGCCGAGCAATCCTGCGGCAAGTGTACGCCGTGCCGCATGGGGACCGTGCTGGTCCGCGATGCGCTAGGCGCGATGCGACGCGGCGAACCCAGCCAGCTTGGCCTCGATGGGATAGCCTCGCTTGCCGGGCAGATGACCGAGACCTCGCTGTGCGGCCTGGGGCAAACCTGCGGCAAGGCGCTGGTGGCGGCCCTGCACCATTTCCGCGACGTGTTCGAGGCGGAGGCGGCGAACGGGCGGCTGCCCGACCAGAACGGCACGACCTACATGACCGCGCCGTGCATCGAGGCGTGTCCCTCCAAGATCAACGTTCCCCGCTACATCGACTACATTCGCGACGGCAAGCCCGAGCATTCGCTGGGCGTGATCCTGCAGAAATACCCGATGGCCGCCACCTGCGGCCGGGTCTGCGTGCGTTTCTGCGAGATGGCCTGCCGCCGCAACCTGGTCGATGAAGCGGTCGGCATCAAGACGCTGAAGCGCTATGTCGCCGACCAGCAGCAGGGGCCGCACGCACTGACCTTCGGCCGCGACATGATCGCCCATCCGCTCGGCCCCGACATGCGGGTCGCGGTGGTCGGCGCCGGTCCCGCGGGCGTCGCCTGCGCCTACCACCTGCTGCTGCATGGCTATCACGTCGATGTCCTGGAGGCGCTGAACGAGGCCGGCGGCATGGCCGCGATCGGCATTCCCAGCTACCGCCTGCCCAAGGACGTGCTGAAGTCGGAGACCGACATCATCACCGCGCTGGGCGGCCGGTTCCTGTTCAACCGGGAAATGGGCCGCGACTTCTCGATCGACGACCTGTTCGCGCGCGGCTACCGGGCGGTATTCCTGGCGCTCGGCTGCCAGCAAGGGACGCTGCTGGGTGTGGCCGGCGAGGACCGCAACATGGCCGGCTACGAGTCCGGCATCGCCTTCCTGCTCAAGGTCCACGACCACGTCGCCGGCATCCGGACGACCACGCTGTCCGGCCAGGTCATGGTGGTCGGCGGCGGCAACGTCGCCATGGACTGCGCCCGGTCGGCGCTGCGGATGGGGGCGGAGGCGGTTCACCTGATCTACCGCCGCCGGCGCGAGGACATGCCGGCGGACCATGAGGAGATCGACGCGGCGGAGGCGGAAGGCATCGTGTTCCACTTCCTCACCAACCCGTCGCGCGTGATCTCCGAGGACGGACGCGTGGTAGGCCTGGAACTGGTCGAGATGCGCTCGACCGAGCCCGACGCGAAGGGCCGCCGCAACGTGGAGGCCGTGCCGGGCACCGAGCGGATCATGCCATGCGACACGCTGATCGCGGCGATCGGCCAGCAGGTGCGCAAGGGTGCGCTGAAGTCCGAGGACGGCGTCGAGATGGACCGCTGGAACTGCGTGGCGGTCAACCAGTCCAGCCTGGCCACCACGCGGCCGGGCGTGTTCGCCGGCGGCGACGGCGCGTCGGGTCCGTCAACCCTGATTCACGCCATGGCGGCCGGCCTGAAGGCCGCGCGCAGCATCGACGATTACATCAAACTGGGGCACGTGCGCTTCGCGCCCCGGTCGCGCATGCGGCAGATCCTCAACCAGCACAAGATGCTGGCTGCCGACAGCATCGAATACCCGATCCGGAACGAATACCGCGTGCATCATCCGGAGCTGGACCCGGAGATCCGCAAGGCGATGTTCGAGGAAGTGGATCAGACGATCAGCGCGGCTGACGCCTACCGCGAGGCCAGGCGCTGCCTGCGCTGCTATCGCGTCTACTCCGTGATTACCGAACATCCGATTCCCGAAGGAGCGGCGTGACGCCATGGACAACGCCATTCCCGTCGCGGGCGACGACGCCACAGTGCATGCCTCCATCAACGGCGTGGCGGTCACCGCGCGGCCGCAGGAGACCATCCTGCACTGCGCCCGCCGCCACGGCTTCCACATCCCGTCGCTCTGCGAACTGGACGACATCGACCACACGCCCGGTACCTGCCGCGTGTGCATGGTCGAGATCCGGTCCGAGGGCCAGGGACACGCGCAACTGGTGGCCTCCTGCACCACCCCGATGCAGCCCGGGCTCGACGTATTCACCCGCACGCCCCGCGTGCGCGAGACGCAGCGGCTGCAGGTCGAGCTGCTGTTTGCCGATCACAACCACGACTGCGCCACCTGCATCCGGCACGGCGACTGTGAGCTGCAGGACGTGGCCCAGTTCGTCGGTCTGCGGGAGAACCGCTTTCGCGATCCTGAGCGCGTGGCGGCCCGACCGATCGACAGCTCGTCCCCGGCGCTGATCCGGGACATGACCAAGTGCATTCGCTGCCAGCGCTGCATCGCCATCTGCCGCAACGGCCAGAGCGTGGATGCGCTGGTGGTGACCGGCTTCGGCCAGACCGCCGGCGTGGGCCTTCGGGATGGCGTCTCGCAGAAGGACTCGACCTGCGTCAGTTGCGGCCAGTGCGTCCTGGTCTGTCCCACCGGCGCACTGGGCGAACGGGACGAGACCGACCGGGTGATCGACTTCCTGTACGATCCGCAGATCGTCACCGTGGTGCAGTTCGCGCCAGCCATCCGCGTCGGTTTCGGCGAGGAGTTCGGCCTGCCTCCGGGCACCAATGTCGAAGGCCAGATCATCGCCGCCTGCCGCAAGCTCGGCTTCGACATCGTTCTGGACACGAATTTCGCCGCCGACGTGGTGATCATGGAGGAGGGCACGGAACTGCTGCGCCGTCTTGCAAAGAAGCAGCGGCCGACGTTCACCTCCTGCTGTCCGGCCTGGATCAACTTCGCCGAGAAGCACTATCCGGACATCCTGCCGCTGCTGTCCTCGACCAAGTCGCCGCAGCAATGCCTCGGCACGATCGCCAAGACCTACCTTCCGGAGCGGATGGGCATCGAGCCCAGCCGGGTCCGCGTCATCTCGATCATGCCCTGCACGGCCAAGAAGGAAGAGGCCGTGCGGCCGCAATTCGTGCATGACGGCGTGCCCGAGATCGACGTCGTGTTGACCATCCGCGAGTTCGCCCGGCTGCTGCGGCGGGAGGGCGTCGATCTGAAGGCATTGCAGCCATCAACCTTCGATAATCCCTACATGAGCGAGTATTCCGGGGCAGGGGCGATCTTCGGCACCACCGGCGGCGTGATGGAGGCGGCGGTCCGCACCATGTACCATGCCGTGAACGGCACCGAGCTGGCGCAGATCGAACTGACGCAGTTGCGCGGGTTCGAGGGCGTCCGCCATGCCACCGTGGAATTGGGCGGCTCGATCGGCACGGTGAAGGTGGCGATGTGCCATGGGCTGAAGCCGACCCGCGAGCTGGTCGAGGCGGTGCGCGCCGGGACCACCGACCTCGACTTCATCGAGGTGATGGCCTGCCCAGGTGGCTGCGTCGATGGCGGCGGCCACCTGAAGTCCAAGAAGGCCTACCTGCCGTATGCGCTGAAGCGGCGCGAGACGCTGTTCGGCATCGACCGCGCGGCCCGCGCGCGCCAGTCACACAACAACGTCCAGGTGCAGGCGCTCTACCGGGATTTCCTGGAGCATCCGTACTCGGAGAAGGCGCACCATCTGCTGCATACCTACTATACCGACCGCAAGATGGAGATGACGCGCACGGTGAGCGAGATCTGGCACGAGATAACAATGAGTACAATGATCTACTGATTGGTTGCCAAATCAAGCTACCACGCTTCTTTTGCATGGCTGTTTTCCGCTGAAAGCGTAGGGCGGATAAGCGTAGCGCCATCCGCCAGCGCGGCCGGAGGGTGCCCATGACGGATGGTGACGCACGTACCAGACCGTCAGAGCCAATCAAAGCGGTCATCGGCTGGTAGGATTTGCCTGCTGGGTGCCGAGATTTGTCCGGCATACCCGGTGCGCCGCGACGAGTCCCGCGCCTGTTCCGGGCCAGGATTTTTCCATCGGAAGCTCGAACGCGGCCTCCTTCAGGGCACTCACCCGCGGTCATCACAACGACCAAATACAATTGCGAGTGAATATCACCACGACACCCCTCTTTGCAAAGCGCCCGGTTTGATCTAGGGGGAAAAGATGGTCCGAGCCGTTCATTCGATGGCTGGCTTGGCATTACATTGAACGATTGACCACTTATTGTTGTGGTCGATAAGCGAGGTTACGCCATGTTGATGACGGGCCAGGACCAGGAAAAAGCGCATATCTCCGAGCTGTTCAAGAAGCACACCCGCAAGAGATCGGCCCTGATACCAATCTTGCAAGCCCTTCAGTCCGATGGCGGGTATATTTCAGAATTTGCGATGCAGTATATCGCCGATAGCCTGAACATCCATGCTGCCGAAGTCTACGGCCTGGCGACCTTTTATCATTTCGTGAACACGCGGCCAAAGGGCAAGTTCATCATCCGGCTTAGTCGCGACATGTCGTCCATGATGAAGGGGGCCAAGGTCGTCGCCCGTCAGTTGGAGAACGACCTGGGTATCCAGTTCGGCGAGACCACCCCGGACGGCATGTTCACGCTGGAATGGACAAGCTGTATTGGCATGAACTACCAGGCGCCCGCGATGATGGTGAACAACGAGGTGTTCTCCAACCTCACCGCCCCGCGGGTCCACCGCATCATCGAAGACTGTCGCCAGGAGTTCAGTTCCCACCGGAGAACAGTCGGCAACGTCAGCGAGACTTACTCTAACACTTTGAACTACAGCAATTACAAGGTGAATGCGGCGCTCACCAAAGCCGTTGGCATGACCCCCCGCGAGGTTGTCGCGGAGCTCTCGGCATCAGGTCTGCGCGGACGCGGCGGCGCCGGCTTCCCGACCGGCGTGAAGTGGGCCGCGGCGGCAGCCGCCAAAGGCGATCGCAAATACATCGTCTGCAACGCGGACGAAGGCGAGCCGGGTACCTTCAAGGACCGCATCATCCTCGGCAAGCATGCGGACATGGTGTTCGAGGGCATGACCGTCGCCGCCTATGTCGTGGGCTCCCACGAAGGCATCGTGTATCTGCGCTACGAATACTCCCACCTGCGGCCGCATCTCGAATCGGTGCTGGCGGCAAGGCGCCAGGCCAACCTGCTCGGTCAGGACATCCTTGGCCATCCCGGGTTCAATTTCGACATCCGCATCCATATGGGCGCCGGCGCCTATGTCTGCGGCGAGGAAACGGCGCTGATCGAATCGCTGGAAGGACGGCGCGGCGAGCCACGCAACCGGCCGCCCTATCCGGCCGAGCGCGGCTTCCACGATTGCCCCACGGTGGTCAACAACGTCGAGACCCTGGCTTCGGCGTGCTGCATCATGGACCGCGGCGCCAAGTGGTTCGCCAGCATGGGCAGCGAGAAGTCCAAGGGCTTCAAGCTGTTCAGCGTGTCCGGCGACTGCTCCCACCCGGGCGTCTATGAACTGCCCTGGGGCATCACGGTCGATCAGTTGCTGGACACCGTGGGCGGCAAGGGCGCCAAGGCGGTGCAGGTCGGCGGCTATACCGGGCAACTGGTGCCGGCCAGACAGTTCGGCCGCAAGATCGCCTATGAGGATCTCGGCATCGGCGGGTCCATCATCATCTACGGCCCGGACCGCGACATGCTGGACATCGCGGAAAACTACCTGGAGTTCTTTATCGAAGAATCCTGCGGTCAGTGCACGCCTTGCCGCGAAGGCAACGTCAAGCTGCTGGAAGGCGTGCGCCTGCTGCAGCGCGGCAAGTGCTCCAACCGCTATCTGAACGACCTGGTCAGCCTGAGCGAAACCATCCGGCTGACATCCAAGTGCGGCCTCGGCCAGGCGAGCCCGAACGTGGTGGTCGCACTCAACGAGCACTTCAAGGAAGAGATCCTGGCTCGCCCGATCTTGGGTCACTAGCTGGCATCGGGAGAGAACGATCATGCAAACCGAAACCTGCCTCGCCGATTCCAGCAGCGCGTCGTCTTGTCAGTGTGACGCCGCAGCCGATGATGCAAGCGTCCCGATGGTCGCCGCCACGATCGACGGTATCGCGATCGACGTTCCGAGCGGAACGACCATCCTGGAAGCCGCCAACAAGATCGGCGTCCACATTCCCACGCTGTGCCACCATCCGGACCTGCGCCCGGCGGGCGTTTGCCGCATCTGCGTGGTCGGCGTCGAAGGCATGCGGACCCTGCAGGCGGCGTGTACCACGCCGATCACCCAGCCGATGACGGTCAACACCAACACGCCGGCCATCCGCACCGCCCGCCGTCACATCGTCGATCTGCTGCTCGCCAACCACTACGGCGAGTGCTACGCCTGCAAGCGCAACAACAACTGCGAATTGCAGTCGCTGGCGAAGGAATACGGCGTCGATTTCTTCCGCTTCGGCCATCCGACCGAGCCGCGATACGCAATCGACCGTACCAGCAGCTCCGTCGTGCGCGACATGAACAAGTGCGTGCTGTGCCGCCGCTGCGTCCGGACCTGCACCGAGTTGCAGGGCGTCGGCTGCCTGACGGTCAAAGACCGCAGCGCCCGTTCGCAGATTGCCACATTCGGCGACAAGCCGCTGTCTTCCGTGGTCTGCATCAATTGCGGCCAGTGCATCAATCGCTGTCCGACCGGCGCGCTGACCGAGATCGACCAGACCGACGAAGTCTGGGCGGCTCTCGACGATCCAACGAAGCATGTCGTTATCCAGACCGCCCCGTCGCCGCGGGCGGCGATTGGCGAATGCTTCGGCCTGGAGCCGGGCACGTCGATGACATACCAGTTGAACACCGCGCTCAAGCGCATGGGCTTCGACGGGGTGTTCGATACCAACCATACCGCCGACCTGACGATCCTGGAGGAAGGCACTGAACTGATCATCCGCCTTTACAATGCGGTGGTGAAACGCGACAACGCCGTCACGCTGCCGCAGTTCACCAGTTGCTCGCCCGGATGGGTGAAGTATGTCGAGCATTTCCATCCGGAGATGATCAACCACCTGTCCACGGCCAAGAGCCCACAGCAGATGTTCGGTGCGCTGCTGAAAACGCACTACGCCGAACGGCAGGGGATCGATCCGAAAGACATGGTGGTCGTGGCACTGATGCCCTGTACCGCTAAGAAATTCGAGTGCAACCGGCCGGAGATGTGTTCCAGCGGCTTCAAGGACGTGGATTTCGGCCTGACGACGCGTGAACTGGCCAAGATGATTTCGGAATCGGGCATCGACCTGCCCAATATTCCGAAGACCGAGTTCGAGCAGCCGTTCAACGACGCATCCGGTGCCGGCATGATCTTCGGCGCCACCGGCGGCGTCATGGAAGCTGCCCTGCGCACTGTGATCGAGTTGGTGACAGGCCAGAAAGTCGAGAATTTCTTCGATCAGGCCAACATTGTTCCGGTGCGCGGCTTCGAGGGTGCGCGCATGGCGGAAATCACGATCACCGACGTCGGCCCCGTGCCCGACATCATCGCGCACCTGGTTCCCGATTGGGAATGGCTCAAGGGCGTGACCCTCAAGGTCGGCATTGCGCATGGCATCGTCAACGCGCAAAAGGTGATTGAGGACATCAAGGCCGGCGGGCCGTTCAGCCAGTGCCATTTCATCGAGTTCATGGCGTGTCCGGGCGGCTGCCTGGGCGGTGGTGGCCAGCCTATCCCGACCAACGCCGATATCCGGGCCAGCCGTGCCAAGGCGATCTATCAGGCAGACGAGGCCTATACGGTTCGCAAGTCGCACGAAAACCCGGTCGTGCTGCAACTTTACAAGGACTTCCTGACCGGCGGCCCGTGCGGTCCCGAATCCCATCACCTGCTGCACACCCACTACACGCCGCGCGGCAAGTTCGTCTCCTGACGCCGACGGCTGAAAGGGGCGGCGCGGGACCCGCGCTGCCTTCCTCGCTCGTTCTGCGCGAGGCTGCTTCCTCGTGCGGGAATTGGGCGTTTAACGGGGCGTAGGGTGGACAAGCGCAGCGCCGTCCGCCATTGCCGCAAGCCGCACCGCAGCGGCGGATGGCGCTCCGCTTATCCGCCCTACGCTTCTGCCCCGGTCAACGGAGAACGTCGCGTTTTCCGCCGCGGACTTTCTTGATCATCGTTTCCGAATACCGCCTGGTCTTCGGCGTCATGC
>Ga0302189_10000745_pt1 | contig 28662 bp, 20 predicted proteins | sample II_Bog_E2_2_FD_194551 | JGI IMG/M metagenome (GOLD analysis project Ga0302189, IMG submission 194551) | Peat permafrost microbial communities from Stordalen Mire near Abisko, Sweden - II_Bog_E2_2 | ecosystem: Environmental > Terrestrial > Soil > Wetlands > Peat | place: Sweden: Abisko...
CGGCCTGTCCTTCGGCCCTCCTCATAGAAGCGGGCCAGCATGTTGGCGTCCCCCATGAATCCCTGGGTGAGCGTCTTGATGGCCACCTCGCGGCCGATCTGTTTATCGATGCCGCGATAGACGACGGCAGGTGGCCCGGTCATAAAATAACCATGGGCCGCTGTGCCCCATTCATCCACAGTTTTATCGTGGATGAGTGGGAGACCACGAACCTCAACCCGCGTCTTTGCTGATCTTTGAACTCTGCCCCCTGATCTCTGTCCCCCTGAGCTATACTTACTACGCGGATGGCCAAGTGGAAACCATCACCTCCCACAACGCGAACGGCGCATCGGTTGCCTACACCTACGACGATCTCAATCGCCTCTCGACGGTTGTGGATAACAATCTGCCCGGCCAGAACACCACCAGCTACACCTACGACTCCGGGGTCCCCGTTGACAGGTCTTCGTCAACGGGGTGGGACAACGCCAGCAACGTCGCCACGGTCGCAACTCCCAACGGCTTGCAGTCCAGCTTCACCTACGACACGCTCAACCGGCTCACCGGCCTGACCACTCAGGTGGCAAGCTACAATTACACGCTCGGGCCTACGGGCAACCGCACCCAGGCCATCGAGTCCAACGGCCGCACCGTCAACTGGAGCTACGACAACATCTACCGGCTGACCAGCGAGAACATCGCCAGCGACCCCAGCCAGAACAACGGCAGCGTCAGTTACGGCCTCGACCCGGTCGGCAACCGGACCTCGGAGACCTCCTCGCTTCCCGGCATCAACTCCGGCAGTTGGCCCGTCTACAACGCCGACGATCAGCAGATTCCCTCGGAGAGCTACGACCTCAACGGCAACGTGACCAGAACCGCCAATGGCAACAGCTACACCTACGACTCGCAGAACCACATGATGACGATGACCGCGCCTGGCAAGTCGATCTCGATGGCCTACGACGCCTTCGGCAACCGCGTCGCGAAGACGGTCAATGGCGTCACCACGCAGTATCTCGTCGAGGACGACGTCAACCCCACCGGCCTGCCGCAGGTGATCGAGGAGCTGACCGGCCCCATCGGCTCGGGAGTGGTCACGCGTACCTACACCTACGGCCTCCAGCGCATCAGCGAGAACCTAAGCCCAGCTCTCACCGGAAGCAACGTCTGGACGCCGAGCTTCTACGTCTATGACGGCGGGGGCAGCGCCCGCCAACTCACTAACTCGGCTGGCGTAGTGACCGACGAATACGAGTACGACGCCTACGGTAACAGCTTCACCAAGCAAGGCACAACGCCCAACAACTACCTCTACCGCGGCGAACAAGTCGACTTGGATTTGGGCTTGTATTATCTGCGCGCCAGATATTACAACCCTGCCACCGGAAGGTTCCTCAGCCGCGATCCGGAGGACGGTAAAGCCAATGAGCCAGCGTCGCTGCATAAATACCTTTATGCTAATGGTGATCCTGTGAATGGAATCGATCCAAATGGTCATGGGGATATCATGGAATGGGTCCAACTTCAGATTCACAAGATTGCTAGTATTCCAGCTATTCAAGCGATTGGTGTGCCAATTTGTGCAGCTTTGTTCGTTTTAGAGGACTGGGTGGCAATGGTATTCAGCTATCCCGCAATGAACAATATCTTGGCACCAACATGGGCTACATTGTTAGATTTGTGTAAGATGCATTTTCATTGAGCGCGAATTGTGATGACGTATATGAATAACCATCCGAAAAAAGGAGAAGAATTATGAGAACTCTGAATGACAGCTCCATTGAACTTAGGGGCACAAAGAATGGGGTATTGGCGGCGGCAACAAGATTCCCAATGCTTTTATGGGTCGTTATTAATTGTGTATTTTGTGTGTCTTATGTGATATTAGCTATGAAGTCATGGACGACTGTGTCGATTATTTGCCTTTTCTTAATTATATGTTTTAACGTGCTAGCGCTATTGATGAATAATGATTGGGTCTGTGCTTTTGTGAAGGGAGAGTTTGTCGTACGTGTTATTGCTCCACCGCTATTGTTCAAGAGCGCTAAATATGCAAAGAATTGGCAGAATGTTGTGATGTTCTCATTGACTGATATTCAAAGGATAAGTGCTCAAAGAATTGATATACAGGAGCAAGCCGGTACTATCTCGACGAATTGGTTCACGTTTGATATTAAACCAGATGCCATGAATGGCGTGAAGGATATCCATGATGTAATACGAGCGGAATGCATAAGAAAGAAACGGCCAGTTCTACGTTTATTGCGATACAATGGAGAGAGATGTTTTTTACGGTGGGATCAAATCAAAATGCCTTTGAATAAGTTTCTTGATCAAGTATCGGTTAAATATCCGACTCTTCGTATAGATAAATCGGAAAACCTAGTATTGGATGTTCGACAACTTGCGATGCAATCAGAGAATGAGCGGAGATCAAAGATACACCTGCTATTTGATTTAGGATTAGGGATGCTTATTGTGCCATATTTGACTGCGAATGGTGGCATGGAATCAACAGAAGCGAAACAATATGTGAATAATGTATTAGGAATTGGATGGCCGAGTATCAAATTATGACCTGTTCATTGAGGGACGGCAGGCGGGTGACTCAGGCCTGACCACTAAAGCTGGGCGGGTGGCCCCGGTCCCTCGCATTTGGGGACCGGGGATTGAACTACGCCCGAGGGCACTCTGAGTTACACTTACTACGCGGATGGCCAAGTGGAAACCATCACCTCCCACAACGCGAACGGCGCATCGGTCGCCTACACCTACGACGATCTCAATCGCCTCTCGACGGTTGTGGATAACAATCTGCCCGGCCAGAACACCACCAGCTACACCTACGACAACGCCAGCAACGTCGCCACGGTTGCCACTCCCAACGGCCTACAGTCGAAGTTCACCTACGACACGCTCAACCGGCTCACCGGCATGACCACGCAGGCGGCCAGCTACAACCACACGCTCGGCCTCACGGGCAACCGCACGCAGGCCATCGAGTCCAACGGCCGCACCGTCAACTGGAGCTACGACAACATCTACCGGCTGACCAGCGAGACCATCGCCGGCGATCCGTTGCGCTCAGGATGACTTCTGGCGGACTGAGAGTTGTAGGCGGGAATCCAACGGCACTGAGGTAACGAAGACGCGCTCCATTTGCGCTCTGTTTATCGGATTACGGCTGCTTTTCACGGTCTTAGGTGTCATCCGCTGACCTGCATGTTGTTGAAAATGCGTTTGGTTAAAAATTCGATTCCTACCGCGTCCACCAAATAATATCAATGAGTTACATGATTGTGGCGGACCGTCCAAACCCACAGAACCCCACAGGTTTTCAGACTGCAATTGCCTGTCGCTCGTTCATTGGCCGTTCTTGCGGCATCACTTTGGTCTCAGGCACAGTGCTTTGCGCGACTCATTTCCGGACCTCCTTTGCTTGCGTCTATTGGGAAAGCGCAAATCTGACACGCAAGGCAAAGCCATATTTGCAGCCGGCATCGGCGGGCAACTTCACGTTGAGCGCATCGGTGGTTTGCAGCCAGTCAACTTTCTGGCTTGAGCCGAGCAGATCCACCTCTCGGATCACCTTGCCCCTCGCTTCGCCTGCCAAGCCAAGAGCATGAACGGTAGCAGTTCCGTCCGCGGGGCACGCCAGGCTGATGACGTAGAGGTTTTCGCCCTTCCGGGTGAAGCGAAAGTCCGAGGATGTATAGGGCTTCATCTCCTGGTCGGTGGCAAAGCCGGTCTTGACCTGGGTTGGGCCCTCGCAGCAGACGGTCCATGGCTCGGTCCCATAGATGGCCTCGCCGTTACGGTTGAGCCACGCGCCCATATCAAGCAGGATGGTTCGCACTTCATCGGGAATTGTCCCATCCGCCCGCGGGCCAATACTCAACAGCAGGTTGCCGTTCTTGCTGACGGTATCCACGAGTTGATGAACCAGAAACTCGGGCGTCTTGAACTGGTCGTGCTCCATGTATCCCCACGACAGATTGCTGATGGAGGTGTCGGTCTGCCACGGCCGCGGATCGATATCCGCGCGCAGGCTTCGCTCAAAGTCTCTTAATCCGGCGGTCCACTCCATCGCATAATCCTTGAGTGTAATCACGCCGTCGATGTGATGGCTTACCGCAAAGTTATCGTAAAATGCAGTGAATTCCGTCATGCTGGCGCGGAAGGCAGGCTGACCGTTGCCGCCGTCGAAGTACATCAGCTCCGGCTTGTACTTTTCGACCAATTCGACTGATCGCGCCAGCCAGTCGCGAAGCCAGGCATCGCTGACGTAGGTCCATTCGTTTACCGGGTTAAAATGCGGATCGTTGAGCCACTGGTGGGCCGGGCCATAGAAGGACGCATACTTCGGATCATTGACATCGGAGCGGATGGAACGGCCCTCTCCGTAGTAGTAGTTGTGCTCCGCACGATGTGAGGAGAGGCCAAAGTGCAACTCGGCTCCGCGAATGGCGACCGACAGTTCCGCCAGAACATCGCGCCGCGGCCCCATTTTGACCGCGGTCCAATCGGAGAGGTCTGAGTCGTACATTGCGAATCCGTCGTGGTGCTCGGCGATGGGAACGACATACTTCGCTCCGGCCTGCTTGAAGAGCTTGACCCAATCCTGGGGATCGAATTTTTCGGCGCGGAAGCTGGGAATGAAGTCCTTGTAGCCGCGACTGTCGAGACTGCCGAAGCGCTGAACAAAGTCGTCGTGCGCCGGGTCGCCGGGCCTGTACATGTTATGCGGATACCATTCATTCACCGCGCCGGGGACAGCATAGACACCCCAGCCGATGAAGATGCCGAATTTGGCGTCCCTGAACCACTGGGGAATCGCGTGGTTGCGCAAGGTTTCCCAGTCTGGGCGATAAGGTCCGTCGTGGGCCTGTTCATCGGCCAGCTTCAGCAGAGCATTGCGACGGCCATCAAATTTGGCGACCGAGTCCTGCCACTCCTTGTCGATCTGTTCCGCCGATGTGACTCCATGCGTGGCCGCCCAGGCATCTGCAATTCCCTCTGCCGGTTGCGATGCCGGAGCGGCGGGATAACTCGATTGGGCCGGCCCGGAAAGTGGCGCCGCACAGACCCCGATGAAAAGCAGAAAAAAGAAGCGAATTGTCATGTTTCGGTCCTCGACGCGCGGTAATAGATTGCAAGACGACCACATTGTAAATGTTTCTATTCACACCCCGGGAACGTGCAGATCAGCCGGTAGGTGATGACAATGATTCTGCCCGGTTCCTGAGTCCGCCGGAAAGGGCTTCTGGCGGACCCATGGATGACGGCTCACTATGGAAAGCGGTAGAGCGTCACGTGGAGGATGGTGTACGGCCGCAACGTCAGAATCTCGCCTTGCGCATCATCGTCGCCGGCGATTTGCCGGGTCACGATCCATTTTCCATCGACAAAGTTGCCCTGCTGCACGTCTCCGAGTCCCACATTCCGTGGCCCGGGAGTGTTTGGGGTGAAGTCGATTCGCACGCCACCACCGGCAAAGTAATACTCGTCGGGACCGGTCGAGATGAGGATGGCGGCTGCTTCGAACGGCGGCTCAGAGGTGGTTGCCGTTGCAGCAAATTGCGGCGAAGCGGCAACCTGCCCCTTCGGCTGCGGAGCAATGTGCGTGCCACGGCCCGTGTAAGTGAGGGTCAGCGTGTAGTTGCCCAGCTTGACCTGTTTGGGTGGATCCCCCTCGTTGAGGCGCACAGCCGTGATGGAGTCAGTGCCACGGTGAGCCAGAATCATGGGCGACAACTGATCAAGAAGGCCATACACGGTGGCAAGATCCGGCGGAATGGGCCTGTTTCCGTCAATGCCGAAGGGAGAGAATCCGATGGTGTCGTATTTGCCGACAGCCATGATGGCATTGGCGGGATTGGTACTGGTTTCGGGAATGAAGAGCGGATTGCCGTTGCGCTTGAAGCGCTCGCAGAGATCGTCAAAGTATTCGAGGTAAAGATCGGGCGCAAGGAGGCCGATGTCTGGGGCGCCAGCACGCCAGATGTCATGAACCTGCGGGAGCGGGCCTCCGCTGGGATAGGTGCCAGGCCATGCGTGGTTCGGCTGCTGCAGCCATGCGTTCACGTACATCGGAATGTCATACGCGGCCTTGCCGGCCTGCGCAACCTTCTCCAAAAAGCGCGCATAGTTCCAGGCCATGAAAATTTCATCCGAAGCCCAGTGCAGATGCTGCCAACTGTTTTCATGTTCGAGGGGGCCCAGCAACGAAACGGTGGTCTGAATGGGGATCTCCAGGGTAGCCGGTTTGCCGGGGCCGAATACCTCTTCCCATGTTCCCGATTTCTTATAGCCATTGGCTGCCCAAACCTCGCGAAACTCGGGGATCAGCGTGTCCTTGTGGGATTGAAGATAGTTCATCAGTTCCGCAGGAACCTGGCCGGCAAATGCCCGGTTGGCTGCCGGAGAGCGGTCGCGCGTATCGCGCAAGACGCCAACTTCATTCTCGACCTGCATCATCACCACGGTGTGTTGTGTCCCATCGACCTCCTTGATGTGGCGCATGAGAGCGGCGAAGGCCTGGGCATCGGCATCACGCGTGGCGTCGCTCAAGGTGCTGAGTAACTCGACAGGCCCGGAGACTGAGACCGTCTTGCCTTCCCCGATCTGTATGCGCGGAAAACGGAGAAAGTCCTTCTTGACCCAGTAGGGCGGATAACTTGAGGTGCCATTCTTCCAGCAGCCAAACCACAAAAAGACGATGTGCAGATGGTTCTCCCTGGCCTTGGCAATGACGCCGTCCACCAGGGAGTAATTGAATTTACCTTCCTCCGGCTCGAACTGCGCCCACGAGACTCCTACGAGCACGGTGTTTAGATTGCCGGCTACGAGCTTGGGCCAGATGGTCTCCATGGGTTCAAGAGCGGTAGCAGCGTTATTGCTCAGCTCCCCGGAAAGAATCAGGAAGGGCTTCCCGTCAACGATCAGTTGCGTGGCGTCGCCGTGCCTTTCGAGGTGTGGCGCGTCGTTGCGGTTTTGCGCCTGATTTGAAATCGGCAGGCAGGCAACAGAAAAAACCAGAGCGAAGAGAGACAGGCGACCGATGCGCATTCAAGCCTCCAATTGGGTTGTTTAACAGGGAGATTGGCCGTACAGGGTTTTTCCGCTCGTCTGAAGACGTTTTCAGGCGTTGGATTGTCTTGCCTTCCCGGTTGCCCTCTATCGTACGCCCGAATACAAGGGTTGGACATAAAAACTCATCCAGAGTGTAGTTCGTCATGGTTATTGCGTGCCAGTTTTGCAGCTACGCAGATTCTTCATGCTGATTTCTAAATGGGAGGCAAATGTCCGTAGGAAGATCGCGCTATCATCCGCAAAGATTGCGTTCGCAACCTAATGCTGAATCGCAGTATCGGACCTTGACGGTTTCTCCGTGACCTGGGATGGCGTAGGCAACTGCGAACGATCCCAGCCTCCACCGAGAGACTCAATCAGCTGAACCGAGGCTGTCATTTCCTGCACTTGCAGGTTCGCGAGAGACTGCTGGTTCCCGAGCAGGGTAGTTTGCGCTACGACTACGTCGATGTAAGGATCAATGCCGGCATCGTAACGCACCAACTCGAGCCGCAGAAACTCTCGGGATGAGTTGACAGCTTCCTGCTGGCGACGAATCTGTTGTGACAAAATGCGGACCGCCGCGAGCGAGTCTTCGACCTGCTGGAATGCAACCAGCACCGATTGGCGATACGCGGCAACATTCGCATTGTAAGTTGCGATGTACTGATTTACCGTCGCGCGACGCAGGCCTCCATCGTAAACAGTCTCAGAGATCGATGGGCCGACAGACCAGAAGCGGCTGGATGAATCCAGGAGGTTCTTGATCGTTGAACTCTCCACGCCGCCGCTGGCTGAGAGTGTCAGGGATGGATAATACGCGGCATAGGCAACCCCGATCTGCGCATTCGCGGCAGCCATGTTCCGCTCCGCGGCGGCGATATCCGGGCGGCGCTCAAGCAGTTGGGACGGTACTCCGGCCGGTATGGGAGGAGGCGCGCTGGTCCTGGGCTCGACCGGGATGGAGAACGTGGATGCCGGCTTACCGGTGAGCATGGCAATCGCATGCTCATACTGCGCGCGCGCAATTCCGAGATTGATTGCCGCGGATTGCGCACCGTTCAAAGTTGTCTGTGCTTCAACAACGGAGATCTGATCGCCAACGCCGGTGTCGTATGCAGCCCGCACAACCTCGAGTGCCTTTCTGTCAGCTTCCACTGTGTCATTGAGGATCTTCTGCAGCGCATCCTGTCCGCGAATCTCAAAGAAGTACTCGGCAAGACTGGCTTGTTCAGTCAGTCGCTCATTTTCAAGGTCAGCTGCGGTCAGTTGGGCAGTGTATTGGCTGGCACGCACTGTGTTGCGAACCTTCTGCCATAGGTCGGGTTCCCATGAAATATCGGCCGGAAGCGCAAACACCTGCGACTGTTGACCGCTTGCTGCGCCGGCGCCGGTGGTGGAACCGATGTTGGAAGATGCCTGCGAGCGGGTGTATGAGCCGCCCACACTTACTGTTGGGAAATACTGCGAGCGTGCCTCACGCACCAGGGCTCGCGCTTCCATGAAGTTCTCAAAAGCCTGCCGTATATTCTGGTTGTCGATGTTGAGTTGATCTTCGAGCGAGTTTAATTCCGGTTCATCGTAGATCTCCCACCACTTGCCGCGAAGAGCTGCGTCCTGGGGCTGCGCCACGGTCCATCCATCGGATTCCTTAAATTGTGTTGGAGACTCTTTAAAAGCCTCCGGCGCCGTTGCTGTCGGCGGAAGATATTTTGGTCCTACGTTACAGCCAGCCAGCGCTCCACAAAGAACTGCGAATGCGAATACGCGCGAGGCAGCGTTCGGGCTTGCGGATTGCTTGATCGACTTTTTCATATTAAGCACTCCAAAACGATCCTTTGCTAGGTGGCCTCCGCAGTTGTCTGGCGGAGGATCACTGGCTGTTTGCTCTTGAAGCGGAGCCGCAAGCGGTCGAAGAACAGGTAGACGACCGGCGTGGTGTAGAGAGTCAGCATCTGGCTCACAATCAATCCGCCGACGATGGTGATGCCGAGCGGACGCCTGAGCTCGGAGCCGGTTCCCGTACCAAAGGCCAGAGGCAACGCGCCGAATAGGGCGGCCATTGTCGTCATCAGGATAGGACGGAAGCGAAGCTGACAGGCTTCGAAGATGGCGTCGGTGGGGGTCTTGCCGTGCTCGCGCTCCGCAACCAGCGCAAAGTCAATCATCATGATGGCGTTCTTTTTCACGATGCCAATCAGCAGGATGATGCCGATGATCGAGATCACGTTGAGGTCTACATTGAAAAGCATCAGCGCGAGCATGGCGCCCACACTCGCCGAAGGCAGGGTGGAGATGATGGTGAGAGGATGAATCAGGCTTTCGTACAGGATCCCGAGAACAATGTAGACCGCCAGTAACGCCGTTCCAATAAGAAGCGGTTCACTATCGAGCGAGGTCTGATAAGCCGCTGCCGTTCCGGCAAAGGAGCCGCGGACAGTTCCCGGCATATTCAGCCGCTGCTGCATCTGGCTAACCATGCGGGTCGCATCGCTCAACGCCAGGTTCGACGCAAGGTTGAACGACACGGTGACGGATGGGAAAGAACTGGTGTGATTGATGACAAGCGGGGTCGTGCTGGCTTCGGCCGAGGTGACCGCGGAAAGCGGAACGACGCCGCTGCCCGTCGTGTTGAGATAGATATTCTTCAACCCATCGGGGCTCTGCCAGTAGGGCGGAGCTACCTCCAATACGACGTAATACTGGTTCAGTTGCGTATAGATGATGGAAACCTGCGACTGTCCGAAGGCGCTGTAGAGGGACTGATCCAGAGACTGCGGCGTGATGCCAAGCCTCGCCGCGGTAGGGCGATCATAGCTGATCATCTCTTGCAGGCCGCTATTCTGCGCATCGCTGCTCACATCCTGGAAGCCTTGAAGCTTCTGCATTCCCGCAAGCAGGATTGGTCCCCAGTGCGACAGATCTGCCACGTCGTCGGACTGAATTGTGTATTGGTACATGGCGTTGCTCGATCGCCCTCCGATGCGCAGGTCCTGCGCCGCCTGGAGAAACGCCGAAGCAACCGGAAGCCGGTTCAACTTGGGCCGCAGGCGGTTGATGATCTCTGGCGCTCCAACCTTGCGCTCATCGAGAGGCTTCAACGCGATATAGACAAAGCCGCCATTCGACGAGCCATTGCCGCCGGTGTAGGCAATCACATTGTCGACGGCCGGGTCTGCCTTGATCACTTTCTCGATTTGCAAAATCGAGTTGTTCATCACCGGAAACGATGCGTCCTGCGGTCCCCGCACGCTTCCTGTGATGGCCCCCGTATCCTGCTGAGGGAAGAACCCCTTGGGGATGATGACAATGAGATAGAAGTTCAGGGCAATGGTGAGCAGCAGGAGGGTCAACACAGGCCCTGGATGCTTCAATACCCACGTCAGAGAGCGGCTGTACGCACCATGCACCCACGTAAATCCCCTCTCACTTAGCTGATATGCGCGCCCGTGCTTGACAGTTTTCTCATCCTTGAGCAGATAGGCGCACATCATGGGCGTGGTGGTCAGGGAGATGACCATCGATACAACAATGGCTGTTGAGAGAGTGATGGCAAACTCGCGAAACAGCCGGCCGACGATGCCGGCCATGAGAAGAATCGGAATGAAGACCGCAATCAGCGACAAGCTGATGGAAAGGATGGTAAAGCCGATTTCTTTGGAGCCTTGGAACGCCGCTTTCATGGGGGACACGCCTTCTTCACGAAGGCGCGAAATGTTCTCCATCACCACGATGGCATCGTCGACAACGAAGCCCGTCGAGATGGTCAACGCCATGAGCGAAAGATTGTCGATACTGAAGCCAAGCAGGTACATGACTGCGAAGGTGCCGATGAGCGAAGCGGGAACGGCAACGGTGGGAATGAGGGTGGCTCGCCAGTTGCGCAGGAACATGAAGACAACAAGAATGACCAGGATGACGGAAAGGATGAGAGTATGTTCCACATCGCTGACAGAGGCGCGGATGGTGGTGGTGCGGTCAAGAACGATTGTGGTCTTGATGCCTTGCGGAATGGACGCTTGTATCGAGGGCAATTCCGCGCGAACGCGATTGACCGTGTCGATGATGTTGGCGCCCGGCTGGCGGAAGATCATGATGGTGATCGAGGGCGTGCCATTCAGGTACCCTGCCGTGCGGATGTTCTGCGCCCCGTCGGATACGTCGGCTACATCGGCGAGCCGGATTGCGGCTCCGTTCTTATAGCCGACAATGAGCGGCCTGTATTGGTCTGCATGGGAGATTTGGTCGTTGGTGACAATATCGGCGGTTGTATCTCCATCTGTGATCTGACCGGCCGGCTCGTGAGCATTCTGCTGGCTCAGCACGGACTGAATATTCTGGAGCGTGAGTCCGTGGCTGTTGAGCAGAGTGGGATTCATCTCCACGCGCACGGATGGGCCGGCTCCTCCGCCGACCGACACCTGTCCAACCCCCGCGATCTGTGAGAGCTTCTGTGCTACAACCGACGACGCTTCGTCATAGAGCGTCGGCTTGTCGTACTTGTCGGAGGTGAGCCCCAGAATCATGATCGGCGAGTCCGCGGGATTCACCTTACGATAAGTTGGGTTCGAGGGCAGGTTTGCTGGCAGGTAGGTGCGCGCCGCGTTGATGGCCGCCTCCACGTCTCGCGCCGCGCCGTCAATATCTCTGCTCAGATCGAACTGCAGGGTGATCGAGCTGCTGCCAAGCGAACTCGACGAGGTCATTTCGGTCACGCCGGCGATGTGGCTGAACTGGCGCTCCAGGGGGGTTGCGATGGAAGAGGCATTGATCGCGGGACTTCCGCCGGGCAAGCTGGCCGAAACCGAGATCGTGGGGAAATCGACCTGCGGTAATGGCGAAACCGGCAGCACGTTGAAGGCGATGGCCCCGGCAAGGATAACGCCCGCCGTGAGCAGGGTGGTAGCTACCGGCCGCCGAATGAAGGGAGCGGAGATATTCACATTCCCTCCTCCGGTTGCGGTTGGCTGGCTGCGTCAATTGCTTTAGGCGAGTGGCTGAAGCGATGGCCGATTCGATCGAAGAAGATGTAGATGACCGGTGTGGTGTAGAGGGTGAGCACCTGGCTAAGCAGCAGTCCGCCAACCATGGCTATGCCCAACGGGCGCCGCAGCTCTGAGCCCATCCCCTGGCCCACGGCCAGCGGGATGCCCGCCAGCAGCGCTGCCATGGTCGTCATCATGATAGGGCGGAAGCGCAGCAGGCAGGCATCGTAGATTGCGTCCGTCGCGCTCTTTCCGTGCTCTCGCTCGCCCTCCAGGGCAAAGTCGACCATCATGATGCCGTTCTTCTTCACAATTCCGATCAGGAGAATAATCCCGATGACGGCGACGACACTGAGATCCTGCTTGAAAAGAAGGAGGGCCAGCAATGCACCCACGCCCGCGGACGGCAGCGTGGAGAGAATCGTGATGGGATGAATGAAACTCTCATAAAGAACGCCGAGCACGATATAGACGGCGGCCAGCGCGGCAAGAATCAGCAGGCCCTCATTGGCCAGCGAGCCCTGAAATGCAGCTGCGGTCCCCTGGAATCCATACTGGACGCTGGCCGGCATGTTCAGATCTTTCTGGGCCTTGACGATGGCCGTGATCGCCTCTCCGAGCGCTGCATTGGGGGCCAGGTTGAAGGAAACGGTCACCGCTGGAAACTGGCCCTGGTGGTTGATGGAGAGCGGCTCAATCGTCTTCTGGATATGAGTGAATGCACTGAGAGGCACGGCATTGGAGGGCGAGGAACTGGCGGCCGAAGTTGCGGTTGAGGCAGTGCCGCCGGCGCCGACACCGGAGTTGATGGCATTCTTTGGCGCGGTGAGCGCAGCCGAGGATGGAGTGTAGGCAACCGCAGTCGTCGTTGCATTCGAGCCGGCCGACGATGATCCAGAGGATGCGAAGGACGAGGAAGCTCCCGGCCCGGAACCTCCCACGGACGCATTCGTCTGAATATACAAATCCTGTAGTTTGGCTGGGCCTTGCTGTGAAATCGGCGAGGTCTCAAGAATCACGTGATATTGGCTCAACTGCGTGTACATGGTGCTGATCTGACGCTGTCCGTAAGCATCGTAGAGTGTGCTGTCGATTGTGGACGGGGAAATGCCAAGCCGCGAAGCGGTGATGCGGTCGATCATCAGCGATACCGCCAGGCCCCCGGTTTGCTGGTCGGTAGCCACATCGGCAAGCTGAGGCATCTGCTTCATCTTGTCGACAAGGCGTCCGGTCCACAGATTCAACTCATCGGAGTTCGAGTCCTCGAGCGTGTACTGGTATTGGGTCCGGCTGACCCGGTCATCCACAGTAATGTTTTGCACCGGCTCCATGTAGAGCTCGATGCCATCCACCTGCTTCAGGCTCGCTTGAAGCCTGCGAATCACATCGGAGGCGTCGATCTTGCGGACGTTCAGGGGCTTCAAGTTGATGGACATTCGCCCACTGTTCAGCGTGGTATTGGTTCCATCGGCGCCGATAAAGGAGGAGATGCTCTCAACCGCGGGGTCCTGGAGCACAACGTGGGCCAGTTGCTGCTGCTTCTTCTCCATAGCCGCAAAGGAGATGGTTTCCGGCGCCTGCGAAATGCCTTGAATCTCGCCCGTATCCTGGGTGGGGAAGAGCCCCTTGGGGATGATCATATAGAGCGCAACCGTCAGCACCAGCGTGGCTACGGCAACCAGCAGCGTGATGGTTTGGTACCCAAGGACGAACTTCAACGTACGGCCGTAAAACGCAATCATTCCGTCGAAGACACGCTCTGATGCCTTGAAGAAGCGGCCCTGTTGTTCTTTGGGAGTGTGGTGCAGAATGCGCGAGCACATCATGGGCGTCAGCGTCAGGGAGACCACGGCCGATAGGATAATGGTGACCGCCAGGGTAACCGCGAATTCCCGAAAGAGGCGGCCGACAACGTCGCCCATGAAGAGCAGCGGAATCAGTACCGCAATCAAGGAGACTGTGAGAGAAATAATGGTGAAGCCAATCTGTTCCGCGCCCTTCATGGCCGCCTGCATGGGCGAGTCCCCGGCCTCGAGATAGCGCGAGATGTTTTCGATCATGACGATGGCATCGTCCACCACAAAGCCGGTGGAAATCGTGAGAGCCATCAGCGAAAGGTTGTCCAGGCTATAGCCCAGCGCATACATGGCTCCGAAGGTTCCTACCAAGGAGACCGGCACGGCAATGCTGGGGATGATCGTCGCGTACACGTTGCGCAGGAAGAGAAAGATGACCATGACAACCAAGGCAACCGTGAGCATCAGCTCAAACTCGACGTCGGAGACGGAAGCGTCAATGGCCGTGGTGAGATCGGTAAGCGGCGTAACCTTGATTGAGGCGGGCAGATTCGCCTCAAGCTGCGGAAGAATTGCCTTGATGGATTTCACCACGCTGATGGTATTGGCGCCCGGCTGCCGCTGAATGTTTACGATCACCGCCGGGGTCTCGTTCATCCACGCCGCCTGTTTGTTGTTTTCGATGCCATCCACCACCTGCGCAACGTTGCTAAGCATGATGGGCGCGCCATTGCGATAGGCAACCACAACCTTTCGGTAGTCGCCGCTGGTCACCAACTGGTCGTTGGAGTTGATCTGGTAGTCCTGGTGAGGCCCGTCGAAGTTGCCCTTGGCCGCATTCACGCTTTGCACCGTGAGCGCGGTGCGCAGATCTTCAAGGTTGAGCCCGTAAGATGAGAGCGCCGCCGGATTGGCTTGAATGCGTACTGCCGGCTTTTGCCCGCCGCTGATGCTTACCAGGCCAACCCCGCTCAACTGCGAGAGTTTGGGCGCAAGGCGAGTGTCCACCATGTCCTCAACCTGCGAGAGCGGTATGGAGTCGGATGTAATGGCCAGCGTGAGGACAGGAGCATCCGCTGGATTTGTTTTGCTGTAGACCGGCGGCGATGGAAGGTTCGAGGGCAGAAGACTCTGCGCGGCGTTAATCGATGACTGAACCTCTTCTTCCGCAATGTCGATGTCCAGGCTTAGATCGAACTGCAACACGATGACGGAGGATCCGCCGGAACTGGTTGACGTCATCTGGCTCAGCCCCGGCAATTGACCGAACTGGCGCTCCAGCGGAGCAGTCACCGTTGTGGCCATCACGTTTGGGCTGGCGCCTGGATAGAAGGTCAGGATCTGGATGGTGGGGTAGTCAACCTGCGGCAAGGCGGAGACCGGCAACTGAGTATACGCGACGATACCAACAAGCAGGATCGCCGCCATCAGCAACGAGGTTGCAACAGGGCGCTGAATGAAAGGCCCGGATGGATTCACGGGGTATTGCCTGCAACGGTACTGGCTGGAGCCGCCTGCTTCACCACGGCGACCCTGCTTCCGGCCTGCAACTTATCAAAACTGCTGGTGGCAATCACTTCGCCCGGATTGATTCCCTCCACGGCGGTCATGCCGCCGTCCGCAACGCCGGTCGTGATAGTACGCACGCTGGCCACGTCATTCGTGATCACATAGAGGAAGGCTGCGTCTCCATTGTGTTGAACCGCCGCAGTGGGAACCAGCGTAACGCCCTCAAGCGTATTCACCAGCAGCCTTGTGTTCACAAACTGGTTCGGGAAAAGCGTACCGTTCTTGTTATCGAAAAGCGCGCGTAATTTTACCGTTCCCGTCGTGGTGTCAATCTGGTTATCGATGGTGAACAACTTGCCCGTGGCAATTTTGGTTGTCTGGGAGCGGTCCCACGCCTCGACGGGCAGTGTATGCATCTGGCGCATCCGCGCCTGCACCTGTCCCAGGCTGTCTTCCGCCATCGTGAAGATCACTGTAGTGGGTTGCACTTGTGTAATGACCACCAGCACGGTGGTTGTGCCTGCTTGCACTACATTTCCGGGGTCGACCAGGCGAAGACCCACCCGGCCGGCGATCGGCGCGATAATGTGGCAATAGCTGAGCTGGACCTGATCGTAATTGACGGCGCCCTGATCGTTTTTCACCGTGCCCTGGTCCGCGGACACAATCTTTTCCTGGTCATCCAACAACTGCTTGGGGATTCCGTTTCCTGTCCACGCCGTGCGATAGCGGTCCAGATCCATCTGAGCCTGCGCCAGAACGTTGGTATCGCGTTCCAGCGCGCCCACGGCCTGCAATAACGTTGCCTGGTAAGGTCGCGGATCGATGTCGATCAGCGCGTCCCCCTTCTGAACGAACTGTCCCTCGTTGTAGTGCACTGCCGTCAGAACGCCGTTTGCCTGCGCGGTGATGGAGGAGGTGTTGACCGGAGTTACCGTGCCAATTGCATCGAAGTATATGCCGATACTACCCTTCGTGGCTGTAGCGATCGTGGCGGTGACAGACGGCTTCGCGGCAGCCAGCGCACGCTTGGCGGCATCTGCTTTGGCGTCCCTTTTGTGGATGATGAGGAAAAGGATTGCGGCCAGGAGCAGCAGGATAAGCACGCCCGACCACAGGATCCAGCGGTTTCGATACCAGGGAACGGGCGGAGACAACTGGTGCTTTGCGCCAATGTGCCGAGCATCCGCTTCGTCTTCGATCTCCGACATGCAGGACTCCGAGCCCAAGAGTATTGTATGATGCGTTCTTCCAGAATCGTCAAAACTCGGATCGAATGTATGGTCTGTTTTGCTCATTTCCTGGTCCTAATGACCTGAAAAAGTGATTGGCGGCAATGGCATAGGTAGTAATCTGCTTCTCCAGCTATAAACTGCGCAAGTTAGACAGCTCTTGAGCGGTTGAGCAAGGCCGGGACCCCCTCTGACGATGCCAAACGACCGAATCCGCCGCAAGCGCCAGCGGCTCAGTTCAAACGATCCTATCGAAACTGCCCCGGCTAAAAGGTCGTGGGACCGCCCATTCTTGTCGCGCTGGGGCAGTCCCGATAGGAACCTAACGCTTAACAGGACCAATCCGAATCGAGGCCATTCCTGTTCGCGGCTTCGAGTTCGTAGATGCTCCGTTAGGTTTTGTGCTCGATTCCCGTATCCAGCGAAGGCTCCTCCGTCGAGTCGGGCCGGTCCGAGTGAACGGGAATCCCGCTGATAAGGCCTTGATAGTTTGTAAGACGTTTACCGAGAATCACCACGCCCTTGTCCGTGATTTCATACTCGCGAATATCCTTGGCATGATTCCCGCCCCGCATCTTGATTACCACCATAATCTTGCGAAGCTGGCCATCGATAGATACGTACCGCAGCCGGACGATGTCATCGGTGAGGAAAGAGATTGAGTAGGTGCTGAACGGGAATTCGGTGAACGACTCATCCACCTCGACCGTGCTAAGAATCGTCACTCCGATCCCCGTCAAAGCGAAGATCATGCGGTAAAGCGATTCGCGAAAGTCGGCGCGGAAGCCGGGCGACAGAGCCATTTCAAAGCCGGCAAGTGAATCGATTACCAGGCGCTTGGCGCCAATCTTCTGCACTGCGTCGAGAATCGAGTGCATGGTCTCATCCACGGACAGATCCAGTGGACGCAAATAGAGGATGGTGAGTTTCCCGTCTTTCTGTGGCGTTTCCAGATCCAAGCCGAGACTGGCGGCCCGCTCTGCATATGCTTGCGGGCGCTCCTCAAACACTGCCACAATTCCAGGCTCTCCCTGGCGAATACCTTCCGCAATGAATTGGGTTGCCAGAACCGACTTCCCGGTTCCGGAAGACCCCGCTACAAGGACACTATCGCCTTCGCGAACGCCACCACCCAGCATCTTGTCCAACTCCGCGATGCCGAACGAGAGGCGCCGATCGCTGGGCGGATTTCTCTTACGTGCGGTCAGCCCAAAGGTGCGCGAGAAAGCTTGCACTCCGGCATCCGTGATGCGGAATGTGTGCAGCCCCGGCACAGAATCCTGGCCGCGCAGTTTGATGATCTGCAACTTCCGGACAATTGAATTGCGCTCCGCCGTTTGGCGCAACCAGAACAGACCATCGGCGACGGTAAAGATGGGATTGTCGCGTAGCTCCTCCTCATCATATTCGCCAATCAGGAAAGTTGTCGCTTGCCAACTAGCCAGAAACAGGGCCAGCCGTTGAATGAAGGACTGCAGGTCCATGTCGCTTTCCGGCTTCCGAACCATGGTGCGGAAGGAGTCAACAACCACAACGGCGGGGTTGGCCTTTTCAACTTCTTTGGTAATCTGCTCCAAGACCGCACCCAGATCCTTCTCCAGGACAACCTGGCTCAGGTTGATAAAGCGGATGGAGCCGGGCAGCATGGCCGGATCAAAGAACGTGTACTGCTGCTGGTAGCGCAGCATTTTTATGGCTGATTCGCCCAAGACCGTGAAATAGAGCGCAGGACGCTCAGCGGTGGCATTGGCAAAGACGAACTGGTGTGCCAGCGTCGTCTTCCCGCTTCCGGGTGCGCCCGCGATGATGTTGAACGAAAATTCCGGGAGACCGCCGCCCACAATCTCGTCAAGGCCCGGAACCCCGGTGCGTAGTTTGTTGATCTTCACTTTGTCTTGGGTGCTCACGCTTTTCTCCCGTGTACCGAATTGCGATCGTCAAATACTTCGCCTGGCCATGCATTGCGCAGCAGGCTTAACGTTAAGGCTTCGCCGAGGAAGATGCGAAGCAGTCCGAGTAAGCGGGCGATGAGAATGATTCCTCCCTCGCCAGCCCGATCCTTGTTCATGTCGATTTGAGTCTCAATCTCGCCCAGGCCCTGTAATGCACCATCCCCAGAGAGCTGCGCCACGTTCAGACTGGGAGCTTCCCGCGTGGCCAACGCCAAGGCGCGAGAGGCGAGCGAATAAAAACCCGCAACTCCTACAAATTCACCAAGACTCCGGCGCAGCTTCTCATAGACGCGAAGGGTCGGAGACTCGATTGGCTCGGAGTTCTTGCCCGCGCCGGCTTCATACGTGAGAAGTCGATGGGCTAAATCTCGCATTCCCGGGGCAGCCGTCATATTCAAACCAGCATCGTTCAAGGTAGAAGAATTCAATTGCCGTTATACTCTTCGTAAGAGAAACAGCAGTACGATTCTGTCCTATCGCAAGCGCTCTCAAGGTTCCGGTATTCGACATCCAGAGCCGCGTTGGATGCAGCGCAGGCGGAACTCAATTCATATAGCCATTCGTTTGTGGGAGCGGCGCCTCTTCCTGCGAGCCGCCAGCCTTGCTTCGGATGAGTGTGAAAACGTCCAAAACCGTAGCAATACCACGAATGTTCCACGCGGCGCTGACGAGTCCCTGTTCCATATCGGAATGCTTGTCCGCCAGGGTTTCAATACGTTCGCTCACACTCCTCAGCCGGTCAATTTCTCGCAGAAGATCCTCGAAAGCCCCAGTTGTTGCCGGCCCATCGACCGCTGAGGCTGTCGTGTCCTCTGTGGTTGCGGCTGACTCTGTCCTGACGTCAGCCTGAAGACGTAAATCTTCTATCAACCGCAGCGTTGTTGCCTCGCCAAGGAAGGTAAGAAACAGCCCGAGCAGTTGCGCAATCAGAATAATCCCGGCCTCGCCATCTTCATCAGTGTCCGATTGGGACTCAACTTCGCCAAGACCGCGCAAGCCTCCATTCGCCGTTACCTGCACCGCGCTGAGCCGCGGAGATTGCGACTTGGCCAGAGCCAAGGCACGAGAAGCGAGCGCCTGAAAACCGTCAACTCCCACGGGTGCGCCCAGTTGTCGGCGCAGCCTCTCATAGACGCGGACAGTTGCAGGTCCGGTTTGCAGGGGGGTTGTAGTTGCATCGGCCTCGCAAGCAACGAGACTGCGGGCCAAATCACGCGTCTTTTGTGGAGGAAGCATCGGTTCCATTCTTTCTTAACATGCTACGCTTCGCCTTGTAAAGTGAAGCGGCTGTCGCAATGATACTCTCAAGCTGGTTGCTCTGGCGGCGAGGTTCCTGGCGCGCATCATCAGACTCCGTTTTGACGCCACGAAAACCAAGATACCTGAAATATATCCCAAGATGGTGAGCAAAAGTGAACAGCACTTCTCCAAGTGGCGTATAGCTGAAGGCGAGAGCCGGGGTTTTTAGTGTGCACGCGATGATTCTATACATATCACGCACTTGCTTTGGTCACCACGCGGCAATGTGGTAGCGCATCCCTCCAGTGCCGGGCTTGAATCTTCGCTGCGTCAACCTCCCCCTGGTTGCCTCAAGTTTTCTGCCGGACAAGTCCAGGCAGGATGCCCCTGGCCGGCGGTTACGAGCCGCATAGAATGATTGGAGCGCCCTTGGTGAACTGGTTTCACGGATTTCAATTAAAGCCAAAACGAAGTGTGCAATATTGAGCAGTCAGCGTCCCGCAGACCGCGTCAACCTTATCTCTGTTCGCTGAAGAAACAATCGGGCGCAAGAGCTTGCCCAATGACGGGGTAATTGAGATGGAAGACCCTCGATGCAAGATTGCGGCGATCGAGATGGATGACCCTCGGTGCAAGCGCCTGCTCAGTGGCGTGGTGATTGAGATGGAAGACCCTCGCTGCAAGAGCCTGTTCTATCTCGTGGCGCTTGAGATGGAAGATCCTCGCTGCAAGAGAGCGACGGTTGAGATGGAAGACCCCCGCTGCAAGAGCGGGCTCATGATCTGGTGACTGAGACGCTGAATGGGTCGCCGATAACCGCACACCAAGCAGGCCGGTCACGCCCCCAATTATGGTCGCCCAAAAACGTGGGACAATTATAGTAAAAACAACTACTTATGGACCCTGCGGCGCGATCAGTCTCGAAGTCGGCCAGGGCTCTGCGAAGCAGCGCGCATTCAGTGCGAATGGCGCCTGTCGGCATTTCTAAACCATCGCCTCACGGGCGAGGAGCTACTGGCCGTGGTCTCGGCAGCGTGGTAAGCGCCGGAGTTGGCGAACAACGCTGGAGCGGGCCTTCGTCGAACCGAAAGCAACGCAGAGAGGCGCCCGAGATCCGACCGAACTTTCCGCATGGATGCCCATGCAAATGTGCGGCGAGTTCATCGCGGCAGGCGTGCAAAGGAGCGCTGCAACGACGGCATTGCCATGGGTTGGTTACTATGGAAAGCAACCCATGATGTCAGCTCCTGCCGAAACACGGTTCTTTTCACGGCGATGGCTGGTCGCCATTGCCGTCATGTCCAGCGCGGTCATGGAGGTGCTGGACACCTCGGTGGTCAATGTCAGCCTGCCCCATATCGCGGGGAGTCTCTCCTCGACGGTCGACGAGGCCACCTGGGTTCTCACTTCCTATATTGTTGCCAATGCAATCATCCTGCCCATTACCGGCTGGCTTTCAAACTATTTTGGACGCAAACGATTGTTGTTGACGGTCGTGACAGGGTTTACGCTGTCCAGCGTTCTCTGTGGCCTGGCGCCCAGCCTTCCTTTGCTGATCTTCTTCCGGGTAATGCAAGGCATCACCGGCGGCGGATTGCAGCCTCTTTCCCAATCCGTGATGCTGGAGGAATTTCCCGGACAGGAACGCGGCAAAGCGATGGCGTTTTGGAGCCTGGGCATTATCGCGGCCCCGGTGCTGGGACCAACGTTGGGCGGCTGGATCACGGATAACTTCTCGTGGCGCTGGGTCTTCTATATCAACCTGCCCATCGGAATCATCAGCCTGATCCTGATCTCTTTCTTTGTGGTTGACCCTTCGTATATCAAGCGCGGAACCATGCGCTTCGATGCCTGGGGCATGGGTATGCTGGCCATCGGCATGGGCGCCCTGCAAATCATGCTGGATAAAGGGCAGGAAGACGACTGGCTCGGCTCTCGCTTCATCATGATGCTGGCCATCATCGCGGCCGTCATGCTGACTGCATTCATCATTCGCGAATTGCAGACACCGCAGCCCCTCGTCAAGCTGTCGCTTTTCAAGTATCGATCCTTCGCGGTCGGTATCGTGATCACAACGGTGCTGGGGTTTGTGCTCTATGGCAGCCTCGTGTCTCTGCCTCTGTTCATGCAGGAATTGCTTGGCTGGACAGCCGAAACAGCTGGCTTCTGGACCAGCCCGCGGGGGATTGCCACGGCAGTTTGCATGCCGCTGGTCGGCTACCTGCTGGGCAAGCGTTGGGACTATCGATGGATGGTGGTTTTCGGATGCCTCATAGGCAGCATGGCGTTCTTTGGCTATTCGAGAATGGACCTGAACTCCGGAACATGGGACATTTTGATTCATCAGATCAATCAGGGTATAGGTCAAACGTTGATCTTCCTGCCATTGACCCTGCTTATCATGAACCCTATCCCGAAGGAAGAAACACCCTACGCCACCAGCCTGTACAGCGTAATGCGCAATATTGGGTCCAGCATGGGAATATCCTTCGTGACGACCTTGCTGGCTCGCCGGTCACAGTTCCATCAGGGTCGTCTTGCCGGCAACATGTCGCTCTCTAATCTTCAATTCCAGCAGGCGCAGAACCAGGCTGGGGCAATGTTCGCGCAGCACGGCTCCGACACGGTGACCTCCACGCACCAGGCTCTTGGATATCTGTATGGCTCGTTACAACAGCAAGCCACATTGCTCAGCTACATCGACGTGTTTCGTGTAATGGCATGGCTATTCCTGCTGACCGCTCCTTTGGTGCTGCTGATGCGGAAGCCGAAGCGGGATCCAGATCCTTCAATGCCAGCACATTAGTACCAGCCGGCTGAGACCGAAAAGGCGCTGCATCGTTCCTGGCGGCGGTAGACTCATACTCAGAGGAAGCACGGAACTCCACGGGGCGCTATGACCTGGACGAACTGAATATTCTGAAGGAGGAGCAATGGACTACGTCAATCTTGGCAAGACCGGACTCAAAGTCTCTCGCATTTGTCTCGGCTGTATGACCTACGGAGAGCCTGCCACGGGCGAACTGAAACCTGGAAGACAGGCCTGGGCTTTGAACGAAGAAGAGAGCCAGCCCTTTTTTCGCCAGGCGCTCGATCTCGAAATCAATTTCTTCGACACTGCCAATGTTTACTCCAGCGGCAAAAGCGAGGAGGTGCTGGGGCGGTTCTTGAAGGCCAACACCCGCCGTGAAGCCGTGGTCATCGCCACCAAGCTCAACGGCGTCATGCGCGACGATCCCAACGGCCGCGGCCTTTCGCGCAAGGCCATCTTATTTGAAATTGATCAGAGCCTCCGCCGCCTTCAGACCGATTATGTGGATCTCTACCAGATTCACCGCTGGGACTACGAAACGCCGATTGAGGAAACGCTGGAGGCGTTGCACGATGTGGTGAAGTCAGGCAAGGCGCGCTATATCGGCGCCTCTTCCATGTATGCCTGGCAATTTGCCAAAGCGCTCTATCTCGCCGATATTCATGGCTGGACCCGTTTCGTTTCCATGCAGAATCATTTGAACCTGCTTTATCGGGAAGAGGAGCGCGAGATGATCGGCCTTTGCCAGTCCGAAGGCATCGGGGTCATTCCCTGGAGTCCGTTGGCGCGTGGCCGACTGGCGCGCCCCTGGCAGAGTGAAAGCACCAAACGCTATGAGACCGACCAGTTCGGGAAGAAGATGTACGCGCAAACCGAAGAAGCTGACCGCAAAGTTGTGGACCGCCTGGTGCAGGTTGCGGCCGCGCGTGGCGTCTCGCTTGCGCAGGTTGCGCTCGCCTGGCTGCTCAGCAAGGCGTCCGTCACCGCGCCCATTGTTGGCGCAACCAAGCCGCATCATCTTGAGGACGCTGCAGCAGCGCTTTCTTTGCATTTGACTCATGAGGAAATCGCTTCTCTTGAGGAGCCGTATGTGCCTCATCCAGTGCTCGGCTTCAGTTAACTCGAAGCCTTTACAAATCGTGTCCAGGAGCCGCGAACATGATGAAGGATCTGCCTCTTTCGAAGGTCTACCTGTTACTCGAAACCGGTCCGGTGGTTCTGCTGACAACCACCCGCAAGGGCCGCGCCGAATTCTCGCTCGCAGTCCTATAATGATGCAACCTGCCGGTCAGGTGAAGCTGCTGGGTCTCGATGTTGTTCATGCTCTTGCTCTCTGGTTCCATTGCTTTTTGATTCACAGTGGCCGTCCGATTGGTTTGAACGGAGCTGCTGATGGATACCCTGTTCAGAAGTGTACCCCCAATTCTTCCTCGCGCTCGATGGCAGGAACTTCAAGGCATTCCCAAGGAGGATCATGGACAGCACTGGCACGGCTACAATGGCAAAGGCGGAAACTGGGAACGAAAATTCTACGTGGAGGATTTGGTATGAAAGCAGCGATTTTCGATTCCAGATTGAGTACTCCGGGAGGTTGGGTTTCGATTGAAGATCTCCCGCGGCCTCAGCCTCAACCCGGAGAGGTGCTGATCAAGGTCTTGGCCTGTGGCGTCTGCCGCACCGATCTCCACATCGTCGAAGGCGACCTGCCGCCCATCCAGCCGAGGATCATCCCCGGTCATCAGATCGTCGGTGAAGTGGTGGAAGGCGCAACCCAGGATCTGCCGATCGGAACGCGCGTCGGCGTCTCCTGGATGGGCGGAGTTGACGGCGATTGCTGGTTCTGCCGGCACGAGATGGAAAACCTCTGCGATCATCCCGTCTTTACCGGTTACTCGGTGAATGGCGGCTATGCGGAGTACGCGGCGGTTCGCGCCGACTTTGCGATCCCATTGTCGCCGGGCCTGGACGATTCCTGCATCGCACCCCTGCTATGCGCGGGCATCATCGGCTTCCGCAGCCTCCGTGTTGCCGGAGTCCAGCGCGGGGAGCGCGTCGGTCTCTTCGGCTTTGGGAGTTCGGCAGCGCTGGCCATTCGCATCCTCCAGTCCTGGGATTGTGAGGTCTATGTCGTCACTCGCGGCGAGTCTCATCGCAAGGCCGCTGAGTCGCTCGGCGCCACCTGGGTCGGCAACGAAGACGCCAAGCCCTCCACCGAGCTTGATCGCGCCATCACATTCGCGCCCAGCGGGAAGGTCGTCGTGGGGGCTCTCGCCGCCCTGCGCAAAGGGGGAGTGGTGGCCATCAACGCCATTCACCTGGACCAGATGCCAGCCTTCGACTACGACAAGCTGCTCTGGGGCGAGCGCCAGATGCGCAGTGTAGCCAACATGACCAGGCAGGATGCCCGCGACTTCCTCGCCTTGGCTCACGAACTGAATTTCCGCCCTCGTGTCGCCACCTTCTCATTGGGGGACGCGAACAGGGCGCTCGAAGCAGTGAAGCATGAGACTGCGGATGGATCAGCAGTGATTGTTCTTTAGGAAACAGTCACTTCCGAGGCGCTCAAAATGCTGCCAAATGCTCGTACCACGGGCTCGAAACCCTTCCGTTCCTCACTGGCAACGGACCATCCGTAGGCGCTCCGAACGGTCAATCGACGAAAGCGCTCAGCCCCGCGAAATCTAACTTTTCAACCACTTTTTCTTCTCGGTGGCGAGGGCTGGGGATATTCCAGATGGCGGCGTTAGCGCGAATACACAATAGATCTGGATACGGTGATTGCGGCTGGTTCGTAACATCGAGCAGTATCAACGAGCGTCATCAGTCCCGGAATTCTACCTGTCCTTTTGAAGGCGAGTTGGGGAGAAAAGGCACACCTCGTGATGACTGAGCATGCTGGCTTCAGCTTATCCTTTCTTGCCACTGCTGTCCGGTTAAAAGTCGAACAGAATCAGCTGGTTGGAGTTAGTTAGCTGTGGATTGTCGTAGTCCTTCTTCTGAAGTGCCTGTGAAATGGGCATTTTCTCGAAAAGGGTAACTGAGATGACCTGTAGCAATGTGTAGAGTGAGCCGGGCAGATTGAGGCGTTTTTTGACGATGGCGACCAGCAGGTAGACCGAGATGGCGATCCAGAGTTGCGTCTTGACCGCGTTTTCACTGGTTCCGTAGAAAGCCTTGATGCGCAGATGCTGCTTGATCCACTTGAAGAACAGTTCGACCTGCCATCGACTCTTGTAGAGTGCGCAGATGGTGGCGGCGGGCAGGTTGAACTGGTTGGTGAGAAAGACCAGGCTTTTGCCGGTCTCAGGATCGCGGAAGCGAATGCGGCGCAGGTGGCTGGGGTAATCCTTGCGGCTGTCATAACCGTTGAGGGCGATGGACTGATCGGCGAGAATGCCAGCCTGTTTATCCGCCGGGCGGGAGTAAAGGCGGCTGGCATCGAGGTTGCTTTTTGCGCGAGTCACAAAGAAGGCTCCAAACAAATGGATGCGATGAAGCCGGAAGAAATCGAGATAGCCGCGATCCAGGATATAGTAAGCGCCAAACTGGAGAGGGATTTCGTCGAGTATGTTGACGTCATGCACATCGCCAGTAGTGATGCGGATAAACGAGGGTATGTTGCCACGCAGATCGAGCAGTGTGTGCATCTTCACGGCGGACTTGGTGGAGCGAAAATGCGCCCATGGAAACAAACTCAGACAGAGGTCGATAGTTGTCGAATCCAGCGCAAAGGCGGCTGCATCAAGGTCCATGCCGAGGCTTTCTTGCGCGTAGAGCTTACGGGCTTGAAGCATCAGCCGTTGCGCCAACTCGGCATAGATGCGCCAGTCGCGGCTCTCGTTTGCCTCGGCCAAGGTGGTAGCCCAGACCAACAGTTCCACGAAAGCGGTGGTGGCGACGAAGACGACTGGCCACCCGGAAAGGCAACCACAGCAGTAGCCGTTCGCCAGACTGCCAAACCGAAGCCGGCGGCGAAACTGGAGAAGATTTCCAAGGCGCCTCACGCAAATACCGGATGGATACCCGGCGACCACTACTGGGACGGCAACGACTGGCAATGGGATGGCGGCTATTGGCTTGATAATCCCAGGTACCAGACTCGGGATCTCCACCCCACGGACGAAGACCTGTCCTTGGGGGTTTCGGGACCTGGGGAACCCGCAGTGCCTACTCCGCGCTGGCGGCTGCCTCATCGCCATACGTGGGATACGGCAGCAGCTCCGTACTCGTGGGCATGTCGGAGAGGATTGCGAGATCGGCCTGCACCTGCGCCCACTGCGCCGGGTCCTGCTTTGTCGTGATGGGCGCGTTCTGGTTTGCGTAGTAGGCCTGGATGTCCTGCTTGATGTCGGGCGGGATGGGCAGCGTGGGCTGGCGCGTGAGGCGGTGGAGGAGATTGGCGTACGTTGAGTCAGTGAGCGGATAGCCGCCGGGCTGTACTACTCGACCTGTATCGAGGTCGCGATTGGGCAGCGGATGACGCGGGTCGCGTGATAGCAGAAGCGAGTTCGGGCCGGCGATCGTAATTGCCGAAATCGCTGGCGGAGATTGATTCTTGGAAACAGAATCGCCTGCTTGGGCCGTGGACGGGTTCGCAGTCGCGGAAGGCGTAAACCGCGCGAGCATCTGGTGCATGATTGTCGTGGAGTCCACCACGCTGTGCAGGTATGCGGCTTCTGTTGCCGGGGTTGGACCTTTCACGTCGATCAGCTTCAATGGGCCGAACTTGGGCAGGATAAACAGAAAGCCAGCCAGCATGTAGGTTCCGATTCCCGCATGGCGGCCATATTTCTGCCAGTCGTTTTCCGCGGCTACCACGGCCACTTCCTTGTCGATTTGCGCTGCATCGGCCGCATCCGACTCTGGCGCTTCGTGGCCGCGATGCAGGAGTGTGATGGCGTAGGCCACGCGGGGGAAGAAGGTATGCACCATGAAACGATATTCACGAACGTCGAAGCGCTGACGCCGGGGTGAGAACTCATCGCTGAGTCCGTAGGTCTGGTAGTAAGCAAGGGCAAGCTGCTTCACCGGTACCTTGAGCCCGATGTGGCGAAGGAAGAGGACCGGGGCCATGCGGTGATGCGCGATCTCGTTAATGTCAAAGGCGAACTCGGTTTGCACGTGCTGGTGCTGGCCCTGGGCGTAGCTCACGTAGCTGCCGTATTTGGCACGCAGACGGGGGAACTCCACGGGGACGGAGAGATTTGTGGCTTCGGAGTGACCGATGGAGTCGCCGACGTAGTGAGACAGCGCGCCCACGGCGAACGCGAGCTCATCGGCGTTATGCGCATTGCGAAAGAGATTCACCACAAAATCGCCCGAGCGCACGTAGTGGGTCAGGTTTGAGAAAGTCTTGTCGCCAAACGGATAGTATCCCATATCCTGGATCACGCAGCCGCCGTAGGCATAAGCCCGCGCCTCGTCGAGCTGCGCCTGCGTGAGATTGGGATAACGGCTGAGCAGGAGCGGAACAATGGAATACTGCCAGTTGAGATCGATGAGCTGTTCGTGGGTAAGCAGGGTATATGCGTTGGCGCGCATGCCGAAAAGAGCGGCCAGCAGCAGCACAAGCGCCAGCAGGATGCGCATCCCCGCTCGGCGTGGTTTCATCATGCGTCGAGCCCGGTTGAATCGCGGGCGTGTTCGCAGGTTGTTTGCGTCCACCCGTTGCTGAACGGTTTCTTGTGCTTGGTCCTTAGCCAAATATAATCTCATTCCTCTCGAAGTTTAGACAATGAACGAGATTGGCCGCTGTTCACAATTGACCGAATTTGGTGCCGCCTCTTCTTGAAAAGTATTTGTGTAGGCCATCGAATTGGCGAACGTGGACGATAAGGATGCGAGTCTCTTTCCTGTCGCGATACCTGACTCGTCCGGGCATCTTGAACTGGGTATGCTCCACCGCCCGCTTTTTCCAGGCACTCGTCCCGAGGAGACCGCTTGCCATCCAACCTCCCGTGAGGTTGATCTCGATCACGAGAGTATCTGGATTTCTTATTGTCCTCCCGCGTTGAATGGCGCTGAACCTGAGCGTCTGGACCGGTTCACATCTCATCACAGACTGGCGACTCCAGTGTCGCC
>Ga0302189_10000746_pt1 | contig 28586 bp, 26 predicted proteins | sample II_Bog_E2_2_FD_194551 | JGI IMG/M metagenome (GOLD analysis project Ga0302189, IMG submission 194551) | Peat permafrost microbial communities from Stordalen Mire near Abisko, Sweden - II_Bog_E2_2 | ecosystem: Environmental > Terrestrial > Soil > Wetlands > Peat | place: Sweden: Abisko...
ATTCGATCCACGCTTCCTCCCCACACTCGGTCGCCCTCGTGCAGTTGCGCTTCACTTCGCTCGTTGTGACCAACTCGCGACGGGACTTGCACCCGTAAGAGTGCGCCCATGCTGGGCGCACAAGCAAGGGCGCAGCCCGAAGGCTGCGCCCTTGATGTTGAGCCTATCCGTGGTGGGCTAGGCGTTGGTGTGGGCGGGGCCCGTCATCTTCTCTTCGAGAGCGGCTTGCGCAGCCGCCAGCCTGGCCGTCAACAGACGGAAGGGCGAGCAGGAGACGTAAGTCAGGCCGATCTTGTGGCAGAACTTGACGGACTCCGGATCGCCGCCATGCTCGCCGCAGATGCCCAGCTTGATGTTGGGGCGGGTCTTGCGGCCCTTGAATGCGGCCATCTGCACCAGTTGCCCAACGCCCGCCTGATCGAGGGTGGCGAAAGGGTCCTGCTTGAAGATGCCCGCCTTCATGTAGGCCGGGAGGAACTGGTTGATGTCGTCGCGGCTGATGCCGTAGGTGGTTTGGGTGAGGTCGTTGGTTCCGAAGCTGAAGAACTCGGCCTCCTCGGCGATCTGATCGGCTGTGAGGGCCGCGCGCGGCAGTTCGATCATCGTGCCTACCATGTAATCGACGGTGACGCCCTTCTCCGTGAAGACTTCAGCGGCAACGCGGCGAACAACGGCGGCCTGGTTGCGCATCTCCTCGACCGACCCGACGAGCGGAATCATGATCTCGGGATGCGGATCGCCGCCCTTGTTCTTGACGGCGACAGCGGCCTCGAGAATGGCTCGCGTCTGCATTTCGGTGATCTCGGGGAAGGCGATGCCGAGGCGGCAGCCGCGCAGTCCGAGCATGGGGTTCTGCTCGTGCAGCTCTTCGACCCGCGCCAGCAGCGTGCGCAGTGCCTTGAGCTTGGGCGAGCGGGGCTTGGTGTCTACCAGGTGCTGAATCTCCACCATCAGATCTTCGCGCTTGGGCAGGAACTCGTGCAGCGGCGGATCGATCATGCGGATGGTCACCGGCAGCGACTCCATGGCCTTGAAGAGACCGACAAAATCGGCGCGCTGCATGGGCAGGAGCTTTTTGAGGGCGGCGCGGCGGTCCTTCTCGTTGTCGGCCAGGATCATGGTGCGCATGTGTTCGATGCGGTCCTCGGCAAAGAACATATGCTCGGTGCGGCAAAGGCCGATGCCCTCCGCTCCGAAGAGGCGAGCATTCTTGGCGTCGCGGGGGATGTCGGCGTTGGCGCGAATCTTGAGCCGGCGAACCGGATCGACCCAGGACATGAAGGTGACCAGATCGGGATCGTCGGGCTGGGCGTCCAGCGTCTTGAGCTTGCCGGCGATGACGCGGCCGGTGGTGCCGTCGAGCGAGAGCCAGTCACCCTGCTTGTAGGTGTGGCCCTTGACACGCAGCTCCTTCTTGTCCTGGTCAACCAGGCAATCGCCGGCGCCGGCGACGCAGCACTTGCCCATGCCGCGGGTGACGACGGCGGCGTGCGAGGTCATGCCGCCACGCGAGGTGAGAATGCCGGCGGCCACTTCCATGCCGGCGATGTCCTCAGGCGTGGTTTCGCCGCGAACCAGGATGATGACCGGGTAAGCGCCGCTGGCGTGCTGCTTGACTGCCTCCTCGGCGGAGAAGACGATCTGTCCAACTGCAGCGCCCGGTGAGGCAGGCAGGCCGGTGGCCAAGACTTCGATCTTCTCGCCCTTTTCGATCAGGCGGGGAACCAGAAAGTCGTACAACTGGTTGGGCTCGACGCGATGGATGGCTTCTTCCTGTGTGATGAGCTTTTCTTTGACCATATCGATGGCGACGCGAACAGCAGCCAGGCCGGTGCGCTTGCCGTTGCGGGTCTGCAGCATGTAGAGCTTGCCATCCTGGATGGTGAACTCGAAGTCCTGCATATCGCGATAGTGCTTTTCCATCTTGCCGGTGATGGTGCGGAGCTGCTCATAGCAGAGCGGCATGACGCGCTCGAGTTCGCTGATGGGCAGCGGGGTGCGCACGCCGGAGACGACATCCTCGCCCTGTGCGTTCATCAGGTACTCGCCAAAGAACATCTTTTCGCCGGTGGCGGGATTGCGCGTGAAGCCGACGCCGGTGCCGGAGGTCTCGCCCAGATTGCCGAAGACCATGGCTTGCACGTTGACGGCTGTACCCAGCCAGTCGTCGATGCGGTTAATGCGGCGATAGGTCTTGGCACGCTCGTTCATCCAGCTGCGGAAGACGGCATTGCGGGCGCCGACCAACTGTTCCTTGGGATCCTGCGGGAAGTCCTTCCCGGTCTCTTTCTTCACCAGCTTTTTGTACTCGGCGATGATCTCCTGGAGTGCTTCGGGCTTGAGCTCGTAGTCGAACTTGACCTTCATCTTCTTTTTGACGCCGTCGAAGATATGCTCGAAGTTCTTCTTGGGAACGTCCAGAACCACGTCGCCGTACATCTGGATCAGGCGGCGATAGGAGTCATAGGCAAAGCGGGGATTGTTGCTGAGCTTGGCCACTGCTTCAACGGCCTTGTCGTTGAGGCCCAGGTTGAGAATCGTGTCCATCATGCCGGGCATGGAGAACTTGGCGCCCGAGCGAACCGAAACCAGCAGAGGATTTTCACCTGCGCCCAGTTTCTGGCCTTGCAGCTTCTCAAGCCGCTCGAGGGCGGCGTACATCTCGGCGTCGACTTCAGCGCTGAGCGCGCCGCGCATGAACTCGCGACAGGCCTCGGTCTGAATGGTGAATCCCGGAGGCACCGGCAATCCAACGTTGGTCATCTCGGCCAGGCCGGCACCCTTGCCGCCCAGCACATCCTTCATTTTTCCATTGCCTTCGGCCTTGCCGCCGCCAAAGAAGTACACATGCTTGGTTGCCGTCGAGTCTGCTTTTTTGGCAGACGCCTGCTCCAGAACGCCCTGCGTCATGGGTGAAGCCTCCATATCTTGGTTTCCGCCGTGCGGCACGAATGAGGGGGTGGCGGGACGGAGGCTCAGCACAGCATCGGGAATGAATTGAAGCTTTCAGGCTGAACACGTGCGGGTCATCCATGCATCGGAACGCACTGCGCGGGATTGGTTCGAGCAAAACCTGGGCCACTCTATCCTGACTGGCCTTGTTCAAGGTCGACGCTCCCATTTGGTCGCGCCTACTTGAGTGTACTTGCTCCGGATACATCTTCCCAGGTTTTACTGTAGTCGTTACTACGAATAACGCTCCAAGTATACGGTTGCCTGTGTTGAAGGTCACATACGATTTGCCGGGCCTTCATCCGAAGTACCGTTATGGGCCTTTGGTTCCCGCGATTTGAGACGAGGAACTACGCACGCAGAGGAATTCGAACAGCAGCGGTTTCTTTACGCGGCTGGACATTCAAAGCATGGGCCGGAATATAATTTTCTGTCCGCATTACGGGACAATAAAATCCGTTCCAGCCCAACCAATGAGAGAATCTCAGCCACATGCGGCGTGGGATTCACGACCGTGAAACTATGGCCGGCCTCGTAGGCGTTGGCGTGCAGCGAGATCAGCGCTGCGATGCCGGCCGCGTCGATGCGCTGAACCCGGCTCAGGTCGAGGAACACGCTTTGCAGGCGCACGAGCGGAGTGAGCCGGTCCAGCAGATCCTGCTCCTGGCCTCGAACCAGCTCGGTCAGATCGGTCGATTCGGTTACTCCGGCCCGTTCACCGGCTGGGAAGATTGCGGTGTCCTTCAGATTTGAAATCGTGCCGGTCATGGGGAACCTCCTTGGAAAGGACTTATGCACTAGGACAGCCGGTTTATGGCTTGGGTTGCATATTCTCTGCGCGTGTCCCGCACACTCATTAGATGGCACGCAGGCGGCCAAAGCCGCAAGGGAAGGAATTTGCTGAATTCGCAGGGGATAGAAGCAATTCCAGGTTCCGTGCCGCGCTTCCAGGTGTTCATTTGCGCTTGCCGCTGTCCGCAATCGAACACGCTGGGATGCAATACGCAAACAGGGGTGCTGGCGGTTCCATTTCCAATGCACGATGCCCCGGATATCCAATTCCGGAAGCGTATCTCTCTGATAGAGAATCAGGAGATGGGTTCCTTTTCGTCCCAACCCGAAGGCGCGATCACGTCTGGACCCAGGCTATACACGGAGCAGACACGTTTGATCGCGCTTGAGGCAGGGTTCACTGAGGCAGGAATTGTAACTCTGCCTCACGCAAACCAGGAGCGGGATGCGGCGCGTTTCGAAGAGTGGGTGCAGGCGGGCCGCGCGGGGACCATGAGCTATTTGCAGCGCAGAGAGTTGGGAGCGACGGGCCAGACGGTTGGCGAAGAGGCGGGGCGGCTGGTGCGGTCGCGCACTGAGATTCCCTTCCCGTGGGCGCGCTCGGCGGTGATCTGCTGGGCGAATTACAACAGCCCGCAGCCGCGTTCGACCGATTCAGCTGTCGAGGCAACTGGCTGGATTGCGCGCTACGCATGGTCGAGCAAGATGGATGTAAGTGGCTCGCGCCGTCCAAGCGACTATCACAAGGTGCTTCTCAAGCGGTTGAAGATCGTCGAAGAGCGGCTGCACGAGGAGTTCGGCGCTTTCGAGGCGCGGGCCTTTGTGGATACCGGGCCGGTTGTGGAGCGCGCGCTGGCTGAGGCGGCTGGGCTTGGCTGGACGGGGAAGAATACTTGTCTCATTCATCCGAAGCTCGGATCGTTCGGGTTCCTGGCGGTGCTGCTGACTTCGCTTGAGGCGGAGGGGAGGCCGCTTATGGTCCCGGACCGCTGCGGGAGCTGCCGTCGATGCCTGGAGGCCTGTCCTACCGGTGCATTGATCGCTCCTTATCAAATGGACGCGGGCAAATGCATCTCCTACCAGACCATTGAGCACAAGGGCGCCATCGCGCCGGAGTTGATGGAGGGCATGGGACGGCAGGTCTTCGGCTGCGATATTTGCCAGGACGTTTGCCCATGGAATCGAAGAGCGCCGGTGAGCTCTGACCCGGAGTTGGAGGCGCGTCCGGAGTTGGTGAACCCGGCTTTGGAGGCTCTGGCGACGATGGACGAGGCTGAGTTCGAAGGCCAGTTCAATGGCTCGCCGGTGCGCAGGGCTGGGTTCCTGGGGCTCAAGCGCAATGTCGCTATCGCGATGGGCAACAGCGGGCTGCGCCGGTTTGCACCGTGGCTGGAAGAATGGGCCGATGCCGCGGACGAGGGGCTGCGATCGGCGGCGCGCTGGGCGATGGGGAAGTTGAAGAGGGCTTCATGATTTGGGTTCGAGTTCATGGTGTCCCACCCTTTCCGCAAGGAACGCGGCGAGGATGGGGCACCCGGCGCTGGACGTCGAAGAAGCTGAAGAATCTCCATAACCCGGATTGGAGTTCGTCGTTTCCCACCCATTCCGCAAAGAACGCGGAATGGATGGGGCGCCCGGCATTCTCGGCGGCGTTTAGCTCAAGAGACTATCCTTAAGGAAACGGTCATTGGTGAAGTTGCGTTGCGCTGGTGCGATCATTCGCGGCGGCGCTTTGGCATGAGAGAAGGAGCAATACGTGGCAGAGGTTTCAGATACAGCAAGTGGAAGCGATACGACTGTCGAGGCTGTCAGAGCCGTCGATGTAGAGGAGCCGGCAAGGATATCGAAGTGGTACCGCTGGCGCAAGGATGGCACGGCGCTGGTGAGTTATTTGCTGGATAGCGAGGTGCATACCTTCGCGTTCAGCGTGGCTGCCAACGCGATTCTCTCGTTTGTTCCCTTTACTGTGTTGCTCTACAAGCTTTCTAATTCGGTCTTTCATTCGGGTGCAATGCACGATGTGGTTACTGACATGGTGAACTACTTTCTGCCTTCGGTTGCCAGCAAAAACTGGATTGCAGATAACCTGTGGATCATGACAGCCGGCCAGGGTGTGACATTCTTCTCGCTGCTGATGATTCTGATCGCCTGTACGGGCATCTTTCTTCCGCTTGAGGTCGCTCTGAATCAGGCCTGGGGCGTGACCAAGAGCCGGAACTACCTGGCCAACCAGGTGGTGGCCTTTGGGCTCGCGATCATCATGATGGCTCTGGGCATGGGCAGCATTCTGCTGAACGCGGCCGTGCGCGGAGTGCTGAAGTTCTTCTTCGTTCATCAGACAAATATCAAGGTCATCGACTTTGTTCTCAATTTTACTTATCAGGGTACCAGTTTTCTTTTGCTTACCGCGACCACCGGAGTAGCATCGATCCTTTTCTTCTTTTCGATTTATTGGCTACTGCCGAACCGCAAGGTTCCCTGGCGGTCGGTACTGCGCACCTCAGTTTATACGGGAGTGATCTGGCTTGCGGCACGATATCTCTTTGTGATCGTGCTGCCACACCTGGACCTGAAGGCGCTCTATGGGCCGTTCTTCATCTCGGTCGGTTTGCTGTTTTGGGCTTATGTGTCGGGGCTGATTTTGTTTGCCGGGGCGCAGTTCAGCGTGTCGCGGATGGGGAATGGGAAGTAGGGCCACGGGTTCACAGAAACACAGCGGATGAGAGACTGTGAAACCGTGCAGTGTAACTAAATTGTTTTCAATTGTTTACGGGCAGATCCACGGGTTCACAGAAATGAAGGGTCTGTGATTCTGTGAGGACGGCTCCCGGAAGATGTTGATTCCAAGAGTGTTCTGTGTGCCTCCACAATTCCACAGCCAAAAACACACTTGCTTTTTGCGAGCAGAGGCTTACGGAGTTAAAAAAAGCCGGTTTGGCGGCGAGGAAGACTGGCGCAACGACGGTCTTGTTTTTCATCTGTCTTTCCTTAGAGCTTAAGAAGAAGCTACTCTCCGAGCGGGTTGCAAGTTTTCGGATTTGTTGAAACGTGCTCCGGGCGGTGATTTCGCGTCGTCCCTACGGGACTTTGACTCGTAGATTGACGCTTACCCAGGACTGCGCTGCGCTTATCCTGGGCTATTATCGATTCTCCCTCCGGGAGAAAATGCGCCAACTGGTTTCATCTACCGAGAGTCGGCCAAGCCGGTGGACGACTGTTAGGAAGCTTCGCCGCGCGTGGGCAAGTTCATAACAGGCTCTTGAGCTTCAATTGTGCACCGGCGTGGGGCAATTGTCTGCAAATGCGGAGGAAGAATGTTGCGGTTTTCCAGGGTTAAAAAGCGGTCCCTTTGACGGCCTCAAAGCCTCAGTGCAGACTCTCGACACCCGAGATCAGAATCGGTCTGCATGGGGCAATGCGGCGATTCTCGAGAAGGATCGCAAGAAGGGCCTTCCGCCACGGAGATGCCTACGCTATGATGTGTCGGTGCCGACTTGACTCAGGGACCAAGAGGGCGATGGGATCGACGCCTGGAATGGAGAATCCGATGAAAGTGCAATTTGCCTTTTTGTTAGCGGCCATGCCCGCGCTGTGCGGACTGGCTCAGACTTCACAGCGGCCAGGTGACACACCAGTCGAGTTGCAACATATTGACGTGACGCGGGTGGATTCTGCCGTCAATCCCTGCGAAAACTTCTACCAGTACGCTTGCGGCAAGCTCAACGCGGCGAACCCGATTCCTCCCGACCAGGTATTCTGGGGCGTGGCAAGCGAGTTGCAAGCCTGGAACCGGCAGGTGCTGCGCCAGATCGTGGAGAAGAACGAGGCAGCCAGCGCCTCGCGCACATCGAACGAGCAGAAGGTCGGCGACCTCTACGCGTCTTGCATGGCGCAGGCCAGCTCAAAGGCTGACGATCATGCGGCGATCGGGCCGCTGATGGCGCGCATTGACGGAATGCAGGACAAGCGCGAGATCGCAGCGGTGCTGGCGTCGATCCATAGCTCGTTTGGCCGCGCGTGGGATGGCAACGACAACCAGACCGATGTGGCTGTGTTTGGGTATGGCCCCCAGGCTGATTACAACGATGTGAGCCAGGTGGTGGCCGGAGTGGACCAGGGGGGACTGGGGATGCCGGGGCGCGACTTCTACCTGAAGAGCGACGCGGATATGAAGACTCTCCGCGACAAATACACGACCTTGATTGTGGCGCTGCTGAAGATGGACGGAATCAGCGGGGCCGACGCGGCCAAGGATGCCTCCACGATTTTGCGCGTGGAGACGGCGATGGCACAGGCGCAGATGGATAACATTACCCGCCGCGACCCCAACAAGACAAATAATCGCTACACGCTGGCGCAGCTCAAGGCGCTTACGCCGGCCTTCGACTGGGAGAGCTATTTCCACGGCATTGGCGCGCCCGCGGTTCCGCTCTACGAGGTTTCGGCGCCGGAGTTCTTCAGCGCGCTGAACACGCTGCTGGTCAACGAGGATCTTGGCACGTGGAAGCTCTATCTGCGCTGGCACCTGCTGTTGAGCTCCGCGTCGTCGCTGGGCGTGGCGTGGCGGGATGCCACGTTTGCGTTCGACAGCGCGCTCACCGGCCAGAAGGCGCAGCCGCCAGACTGGCGCCGCTGCACGGTAGCCGTGGATCGCTATCTGGGCGAAGCGCTGGGGCAGGTCTATGTGGCGCAAGTCTTTCCGCCGGAGAGCAAGGCTCGCGCACAAAAGATGGTCAAGGACATTGAAGCCGCGATGAGTCGAGAGATCGACGCCGTCGCATGGATGCAGCCGGGGACAAAACGCGAGGCGCATCTGAAGCTGGCGGCGGTGATGGATAAGATCGGCTATCCGGATAAGTGGATCGACTATAGCTCGCTTGCGATCGCGCGCGAGAGTTATCCGGCGAACGTGGAGCGGGCAACGGCCTTTGAGTTGAAGCGGCAACTGGCCTTTACCGGCAAGCCGCTGGACCGTACGCAGTGGCAGATGACACCGCCGACGGTGAATGCCTATGAAGATCCGCAGACGAATACGATCAACTTTCCTGCCGGCATTCTGCAGCCGGTCTTCTTTGACGCAGGCGAGGACGATGTCATCAACTACGGAGCCGAGGGTGCGGTGGTGGGCCACGAGCTGACCCACAACTTTGACGACCAGGGGCGCAAGTTCGACGTGAAGGGGAATCTGCGCGACTGGTGGACGGCGGAAGACGCCAAACAATACGATGAGCGCGGCGCCTGCATCGCGACGGAGTACACCGGGCCGGTGCCGGGCGTCTCCGATGTGCAGCAGGATGGCAAGCTAACGCAGGGTGAGGACACGGCGGACAATGGCGGCGTTTATCTGGCCTTGTCGGCGCTCGCGGAAGACCTGAAGCAGCAGTCGAAGACCATCGAAGACAAAGACGCGCACGGACTGACGAATCTGCAACGGTTCTTCATTGCGTATGGAACGGCCTGGTGCGACCAGGTCCGGCCCGAAGCGGCGCGGACTTTAGTGCTGACCAATCCGCACTCGATACCGGAGAAGCGCGTCAACAACGTGGTGTCGAACATGCCGGAGTTTCAGAAGGCATTCGCATGCAAGGCAGGTCAGGCGATGGTGCACGCGACGCGATGCCGGGTGTGGTGATGCCTTGGAACTTGTTGAAAAACTGATTCAAAGGTGCGTTTCGGTTTTCAGGGGCTAAAGGGGCTGCGATGATTTTGCGGTGTTTACGGCACGACCAAGGTCTTGCCCTTAAAAAGAAAGTACTCTTCACGGAGGTTGCAAATGGTTGATTTCATTAAAACTCGCATTTTGTGCGGATTTCGCACCGTCCCTACGGGACGGGGGCTTTGTTGAACTCTGACCCAGGACTGCGCTTCGCTTGTCCTGGGCTACTATCCATTCTCCCTCTGGGAGAAAATGCGCCGACCGGTTTCAACTACCGAGAGTCGGCGAAGCCGGTGGACGACTGAGACGAGGTCAGAGTTTTGCTGGAAGCGCCTCGTGTGGTGAGTCCGGAGTTCATCGAAGCACAACCGCAGATTCTTCGACTCACCACCCCCGAACTGAAAGACGTTCGGGGCCCCGTTCGCTCAGAATGACAACCCGTCTTGTGCTGCGTATTGCAGACTCAGGACACTAGATATCCAGGTTCTTCACGTCGAGGGCGTTGTCTTCGATGAATTTGCGGCGCTTCTCTACGTCTTCGCCCATCAGTGTGGTGAAGATTTCGTTGGTTTCGACGAGATCTTCTAGTTTTACCTGGAGCAGCGTGCGGTGCTCAGGGTCCATGGTGGTCTCCCAGAGTTGCGTGGAGGTCATCTCGCCGAGGCCCTTGTAGCGCTGCACCTGGTAGTCCTTTTTGCCCTGTTCGACGATGTAGGCGAAGAGCTCGCGGGCGGTCTGCTTTTCAACCGGCTCGCGCAGTGCGCGGGCGGCGCGGCGGGCCTGTTTGGCCTCCGCCTGGACCTCGGCGGTTTCAGCCTCGGCGGCCTCGGGCTCGTCTGAACCGGCTTCGGCGCTTTCTTCAGCGCTAGCCTCAGAAGCGGTAGCTTTGGTGGCGAATTCGATGAGGAAAGGCGGCTCCAAGAATTCCTTGATGAGGGTGTATTTGGCCATCATCTGGCGGAACTCGGGGCTGGAGGCCAGGCCCCAATCGACGCAACGGGTGGCGCCCTGCGCATCGGTAAAGCAGATGGACCAGGTGTGGTGCTCTTCGTCCTCGACCGGACCGCTGAGCGATTTGAAGGCGAAGTCGTCGGCCATCTCGGCCAATTGAGCGTGAAGCAGGGCCAGCTTGGGCGGGATTTCGCTCTCGGACTTGGAGGTGAAGTCGGCGCGATGAACGAGTTCGGCTCGGGCCAGCAGTTCGGTCAGCCTTTCATTGCGGACACGCTTGTCGACCTTTTCGACGAAGTCAAGATACTCGCTCAGAATGCCCATAAAGCGGGTCAGGCTGGCGCCCTCGATGCGGCTGGCGGCTTCGCCGTGGCGCACGATCATGCCCTCGGAGGCGCGGTTGACCATCACCTTCACAAACTCGCGTTCATCCTTGATGTACTGTTCGAAGCGGCCCTTCTTGATCTTGAAGAGCGGTGGCTGCGCGATGTAGATATTGTCGCGCTTGATCAGCTCGGTCATGTGGCGGAAGAAAAATGTGAGCAGCAAGGTGCGGATGTGCGAGCCGTCTACGTCGGCGTCGGTCATGAGGATGATCTTGCCGTAGCGGATCTTGGTGGCGTCGAAGTCGTCCTTGCCGATGCCGCAGCCGAGAGCGGTAATCATGGCGCGGATTTCTTCGTGGCCGAGCATCTTGTCGTAGCGGGCCTTTTCGACGTTGAGGATCTTGCCCTTGAGGGGCAGGATGGCCTGGGTGCGGCGGTCGCGGCCCTGCTTGGCGGTGCCTCCGGCGCTCTCGCCCTCGACCAGATACAGTTCGCAACGGTCGGGGTTGCGCTCGGAGCAGTCGGCCAGCTTGCCGGGCAGTCCGCCGCCGTCGAGTGCGCCCTTGCGGCGAGTGAGGTCGCGGGCCTTGCGGGCTGCTTCGCGGGCGCGCGAGGCTTCGATGGCCTTGTTGATGATGCGCTTGGCGATGGGGGGATTCTGCTCGAGGAAGCCGCCCAGGCGCTCGTTGACGAAGGCCTGCACGGTGCCGGCGATGTCGGAGTTGAGCTTGCCCTTGGTCTGGCCCTCGAACTGCGGCTGCGAGAGCTTGACGCTGACCACGGCCACCAGTCCCTCGCGTACATCGTCGCCGCTCAGGTTCTCCTTCATGTCTTTGAAGAGGCCGAGCGACTGGCCGATGGCGTTGATCGTTCGAGTCAGAGAGGTCCGGAAACCGGAGAGGTGCGAACCGCCGTCGACCGTGTTGATGTTGTTGGCAAAGCTGAAGACCGTCTCGGAGTAGCTGTCGTTGTATTGGAGGGCGATTTCGATCTCGACGTTGTCGCGCATCGCCTCCATCATGATGGGCTTTTCGTGAAGCACGGCCTTGCCGCGATTGAGGTACTTCACAAACTCGGCGATGCCGCCAGCGTAGTGAAACTCGGCGTGGCGGGCTTCACCGGTCTTGGGGTCGGCGGTTCGCTCGTCGGTGAGCGAAATGGTGAGGCCTTTGTTGAGGAAGGCCATCTCGCGCAGACGCTGGGCAAGGGTGTCGTAGTTGTACTCGGTGGCGGTGAAGATGGTCTTGTCGGGCAAAAAGTGGACCTTGGTGCCTCGGCGCTTGCTGGTACCAGCCTGGCGCAGTTCGCTGACCGGATCGCCGCAACTGAAGTCCATCTCCCAAGTGTGGCCGTCGCGCCAGATTTCTACATTGAACTCCTGCGAGAGGGCGTTGACGCAACTGACGCCCACCCCGTGCAGGCCGCCGGAGACCTTGTAGGTGGAGGCGTCGAACTTGCCGCCGGCATGAAGCTTGGTGAGCACCACCTGCACGGCCGGCATCATCGTTCCGTTGGACAGGGGCATCATGTCGACCGGAATGCCGCGGCCGTCATCGACGACGGTGATGGAGTTGTCGACGTGAATGACGACGTCAATTTTCTTGGCGTACCCGGCCAGCGCCTCGTCCACGGAGTTGTCCACCACCTCGTAGACCAGGTGGTGCAGGCCCATCTCGCCGGTTGAACCGATGTACATGGCCGGGCGCAGTCGTACAGCCTCGAGGCCTTCGAGGATTTTGATGTTTTCGCCGGTATAGCTGCCGTTATTGCCGTTTTCTTCGGGAGGGAGATCGTCGTTGGGAATTACAGTGGCCATCGGGTTACCTTCGCAGGGCTTTCGCTTCCAACTCCACCAGGGGCGCGGGCTCCGGGGTGCGGCGCCGGGCCGAAATTCGGGGGTCTAAGCGGTTGAAAGACAGAGGCTTTTGAGCGAGCTTTCCTATGGTTATTTTACCATGCGGGGAGGGTAAGAAGGCTGGTAATTAACGGGCACTGGAAGGCGGTCGGCGGGGGCGAATTCGGTGGTGACGAAATTACGTTAGTAACTACTTCCGTTACCACTTGTGTATCTTCATGAATTTACTGGACTTATTTCGATCAAACCACTAGGATTCCTAGCATACAGGAGATGCTTCTTCTGTCAATCTGAATTTACGAGGGGTTACCGATCATGAAATTCGCCATCCGCATCTTAGCACTGTCCGTTGTCGTCGCCGCCGCCGCCGCTGCTGCCACCACTCCCAAGGCCGCACCGGCCATTCCAAGTCACCAGTCGGCGACGGACAGCATGCCAGGGCCAGGATGCGGACCGCACATGGGCTGCCCGGTCGAGCCTCCTACGGGCGGCGGCCAGTAGTAATCAAAGGTAATCCCCGAAAGTACCGGAAGACAATGCCGTTTTGTGGTTGAGCGGCCGGTCTATTCGCGCTATTCTGAGAATGATCTTAGAGTGGCGGGAGGCCTTCATGTCTTCACAGACCGCAATGTCCATGATGAGCGTCGCCGAGTTCGGGCTATGGGCCTTGCTTGGCTTCCTGTTCTGGAGCAAGGGTCTGCATCGCCGCTTCCCGGCCATGGGATACTACTTGGCACTGCGTCTGGTGTCGATGCCAGTGCTGCTCGTGTTGTTTTATGGGCAGTCGCAGCACTGGTTCAACGACTACGCCTACATGTGCTATTTCTTCGCCTATTGGACGGTATATATCGCGAGCGCGGTGCTTCTCTTCTTTGTTTGCCAGGAGGTTTTCCGCTCCGCGCTTTCGGCCTTCTCAGGGCTCCAGAGGGTTGGAACGATCGTCTTTCGCTGGGTCGCAGTGGTTTCAGCCTTCGTAAGCCTGTCGACACTCTCCATCCAGCACACGAGCATCCTGATCATTCCCGCCATCGCCTACAAGTTGATGCGTTCGGTGAGCATTCTGGAGCTTTGCCTGCTCGCCTTTCTTTGCCTCAGCATGAATGCGCTGCGCCTTTCAGTTCGCGGCATGACCTTTGGGATTGCCCTTGGATTTGGCCTGATGTCCTCCAGCGACTTCATCCTCGCTTCATGGTGGTCGCAGAGCACGGCGCTGACTGATCCCGTGCAGTTTGTCTCCCAGGCGGTGATTCTGGTCGCGCTGGGGACCTGGGTCACCTACGCATCTCTACCCGACCTGGTCCGTCAGCCTGTCATGATGCCGGTCAACTCCGTCGTGCTGCGCTGGAACGAGATTGCCTGTGCTCTGGGCCATACCGGAACCCAGGTCGCCGTGCAGCAGCCAGCCAGCGGCTTCTTTCTCACCGATGTGGAGAAGGTAGTGGAAGATGTACTGACTCGCAACCTGAAGAACCGCGAATCGGAGACGTAGGAAAGACAGGGAATAGGGATTAGGGAACAGAATGCGCGCGAAAAGGCCACAGCGATGCTGTGGCCTTTTCGCGTAGAGACGCTTCAAATGGATGTTGCCGGATTTACTCGGCCGCTACGGGCTCGACCGAGGCGAACCGCCCGCGGTTGCCGCGATCAACGAACTTCACCCGGCCTGTGATCTTGGCAAAGAGCGTGTCGTCGGAGCCGATGCCCACGTTGACGCCCGGCTTGATGCGCGTGCCCCGCTGGCGCATGATGATCGAGCCGCCGGTAATCAGCTCGCCGGCAAAGGCCTTGACGCCCAGCCGCTGTGCATTGGAGTCCCGCCCGTTTGTGGAGCTGCCTCCACCCTTCTTATGTGCCATTGCGAATCCCCTTTTCCAGCCTACAGCTTAGAGCTCTCAGCTATCAGTTCTGCCCGTTTGGGCTCATACCCTTTGTATCCCGACGAAATAGCTGAAAGCAGAAGGCTGACAGCTTAAGTCTAACTAGGCGGCGGTGTAGGTTACGCCGTCGGCCTCGATGGTCTTGATGCGCACCTCGGTAAAATTCTGCCGATGCCCTTGTAGCTTCTTGTATTGCTTTTTCCGCTTGAGGTGGAAGACAAGGATCTTGTCTCCTCGGCCCTCGCCCACGACTTCAGCAATCACCTTGGCGATGGCCGGCTTGGCAACGGTGCCCGGCTCGCCCGAAACGGCCAGCACATCGTTGAATTCGATGGTTTTGGCTTCCTGGGCATTCTGCTCAGTCGAAACCACGCTCTCAATCTTCACGAGGTCGCCTGGTGCGACCCGATACTGCTTACCACCCGTGCGAATCACCGCGTACATAACCCCTCCAGCGCAGGTCCGGCTTGGCCGGTGCGCGTCTCAACAAATTAGCTCGGGCGGAAACTTCCGTACCGCAGTACGCTCTAGCCCACTCGTGCTCGGGCGAACGTCTGGCTCCACGGCCACAGGCAGGAATCGCCAAACTAGAGTAGTGTACCGGTTTTACTGGGCAAAGGTCAATTCTGCATCGAGAATAGTGCTCTCTCACCGTGCAAGGCGCAGTTGCCGCATGACCTGAGCACCCATCTCAGGCGGACCTACGTTGCAAGATGCACCACTGTGACATCTTGAGGGGGCGCCACATTCGCTGAACACGGAATTGCTCGGTCTCCTTGAAAAATGTCAGATGGTCGTGGGGACTTGTTCGAGGCTGGTTCAGCTTCCACTTTTCGAGCTTTTCGAGAAACGGGTCCATGGGCGGGTAAGGAGAGGTGATCATGAGCCGGCCACCGGGCCTCATCAGGGCAAAGCAATCGTCCAAGCAATCGACATGCTCGAGCACCTCGAAGGCGACGATCACATCGAAGGACTGGGGTTCGAGGCCGAGGCTCCTCCACTCGCGAATGTCGCCGACGACTGTGGCCGGAGGATTTATGTCGATGGATATCACCTGGCGGACGCCGCGTTCTCTGAGATGATTCCCGACCCAGCCGTCGCCGCAGCCGATCTCCAGCACACGATGATTTGTCGAGACCGCATTGAGGAAGTATGACTTCTTCAACCTCCGCGAGATGCTACTCAAGATTGGCAATGCGGACTCCCTGAGGGCGGCGTGATCGGTAGGGGCGCTCCCCGGTTTCGCATTGATCATAGCAGTGCGAAGGATGGCAGTCGATCCAATGATTCAGAGGTTTGGCACTCGAAGGTCATCAACTGAGACCTTTCATTCATGGCCGCGCCGGAACAACGTAGAAGAGAATGGCAAAATAGTGGGCTACACTGCCGGCCAGCACAAACAGGTGCCACAGGGCATGGAAGTAGCGCAGCCGGTCCAGGGCAAAGAAGATAATGCCCAGCGTGTAGGCCATGCCGCCCGCGCCCAGCCAGAGGACGCCGTGCCAGCCGAGAGTGTGGATCAGCGGCACCACCGCGACCACCACAAACCAGCCTTGCGCCAGATAGACAAGCGCCGAGGCCAACTCAAAACGATCCACGGCAAAGCTTTTGAAGACGACCCCGGCCACGGCGAGCCCCCACTCGATGCCGAAGATCGTCCAGCCCAGCGGGCCGCGCAGCGTAATCAGCGTGAACGGCGTATAAGTGCCGGCGATCAGCAGGTAGATGGCCGAATGGTCGAGGATGTGAAAGACATGGCGCGCCCGCGTGCGCACCAGCGAGTGATAGAGCGTCGAGCAGAGGTAAACCAGGACCAGAGTGACGGAAAAGATGGAGCAGCTCACGACGAGCCGCGCCGTGCCGTGCGTCGAGGCTGCGATCAGGACCACCGCGCCGATGATGGCCAGCACCGCGCCGATGCCGTGCGAGATGGCATTGGCCAGAATGTCGCCCAGATGGTAGCGGGGTTGCACAGAATGATGATAGCGCCGGCGCATGGATCGCCCGAAAGCAAGAGACCTTTTGCGATTGCCGGAATCGGAATCGCAAACAGATGCGAATGGAACAATCGCGTTGAAGTGCCGATGAACGGATTACACCAGCAATGGGAAAGCGCGAACTCGGGCGCGCAGCCGGGGTGGTGCGGCGTACGTGCGTGCGGAGGCAAGAAATGGAAGGCCAATTCCAGGTGGGGCGCGGTTCATGCACGACCACCGAAGAAAGCCGTGACGCCATACCGGCAATCGAGCCGAATCGGAAGGGACGAGCTTGGCAATTCGTCGACGAGTTTCAGCAACTTCTGGGAGACGACTCCGAACCCGACATTCGTTTCTTTGTTGATAGCTGGACCTCAGGTACAGCCGCGGCGGTGGAGAACTTCCAGCAAAGACGTCAGAGAGAGCCAGAGCGCGAGCGTCCGAGAGACGCGTTTCGTGCGTCCGACAGCCTGGATATCCTGTCTTCCACGCAGGAACGGGCGCTGCATGGGGAGTTCGCCTCTTCAATCCCCAGCACGACGGTTTCGGGTGATTTCAAGGACGGCTGGCGGCCGCAGCCTGATGAAGATCCTGTGGCGCGAATGCAGGAACAGGCTTGGCAGGAATGGGAGAGATTCACTGAAGAGCTCGGCGCCAGCTCCGGCACTGTCCATCCCATGACGCTGGAGAGCGCCCGCCTGCTGCTGGGAGTGCCCCCGGCCAGCACGCGGAAGCAGATCAAAGCGGCGTACCGGAAGATGGTAAGTCAGTGGCATCCCGACCGGCTCGAACTCAGGACGGAAGATGTTCGCCAGTTTGCCACGGAACGAATGGCCGCAATCAACGAAGCCTACCACCTGCTGCTAGGTGAGCTGCGGTAGGAATCCGGCTGGTCTTCACCAGGCCTCTGCTCCGGCCGGTTTTGAGAAAGCTCACATTGACTAGAACTGGTTGCATAAACCTCATCAAGGCAGCCGAAAGGCAGCCTCAGGGGCTAAAGCCCGGCATTTGTTTTGTTGCGTTTGCGGCACGACTGAAGTCGTGCCCTGACGCTTGTCGGAGCTTCGCAGGGGTCTTTTCCGCGGCCTGTGAAGTCGTGCCTTGATACAAAGCCGGCTTGGAATGAATTTTCCAAAGCCTGTAAAGCAGTGCCCTTTCAAAAACATATTTATGCAACCAACTCCGGGACATTCGTTGCGGGCGCTGACCCACGCCGTGCAAGTTGATGGTAGCCAGGGTTTCGCCTTAGTCTTGGGCGAGAGGGTAAACCTTGACGGACTTGCGATCTGCCGTAGCGCCAACCGTATCCACCGATGGAAGCGCCCCATCGCTGCTGTTGCGCGGGCTGCGGAAGGCGTATGGTGATGTGGTCGCGGTGGATGGCCTGGACCTCGAGGTAGCGCGCGGCGAGTGCTTCGGCCTGCTGGGGCCGAATGGCGCGGGCAAGACGACGACGATCGAAATCTGCGAGGGACTGACGGCTGCCGACGATGGGACCGTGGAACTGCTGGGCCTCGACTGGCGCACGGGAGCCGGCGATCTGCGCCAGCGCATCGGTGTTCAATTGCAGGAGACGCAGTTTCCAGATAAGGCGACCGTGGAGGAGACGCTGCGGCTCTTTCGCAGCTTCTACCACCGGGGAATTCCGGTGGACGAATCGATCCGGACGGCGCAGCTCGAAGACAAGCGCGGCGCTCGCGTGGGCACACTGTCGGGCGGGCAAAAACAGAGGCTTGCGATGGCCTGCGCGCTGGTGGGCGATCCGGAGCTGCTGTTTCTGGATGAGCCGACGACTGGGCTTGATCCTCAGGCGCGGCGGCATTTGTGGGACTTAGTGGACGCGCTGAAGCAGGCGGGGCGCACCATTATTCTGACGACGCACTATATGGAAGAAGCCGAGCGGCTCTGCGACCGCGTAGCCATCATGGACCATGGACGGACGATCGCGCAGGGAACAACACGGCAGCTCATTGAATTGGTGGGCGCGGAGCACATTGTCGAGTTCGCCGTGACCGGCCGTGAGACGAGCGATGTGAATGTCGCGCTGCTGATGGCGATTCCGGGTGTTCAATCCCATAGTCTAGACGCCGGGCTGCATCAGCTTTCGGTCGGCGAACTGCACACCGCAGCGCCGCGCATCTTTGCCGCCCTCGACGAACAGGGGCTGAACCTGAGTGAGTTTCGCACTCATTCCGCGACGCTAGAGGACGTCTTCGTGAGCCTGACGGGAAGGAAACTGCGCGATGAGTAACTTTGAAGCCAGCTCACTGTTTCAACTCACCGCCATGCGCATCCGACTTTTTCTGCGCGAGCCGGAGGCGATCTTCTGGACTTTCGTTTTTCCGATTCTGCTGGCACTGGGGCTGGGTATCGCCTTTCGCAACCGGCCGGCGGATGTGCTGCAGGTGGGCGCGACGACCACGCAACTGACTCAGGCGCTGGCCGCCGACAAGGGGCTGACCGCGGCGACGATGGACGAGGCGGCCGGAACGCATAAGCTGGCGACGGGAGAGATTCTGCTGCTGGCGATTCAGAGGCCGAATGGGGTTGACTATAAATTTGACGACACCAACCCCGATGCGCGAACGGCGCGTCTGGTGGCGGACCGGGCGATTCAGACGGCGGCGGGGCGGCAGGATGCGGTGCGCGGCGGGAACCAGTTAGTGCACGAGGCGGGTGCGCGTTACATTGACTTCCTGGTGCCGGGCCTCCTGGGGATGAACCTGATTGGCTCGGCGATGTGGAGCCTGGGCTTTGCCATTGTCGACGCCCGGCAAAAGAAGCTGCTCAAGCGGATGGTGGCTTCGCCGATGCCGCGCTGGCAGTATCTCGCCTCGTTCCTCTTCTCGCGGCTTGGCATGCTGGTCATCGAGGTCGCGGTCTTTCTGGGCTTTGCGCGGCTGGCCTTCGGGGTGCCTTTTCGCGGCTCGCTGTGGCAGTTGGGATTGCTGTGCGTGCTCGCTTCGCTGGCATTTTCAGCGCTGGGGCTGCTGGTCAGTTCGCGCGTCAAAACCATCGAGGCTGCCAATGGCCTGATGAATCTGGTCATGCTGCCCATGTGGATTCTCTCCGGCATCTTCTTTTCGGCCACGCGCTTTCCGGTGGTGATTCAGCCGCTGGTGCGGGCTCTTCCGCTCACCGCGGCCATCGACGCGCTGCGGGGCAACATGCTGCAAGGGATGAGTCTGGGCCAGTTGGGCGCGCCGATTGCGATTTTGCTGGCGTGGCTTGTGGTTCCGTTTGTTGTCTCGATGTGGATCTTTCGCTGGCGATGAGGCAGGATGCTTGGCGCGCCAGGTAATGCCCTATTGCGCATAATGCTCTATGTGGCATAATAGAATTATGAGCTGGTCGGTAGACTTCCACCCGATATTCAAGGCAGAGGTGCTGGAACTGCCAAGAGCGGTGCGAATTGAACTGGTTGCTTCGCTTCGCCGTTGCGGGAATTCGGACCAGCTTTGGGACGGCCCGACGTGGACACACTGAAGGATTCGCATTACGCGAACATGAAGGAACTTCGCTTCAGGGCCGATGGAGGCGTCTGGCGCGTTGCCTTTGCCTTTGACCCTCGGAGGAATGCGGTTCTGCTTGTCGCAGGAGACAAATCGGGTGTGAGCGAGAGGACATTCTACAAGAGGTTGATCGACAAGGCCGACAAACGGTACAGAGACCACCTCGAAACTCTCGAGGCAAAGGAGTAATTGCGATGTACAGACCCATTCCGCTTGAGGAAGTCATTGCTGCAATGCCCTTGGACGAGCAAAGGGCCGTTGCAAAAAGGGGCGCCGAGTTGGTGGCCAAGGTAAGGCGGCGCATGACGCTGGCTGAACTGCGCAAGGGGCGCAAGATCAGCCAGGCGACGGTTGCCGAGGCGCTGGGAATAGGCCAGATGCAGATTTCGCGGCTGGAGAAGCGTAAGGACCCGCGTCTGTCTACTATGGCGCGCACGGTGGCAGCGATGGGAGGCCACCTGACGATGATTGCGACCTTCCCGGATCAGGAGCCGGTCGTGCTGGTGGCTTCGAAGTTTGCGGAAAAGACTGAGAAGGCAGCGGGGAAGAAGGCCCGGGCCTGAAGGCCGCGTCTTTCAGGCTGATCATTTCATGGGCCTGAAGGCCCATGCTCCCTCCGATTTCTTCGAATTGCTTTTTTGGCGTCAGAGGAATGCGCCCAAAGGTTCGTGGTTTCCCAGGTCCCAAAAGCGGGACCTGGGGCACCCGGCTATCCCACATTTCACAATCGAGATGTGAGGCACGCGGCCTATAGATTATCCTGTTGCTAAATATGCGTTTTTTTGTATAATAACAGAGTGATCAAGAGCGCCAAGCCAATCGAGTTCCGCGGTGGAGCGCTGGACGAACTTTGTCGGTTTCCTACTGCGGCGAGGCGAGAGGCGGGCTACCAGCTTTATCAAGTGCAGGAAGGGCTGGACCCGGACGACTGGAAGCCGATGAACAGCATCGGCCAAGGCGTGCGTGAGATTCGGATTCGAGAGGTAAATGGGGCATTCCGCGTAATCTACGTCGCCAAGTTTGCAGACGCGATCTATGTCCTGCATTGCTTTCAGAAGAAGACGCAGAAGGCCAGCTCCGAGGACATTGCACTTGCCTCGCGGTGCTACAAGGATTTGATCCGGGAGTTGAACTCATGACCAAGAATCGTTTTGCCAGTGTGTGGGACGCCATTGAAGAGACTCCGGCGCAGGCTGAGAACCTGAAGCTGCGCTCCAGACTGATGCTGGCCCTCAAGCGGCACATCGAACGCGAAGGATTGAGCCAGACCGAGGCGGCCAAGGTCTTCGGCGTGACTCAGCCGCGCATCTCCAACCTGATGCGCGGCAAGATTGAAGTCTTCGGGCTGGATATGCTGGTCAACATGCTTTCCGCGGCTGGGCTGCGCGTGACCGTGCAGGTGAAGAAGGCAGCGTAGGACTGGCCGCCCAGGCGGGCGCGCTTCGCGCTAGGGGTTCGTGGTTTCCCGGGTCCCAGGAGCGGGACCTGGGGCACCCGGCTATATGATCCAGCAAGGAAGGCTCTAATGCTTAGCGTATACCTGGATGAGTGCGGGCAAGAGACAAAAGGATTGGTCATCGTCTCAGGATTTGTTGGAGATGAAGATGCTTGGAGAGGATGTTCTCGTTTATGGCGCGAAGGATTTAGGGGAAACCAACGGAAATCCTTGCACGTATCCGAACTGAAATTCAAATTTCAAAGCGAAAGGAAATTATTGGTACGCCTAGGTCCCATTCCAGAAGAATGCGGGCTTAAACGGGTGTCAGGCTCCGTGAATGTTGCAGATTACTACGATCTTGTCAAAGGAACCGTCGCAGAGCTTCATGCACATGGGTATTCTCTTGCTCTGGCACCTTTACAGCTTGCAATCGAAGCCGCCATTCCAAAAGACGAGTGCTATGAACTTATATTTGAAGAACAGACCGCTCTCGGTTTTTATCGAGACAAGATGTTAGGCTTACTTGCAAATATATCATCCCGGCACCCAGCGGTGAAGAGCGGCGAGAAGAAAGTCCAGCTTGTGAGCTGGAAAACCATGACTAAACGCCAAACCTGCCTATTCGAGCCGGCGGATTATCTTTGCTATCATATCGCGCATCAGGCGGCTGATCCCGGGTCGGTTAGGTCCGATTGGACCAGACCAATCATGGGAAATGGAGACATTTCTATTCGACATCTGACGAGGGAGTTCGCCCGCCATCTATTTTCCATTGCTCCGTCTTTGACACCGCAAGATACGACAGAGTTAGAGGAATTCAAGCGTCAAATCAGGCGTGGAGAATACGATCCGTGGGAAGAGTTACTGCAGGAAAAGAGAGCGCGGTATTAGTCAGCCAAGTACCTTCTTGCCGATGCAAATGAATGAAAATGGATTTCTTCAGGGGCTAAAGCCCGGGTTCTTTTTCTGCTTTTGCGGCACGACTGAAGTCATGCCCTGACACAAGGCGTTGCTCATGAGGAGTTCTTCCGCAGGCTGTGAGGTCTTGCGCTGATACGTAGCTGGCTGCTGCAAGAGTGATTGTTTCGAAGCTGCATTGAATCACGCTCCTGTAGACTGAATAGTTCCCCAATTTTGGGCAAGCGCGTGGGAGGTTCCTATGGCATCGATCATTCTTCCTTCAGTTCCGTCTGAGTCGCGGGCGGGGCGGTTTGGCGTCTATGGCGGGCGGTATGTGCCGGAGACGCTGATGGCGGCGCTGGTGGAGCTGGAGCGCGAGTACGATCTGGCCAAGGCGGACGCGGCCTTTCAGGCGGAGTTGGCCGATTTGCTGAAGAACTACGCGGGGCGGCCTACTCCGCTCTACTTTTGCAAACGGCTGACGGAGCAGTTGGGCGGGGCGAAGATCTATCTCAAACGCGAAGACCTGCTGCATACCGGCGCGCACAAGATCAACAACGCCCTCGGACAAGGCCTGCTGGCCAAGCGCATGGGCAAGAGGCGCGTGATTGCCGAGACGGGCGCGGGGCAGCACGGCGTGGCTACGGCTACGGTTTGCGCGCTGCTCGGCCTGGAGTGCGTGGTCTACATGGGCGATGTGGACATGGAGCGGCAGGAGCTGAACGTGCTTCGCATGCGGCTGCTTGGGGCTGAGGTGCGCGGGGTTTCGTCGGGGTCCAAGACTCTCAAGGACGCGATCAGCGAGGCAATGAGGGACTGGGTTACGAATGTCCGGACTACGTATTATTTATTGGGGTCGGCGCTGGGGGCGCATCCTTATCCGACGATGGTGCGCGATTTTCATCGCTGCATCAGCATTGAAATGAAGGAGCAAATTTTGGAGCGTGAGGGCCGGCTGCCTACAGCCGTGATTGCCTGCGTGGGCGGCGGGTCGAATGCGATTGGAGCTTTCTACGAGTTCATTCCTGATCGTGAGGTCCGGCTGATTGGCGTCGAGGCCGGCGGCTGCGGGACCGAGCTGGGGCAACATGCGGTGCGCTTTCGCGGCGGATCGCCGGGGGTGTTGCAGGGGACCTATTCTTATGTGCTGCAGGACGAGAATGGGCAGATTGCGCTGACGCATTCGGTTTCGGCGGGGCTGGACTATGCCTCGATCGGGCCGGAGCACGCGGCGCTGCATGATTCGGGGCGGGCGGAGTATGTTTCGGTGGACGATAAGGCAGCGCTCGATGCGGTGGTGCGGCTGTCGCGAACGGAGGGGATCTTGCCGGCTCTCGAAAGCGCGCACGCGGTGGCCGAGGCGCTGCGGATTGCTCCGGCGATGGCGGCCCGTGACATACTGGTGGTGAACCTCTCCGGACGCGGCGATAAGGACATGGGGATATTGGCGCGGGAGCTGAAGCTTTAACGGAGTTTATCCAAGAGCCCGAAAAGCAGGTCCTTCGACTTCGCTCAGGATGACAGGTTTGTTGTGGCGCGGGAGTTGAATATTCAAGGGGCGTGATTGTGGTTCGTGGTATCCCACCCTAGCCGCAAAGACAAAGACGGGGCGAGGGTGGGGCACCCGTAGGTTCGTGGTTTCCCAGGTCCCCAAATGCGAGGGACCTGGGGCACCCACAGGTTCGTGGTTTCCCACCTATTTCGCAAAAGGCGCGAAATGGATGGGGCACGGAAGAGTTGTTTGATGGCGATTGGATTTGATCACAAACCGGGCTTGGTGGTTTATCTGACGGCTGGAGATCCTAGCCTTGATGCCACGCGTGCGGTTGCCGTTGCGGCCATCGATGCGGGAGCCGATGTGATTGAGCTGGGAGTGCCCTTCAGCGATCCGTTGGCCGATGGGCCGGTGATCCAGCGCGCCATGGAGCGGGCGGTCGCGCGGGGGACAAGTCTCAAAGATGTGATCAAGTTAGCCGGAGAAATTCGCGCGGCGAGGCCTGAGGCTGGCCTTGTGATCTTCACTTACCTGAATCCTATTTTACGTTTTGGCATGACGAAGTTTGTTGATGCCGCAGCGGCCGCAGGAGCGGATGGCGTGCTGGTGACCGACCTGATTGTCGAGGAGGCGGGCGAGTACCTCATCGAAATGACCCGCGTGGGGCTTGCACCGATTTTTCTGGCAGCGCCGACCAGTCCCGATGAACGGCTTGAAGCTATTGCCACTCACTCGAAGGGTTTCATTTATGCCATCTCGCGCGTGGGCATCACGGGCACGCAGCAGAGCCTGACTGGCGACGCTTCAACATTGGTCGCGCGCATCCGGCGATGGAGCACGCTGCCGGTGGCCGTGGGGTTCGGCATCTCGAATAGCGAACACGTTGCCCAGGTGGGCCGGTTCGCGGATGCCGCGGTGGTCGGCAGCGCGATTGTGGAGTTGATCGAGAATTCAACTCCCGAGACGGCGCCCGGCGCGGTGGCTCGATTTATCATGGGCCTTCGGCTGCCTCAGGCGGCGCTGGCCCGGTAAAACAACCCCGCGGACGGCCTTTGAAGCTGTCTTGTATGGATTCAACTCTTTTCCCTACGCATTCTGACGCCCAGGCATTCTGAGCGCCGGACGCGACACGAGGATGAAATGACGCTGGAAGAATTGCGAGATCAAATTGATGTTCTGGACCGGAAGCTCGTGGAGCTGTTGAGCGAACGAGCCCGCGCGGCGAAGATGATTGGTCACCTGAAGGCTGCAACCTCGCTGCCGGTCTATGAGCCGGCGCGCGAAAAGGTGATCTACGCCAACGTGCGCGCCGCCAACAAAGGGCCACTGCCGGACATCGAGCTGACGCATATCTACGAGCGCATCATCGACGTGATGCGGGCCTTGCAGAGAGACGAGTTGGCATCGCAGAGGAACGCCCAGGCGACCACGCCGGGCCAAGGCACTGGCGGACAGATTGAAGCAGTCGCGCCTGAGACTGGGACGAAACAATGATCGTAGCGATGCAGGAGCGCGCCACCGAAGAGCAGATCGACGTAGTGATCGACGCCATGGTGGAAATAGGACTTGGCGTTCATCGAACCACGGGAGCGAGCCAGACCATTCTGGCCGGCGTGGGCCCGACTGCCAATGTGGATCTAAGCAAGTTTGAAGTGCTGCCGGGCGTGCTTGACGTCCACCGTATCTCGTCGCCCTACAAGCTGGCGGGGAGAGCCTTTCGTCCGGAGGGCACGGTCGTCGAGTTCGCCAACGGAGTGAAGATTGGCGGCGAGCAGGTCGCGGTGATGGCCGGGCCATGCGCGATTGAGAATCAGGACCAGATCACTACCATTGCCAAGTGCGTGAAGGCCGCGGGCGGGGCTTTTCTGCGCGGAGGCGCTTTCAAGCCGCGGAGTTCGCCGTATGCCTTTCAGGGGCTGGGGATTCCGGGGCTGCAACTGATGTACGAGGCCGCGCGGGAGCACGGGCTGCTGACGGTGAGCGAGGTGATGGAGATCTCGCAGATCGAGGCGATGCTGCCTTATACGGATCTGTTCCAAGTGGGCGCGCGGAATATGCAGAACTTCAACCTGCTGCGCGAGCTGGGGCAGATACGCAAGCCGGTGCTGCTGAAGCGCGGCATCTCGGCGACGATTGAGGAGCTGCTGCTGTCGAGCGAGTACATCATGTCGGGCGGCAATTATGACGTGATCTTGTGCGAGCGCGGCATTCGCACCTATGAGACGGCCACGCGCAACACGATGGACATCTCGGCGATTCCGGTGATTCACAAGCTGTCGCATCTGCCGATTGTGGGCGATCCGTCGCATGGCACGGGGCGGCGCGATATGGTTCCAGCGATGGCCAAGGCCGCGGTGGCTGCGGGTGCGGATGGGCTCATCATGGAGATTCACCCGAATGCGGACAAGGCTGTTTCGGACGCGGCGCAGACTTTGTACATGGAGCAATTTGTGAAACTCATGGGCGAGTTGAGGGTGATTGCTGCGGCGGTGGGAAGAACGCTGTAAGCGGTGTTAGCGGAGCTAGCCGCGCTTCGCGCGTGTTAGCGGGGTTCGCTTTCGCTAACTCCGCGAACTCCGCTCCCAACGCTAGCACCGCTCCTTCTCAAAGCAGTTGGCGCGAGGAAAGAGAAGCATGATCGAGCGCATCGCCATTCTGGGCACGGGGTTGCTGGGCACGTCGGTTGGATTGGCGTTGCGGGCGGCTGGCTTTCGCGGCTCGATCGTGGGATGGAACCGCTCGGTCGAGGGTGGTCAGACTGCACTCCAGAGGGGCGCGGTCGATGCGCTCGCCGCTGACCCCATTGAAGCTGCTCGTGAAGCTGAAGTGACGGTTCTCGCGGTTCCGATCTACGCCACGTTGGACCTGATGGAGCAACTCCCCCTGCACCTCGGCGGCGACCATCTTGTTACCGACGTGGGCAGCACAAAGGCAAAGATCACTCAAGCCGGAATGGCGCACTTCAACCAGATGGCATGCGCGTCTTTCCTGCCAGGCCATCCGATGGCTGGCAAGGAGCGCGGCGGCGCATCATTGGCCGACGCCGATCTCTTTCGCGGCGCGGTGTGGCTCTTCACCGACGTTCCGGGATGTGTGCGTTCCAAGCGGGCTCTAGAATTGATCACAGGCTGGCGGGAGTTGGTCGTTGCTATGGGCTCGAAGATACTCGATCTCGACCCTACGCGCCACGATGAGTTAGTAGCATGGGTCAGCCATCTGCCGCAGTTTGTGGCGACAGCCTTGAGCGCTCTGTTGCAGGACGAGGTGGGCGACGCGCCGGAGTTGAGAGACATCGGCGGACGCGCTCTGCGCGAGATGACGCGACTGGGGGCGAGTCCGTATTCCATGTGGCGCGATATTGCACTGACCAATACAGAAGCGGTCCAGGCGACGCTCTTTGCTCTCGAACAGCGGCTGGCCCATCTGCGTGAAAACCTGCGCACGCCGGGGCTGCGCGATGAGTTTGAGCAGGCGAATCAATTCAGGCGGGAATAGCGTGCTGGTAGACGGGGAGCCAGATGAATGCGATTGAGTTACACAAACAGACTCGTGGGGATGCGATCAAATCGATCCAACGTTATTATGAAGAGAACATGCCGGAGCCGATCGGCGAACTGCCGGCGGGTCTGCTGCTCAATTTCTTTCTGGAAGAGATTGGACCCGCGATTTACAACGGCGCGATTCGAGATGCGCAAGCAAGGATGCTGCAACGAGCGGCCGATCTCGACGGTGAGCTCTACGTCGATGAGTTTCAATACTGGCCCAAGATCGACGCCAAACGGAAGAGTCGCCGATAGGGCAGAACCAGAGGTGCGCGACCGGGTTTAGCAGGCGAATCGGTTTCGACGGGAGTAATTGGTTGCATTGCTTGCAACTGCTTTCTTAGGGAAACCTTAACCAAGTCATTGCTGCAATCAAACATTCCCTCAGGGGCTAAAGCCCATCTTATTTTGGGGTCATCTCGGCACGGCTAAAGCCGTGCCCTTTCAAAACATCGAATTAATCAGAGATTCCTGGATGTGATGCTGTGTCGCCGCGCGATGTTCTGATCAGAAAGCAAACGGGGAAGAGCCTGACGGCTCTTCCCCGTTTGTTGTCCGCAGTCCGGAAAAGCTACTTCTTTACAGGGGCGATGACGTCCTTGGCGGCCTTGGCCACGCGGAACTTCACCACGGTCTTGGCCTTGATCTTGATGGCCGCGCCGGTTTGGGGGTTGCGGCCGATGCGGGCCTTGCGCTCCGCCTTCACGAGACGGCCGATGCCGGGGATCACGAACAGGCCGTTCTTCTTGGTTTCCTTAATGGCGGTCTCCGCCTGCAGGTCAAGAAAGGCAGCGACTTGCTTGTTGGTCAGTTCGAGCTTCTCGGCCAGAAGCCGAATGAGGGCGGTCTTGGTCAATCCTGTTGCCATTGTGCTTTTCTCCTTTTGGGCGTTCCCTTGGGCGCGCCGTTGTTGCCTGAGTTTCGTTGAGTTTCAATTGCGAGGCACAAACCGCATGAAGGGAGTGCCACCCAGGGCAACACTTGCACGAAACCCTTTATTCATGCGGGCTCAGAGACCCCGTCGTTCGTTACAATGCGACTTTGAGGTAGGCAAAGTCAATGGAAAAACAGCGATTTCCACAAATTTCTTAGGATTTTGTGGGTGTTTTTGCTGTTTTTGCCTATTTTTGCCCATTTTCAGCGGGATTTGCCCCGTTCGGTTGCGTGCCCATCTCGTCTGAGGCGCAATCACCTTCCGCCTCACCGGCAACTAGAATTGGCTGGCGCAGCCCGAGAGCGGTGCGGATTCGGTAAGTCTCCCATTTTGCCTGTTATCTCGTTCTTGACATGCAGCTCCCACGCCGATTGAATCTC
>Ga0302189_10000747_pt1 | contig 28561 bp, 19 predicted proteins | sample II_Bog_E2_2_FD_194551 | JGI IMG/M metagenome (GOLD analysis project Ga0302189, IMG submission 194551) | Peat permafrost microbial communities from Stordalen Mire near Abisko, Sweden - II_Bog_E2_2 | ecosystem: Environmental > Terrestrial > Soil > Wetlands > Peat | place: Sweden: Abisko...
ACATTGGGCTGTACAATTTTCACGAGGAGACCCATGGCCGGAGATATGCAACTTACGTGCAGCGATTGCGGGCAGGACTTCACCTTCACCGCTGCTGATCAGACGTTCTTTCAGGAACGTGGTTATTCGACCCCAAAGCGTTGCAAGAATTGCCGTCAGGCAAAGAAGAACGATCAGGGGGGGTCCGGCTACCGTTCGGCTCCGGCACAGGGTACACCTGTGATTTGTTCGGGTTGCGGCCAGCCTACAACAGTGCCTTTTGAACCGCGTGGCGACCGCCCGGTCTTTTGCCGGGATTGCTACCAGGCGCGCAAGGGCAGCGGCGGCGGTGGCGGAAGTTCGCGCGGCCGCGGGCGGTAAAGCGTATCGAGCGGGTGCGGTGTCCGCATTGGACATCGGACCCGCTTTCATCCAAAGGGATTCAGGCAAAGCTCCATGGTAACCCTCGTTTTGGCTTTGGGTGCTGGTGTTAGGCTTTGAACACTGGTGTTTTGTCTGGTCTTCGTTTCGCAGACTTTAGTTCACAATCTTCGAAGGTGCAGCCAAATATCAGGGCTGCGCCGTTGCAGTCGCTGTCGCTTGGCTTGAAGTGCCAGTGGAAGAGGGCCTGCCGCAAGCGACTGACAGCAAACGAAGGCTGTTCTTGGCACGCGCAGCAGCACCTCGGATCGCGCTCAGTCCATATTCTTACTGCTCTGAATCGCTGTAAGGGCAGCGGGCTGAAATCGTGTCTTTTCGAACGGTGAATCTGGGGATAGACACGGCGATTTATGATCTATAGACTAGCAATCACGCAATCCCAGGTCACTGAATGGTCTTGCTTTTCGTTATTTCCGGATTGGCTGTTGCGCTGGTCGCGGCAGGCTTTGTCTATCAGTGTCTTGGCGCGCGCCGAGACCGTCTGCGCTACGCCACTGAAGGCCGATGGATCGACATCGGAGGGCGGCGCAAGCTCTACCTGCTGGAGAAGGGCTCAAGCGGACCTACCGTCCTGTTTGAAGCGGGGATTGCGGCTACCAATCTGAACTGGTTTCACATCCAAAAAATCGTCTCGCAGTTTGCCTCGACGGCCTCATATGATCGCGGCGGGCTGGGCTGGAGCAGCAAATGCCGCACCGCGCGGACGCCAGCCAACATCGCCTCAGAACTGCATGAACTGCTGAAGGGAGCCGGCATCAAGCCGCCGTACATTCTCGTCGGACACTCTTTCGGCGGGTTGGTGATGCGCCGCTTTGCGCTCAACTATCCGCAAGAGGTGACCAGCGTGGTGCTGGTAGACCCGATGCGCTGCGAGGAGTGGCCGCCGATGAACCCAGGCAAGCAGTGTGAGATCGATCGCGGCAAGAGGCTCTCCCGCTTTGCGATTCCGATTGCGCATGTCGGTCTTGCCCGCCTGGCCGTGACATCGCTCTTCTGCCGCTCGGGGCGCGTCGCGGAGCAACTGGCTGGCGCCGCCGGAGATGGTGGCAAGCATGTGCTCGCACGGATCAAGAACGAGGTGGGCAAGATGCCGCAGGAGGTCTGGCCCGTTGTTGCCGCTCACTGGTCGCGGCCCGGCTACTACGCCGGCATGCGCAGCCACGTCGAGGCCGTGCCCGACACCGTCAGGGAGATGCAGAACGCCGAACCGATTCTGGACATCCCGGTGCTGGTGCTGACGCCGGGGAAATCGAAGCCGCTCTCCGACGAATATCTTGGCCGCATCGGCAACAGCGTGCAGCAGGTGATTGCCTTGAGAAGCGCGCACTGGATTCATCTTGACCAGCCCGACCTGGTCATCGATTCGATCCGTCGGATGGCGATAGCAGCCTCTGAGCCAGCCGCAGTCACAGTCTGAGGCGTTCGGTCCATTCGAGCCCACATCCGGGTCGTGCGAGTCTACGCGATCATCCACAGAAAAGGGCAGCAATCCTGCAGTGGCGTAAGACCGAGTGAACTGATTCGATTTGACGAACGGGCTGACTTCCAACTCACTTCAAGGCGGCAACAAGGTTAGAGATTCCTAACTCTCCTTCACAACTTCGATTGCCGGCTGAATGGCTGGGAGCTCACGGGGCGGCACTTTGGTCTCGGGTTCGGGAAGCGACCGATTGGCTACCGGCTTTGGTGCTATGAGTTTCCCGGCCGTCAGCTTGGGGCTTAGGACAACAGCAGGCTTCTTTCTGGCGGGCGCGGGCTTCTGAGCCGGCGGCTTTGTCTGGGGTTCTTGAGCGGACCGGACAGGCCGCTTTGCAGCTGCCTTCGCCGTGGGCTTTGCAGTGCTTTTTTTGCCTGCCAACCTGGCAGAAGCCTTCACAGGGGGCTTGGCTGCAGCCTTTGTAAGCCGTTTGGCGGGAGTCTTCGCCGCAGGTTTTTGAGCAGCCTTGACAGGCCGCTTGGCAGCGGCCTTCGCATTCGGCTTTGCAGCAGGCTTCGCCGGCTTCTTCCTATTCGAAGTGGAAGCCTTCGCCAGGGCCTTCTTCGGCGCGGGCTTTGCCTTGCGAGCAGGCTTTCTGACCGGAGCAGGAAGAGTCTCGGCCGATGCAGGGCGGGATTGGACATTGGGCCGGGTAGTGCCGGCGATCGGGGTGGACGATGGCAATGGGATGGGTCGCGCCGCGTGGTGCCCGGCTTCGGTCTCAGACTCCTGCATGTGCCATTGGCCATCCTCACCCTTCACATAAATAGAGCCCATGTACGTGCGCGTTTTGGGTGGGCCCTGCCGGTTGGGGGTGCTGGCGGCTTGCATCCACCGCTGGTCTGCGCCTGTACGGTAGGACCGGTCTGCGGGCTCCGTTTGGGTGAACTCCTTCTGTTCGAACGGGGTAGTCCGTGTTCCCACTGGAGGAGCATAAATGGGCTTCTCTGCGATCTTGGCAGCAAAGTCAGGCTGGGCCGTTTTAAGCAGTGTACCGGCATCATCCTGGTCGGCCGCCAGCCCCAGCCGCGTCATCGACGGCATCCTGTCGGGGGTCGCGAGCTTGGACCAAATGCTTCGTCCAAAGCCCCTAAAGCTGAATCCTGTCTTCTTCTCGATGGTTGCGGGCATTGCGGAAGAGAGTCTGGCCATCTGCCCAATCAGCCGGGAGAAGGGCATTCGAGCCAGCCTGTTGGGAGTAGCAGGAGTCTGACCTTCGGCGACGTCTGAGCTACGATGCTCAAACCGGTTGATCGCAAAGCCGGGTTTGGGACCTCCAGCAGCGAAGAACTGCGAAACCAGGCGATTTGAATTTGCTATGCCAGAGTTGCCGGGCTGCCTGACCAGGTAAATCGTTGTGCCATCTTCCAGGACAGCCGAACCCATTAGATCAAGGCCGGGACCCATCTCGATCGGAGCCTTTGAAGGACCCAGTCTGATCAGCGCGTTTGCAGGAGCCTCGACGGAGAGATGTGCTGGAGCCTTCGGCGGGTGCTTTTGAGTAACCTTGACTGTCGCTTTGGCAGCACCCTTCGCGGGAGGTTTTGCGGCAACCTTGACCGCCTCCTTGACGAAAGCCTTTGCAGCAGGCTTTGCGTCCGCCTTGACTGGCTCTTTGGCGGGAGTCTTCGATGCAACTTTTGCTGGCGCGAAATCTTGCTGAGGAGCAGGCGTGCTGGCTGGAAGAGGCGCAACCTTGGCCGACGCGGGCTGCGAGTCGACGCTGAGTTCAGTGGCGTCGGGCCGGCTGCCGAGGGGTCTCGTTTCGGGCACTGGCCAGTGAACTGCCGGTGTTTCCCTGGTGACGGTAAGCGGCGCTGTGGCCTGCACTGCCGTGTAATTCAGGGTGTCCATCGGCATGAAGGTGACCAGAAGCGTATGCGTTCCCGCCGGCAGCACCTCGTCCAGGGCGGGGGTGTAGATCAACGTTCCCGGAATCAATGCCGTGGCATTGAGTTGAGCGGCGCTGAGCGCTGCGCCATAGGAGATGGCAGCAGGCACCGGCCAGGTGACGATGGGCGTTGCTTTGGTCACTAAGAGCGAGACAGAGGCCCGCGCCGCCTTGTAGCCCTTGCTGTCCGCCGGAGTGAAGAGTGCTGAGAGCGTGTGTTCCCCTGCGGGCAACACGTCGCCCGCGGAAGGAGTGTAGACGAATCTTCCCGGGACCGACGCGGCGGCATTGAGCTGTGCGGCGCCCAGCGCGGTGCCATAGGCGATCAGAGCGGGGGGCAGCCAGGTCATGGCCGCCGTTGCCTGGGTGACAGTGAGCGAGACTGCGGCTTGCGCCGGAAGGTAGTTGACTGCATCCTCGGGTGTGAACTTGACCGATAGCGTCTGAACTCCGTGCGTGAGCACCTCGCCCAGTTGAGGCGCGTAGTCAAATGTCCCCGGAGTCGATGCCTTGGCATTGAGCTGAATGGAGCTGAGCGCAGTCCCACAGTTAATGGAAGCAGGCGTCGACCATGCGATGATCGGCGTTGCCTGACTCACAGTCAGCGAGACGATCGACTCCGCTGTAGCGTAACTCGCGGCGTCATCCGGAGTGAAGTTTGCCGAAAGCTCGTGCGTTCCCGCCGAGAGCACTTCGTCTGCGGCCGGATTGTAGGCAAATGTCCCTGGAACCGATGCGGTGGCATTGAGCTGAGTGCCGCTCAGCGCAGTACTGTAGACGATCGGATCGGGCGTCAACCATTCTATGGCCGGCGTCTCCACTTCGGTGGACGGCGCCTCTTCACTTGATTCATTGACCGGGGTCGTTTGCAGGTGCCATCTGCCGTCGTCGCCCCTGACATACGTAGCGCCCTGGTAGGTTCGCGTCTCAGGTTCGCGCCGCGGGCTGGGAGCGGAGGCGCATTGCGACGCCTCCTCCGTCGTTACCGAAAGGTCAGCTTGGTTCCCATTGTCGCCCGCAGTCAACAGAGCCTGGGTCTTCGCCGCGGGCACGGTCGCCTCGGGAGCGGCATCGGCCGAGACCTCTGGCACGCTGGCTGGCGCCTCAGGTTGGTTCGCGGCAAGCGAAGTGACGCGGCGGTCTCTCTCCAGCGATAAATCCAGTTGCGCCAGGGATGGCGCCTCTTCGGGGGAGGATATCTTGGCAGAGATACTGCGGCTGATACTCCGGAGACTGAAGCCCGACGATTTCTCCAGGGCGGGGGGGAGACCACAAGCGCACCGGGCCATTTGCCGGATCAGGCGGGAGATGGGCGAGTCTTCGAGGGCCAGCGGAATAGCAGTGTGCTGCATGCGCCTCACTGCGGCAAAGTCGTTGGGAATCTTCCACTGAGCCGGCCGGGTGAGTGCCTTCGTGATCTGGTCTTCAGCTACGCCCAGAGAACGAGGCTGAAACCTGTTGAGCACAATTTCGAGCTTGGGGACATCGGAGGCGAAATACTGCGAGATCAGACGATTGGAGTTGCGCAGTCCGGCGATGCCGGCCTGGATCACCAGGTAGATGGTCGCGCCATCTTTGAAGATACCGGTCCCCATGAGATCGAGCCGGGAGCCTATGTCGATGACCACGTTTTCGAAGTCCTGCCGCGCGACGGTGAGCAGCTTGTCGATGGCGTCATTGGGGGCATCGAACTGGGGAAACTTGCCGGGAGCCGCAAGCACCGAAACTCCCGAAGCATGTTTGACAAGGAGCTTGGAGAGAAAACTGGAATCCAGCCTGCCGGCATTCTGAAGAGCATTGATTGTTGAGTACTCTGCAACCACCCCGAGGTTGAGCGCGGCATCGCCGAGCGGGAGATCGAGATCGATCAACAGGGTGTTTTGGCCCGACTCCTGGGCCAGGGAAACCGCAAAGTTGCAAGCCAGAGTGGTGACTCCGTCCCCGCCCTTGGCGCCGAGAAACGCCAGCAAACGTCCGTTCGCCTTTTTCGGGAGGCGAGTGACTGGACGGCGGGCCGAGGCACGAACCAAGGCCTCTGCCACGGTGCTTTCGACGAAGGGCAGAGTGAGAAACTCACGAGCGCCCGCGCGCATACAGCGAACCAGTAACTCCGAATTCGCATTCGCCGAATAAACCATGACCAGCGTTGTGCCCTTGGCGCAGATGCTCTCCACCAGTTCCAAGGCGTACTCGGGGCGACTGTCCAGCTCGATGATAATGACGTCGTAATGCTGCTCCAGCAACCGCGGCAATTCGTCCAGGCTGGCAGGGTAGGATGAAAACTCACGGATTTCGCCACCCTGGCAACGAGAAATCACTCTGGCTGCCGCCCGACGGCTCTCTTCGTGCGGGCCGATCAGCGCAATCGACAGAACACCCACGCCGAGCGAGTCCGCACTCGGATCATCGAGATACAGAGAAGAGTCTGAATTCACAGAATTGCTGCCCCCGGCTGCACACAACATTCCTTGTGAGTTAACGGAGAAACCTAAGGTCAAGTGTGAGTTGGCACAATTCTACTCCAAATCGTTTGACGCACAAAAAGGAAATTTGCGCTCTAACTGCAATGGCAGGAGGGCAAGCCAAGTTGCGCTTCAGGGGGTTATCGAAAGCCTATTCCAGGCCGCGTTGCACACCACACTGTTTCCAGAAATAGTTCAGATCCCCAACAATTATTGCAATGCCTACTAGCGCTTCTTTGCCGGCTTTTGAGGGAGCTTCTTAACTGCCGACTTAGTTGCCTGAGCCGACTTAGACGCTATAGCAAGAGCTGGCTTCTTCTTTGCAGGCACTAACCGGGAAGCCGGAACCTTGACCGTGAGCTTAGCCAAAGATTTGGCGGATGGCTTCGCCGCAGCCTTGACGGGCGGTTTCGCCGGAGCCTTGGCCGAATGCTTTTCGACAGCCTTACCCGCGGGCTTGCTGGGAGCCTTCGCCGAAGACTTCTTGGGTATAAGACTTGCCTTGGGTGTTGGTTTTTTGGATTCAGCAGCGGCAGCTTTGGCCGACGCAGGGTGGGCCTTGAGACTGGCGGCGGGCGCGAGCGGCTTGGCTGCCGCCGCGGCAGGTTTGGCCAAAGGCGCAGACTTGGATTCCAGCTTGGATTCGGCCTTGAGCTTCAAAGCCGCCACGGGCTTCTCTGCCCTTTCCGGTTTGGGGACAGACGGCGCAGCTGCAGGCTTCTTTGACTCCGCAGGCGCCGCAGACGGCTTGGAGGCGCGCTTCGCCGGAACCGGTTCGGGAGCCGGCTTCGGAGTCATTTCCTCGTCATCATCTTCGTCTTCGCCAAGGGCGGCTTCGGAATCGTCGGCCAGGTCTGCATCCATGTCAACCTTGGGAAGGTGCAGGCCCAAGTCAAGGTCATCGTCGTCTCCGCCGATGTCGTCCAGATCCTCATCGTCATCCAGGGCGACCTCGGACTCCTCGTCGTCGTCAAAGGAGGATTCCTTCACCTTGGCCTCGGAGCCGCGCTTGGCGCGCGGCCGCTTGATCGTGACCTGAGGCGGCGGAGCGGGAGGCGAGTGGGGTTCGAGGAAGGCGCGCGCTTCTTCAGGCGTGTCGAGTTTGCCATCGAGCAGCTCGAGGAAGACGGCTTGCACAATCTCGCGATAAACAGGCAGCTCGGCGGTAATGCGCATCTCCTGCATCAGGGCGTGGGGAATGCGCTGGCGAACCTCAGGCCAGATTTTGAGGAAGAGATTGAAGCGCTCCTTGACCGCTGCATCTTTGCTGGTAAATCCAAGCCAAAGAATAGCTTCTGGATCATAGTTCATAAAGAACTTGAAGCTGACCGAAGGGGTAGCATTTTCCTTGGCAAGCAACTTTTTGGCGAATCCGGCTGCCAGTGCGTCCAGGCTGTCCCACTCCTCGACGAAGCCAGGGCGAAGCATCAGCTTCTTGAGCGCGGCCATTTCCTTGGGAGCAAGTTTGGCCGTGAGCAATCGCATCTGGGCCGCTGACATGTCGGGATGAACGCCCTGCAAGCGCAGTTCGACGGCCAGATCGTGCAGGGCTGTCAGCCTCTCCTCGTCGGCCTTGGCGGGGGTCCAGGCGGAAAACAGCACCTTCATCCAGCCCTCGGCGTCGAGCGCCTGCAATACCTTCAGTCCCTCTTCCTCGTGACCGATCTGCTCCAGTTCCCGGCTACGGGCCTCAGCGGAGAGGTGTTCGATCACGTCGGCTTCCTTGGCGTTTTGGCAACGGGTGTGGGTTTTAGGGTCCATCTCCCATCCCAGGCGCGCGTTATAACGCGTGGCGCGAATCAGCAGGGATGGTTCCTCAAGAAAGCCATAATTTGAGACCACGCGCAAGGTCCGGGACTCGATGTCCGCGGCGCCGTTCATGGGGTCCATCAGCAAACCGAATGAGCCCTCGTTGAGAGAGATAGCCATGGCGTTGACGGTGAAGTCACGGCAACGGAGATACTCCTGTATGGTCGCGGGATAGTAGATAGGTTTGCCTGGTTTCGGATACTCGGCGCGGTAGGTGCTGACAAGATCGACGCGAACGGTACCGGGAAAGCACAGGTAAAGGGTGCGAGATGCCTCGTCTTCCCCCCAGACTACCGCACCAATTTTCTCCATTGTTTTCTTTAATTTGAGAGCATTTCCATGCATTGCTACTTCAAGTTCGCGGACGGTGTGTCCGCTTGTCAGGTCGCGCACCGCGTCGCCGGTGAGAAAGAGGATCGTTCCGGTTTCGCGGGCGGCCTCGCGCAATAGGCGCAAAGCGTTCTGCTGGTCAGTTGACAGCCGGTTTTCCAAAAGATAGATGTAATCGGGCATTCCGTTTCCTGCTTCCGCACTCCGATTTCTGAGCCAAATAACTCATGCTGTTGCTGTTACAACGAGGCACGGCATTGGTTGCAAACCAGTACCTTAACACAAGTACGTCCTGTTGGAAAGGGCACATTGCACCAGAGTTGCAGCGACTCCTCTTCTCGCCGTATCTATTCAAGAAGTCTGGGCTCACTGGGAGGATTACTAGTTAGGAGAGGAGATGTCCCCATAGACGATTCCGCGACCCGAAGTGCCGATGTAGACGCGACCATAGATCTGCGGATCACCCGAAATCGCGGCAAGCTGGCCAAACTGGTGAGCATCGTCGTTAATCCGTGTCCATGAGATGCCCTCGTCTATGGATCGAAAGATTCCGTAGACCCCGCTCACCGTCCCAACTGCGTAGATGGCCGGGTATGCGGCGCCCACAACATTCAAGCCGAACCCCACCAGCGGAGCGCTGGTGATCGAACTGATCCTGATGAAGCTGGTCCCGGAGTCGGCTGAGTGGTAAAGTCCCGCGGCCAACGGGAGCCAGAGATCGCCTTCGATGCCGAAGACCGCCTTCGGATGGGCCTGCGACGACCACCCTGGGATGCCTGGATCCTTAGGCAGCCCGGTGGCGCCCGCAACAAATGTCTTGCCACCGTCGCTGCTCACGAACAGCGTGCCGCTGCCGGGGTCGTAACCATAAAACTTCTTTGGATTCACCCGGTCCGAGACCACTCGCACACCCACCGGCGCTCCCTGCGAGGAGATCCATGCTCCCGCACTGCCAAAATAGGCAGGAACACTGTCGCCCGGCGCCCAGATGACCGTTGCTCCATCGGCCGAAACTGCAACCATCGCGGCATAACCATCGATATCCGGACCGGGACCCGCACCTGGCGGCATACCCGGATACTGCGTCCAGGTCACGCTTCCGTCCCGAGAGAAGGCGGCTGCGACATTGCCCTTGTAGTCCAGTCCACCCACTCTGGCCACAAAGAGCGGGTTCAACTCGGCGAAGTCCAGCGACGCGACTTCGATCATGAGCGGATTCAAGAAGGGCGCGGGAGAGAGGAGGAAATTGTCATGCCGGAAGCCGCCCAGGTCCGCCATTGCGCTGAACAAGTGGGTTACTGAGGGTGGGCTGACAACGTCGTGTATCACTGTTTCTTCGACCCCAAGCGCCCCGACCGTCCATTGGGTGGTTGCAAATGTATCCATGGCGGTCAAGTTGCTTGTCTCCCAGATCATGCTGCCACCTTCGTAGAGCGCATGATTGGAATTGAATGGGTCGATCTCAATCGACGTGTTGTAGCCACCGAAGGTTGATGTGCCGAGGTCGTTTTCATACAGAGCCAAAGAGGCATCGCGCACGGAATAGCTGACCAGGCTGTTCCAGGTCGCACCGCCGTCGGTCGAGCGGAAGATATCGTCCCCAGGATACCAGCGGTTCCAGGTGCCGGCCATCACGGTTCCAGCGTGTCCCGCATCCGCGCTGACGGCACAATACCCGTACCACAAGGAGCCCATGCTCTCCGGCGGCGTGATGTCGGACCACACGCCGCTTCCGGTCGAGAATTTCCAAACCGCGCCGTTGCTGATGGTAGCTAAACCCGCGTTATTGGAATATGTCACATAGAGCATGCCGTCCGGTCCCAGGGCGCTGCGCATTGGCCTGATCGTTTCCCCATCGGGTAGCAAGGTGGGCTGACCGGGAATCTGCCTCCAGGTAATCCCGCCGTCCGGCGAGCTGTAGATACCCCCGGTGTAGACGCCCACGTAAACCGTGCCGCTGTGCGACGGATCGAAGCGGATAAAGACCACCCCCACCAGATCGGGAGTGGAGGTAACCGGGAAGGTCGCGCTCTGATTCCACGTGGCCCCATGATCGTTGCTTACCCAGAGCCCGTTCTGATGTGTGCCGAGGAAGAGTTGCGCTGGGCTGAATGGATCGACCGCCAGCCGCTCGCCTCCCTGCTGTCCGTGAACCAGGTCGTTTGCTCCCAGTTGAAACGGCAGATTTACGGTTTTGAAGGTGGCACCCTGGTCGCTGGAGACCAGGATCGCACCGTTGGGATATCCCGTCCCGATATACGACCCGGCTGACAGATAGAGCCGGTTTACGTCCGTCGGGTCGAGGGCAACGCTCTCGATGCCCATCAGGCTCCAGTCTGGAGAGAGGCCATTGAGCCAGTCCGTCAGCGGCAGCCAGGTTGGATGCGCAGTGTTTCGAAGGTAGGCTCCGCCGACATTTGCGCGTGTATACATCAACCCTTGCTGGGCGGGATGCATGTAAAGGCCGGTCATCGTGCCACCGTCGATGATCCGAACGGGCAGCCAGTTGTAGACCTCAGGGCCGGTCGCAACCACGGTTAGTTTTACGCTGGCGTTGGCGGTGGTGTAGTCGGACCTGTCGCTGGGCGTGAAGGTAACCGAGAGCATCTGCGTGCCTGTGGCCAGGACGGTCCCTGCCGGGGGCGAATAGACAAACGTGCCTGCAACCGTTGAACTTGCGTTGAGTTGCGCTACGCTCAATGCAGTGCCCTGGGAAATGGCCGCCGGAGTCGCCCAGGTGATCGTTGGGATGGCCGGGTTCACTATCAGTTGTACAGTCGCGGTAGCCGTCGTGTAGTCGGTTGTATCGGCAGGAGTCAAAATCACCGATAGTGTTTGTGTCCCGGCGGGCAGAATAGTTCCGGCCGGGGGCGAGTAGGTGAACGTGCCAGAAACCGCCGATGTGGCGTCGAGTTCCACCGCGCTCAATGCTCTTTTGTAAGGGATGGTTGCCGAGGTTGCCCAATTGATAGTGGGCACGGCTTTATCCACGATGATCTGCACAGACGCTGAGGCTTCGGTGTTGTTGGTGGTATCGGCCGGCGTGAAGATGACCGAGAGGGTCTGAGTGCCAGCGGTCAGCACGGCCCCAGACGCGGGCGAATAGATAAATGTGCCCTCAACCGCCGAAAATGCGTCGAGCTGCGCAGCACTGAGAGGTGTACCGTACGGGATGGCTGCCGGAGTTGCCCAGGTGATTGTGGGCACCACTTTGTTCACGACAAGCTGGACGGATGCCGAGGCTGTCGTGTAATCGGTGGTGTCGGCCGGAGTGAAGATGACCGAAAGCATTTGCGTGCCAGCGGCTAGCATGGTTCCGGATGCGGGCGAATAGACGAAGGTGCCGGGCACATTGGCCGTCGCGTCCAACTGCGTTGCGCTCAACGGTGTTCCGTTAGTGATCGCCGCCGGGGTCGACCAAGTGACCGCGGGTGCGATAGGAATCACCGGCGGCGAGGAATGCCCGCATCCGCAGCACCCGCAAGAAGCTAGCAGGCCAGCCGTCACTGCGCTCGCGAAATCGCGATGAATGCGGATCCTATGGAGCACGGCTCAGGTCCTCCTGGTATCTCTCTTCAGTCGTCTAAACTCAATTCAAGATGGAAAGCCTCATGTCACTGAAGCCGGTGCAAGTCTAAACTGCCGCAGCCGATGGGGCAAATGCAAATAGACACCGACTGTGCCCGAACTTTACACGCACGACTCTTTCGATTCGAATTGATCTGTTCTCGGGGGCTCCGGGTCGTGCGACAATTCAGAACAATGGCCTCCCAACGCAAACCGGTGATCGTGCGCAAGTTCTCGAGGGACTGGTGCGCGGGCTATGCGGGGACAAGCTTTGGCCAAGAGGCGGCGGAGTTGGAGATCCTGGACCTGAATGGCAAGGTACTGAGGATTGGTTGGGAGCAGGTGAAGTGGGTCTGCTCTGTGCGCGACTTCCCTGCCGGCGAGACCGCCAACCCGGAACGCCTCTTGCACAAGCGTTTTGCCGTCCGGCCGCGCATGCCAGGCCTGTGGCTGCGGATGACCCTGACCGACGGCGAGGAACTGGAGGGTTTGGCAGCGAACGACCGCTCGCTGGTGGAAGGCGTCGGACTGCTGCTGACTCCGCCGGACACGCGCTCGAACACGCAGAGGATTTATGTGCCGCGGCAGGCTATACAAAGCCTCGAAGTGGTGAGCCTGATCGGGGCCGCGGGGCGCAAGCGGGCTGATGCCACCCAACGCGCGACGGAGCAGCCGGAGCTGTTTCCGCCGGAACTGAGTGGCGCGTAGGCCAATGGATTTTGCTTGCTGCGGCCACCCAACACAGCCGGTGGCGCTCCGATTCCGGTACAATTCCATTCGATGAAACTAGGCGAATTGGCATCGAGGCTGGGAGCGGAGTTGCGCGGAGACGCGGAGCTGGAAATTACTGGCGTGAAAGGGATTGAGGAGGCCGGGCCGACGGAGATCACCTTCGTGGCCAATCCCAAGTACGGAGGTCTGGCGCGCAAGACGCGGGCGGCAGCCGTGCTGGTCGAGCCGGAGTTCCCGGAGATCGAGGCGGCGACGCTGCGGGTCAAGAACCCCTATCTGGCGTTTTCCCGCACGCTGGGCATGTTCTATCAGGCGCCGGTTTATGCGCCCGACATCCATGCTACGGCGGTGATCGACCCGACGGCGGTGGTCGGCGAGGGGGCGCACATAGGGGCTTACGTGGTGATTGGCCCCCGAGTCAGACTGGGAGATCACGCCACTCTTCTGCCCCATGTGGTGCTCTACTCAGGGGTCCAGGCCGGGAGCCACTTCTTCGCTCACGCTCACGCCGTGGTGCGGGAGGATTGCATTCTGGGCGACCATGTGACTCTGGAAAATGGCGTGATCGTCGGCGCGGACGGATTCGGATTCGCCAAAGACGAGGCTGGTCACTGGGAGAAGATTCCGCAGTCGGGGCCGGTGCGGCTTGGCAACCGGGTGGACGTGCAGGCCAACGCCACAATCGACCGGGCGACGGTGGGCGAGACAAGGATCGGCGACGGAACCAAGATCGACAATCTGGTGCAAGTGGGGCACGCATCCCATGTTGGAGAGAACACTTTGATCTGTGCTCAGACGGGGCTGGCTGGCTCGTCGGAGGTTGGCAACAACGTCATCCTGGCCGGGCAGGCCGGAGTGGCCGGGCACTGCACGGTGGGTGATGGGGTGATTCTGACCGCGCAGAGCGGCATCTCGCACGATATTCCGGCGGGCAAGATAATCTCCGGCTCGCCCGGCTTCGACAATCGATTGTGGCTGCGAGCGGTGACTATCTTCCAGCGGCTGCCGGAACTGATGAAGCGTCTGGATCGGGCGGAAAAGAGGCTGGCGGCGCAGAATCAGACGGAAGGTGCCGCAGAAAGAGATGGAGGCCAGAAATGAAGGCGCGCGACAGGATTCTTCGATCAGATCGGCTGACACGGGGGTGGCTGACTGTAATCTTGCTGGCGACGCTCACGACTTTGGCAGGGTGCCACTCGTATCACATTGACGCCACGGTCGAAAACCGGACAGGCGGGGCGATTCAACTGCTGGAGGTGGATTACCCCAGCGCGAGCTTCGGGGCCGACAGCCTGGCGGCTGGTGCGGTGTTCCACTATCGCATCCAGTTGCGCGGCAACGGACCGCTGAAGGTCCAATACACTGGTGGAGATGGGCGGCACGCGCAGATGGAAGGACCGGCGCTGGCGGAGCCGCAAGAGGGCCGGCTGGAGATCGTGCTGCTGCCTGGCGGTAAAGCGGAGTTTCATCCGCAACTGACTGCGCAACCCTGACGCAGTTGTTCCAAAGCAAACCGACTGTCTTTTGAAGGTTCCGGGTTTCTGCAAAGTGATGCTACAGGCGAAGCGACTCCGGAAAGGAATCGCTCCGCCGGCCCGGCAGACCGCACAAATCAGATGCGGCTCAGTGCACCATTCCCTGGAAGAGCGGGGATTGGAGCAAGCTCGAGAACTGCGAATCGGTGGTGGAGAAGTGGATCGTCATGCGGCCTGAGTCGGAGGCGAAGGAGGTGGCGGTCAGGGCCTGCTTCTCAGCATCCGTGCCGCTCATCTTGCGCACCGTCACCGCGGCCGTAAGGAGCGAGGAGAGGGTGGCCGAGGCGAATGAGTCACCGGTGGAGATGGTGAGGTCAAACTTGACGCCATGCTGGAAGTTCATCGAGTACCAGGAACCCTGCATACGCTTGCGGATGGAGTCAAAGTCGGCGGACGAACCCGCTTCGCCCATGATCTGGCTCATCATGGTCTCGGTGCCTTTCTTGTCCAGGATGCTCCACAGTGGCTCCGAGTCAACAGACCTCATCGCGTCCATCATGTTCGCGTTGTTCAGCAGGCTGGGCGAGATGCCGTCGCGGGCATCGAGGGCCTTTGCGACCGCTTCGGGGTCGCCGAAGACCATGGTCGAGGCGTCAACGAAGCAAACGACCATGCCGGTCTTGGCCAGCGGATAGACCTTGTTGGTACGCACGAGCGTGGGCTTGACCTTCTGCTTGCGGAAGTTGGCGAGAATGTCGGTCACGGAGAACTGCCCCTGAGCGACTCCCACCGTTTCCAATTTCTCGTCCCCTTCCTTGGGGCGGAAGAGGGCAAAGGCCAATTGTTCGACGTCGTGGTTTTCGTTCAGGCCGGATTTGTCCAGCGCTTCTTCAAAACGCTTCAGTTCGGGCGGCATAACGCGATTTCGCAGATCCATCGCCGCTGTCGAGTTCTCCATCGTGTGGTAGTCGATGGCAACTAACTGCTGCACGTCATGCGGAATCGCATTGCGGGCATCTGTGGACAACTGGGCCGCCGGCACTGAAGCAGCCGCTGCGAACAAAAGAACCGGAATCGAAACTCTCAGAATAGCTTTCAACGAATTCATCCTCCACATCTGCGGCAGTCGTTGGATATAGGGGCGGAAACCGGTTTCAAACTCCGACTTCATTCCCAAAACCGATGACCAAAAACGCCGTTTCTGTTACCTTCTCATTTTACCCGTTGGACGTGGACCGATGCTCGTTCAAGCCACCGGAGCCGCTCCTGCATCTCCCGGCCAGGCCAAAGGTGCTGCAAGGCGGCGCTCCAGGATCTTGGTTTGCTCATCGAACCCAGTCAATTGACGCATCCACTCGCTCTCCCGCTCATAGGCAGCCTCGGGGAGCAGGCCAATGATCTCGCCCTCGACAGGAGTGGCCTTGTGGCGCAGGGCAAGCGCCGAGGCGGCACGGAAGACCTGAGAGATGGGCGTGACCTCGAAGTCGGTGATGTTCATGGCAAGTTGCGCCCGGCCTTGAGCAAGCGCTCCCAGTGCTTTGACGCCCTTGAGGCCGCCAGAGGCGGCGCGCAACTCGCGGGCAATGGCGCGCACCATGGCGACGTCGGCCGAGTCGAAATAGATGTTGTAGGCCACCAGGGTCTTGCGCGCGCCGACTGCGCACGCGCCGGCGGTAGGATGAAGGGCGGGTCCGCCAATATCGGGGCGGCGCGAAGAGTCTTTGCCGGCCGCCTCGCGCAACCCCTCGAACTGGCCTCGACGAACCTCGTCGAGGTTGGCGCGATCGGGCCGGGCGGCAGCCGCTTCGTAGAAGAAGACCGGCACGTTGAAGCGGCGCCAGATCTCTAAACCGGCCTGCCGGGCGAGCAGCGCGCACTGCTCGAGCTTGATGCCGGAGATGGGGACAAACGGGATGACGTCGGCCGCGCCGATGCGGGGGTGAACCCCCTGCTGGCGGGTCAGGTCGATCAGTTCGGCGGCCTTGCCCGCTCCGCGCACGGCGGATTCGACCACCGCAGCGGGATCGCCTGCAACAGTAACCACCGAACGATTGTGGTCGGGGTCCATGGACCAGTCGAGCAAAGATACTCCCTCGACGCGCATCGCGGCCACAATGGCCTCGACCCGCCGGGCATCTCTGCCCTCGGAGAAGTTTGGAACGCACTCGACTACTGGTCCGCTCATGATTTCTTTCGCCATCACTTCCAGAAGGTATAGCCTACCTGGATCTGAATGCTTGCGTTGACCCCGGGATTGCGGTCGCCCAGCGAGGCCGAGGAGATGTGTACTCCGTTGACCCCCAGGTCGATCGAGCGCTTGGCGTGGGTGAAGTAGTGGACGCCAAAGCCGCCTTGCGGCGTGAAGTTCCACACGCAGGTCCCGCCATCGATCCCCGGCACACCGTTGACAGTTGGCGTGCTCTGCACATTCGGCGGGAACTTGTGAGTGGTATAGATAAGCCCGCCCGCGCCCTGAAACCAGGGCTGAAACCGCCGCGACCGGGTAAGAAAGTTCCAGCGAAGGACGACAGGGGTAAGGCTCACGCCGCTAAAAGTGCCGCCTCCGAAGGGAAGCGAGCAGGGCACCAATTGTCCCCCGGGTTCAGTCGTACAACTCACAGTTTGTAGATGCGGCGCCGGTGTGTAGGCCCGCCAGAGGGGCATGATGTTGCCGCCAAATTCGAACTGGCCCGAGAAGATGCCGGCATGAACGACCGGGCTTAGAGGCTTGGACAATTGAAAACCGGCCCAGAGAAACCTGTAGCTCGAGCGGTCCGCACCTCCAACACCATTGCCATAGTTGACGAAGGGGCCATACTCCCAGCTCTTCTCCAGGCGAACCTGGGCTACAGGGTTGGCCTCTGCCGGATCAGGGGCGTTTGCTGCGCCGTCTGACGATTCCGCCGCGGAGATACCAGTTCCGGCCATGAGGCTCCCTGCAATCACGACAAACGCGAATAGCTTTGCGAGTTGCGTCAACATTCTTCCCTTCTCTGAAAAAGTTCTGAATCTCCACAAAAAGGCCGCCACAATCGGGCGGCCCTTCGAGCGCCAGATGATCACCGCTCTAGCCGGCCGCCGCTTCCATCTGAGCTTCGTCCATATCGAAGTTCGAATAGACGTTTTGCGTGTCGTCGCAGTCTTCCAGGACCTCGAGCAGACGGATCATCTGACCGGCCTCTTTGCCTTCGAGCTTGGTATAGATGGAAGCGACCATGGTCACTTCGCTCATGACCGTGGGGATGCCGGCAGCTTTGACGGCGGCAGCGACGATCTCGTGGTCGGCCGGATCGGAGACGATCTCCCAGGTGTCGCCTTCGTCGTTCAGATCTTCGCCGCCATGTTCGAGCACGATATCCATCAACTGCTCTTCGGTGGCCGCGTCCTTTTCGACGGCGATAAGGCCTTTTTTGTGGAACATGAACCGCACCGAGCCGGACTCGCCGAGATTCCCGCCGTTCTTGGAAAAAGCGTGGCGGATTTCGCTGACCGCTCGGTTGCGGTTGTCGGTAAGCACATCCACGATGATTGCGACGCCGCCGGGGCCGTAGCCCTCGAAAGAGATCTCCTCGTAGTTGACGCCTTCCAGTTCGCCGGTTCCGCGCTGGATCGCCCGCTTGATGTTCTCCTGGGGCATGTTTTCCGCCTTGGCGGCCAGGACTGCGGTACGGAGCCGGGGATTGCCGTCAGGGTCGCCACCGCCGCCCTTGGCGGAGATGGTGATTTCTCTGATCAGGCGGGTGAATGTCTTGCCGCGCTTGGCGTCCAGCGCGCCCTTCTTGTGCTTGATTGTGGCCCATTTTGAATGGCCGGACATGAGAACCTCAGTGATAGTGCAGGATGCGGCGCGGGCACGCGCCTGACCTTGTGAGTATACCATTGGCGGCGGTTGGCAAGGCGCCACGATTCACACCGATAAGTGATAAGGGCAATTCTGTCCGACGGCCTATGACACGCCCCGCCAAGCTGATACCCTAGAAGCATGAAATTCGGGGTTCTCGTCTTTCCTGGCTCGAACTGCGACCACGACACCTACAACGTGATCGCCGAAGTGGCTCATCAGCCTGTGACCTTTCTCTGGCATGATTCAGAGGATTTGAAGGGCGTAGACGCAGTGCTTGTCCCGGGCGGTTTTGCCTACGGCGACTACCTGCGCACCGGAGCCATAGCGCGCTTTTCGCCCGTGATGCAGGCGGTCAAGCGCTTTGCAGACGGCGGCGGCCTCGTGGCAGGCATCTGCAACGGCTTCCAGATTCTGACCGAATCTGGCCTGTTGCCTGGCGCGCTGATGCGCAACGCAGGACTGAAGTACATCTGCAAACAGGTTCATCTGCGCGTGGAAACCGCCGATAGCCCTTTTACAAACCAGCTCGTGAAGGGCGAGGTGCTGCAGCTTCCCATCGGCCACATGGAGGGCAATTACTTCTGTGAGCCGGAGCAGTTGCGGCAACTCGAAGCCGAGGACCGGATCGCTTTTCGGTACGCTTCCACAAAGGGGGAGATTACCCCTGAGGCGAATCCGAACGGCTCTTTGAGCAACATCGCAGGCATCCTCAACGCCAAGAGAAACGTGCTGGGAATGATGCCGCATCCGGACCGGTCGAGCGAGCTGATTCTGGGTTCGGAAGACGGCTGGAAGATCTTTGCCTCGATGATCGAGGCCCTGGCAACCCATTGAAATTCCTGCGGCGAAATTTGTAATTGGCACAGTCATGATCGACATTCACAATCATCTGATCTACGGCGTCGACGACGGGTCGCCCGACCTGGAGACCTCGCTGGCCATGGCGCAGGAGGCCGTGGCGGACGGCATTACCCATATTGTCTGTACCCCGCACGCCAGCGGGCGCTATCCCTATGAAGCTCGGCTCATTGAAACGCGCTACCAGGAGTTACGCGAACTGCTCAACGGCCAGGTGGAGTTAAGCCTGGGATGCGACTTCCATATGACCGCGGAGAATATCTATGATGCGATGGCTAACCCCTTGCGCTACTCGATCGGCGGCAAAGGATACCTGCTGATCGAATTCGGCAACACCGCCATTCCGCCGCAGCTGAGCGACGCCATGCTTATGCTGCAATCGACGGGCTATACCCTCATCATCACCCATCCGGAGCGATACCCGGCAGTGCTCCTTCAGCCCGAGATCCTGGCGGAGTGGGTGCGCAATGGGAGTCTGATCCAGGTGACGGCAGGGTCACTGTATGGGCGATTCGGAAAGATGGCAGAGATCTTTTCCAACGAGCTGCTGGAGCGCAACTGGGTTCACTTTCTGGCCACTGATGCGCACAACACCCAATGGCGGGCGCCCCACTTGAAAAAGGCCTACAACTATGTGGCCAAGCGAGCCGGCGAAGAGACGGCGCGAAGGCTCTGCGTGACCAATCCGCAGGCAGCTGTGGAGGGAGCGCTTCTGCCGGCGCAGCCCGAGCCCATGGGGCTTTGGGAACGCGTGCCGCTGAAGTTCCACGCCAAGAGGTTTGCCGCCTCGCACCGGAAGAGCGAACCCAAAGAGCCCGGCAATGAAGCTCCCAGTGCCACGAAGCCTGGATTACTGAAACGGCTGTTTGCGCGAAAAAGACGCGTCTCTCTGCAACCGTAGAATCCGCTCTTACAAACCCAGTCCGCCATCGACGGTCATGACCTGACCGGTGATGAAGTGCGGCCCCGCAGCGAAGAAAAGAACCGCCTGAGCTACATCTTCCACGCTTCCGTTGCGCCGCATAGGCGTCTTCAGCGCAAAATGCGCAGCCTGGCGGGCATCGCTCTCCTCCTGCTCGATCCAGCCGGGGGCGACACAGTTGACGCTCACCTCGGGAGCAAAGGCCTTCGCCATCGTTTGGGACAGCATGTGCAGGGCGGCCTTCGATGCGCAATAGTGCGCGTGAGTCGCCCAAGCCTTGATCCCTCCAAGCGAGCCAATATTGATGATGCGGCCTTCGACAGCGCGCAGGTGAACCAGCGCCTCACGGGCAACGAGGAACGGCCCGCGTGCATTGGTCTCGAAGACTGCGTCCCACTGGTCGAGGGTGAGCGAGTCGAGGGGGGCGGATTGAAAGACGGCGGCGTTGTTGACCACGAGATCAACCCGGCCGAAGTGGCCGACGGTCGCGGCGACGGCGGCGCTCACTGAAGCCTCGGAGCGGACATCGCACTCGACGGGTAGGCCGCGGCGGCCGAGGCTCTCGATCTCGCGGACGGTCTCAGCGGCTTCTGCTCGGGAGTTGCAGAAGGTGATGGCAACGTCCGCGCCGGCCTCAGCCAGCGCCAGCGCAATGCCACGGCCTACGCGCCGCGCGCCGCCGGTGACCAGTGCCGATTTGCCGTGTAGGGGTTGGATGGTCATCGTCCGACTTTGAAGGAGCTCTGCTTCACTTTGGCGGCGGCTGAGGCTGGCTGGGCTGCGCGTCCGGTTGGGCAGCGAGCTTATCCTTGGGCGCCGGTGCCGTTCCGGCAGGCGGATTCGGAGGCTTATCGCCATGCGGGTTCTGGCCTGCGTCATTCGTCTGATCGTGATCCTTATAAATGGAGTACTGCTCGCCGGGGCGCTTCAGCCGGATTTCGCGCGCCATCTCGGCCTTGTCGATCTTGAAGTCTTCTCCGTAGGTCTGGAAGCCCTTGGCGATGATCTGCAGCCGCACCGTGTCGCCGATGGGCAGCACGTCGATGATGGTCTTGCCATCTTCGTTGGTCTTCAGTTCCATGTTGCCCTTGCTCTTCTCCCCTTCAATGGGGTGGAAGATGACCGCGGCATTCTCGATCGGCTTGCCATTGACGTCGCGCAGGATGGTGATCTCAATGTGCGCTGTGGGCGGGGGCGATTTGTACTTGCGGCCGCGGCTGGAGCTCTTTTGCTGGGCGCCAGCGGCGAGCGAACAACAGACCACAACAAGCGTGGCTGCGAGTAAGGAGAGACGAACCTGGGAACGGGAGAACATGGAGGTTATTGTAAATGGTCTGCATCCGGACGGCGATCTGAGCGGGCGCCAGTTATGAGGCGGGTTCCAAAGTCGTGGCTTTACCCATGTTGTGCCAGAGGAGAGTAATTCTCTGCAAGGCGGTTGCGGGATTCTTGCTTTCCCGCTTTTTAATCGACTGCGAATTGGCTATGAGGCATGCGGAATGCTGTGAGATTTGGCTGTGAAGACTCAAGAATAGGGTGTTTTGGGCTCAAAACGGGGCAGAAGTCGCCGCTCGTATTCAGCAATCAGTCAATGGTAAGAAGCACAACCTGTTTATTTAGTGCAGGTTATAAGCAATGGAGATGCCGGAAATACGATTTCCACAGGGGGAGGAGGGTGGGGGTCAAGCTGGCACAGACTTCAGAGGACGGATTGGTCACTCGCTCCGCGGCTTCGATTGCGCGCTGCTTAGGGGTAATTGTCCGCAAAGTGCGCTCGTTGAACTGAGCGCGGCCGAGGGTTGTTAGTACTAAGGTTGCGTTTCGATCAAAACCTTGCAGCGTTCAAAAAGGTCCGGGCCTCAAGGCCCAGTAGATTGGCTGCTTTTCAGGGCGCTAAAGCGCCCTGCACCCTCCGAAATCTTCGATCAACAACTGTAGAATTGGGCAAGGCATGGGCGGAGTCAATGCGAAGGAAGCCGGCGAGAGATTGAATTGCTTAGAATTCCTTAATCTCGCAGTCATAAATCCTTAGCGAATTGCACTCAACTTTTTACAATTCAGCCCTTGACAAGTCTGGGAGAGGTTGCCTATCGTTAGCAATTGGAAGACGAGAGTGCTAGCACGCAGCTGGCGCAACTGCTCGGCGGGGTGAGCCGCTCCGGATTCTGGAGCTAAAGCCCGCAGCTTCCGAGGCGTTTTTCTGAAATAACCACCCAAATCCCGCGGCGGGTCAGCACTCTCGCCGCGCATTTTGAATGAAAACCCAAGGAGAAGCAACGCAATGGCATCGACAACTGTAGCGACGACGTTTACCCCGCTTCACGATCGCATCCTCGTCCGCCGCCTGGAAGAGGGCGAAACCGTCCGCGGAGGCATCATCATCCCGGATAGCGCCAAAGAGAAGCCCCAAGAAGGCGAAGTGATTGCGGTGGGCAAGGGCAAGTCCAACGACGAGGGCAAGACCTTTCCCCTGGATGTGAAGTCGGGCGACAAGATCCTCTTCGGCAAGTACTCCGGCACCGAGATCAAGCTCGACGGCGTGGAGTTTCTCATTATGCGCGAGGAAGAAGTTCTCGGCATCGTGAAGAAGTAGCTATCAGCTCTCAGCCATCAGCCGTCCGCAATGAGCACGGCAGCGACCCCTGATGACTGAACTCCACACCGATAGGTGATTACTGACAACCGATAGCTGACAGCGGATCGCTGACGGCTGACAACTGACTAGGAGAGAAGCAAAAATGGCAAAGCAGATTCTACACGGTGAAGAATCCCGTCAGGCGATCCTGCGCGGCGTCAACACGCTGGCGGACGCGGTGAAGGCGACGCTCGGGCCCAAAGGCCGCAACGTTGTGATCGAGAAGAAGTTCGGATCGCCGACCATTACCAAGGACGGCGTGACTGTAGCCAAGGAGATCGAGCTGAAGGATCCGATGGAGAACGTGGGCGCACAACTGGTCCGCGAAGTTGCATCGAAGACCTCGGACGTTGCCGGCGACGGAACGACTACGGCAACAGTGTTGGCGCAATCGATCTTCCGCGAGGGCGTGAAGACGGTGGCAGCCGGGGCGAACCCGACGGCCCTGAAGCGCGGCATCGACAAGGCCGTGATCACGATCATCGGCTCCCGCGACAAGGACGGCAAGTGGACCGAGGGGGGCGCACTGGGCAAGCTCTCGAAGCCCGTGGACGAGGGTTCCGTGGCCCAGGTGGGCGCGATCTCGGCCAATGGCGACCGGGAGATCGGCGACATCATCGCCGAGGCAGTGAAGGTTGTGGGCAAGGACGGCGTTATCACCATCGAAGAGTCGAAGACCATGCACACCGGCCTCGAGACGGTCGATGGAATGCAGTTTGACCGCGGCTACCTGAGCCCCTACTTCGTCACCGACACGGAGCGCCTCGAAGTAGTACAGGAGGATCCCTACATTCTGATCTACGAGAAGAAGATCAGCGCGATGAAGGACATTCTGCCTCTGCTGGAGCAGGTTGCTCGCGGCGGCAAGCCGCTCTTGATCATTGCTGAAGACGTCGAGGGCGAAGCGCTTGCGACTCTGGTCGTGAACAAGCTGCGCGGCACGCTGAATGTTGCGGCTGTGAAGGCGCCTGGTTTCGGTGATCGCCGCAAGGCAATCCTTGGCGACATTGCCATCCTCACCGGCGGCAAGGCCATCACCGAGGATCTGGGCATCAAGCTGGAAGGCGTGAAGCTCGAGGATCTGGGCAAGGCCAAGCGCATCACAATTGACAAGGACAATACGACCATTGTTGATGGCGCCGGCAAGGCGAGCGACATCGAAGGCCGCGTGAAGGAGATCCGTTCGCAGATCGAGAAGACCACCTCGGACTACGACAAGGAAAAGCTGCAGGAGCGGTTGGCCAAGCTGGTCGGCGGCGTCGCCATCATCAAGGTGGGCGCGGCAACCGAGACCGAGCTGAAGGAGAAGAAGGCTCGCGTCGAGGATGCGCTGCATGCAACTCGCGCGGCGGTCGAGGAAGGCATCGTCCCCGGCGGCGGCGTGGCCCTGGTTCGTGCCATTCCGGCAGTGGACGAGTTGATCAAGACGCTGGAAGGCGATGAGAAGATCGGCGCACAGATTGTCCGCCGTTCGCTCGAAGAGCCGCTGCGGCAGATCGTCGCCAATGCCGGCGAAGAGGGCGCGGTTGTTGTGGCCAAGGTACTGGAATCCAAGGATCCGCACTACGGCTACAACGCTCAGACCTCGGTCTTCGAGGATCTGGTGAAGGCCGGCGTCATCGACCCCACCAAGGTCACGCGGACGGCTCTGCAGAATGCGGCCTCGATCGCAGGACTGCTCTTGACCACCGAAGCACTGGTTGTCGAGATTCCGGAGGCGAAGGCTGCTCCGGCCGGCGGCCACGGCGGCGGCGGCATGGACGGCATGTACTGAGACAGGGATCAGAGATCAGGGGTCAGAGATCAGTTTGAACTTGGCCCTGCTCTCCGATTCAAATCGTCCGAGTGCAAAAAACTATCAACTGCAAAAGGCCTCCAGCTTCGGCTGGGGGCATTTTGTGCGCGCAAAGGAGTTGTTTTGGCACGGGGCTCGCCCCGCCCGCCCCAGCGATCTGAGGCATCTGCCCTGTGGGAATCTCCGAAAGGCCGCCTGAAACGCTACGAGGTCAGCACGGCGATACGAGCCGAGGAGATCGACGCGGTAGCTGCAACCGGTTGCGGCCTCATCGGGCGCAGCCATCCGGCAGAGAGCCAGGAGCGCGGAATCGAAAACTCCGACCAGCCGCAATCGAGGCACACCATGATGTCGGGCGCGGGTGTCATCGGCGGGTGGCTGAGGGTGCGATGGCAGTTGCGGTAGAGCCGGATTTCGGCGGGAATGACGGACAAGGAGGAGGATTGGCACTTCGGACAGATCATGAATGCACCTCTGAAATAAGAACATCAGGGCAACACAAGCGCAGCAAAAGGGGCAGTTGATCCACTGTAATCTGAGTAGGGCAACCTTTCAATGATTATTGTGCAAAATTGAACACTCCGACTCGATAATTCTCGAATCCTAAGAAAGTTAATTTTCATTATATAAAAACAATTTGAAGTAATTGACGATACATTTTCTTCTACTTGTTCAGAGCTTGGAGACTCTGAGGGGTGGTTTGGATTCGGCAGGATGGGGCTTCACCGACTGAACCCAAACCGCGGCGGTGGGAGTCGAACCGTATCCACCGCCGCTTGCTGGTTGCGTTCCATTTTTCAGCGTATGCCGAGGCCGTTACTGGTTACTGGCCTTGGTCCACTCGATGCGCAGACCTGCTCGGACATTGAAGGGCAGGCTGGGATAGCCGATGGGGGCGATGTGCTGGTTGTCGGTGAGGTTTTCCGCCTGGCCGTAGATTTTGAGCCATGGGAGCAGCTTGTAGCTTGCTCCCAGGTCCAATTTGGCGTAGCCCCAGTCGAGGTTGCGGTTGGGCAGGAGCAGGGTGTTGCCGCCGATCTCACCTGCGCCGCCGGGGACGGGGTTCTCATCGGCGTTCTCCAGGTAGGTGGAGTCGTCGCTGCGACTGGCAAAGGCTGACGTAAACACCCCGGTGAGCTTCCTGGCGGAATAGCTGGCGGTGAAAAAGCCTGTATGCGGTGCGCGACGAAAGGGACGGGCGCCCACGAGCGGCGAGTAAGCCCCGATGGGAATGCCATTGTAGGTAGGTTCGTTGCCGTTCGACAAAGCCTCATTGTCGCTGTCAAAGGAGTGTTGTACGACGGCGTCGAGATAGGTGTAGCCGCCGCGCAAGAAAATCTTCCTCCCAATGCCGCTCTCGACTGTAGTCTCGACGCCCTGGGCGCGGAAAGCCTGAGTATTGACGGTCAACCCGTAGTCGTAGGCGTAGTAATAGCCAAGAGCGGTCTCCAATTGCGTTTTCTGATCCGCAGTCAGTCCCGGGATTAGATCCGGAATAAGTTGCCCGCCCACATATTCAATTTCCTTGCCGAACTGATTGTGGAAATAGCTGGCGCGGAAGATGAGCCGGTCGCTGAAGAAACGCTGTGCCAGACCGCCTTCGTAGGTTCTAGTGGTGGGGGCGGCCAGCGGGCCGACGTGCAATTGCTGAGCAGAATCCGGTGGGGCGTTCAGCACGAGGAATTGGTAGAGTGAATCGTCCTGATCTGTCAGTTTGGGCTCACGCACCGCATCGCCAAAGTTGAATAGGATTCGGGTTCCGCTGAAGATTCCCTTGCGTGGACGAAGGGCATAATACGAAAGTCCTGCGCGCGGAGAAGTCTGAGTCCCAAACAGCGAGTAGTGCTCCAGGCTGCCGCCCAGCGTGTAGAAGAACCGGCCTTTGAAGTCGCCATGCACGCCAGCCAGATAGTCGTAGTTGGTGCGCTCGACGGGCTTGTAGTAAGTGCTGCCCGGCTCCGAACCCCGCTCGTCTTCGTAATGAAAACCGATCAGCGCTATGAGGTGCGGGGTGAAACGGTAGTCTCCCTGATAGGCAAGCTGATCGCGGTTGGAGACAAGCTGGAAATGGGTCGGATAGGTTCCCGCGCAGTCAAGCACAGCCTGTCCGGTAGCGGAGTAGCCATTCGCGCCGGTAATGGTAACGGTATTTCCGAAGTAAGCGGGAGAGAAACAGTAAATGTCGTCCGCCGAATTGTAGGTTCCCGACGCTTGCCAGACGTCATGCTGCTCGCGCTTGCGGGTCGCGCCGTATCGCAGCAGATTGTGAAGCGACGCCGTGGTCTGGTTGTCGATCGAGGCGCTGACGAAAAGGTCCTGATCCTTTTGCGTTGCATCGTCGGCAACGTGATAGAAGTCCCAGGCATTGGGAACGCCGGTGGCATCGACGCCGTAGTGCAGCGTAGCGCGAAGCTGCGTGTCCGCGTTGAGCTGCCAACCGAGGTTGGCAGCCGAGGTGGCGACATGGTATTCGTCCAAGGGCAGATTGTTGGCGGTCTGGAGCCAGCTGAAGGCGCCCAGATAATCCAGCTTGTTGTGCGCTCCGGCTACCTCCAACTCTTCCCGAGAAGTGGAGAGATTGCCTCCATCCGCTTGCAGGAGAATGGACGGGAAACTGGTGGTGCCATGCGGGGTGACAAGGCTGACCACGCCGCTGCCCGCACCGGCGCCGTACAAGTTCGAATCAGGCCCGCGATAGATCTCGGCGCGCTCGACGGCGGTGGTGGAAAGCGGGCCAAGATCGAATTGCCCGCCCATATCGCCGGCATCGATGCCATCGAAGAGAATCTTATTGGCGTCCGAGTTGCCGCCGCGGATAAACAGAGATGTTTGCGCACCCATCTGGCCTTCCTGCACCACGGCTGTGCCAGGCATCAGGCGCAACGCACTCGTCAAGTCGCTGCGAAGGGCGAGCTCGAGCGGCCCGAGGACGCTGGTGGCGGAGCTGGTCTGGGGCTGCGGCGTGGGAGTTCCGGTCGCCGTGACTACGATGGACTCGCGCACCCACTCGGGTTCGAGCACGATGTTGCGTTCGACCGAGTCGAGGCGGCCGGCATAGAAGCCGGGCGTCTCCAACTGGCGGAAGCTCGCGGCCGAGACAACCAGGAAGAAGCGGCCCTCGATACCACTGAGAATCTGAAAGCTGCCGTCGGCCTTGGAGATGTCCGTACCAACGGGTTTGCCGCCGCTGATCAGAACCACGGTGGCGGCTGTGACCTTGGCGCCGGAGGTATCCGTAACTACGCCGCGGATGGAGGCACCATGAGAGAATGCGACAGCGTAAGCGAGTAGAAACAGGGCGAATGCGCGCGGGAATACACGCGGCAAAAAACGGCGAAAAGCGAATTGCGCGGAATCAGGCATGAAGGCTCCTTCGTTCCCCTCGGAACGCAAGCTGGTTGAGGGCGCGAGGACCGGTCTCCTGACTTGCGCCTTTTCCAGCCACCTTCCCACAGACACACACGAGGGTGGCCTGCAGTGGTTGACATGGGGCCTCCGCGACTGGCGGAGGAACCCTGGCTGGTTCCCTGCCCTGGCCGATAGAACGGGCCGGTGGGCAGGTGCGCTCACAGTTGCGGGGCAGTGGCGGAGTTTCACCGCCTTCCCGAGCATCCTGGCGATTGCCGTGATGGGTTGCGCTGCTCAACGAAGGAGCAGCAGCTATGCCATGGAACGGATTTCCGTGACATGAACATTTTATAGCCAGAGCGGGGGGTCAAGTCAAAACCTGGAAACCGTCCTGAGGAGAGTTGATTCGAGATGCCGAAGGCAATACTAGATTGGAGGCGCAGACAGCGCCGGAGAAGGAATGGTGACCCCGGGAAGACTCGAACTTCCGACACGCAGTTTAGGAAACTGCTCAAAGCCAACAGGCAAAATCTCATGAAATCAGAAGTTTGCCAATATGTTCAAATACTTGCAGCATTTTCGAGTGGCACCGAGTTGCACGTGGATGTACACAAACGACAAACCAAGTGACCCCACAACGGACACCAAATCTGAAAACAGCCTCCGACGCGCAGTTTATTCGCTTGGCGGGATACTTTGAGCAATTCCCTGACATCGACCGGAGAGAAAATGTTGCAAATCTTCCTAGCCAGGCGGGGTACGAGTGACCACCAGTCTGCCTCCGGCACAGGCCTGTCTCCATTATTACGTACGCAAATAAGAGAGCGCTCTATTTTCGTTTATCGTGTATAGCGCTAATAAAGGTAGGGCGCTATTAGCGCCTGTGAAACCAATGAGGCAACGCAAAGTGATTGCGGGCAAGAAGGTCTCCCAAGGCACCTACAGCGCGTTTATCCCTTCGCCGTTGCCTCCGGCGTTCGATTGGACGCCTCGGCT
>Ga0302189_10000749_pt1 | contig 28544 bp, 18 predicted proteins | sample II_Bog_E2_2_FD_194551 | JGI IMG/M metagenome (GOLD analysis project Ga0302189, IMG submission 194551) | Peat permafrost microbial communities from Stordalen Mire near Abisko, Sweden - II_Bog_E2_2 | ecosystem: Environmental > Terrestrial > Soil > Wetlands > Peat | place: Sweden: Abisko...
GCGGCGTCCTCCAGTGAGGACTGCTGAGCGCCCCCGCCATGCGCGCGGCCTGGGCCGCGGTGGGAATGCCCGCCTGAAGCGGGACCATGCCGCCGATGGTGGCCACGGAGAGCTTGCGCATCCCGTCGCGGCCCACGGCGAGAAAGCAGCCCTGCGCCTCGTCCCACATGTGGCTGCGCATGGCGCGAATGCCTTTTTTGAGAAAGGGCCGGCGGCGGTGGGCCAAAGCGCGGTCGCCCACAGCCTCGGCGAGGCGAATGAGACATGCCTCGGAGAGCAGCAGATAGGAGGTATTCGCGGGGATGCAGATATCGCCGTACCAGGGACCGTTCCCCGCCCCGGCGGCTCGTCCCGGATGGGGTGTCAGCCTGAGCGTATCGAGGTCTACCTCGTTGTCGTAGGTCTCATAGCGGGCTCTCCGCACCACGCCATCGTAGGAGCCCACCGTCACCAGGCCCACGCCGTCGAGACCCCGCTCGCGCCAGTACCAGTTGTGAAAGGCTTCAAGGCCGGGCAACGCCTGGCGGACCAGTTCGAGGTCGTGATTGCGGCGAAAGACGCGCTCCACGCCCCAGGCCAGCAGCGGAGCCTGCGAGTAGCTTGGAAATGTGAGCCAGTCCTTGCCGCTGAAGCTGGGCGGCCCGCTGTCAGGCGCGATGAAGTTGGCCACCATGCCGTGCGCGTATTCCGGCTTCGCCTGATTCCATCGATTCTGGAAATCCCAGTAATTCTGGTAGACGCCGCGAATGAACTCCTGGCGGCCGGGAAGAATCGCCAGCAGGTCGGTGAGAAAGGTCGTGTCCCATAGCCATTGGCCCACATAAACGCCACCTGGAACCAGCCACGCGTGGCGGAGCGGCGGTTCGGCGGGCTGGATCCTGCCCAGGATGCAGTGCTGATAGACGTTCACGGCAAACTGGAAGAGCGCGGGGTCCGTGGTGATGAGCAGCGGCTTGAGGAGCTGCTCGATCTGGGCTCGCGAGAGGACTTCAGGGGTTGGCGCAATTGCGCTGGCGGCTCGCGGCAGGAACGCGGAGGACACCACGGCGCCAAGGCTGCCCAGGAAGGCGCGCCGGGATGGATGAGCGAGGCTTTCAAGAAATGGAGAAGTGTTGAACATCGGCGAGATCACTGGCGCCAGGCGTTCATCGAGCGGCCGATCTTCAGAATAGCTGCCGGCGATGAACTCAACAACAGTATCTGGCAGCGTGCGCTCTGGACAGCAGGCCACGGCGGCCCGGCAACTAGGTCCGTGACCGGATGAAGCTGTTCTATCTAATGAGCGAACGTGGGCCGGGAGGCCCACGTTACAGCCGGCCAGGAGGCCGGCGCTACATTTCCAAATGGGATACTTTCATACGGCCAAAGGCCTAGGAGCGCCATGAGCAGTGAAGGACCGGCTCGGCAGGCGGGAAAAACACTTCGGCCAACCTGACTCCCCGCCCTGGGGCGTCAGGCTGGCCGGTTTGCTGCTTGCTACTCCGCAGTGTAGGTGTAATCGGCGGACTGCCAGACTCCGTTGATCTGGGAAAGGAGCCGGACGTAGACCTTTGCCCCGTTGGCCGGCACGGTGATGCTGCCGGCGGAAGTGGCCGTGGTTGGACTACCATTGTAGAGATTCTTCGATGCAATCCCTGTGCTTCCCACCCACAGCATGTAGGCTGTTACCCCGCTGCCGGGCGACCAATAGAAGGTCACGCTGGAACTGCTCAGCGTGGTGCTCGGCGTGGGAGTTGTCAGCATCGCCTCCTGCGCCGTTCCGGATTCGATGAAGGTGGAATCGGTATACTGCCAGGCTCCGCTGATCTCCGAGAAGAGCCGGACGAATACCGTTCCTCCACCGGCGGGCACGGTCACGCCGGCCGAAGTGCCCGTGATTGAACTTCCAGCGTAGAGATCCTTTGCTCCCATCCCCGTCGTTCCCACCCAGAGCATGTAGGCCGTCACCCCGGTTCCGGAAGACCAGGTGAAGTTCACGCTGGAGCCGGAGAGCTTGCTGCCCGGTGGAGCCGGAAAGGTAAGCGCGGCCGGCGCTGGCGTTCCCGCTTCGGTGTAGGCGGTGTCGGTGTACGACCAGACTCCGCTGATCTTTGAGAAGAGCCGAACGTAGATCGTCACTCCGTCGGTGGGCACGGTGACGCCTTGGGAGTTGGCTGTGGTTGAACTTCCAGCGTAGAGATCCTTCGATCCAATCCCTTTGCTTCCCACCCAGAGCATGTAGGCCGTCACCCCGGTGCCCGGCGACCATTGGAAAATCACGCTGGAGCCGGAGAGAGTGCTGCCCGGCGGAGTCGGGAATGTGATGGCCGCCGGCGCTGGCGCTCCCGCTTCGATGTAAGTGGTATCAACATACGACCAGACTCCGCTGATCTCGGAAAAGAGCCGGGCGTACACCTTCGCTCCGTTGGTGGGCACGGTCACGCCGGCGGAGGTGGCTGTGGTTGAACTTCCAGCGTAGAGATCCTTGGCTCCCATCCCCGTCGTTCCCACCCAGAGCATGTAGGCTGTCACCCCGGTGCCCGGCGACCATTGGAAGGTCACGCTAGAGCCGGAGAGGGTGCTGCCCGGCGGAGTCGGGAAGGTAAGCGCCGACGTCGTAGGCGTCCCCGCTGCGATGTAGTTGGTGTCGGTGTACGACCAGACTCCGCTGATCTGGGAGAAGAGCCGTGCGTATACCTTCGCTCCGTTGGCCGGCACGGTAACGGAGGCGGAGGTCGCTGTGGTTGAACTTCCAGCGTAGAGATCCTTCGCTCCAATCCCTGTCGTTCCCACCCAGAGCATATAAGCGGTTACCCCGGTGCCGGAGGACCAGGAGAAATTCACGCTGGCGCCGGCAAGCCTGCTGCCCGGCGGCGTGGGAGAGGTAAGCGCCGCCGGAGCGGGCGTTCCCGCCGCGGTGTAGGTGTAGTCGGCGTACTGCAACGATCCATTGATTTCGGAATAGAGCCGGGCGTACACCGTCGCTCCATTGGCCGGCACGGTCACATTGGCTGAAGTGGCCCTGGTTGCATTGGAGTTGTAAAGATTGTCCGATCCAACCCCGTTGCTTCCCAGGTGGAATACGTATTCGGTCGCCCCGCTGCCGGGAGACCAGTGGAAGGTTACGCTGGAGCCGGAAAGCTTGCCGCCGGGAGTGGGGGAGGTGAGCGCCGCCGGAGCCGGCGTTCCGGCTTCGGTGTAGGTGTAGTCAATGTACTGCAGGACTCCGCTGATCTTAGCGTAGAGGCGGGCATAGAGCGTCACTCCGTTGACCGGCAGGCCGGTGACGCTGGCAGAGGTTGCCGTGGTTGCTCCCGAGTTGTAAAGATTGCCTGATCCAACCCCCTGGTTCCCCAGATGGAAGACGTATTCGGTCACGCCGCTGCCGGGCGTCCAGGTGAAGGTCACGCTGGAACCGGCAAGTGTGCTGGTTGGCGTGGGAGACGTAAGCGCCGGCGGCGTCGGCGTTCCCGCTTCGGTGTAGGTGTAATCAACGTACTGCAGGACTCCGTTGATCTTTGAGTAGAGCCGGACGTAAAGGGTCACTCCGTCTTCCGGGATTCCGGTCACGTTGACCGAAGTAGCCGTGGTTGAGCCTTGAGCGTACAGGTCGTCCGAGCCAACCCCCAGGGTTCCCAGATGGAAGATGTAGGCCGTTACCCCGGCGCCGGGGGACCATGAGAAGCTCTGGTTGGAGCCGGCCAGCGTGCTGCCTCGCGCCGGAGAGATGATTCCGGCGGCCTGGTCCACGGTCAGTTGAACGCTGCCCGTCGCGGTTGTGTAGTCAACCGCATCGGACGGATTGAAGATCGCCGACAGCGTCTGCAAGCCGCCGCCCAGCAGCGCGCCCATACCGGGCGAATAGAAGAAGCTTCCGGGCTCCGACGCGGTGGCGTCCAGTTGGGTCGCGCTCAGCAGCGTTCCATAGGGGATGGCCGCGGGTGTGGCCCAGGTGACGGTGGGCGTCACCCGGTTGACCGTCAATTGCACGGCGGCTGTGGCGATGGTGTAGTCGGTCATGTCGTCAGGAGTGAAGGTGGCCGTCAAGGTGCGCAAGCCGCCATTCGGCACCGCGCCCAGGGCGGGCGAATAAACCATGTTTCCGGTGATGGTGGTTCCTGGAACCGATGCGGTGGCATCCAGTTGCGCCGCGCTCAGCGCCGTTCCGTAGGTGATCGCCGCCGGCGCAGCCCAGGTGATCAGGGGCGTTACCGGACAGGCGCCGGAGCAGGATGAAGTGAGATCGTATTCCCCGGTGCTGGTGTCCAGGCAGTCGCTCACGAGCAGGGTATACGTGCCGTCCTGCGCAAGCGTCACCGAATTGAGCGCCGCCGACGTCCCGCCGCCGCAGCTCCCGCTCGGGGTGCTGCTCAACAGAGATCCGTCGGGGCTGTAAAGCCGTATCTTCGGACGGAGTGAGCCGCTCTTTTCCGTCACGGTAAGATCGACAACGTTGCTGGCAGTGCCGGCGAAGGCATAGGTGACGCGCTGCGCGGCCGAGCCAATGTAGGCGGACTGCGTCTGGCTCCAGAATACGGGCGTGGCCCCGGCCGGATTGTTTGTCCGCTGCGCGGAAACCGCGTAGTTGCCGGTCTTCGTGTCGCCGCAGTCGCCGAGGATCACGGTATAGATGCCTGTGGTTGGAAGCGATACCGCATTCATCTCCACGACGGCGCCGCTGCACGTTGAACCGCTGCCGGCATGATTCGAGCTGTTCAGCGATCCGTCAGGATTGTAGAGCCGGATCTTCGGATTCAGCGTTCCGCTGGCGGCGGTCATAGTTAGATCGACGACGTCGTTGGCGTTGGCGCTGAAGGTGAAACTGTCGGACTGCGCCGCCAGATTGATCAGGCTTGCGGGTGTCGAGCTGAAGGAAAGATTCGCGGCTCCGCTGGGGTTGTTTGTCCGCTGGGCGTAAAGATTGTAACCGCCCGTATTCGCGCCGCCGCAGTCGCCGACGGTGACGGTGTAGGTTCCGGCTGCCGCGAGCATGACCGGGCCCATCTCCGCCGCCGAAGCGCCTGTGCAACTGCCCGGAACCGTGCCGATCAGCGTTGAATTGGGATCGTAAAGCTGGATCAGCGGGCTCAACGTCCCGCTGGTCGCCGCCGAGGTGAAAATGACGGCGTCATTGGCGCTGGCGCTGAAGGTGTAGCTGTCAACCTGCGCCGCGGTCGAGATCGTTCCGATGGCTGTCTGGCCGAAGGAGAGATCCGCGGCAGCCCAGGCCGGGGAAGACAGGCTCGCCGCGATACAGCCGGCGGCAAGCAGATGCAGTGTGAAGCTTTTCATGCGAATCGGTCCTTTCTGAGACCACGGTGGAGGGGAGTCGCGACCGTAGAATGCCTGCAACCCGCTGGCTGGCTGGCGCGGTGCTCCCGAAGCCTGTAGACCTACATCTTCCCCCGGTTCATCGGGCCATTGCGTCACACCCGGCAGATTACGAATGGGTCCGGGTGCCGGAAAAGAACCAAGAGTTCCTGTGTGCCGGTTCGGGAATTCAAGCGGCCCACAGCCGCATGGCTCGAGGCCCGGATTCCGCCGCCGCGGTTCTTCCCCGCGGAGGCCGGATCAAACCGTGTGCGCGCCGCACTGGAAACAACGGCCGGAAAGATGTAACGTGGATTCTTGCGGGTTATGCCGGAGGGGAAAGTGGATTACCGCGTGTTGACAGTGAACCGGGAGTTCGGCAGCGGCGGCGGACGCATCGCGCAAACCGTCGCCGAGTGGCTCGGCTGGAAGTTGCTTGACCGCGACATCATCGACGCCATCGCCTATGCCGCTCATGTGGATTCGAGTGTAGTGCGCAGCTACGACGAGCACGTCGATTCATGGCTGCGCCGCATCAACCAGCAGGCCATGCGCTCGGCCGCCCTGGCCGCCGGCCTCGAACTGGGCGAGAACGACGTCTTCGATGCCGAGGAGATGGTGAAGATCTCGCGGAAGATCATCGAAGAGGCTTATACCGAGGGCAGTTGCGTCATCGTGGGCCGGGGCTCGCAATGCATTCTGCAGCACAAGCCGGACGTTTTTCACGTCTTTGTCTACGCGCCCTATCTGGACCGCCTGACGCGCCTGCGCGGCCGCCTGGACAAGGGCGTTCACGCCGAGCAGCGCATCCGCACCGTCGATGAGGAGCGCGCCAAATATCTCCAGCAGTACCACGGCAAGGCCTGGAACAATCCCCACCTCTATGATCTGATGATCAGCTCCAGGGTAGACGAAGAGTTCACCGCGCGGGCCATTCTGTTTGCCATGACGGGGAAGGAAAGGCCCTGATTCGATCTTTCTCGAATCAGTGCGCGTACAGTTGCTCCCCGGCCTCCAGGGCCACCGGGAGCCTGTTCTGCTCCGGCGGCTGAGGGCAGTTGGCGTAAGGGGTGTAAGCGCAGGCCGGATTCTCCAGCCGGTTGAAGTCCAGCGTCAGAGTGCCGGGCTGGTCCAGGCCGCGGTCGGGCAATCCGGTGTGAAGAAAGCGCGCCGTGCCGTAGGTGGTGCTCTGGCTGGTTGCGTCGCGGAGAATGAAGAAGAGCGTCTCCCCTTCGCGGTCTTCGATCACCGGCTCCAGGCGCAGGGTCTTGCCTTCAAGAGTGAACTCGGCTATGCCCGGCGCGGGCAGGTCGAGTGTGCTCCCCAGGCCTGTGGGAATCTTCTCGATGCGCGGCGGGTCGAAGGGAATCCAGCGGGCAGTCACCCGGAAACGCGGGTCGGGAGCGTACCAGTTGAGGCCGTGAAAAGCGGTGCGGGCGGGCGCGTCCGTGTCCTTGATGCGCAGCGCAAAGCGGTCGCCGCGGAGAAGCACGGCCAGCGTGAGGCCATGCCAGGCGATGATCGGAGATTTCGCCTCGGTCGATGTCAATTGGCCTTCGCGGGCAGGACCGCCGTCAACGGTCAGATCAGGCGGAAAACCGCCGGCGGGCGCGAGCAGTTGGATGATCGGCGCGCCTGGCGTCCTCTTCGCGCTGGCGGACTTGATGCTCGCCTGCCTGCCACTGACGGTGAGCAGCCCGATGTGGTCCGGAGCCTGGGCGTGCACCTGGATCTTGTTGTCCGCGGCTGCGCCGAATGAGTTGAAGCCGGGCTGGAGCCATTCCAGGCCCACCAGCGTCAGCCAGCCGTCAGGCGCGGATACCTGGTTCTCGCGCTGTGCGCGCCATGCGGCCAGTTCCTGGCGCCATGCGGTTTCGTCCGCGCTTGCAGGCGTGGCCGCGGCCTCCTGGCCCTGGGCCGGCGCAGCTCCCATCCCCGGAGGCCCAGCCAGGGAGAATTGCAGCGCGCAGGTGAAATAAACCGCGAAACGGCTCTTCATAACCACAACTCCTCACCCCATCCCGGTTTTAACCTACCATGAAATGCCCCAGATGCGCGCATGACGTCGCGGGTCTACACTGTGTGCGGAGAAGTTGGCGCGAATTCCACGCGGGGTGATTGCATGAAGCTTTTGCGGTTCTTAACTCTGGCGCTTCTTGGTTGTATGCCCGCCCTTTCCTGGGCCCAGCAAGCACCCGCATCGCCCTCCGCGCCCGCTGGCCCTGCGCTCAAACCGCGTATCGAGACCACGCTCCCCGAATCTGAGGGCCGCATAAAGCTCAACGTGGTGGTCACCGACAAGTCGGGGAAGCCCTTCACCGGCCTCGAACTGAAGGACTTCACGCTCCTTGACAATGGGCAGCCGAGCAGGATTCTCTCCTTTCGCGCCAGCGGAGCGGCTCATCAGGCCGATCCGCCGGCCGAGGTGATTCTGTTGATCGATGCGTTGAACATCGAGCATCAAGCCATCACGGTTGTGCGCCAGCAAATGGCGAATTTCCTGCGCCGGAACGGAGGGCGTCTGGCTCTGCCCGTGTCACTTTACGTGCTGACCGACCAGGGTCTGTTTGGCCAGCTCCGGCCTACCGTCGATGGAAATGCGTTGGCCGCGGAGGTCAGCCAGATCAACACCGGGATGGGAATCATCTACCGGACAAGGGGCAACTGGGGCGAGATCGGCCTATTCAAGTTTTCTGCCTCCCAATTGATGACGATAGCGAACAACCAAGAGAAGAAGCCCGGCAGGAAGCTGCTGATATGGATCGGTCCTGGCTGGCCGTGGTTCGATACGCGGCAGTCGCCCACCACGGCCAATCAGCAGCGGCAATACTTCGATTCGATCGTCCAGTTTTCCACCCGGCTGCGCGAGGCGCGGATCGCCGTCTACAGCATTGCGCCTGGACCGCCCGATTCGAGCATGCTGCTCTATGAAGATTTTCTGAAAGGAGCGAAGACTGCCGGGGAAGCAAATACCGCTGCCCTGAACCTGTGGGTGCTCGCTGTCCAGAGCGGCGGACGCGTCCTGGGCCCGGATAACGAGATGGCAGCCCAGATTGAGCGCTGCTTCCAGGATGCCACTGCGTTCTATACGCTTTCGTTCAATCCTCCGCTCGCGGCCGGCCCAGATGAGTACCACGATTTGAAGGTGCAGATCGACAGGCCGAAGCTGACGGCCCGCACCAGCACCGGCTTTTACAACCAGCCGTAGCAAGGCCTGCCAGAGATCCGTCGGAATTTCAGGCTCCGAAGGCGCGGCCTGGATTTCCGGCGGACTCTGGCCTCCCGCTGTTCCCCCCCGGAACAATCTCTCCTAACCGCACCCGGAAAAAGCGTGTCTAATGTTTCGCATGGACAAGAACGACCACGCCGCGATTCAGGCGATTCTCGCTGGGGACAAGGAGGCCTATGGCGCATTGGTCGTTCGCCACAGCCAGAGCCTCTTCCGGGTCGCATTCCGCATCACCGGCAACGAAGCCGATGCGGAAGACGTGGTCCAGGATGCATTCCTGCGCGGCTATCAGAAGCTGGGGAGCTTTGAGTCCCGTGCCGGCTTCGGTACCTGGATATACCGCATCGCCGTTCGGTGCGCGCTTGACCGAATCGGGGGCCGCTCGATCCACGAGAACCACCGTGTCGCTGAGGAAACCGATCCGGAGCAGGACGAAGTGCAGGTGGCGGATACCGCGGCCGGCCCCTTCCACCTGCTGCTGAGCGGCGAGATTCAAGCCATGCGGGAGATGGCAATGCGAAGCCTGACGCCCGTCGAGCGAACGGCCTTCGTTTTGCGGCACATGGAAGATTTGAACACGGAGGAGATTGGCGTCGCGCTCGGCATTCAGCCGAATGCGGCCAAACAAGCTGTTTTTCGCGCGGTCCACAAGCTGCGGCTTCGCTTGGCTCCGCTAAGGGTGAGGATATGAAGCATCTGAATGAAGAAGATCTGATCGAGCACTACTACACCAAAGGCGAAAGCGCCGTGGCCGGGCAGCACCTGGAATCATGCGCGGAGTGCGCGCAAGCCTATGCGGCGCTCAAGGGCGATCTGGCGAAGATGGAATTTGCGGAACCGCCAATTCGCGATGCCGCATACGGCAAACAGGTTTGGCAATCGATCGCGCCTTCGCTGCTCGCGTATGAAGCGCGCCGGCGCGGCTGGCTTCGCGGCGGCCCTGGAAGAGCGCTGAGCTATGCCGCTGCGTGCGCCCTGCTGGTTGTCTGCGCCTTCATCGCCGGCCGCCAATGGGAGCACAGGCACATTCCGGCGGTCGCGGCAAACAATCCCGCGCCGGCCCGGCAAATTGAACCAAAAGCAGCGCAACCCAGGGAGCATGTGGTTGTGGTGGTTCTGGGCGACCATCTGGACCGTTCCGAGCGGCTGCTGGTGGAACTGAAGCACGCCGACGCCGACAGCGACGAGCTGGTTGCTCCCATGCGCGATGAGGCCCGCAATCTTCTGGCCGCCAACCGTGTCTGCCGGCAGAAGGCCGAGCAGGCCGACGACCCCGCACTGGCCTCAACGCTTGATCTTCTGGATCATCTGCTGGCCGAATTGGCCAATCAGCCGGACGGCTTGAACACCGTAACCCTGACCCGGTTGCAAGACGAAATGAAAGCGGACGGCCTGCTCTTTGAGGTGCGCGTGCTGCGCTCGAGGATTCCGGATAAGCAGGCGGACAAATCCGCGCGGCATCAAGGAGGCACGATATGAAGACCGGTTATGGATTGTATTCCGCCCTGCTTGGCGTACTGCTTTGCGCGCCGTTGACTGGCCTGGCCCAGTTCGCACAGGGATCTTCATTTCCGGAAAGCATGATGCCGGCAGGAATCGCGGGCAGCCCCTCCGCGCCCAACGCGCCCGACAGCGATCTCTACGCGGATGGAACGCGCGCCATCAATGAAGGGCGCTGGTCCGATGCCATCGGCATCTTCACCAAGGTGGCCAGGCAAGGCAGCGACCACGCCGATGGAGCTCTGTATTGGAAGGCGTATGCGGAGAACAAGCAGGGAAAAGCGAAGCCCGCGCTTAAAACCTGCGTCGAGCTGCGCCGCGACTTTCCCAGGAGCCGCTGGATCGACGAGTGCGGCGCGCTGGAGATTGAGATTCGCGCCAGGAGCGGCGAGCCCGTCCTGCCCGATGCGGAAAAGGATGAAAACCTGAAGCTGCTGGCGCTCAATTCTCTCATGCAGAAGGACGAGACGCGCGCGGTCGCACAGATTCGGGAGATCTTGAAAAGCGATTCCTCTGAATCGCTGAAGAAGGGCGCGGAATTCATCCTCGCTCAGGGCCATTCGAAACAGGCGGGGGAACTGCTCGCGCAGATTGCGCAAGAGAAGAATGGTCCCATGCGCTCCGATACCGCCTCCCAGGCCAACACGTCTACAGCGCTTCAGAATGTTTTTGGCGGCCGCGAAGGGCCGCCCAATCCAGAGGCAGACGGGGCAAGCCGCCGCATCACGCTGGATGTGTGGGTCACCGATAAGACGGGAAAGCCTGTAACCGGCCTCGATCTCAGCGATTTCACCCTGCTGGACAACGGCCAGCCGAGCAAGATTCTCGCCTTTCGCGCCGTCGACTCAAGCGCTCAGAAGGCCGAGCCGCCGGTCGAGGTCATGCTGCTGATGGATGCGACCGACATCAGCATTCAGGGAACGAACTTCATGCGCGACCAAGTCAGGAAGTTTCTGCTGGCGAACGGCGGGAATCTGGCGCAGCCGGTCTCGCTCTTTGTCTTGTACGACCAGGGCCTGGATATTCTCTCCGCGCCTTCGGTGGATGGGAACGCATTGGCCGCGAAGGTGGCCGGGATCAACTTTGGGCAGCACAAGATCTTTGACGCCGGCGCCTGGGGCGGAGTCCAAAGACTCGATTTGTCGATCGGCACTCTGACCGCGCTCGCAAAGAGTGAAGGGAGGAAGCCCGGCAGGAAGCTGCTGCTCTGGTTTGGCCCTGGCTGGCCGACCTTCGATTCGCGCAAGCCTCCCGCCGCGTCCAGGGCAATGCAGGAGCAATGGTTCAAGCAGATTGTTCTGCTCTCGACCTTGGTGCGCCAGGCGCGCGTCACCGTCTACAGCCTTTTGTGGGGGACTTTTCTGCCCAGCACCGTCTATCAGGAATTCCTGGATGGGGTGAAGACGGCCGGTAACGCGAACTCCGCTGACCTGACCTTGAAGGTGCTCGTCGTCCAAAGCGGCGGACGCATCCTGGGCCCGGACAACGACCTGGCCGGAGAGATCAGAGACGCGGCCCAGGACGGCAGCGCCTTTTATACGATTTCGTTCGACCCGCCGCGCGCGAAGAGTCCAAATGAGTATCACGATCTGAAGCTGAAGATCGACAAGCCGAAGCTGACGGCCCGCACCAGCACCGGCTACTACAACCAGCCGTAGCGCGGCAGTTGTTGTCACTGTGTTGACAGCGGCCATCGCCCCTCCCTAGAATTGAACAGGAGAGCCTCGCCATTTATCCGGAATAAACGCTAGAAAATACAAGGCTTGAGCGGGTCTTGCCGGAATGCGCCAGGGGTTGCGCAACGCCGGATAGGCCCGGACGGGGAGCGGGAAGATGCCTGATGCGCGCGTCAGTCCGCGGGAGCGGCTGGTGCTTACGGCCATCATCGAGCTGTACATCGCCACCGGGGAGCCGGTGGCCTCGCAGGCGGTAGCGCGCCATTTTGCCGACCGCGAAGGGCTCAGCTCGGCCACCTTGCGCAATGTGATGGCCAAGCTGGGCGAGGCCGGCCTCCTGGAGCAGCCGCACACCTCCGCGGGCCGGGTTCCCACCGCCGCGGCCTTCCGCTACTACGTCGAACAGATCACGCAGCCTGAGACGCAATTAGCCCGCCTGGCCGCCGCCGGGCAGGCCTCCAGCCTGAATCCGATGCCGCCGGGGGCCTCGTCGCTGGCTTCTCCAGCGCTGGGGCCGTCGCAGCTGAGCGAGGCCAGGCGCGGGCAGATCGAGGAGAGCTTCTCGGGAGTCACCAGCACCAACGACTACCTGGAACGTACCTCGCACGTGCTGGCGCTCTTGTCCAGCGGCCTCGGCGTTGCGCTGGCCAGTTCCACCGCGGCCCAGGTGCTGGAGCACATTCACTTTTCGCGGCTTTCGACCGGCCGTGTGCTGGCCGTGCTGGTCACTCAGGCCGGCGCGGTGCAGGACCGTGTGCTGGCTTTGGATCGCGAGTTGACCCATGTGGAGCTGGAAACAGCCGCGCGCTACCTGAACGAGAACTTTCGCGGCTGGCCCGTCGAGCGCATCCGCGCCGAGGTTGCCCGGCGCGTGCAGTTGGAGCAGGCCTTGTATCATCAGATGCTGGCCTCGGTCGAAGAACTTTGCCGCAAGGGCGCGTTGGCCAGAGACGAGGCCGGACCTCAAATCTTTGTAGACGGAATGGCCAACCTGATCGCCGCCGAAGTGGATCGCGAGCGGCTGCGGCAGATGCTGCTGGCGCTTGAAGCCAAGCAGCGGCTGGTGGAGCTGCTGACCGCCCATGTGGATGGCCGCCAACAGGAAGTGCGCGTGGTTGTGGGCCTCGACGAGGCCTCGCCGGCCATGCAGGACCTGGTGCTCATCGGCGCTCCGGCCCGGCTGGGGGGCGCCAATCTGGGTACGGTGGCCGTCATCGCGCCCACCCGCATCCAATACCAGGAGATGATCCAGGCGGTGCGTTATATTGCCCATCTCTCCGAGCGCCTGCTTGAAGTTCCCGCCGATTAAGGCTTGCGAACACTGACGAGCCTTATCGGAATCCGCATTGCTACTGATAAGCGCGAGAGAATCTGGTGGATGCCGGGGAAATTATCATCGAAACAGATACGAAGGTCTTTTGGAGAATTAGAGGGTCATGCCAGAACTGGAAGCGGAATTGAAGCTGCTGGAGAATCCCGGTGCCGAGCCCGGCCCTGAGTCAGGTCCCGAGTCAGAACCTCGGCCAGTGGCTGCTCAAGTGGAAGCGCCGGTCAGTGAAAAACTCGCCGAGCCTGCGCCGCTCCCGGTTTCGGAAGTCGCCGGAACTCCGGAGGACGCCGCAAGCCGGGAGCAGCCCGTGAGCCCCGAGGAATCTCTCCGGATTGAGGTCGAGCCGGTCGCGGCGATGAAAGAGTCGGTCAGCGAAGCGCCGCGTGAAGCGGAGCCATCCGCCGAGCCGGAAACGCACATGAGCTTGAAGCAGCTTGTCAGCGCGCTGGAGTCGGATGAAACCGGGGCGGTGACGATCGCGGCCCTGGAAGAGCCGGCGAGCGAGGGATCCCGTGAGCCGGAACCGCTCCCGGATCCAGAGCAGGCTGCAACTCCGGAAGAGCCCGAGGGCCCTGCGGAGCTTGACCTGCTCAAGGCCGAACGAGACAAATTGCTTGACCGGCTGGCGCGCCTGCAGGCCGATTTTGAGAATGCCCGCAAGCGGGCCGAGCGCGAGAGGGCCGCGGACCGCGACTATGCCACCGGCAGCGTGGTCGAGAAGTTCCTGCCTGTCGTGGACAACTTCGAGCTGGCCTTGAAATCCTCCGGCACGGCCGAGCAGTTGCGTTCCGGCGTCGAATTGATTGTCAAGCAGATGGAGGATGCCCTGCGCCAGTTACAGGTAACGCCGATTCCCGCCCTGGGCGCGGAGTTCGATCCCCGCTATCATGAGGCGCTCGGCTCGGTGGAGCGCCTCGACCTGCCCGACCAGCATGTGGCCGAGGAGATTCGCCGCGGCTACAAGCTGCGGGACAAGCTCTTGCGGCCGGCGCTGGTGCGCGTGGCCTCCAACCCGAAACAGACAAACGAGTGAGTTCTAATACAAGAGTGAGCAAAGCAGACTATTACGAGGTTCTGGGCGTCTCCCGCGAGGCCACCGACCAGGAATTGAAGAGCGCCTACCGCAAGCTGGCGATGCAGCACCATCCTGACCGCAACCCCGGCGACCACACAGCCGAGGAACGGTTCAAGGAGGCCAGCGAGGCCTATCAGGTGCTGAGCGACGCCGACAAGCGCGCCGCCTACGACCGCTACGGCCATGCCGGGTTGAGCGGAGGCGGGCCGGGCTTCGGACCCTTCGCCGGCGGCGTGGATATCAGCGACATCTTCGGCGACCTTTTCGGCGAGATGTTCTCGATGGGCGGCCACGCGCAGCGCCCCAGCCGCCAGCAGCGCGGCGACGACCTGCGCTTTGACCTCACCATCCATTTCGAGGCTGCTATCTTCGGGGCGGAGACCGAGGTGAAGGTCCGCCGCCTCGAGGTGTGCGCCACCTGCGAGGGCCGAGGCAGCGCCTCCGGACGCGGCCCCACCGTCTGCGGACAATGCCAGGGCCGGGGACAGGTCCGCTACCAGCAGGGCTTCTTTGCCGTGGCCCGCACCTGCAGCGCCTGCGGCGGCACGGGGCAGGTCATCGCCGATCCCTGCCAGAGCTGCCGCGGCGAGGGCCGTGCCCTCAAGGAGATCAAGCTCAACGTGAAGGTGCCGCGCGGCGTCGAGGATGGAACCCGCATCCGTTACACCGGCGAAGGCAATGCCGGCCGCGCCGGCGGGCCCGCGGGCGACCTCTACGTGGTGCTTTCCATTCTGCGCCATGAGTTCTTCGAGCGGGATGGCCATAACCTGCGCTGCGTCATTCCCATCAGCTTTCCCCAGGCCGCCTTGGGCGCCGAAATCGAGATTGCCGCCATCGACGGCCCGGTTAACCTGAAGATTCCCGAGGGTACGCAAAGCGGCCGCGAACTGCGGGTGCGCGGCCGGGGCGTCCCCTTTCTCAACAACAAGGGCAACGGCGATCTGATTGTGAAGTTGATGGTGCAGATTCCTAAAAAGCTCACCCGCAGCCAGCGCGAGTTGATCAGCCAGTTGGCCGAATCGCTCTCGGTCGAAAACAAACCCGCCTCCCCCAGCCTGATCGAGAAGATGAAGGATCTGTTCAATTAGGCGTTTCCAGGAGCGGAGGTCTTCAGAAGATCTGGATGGGAAACGCCGATGAGAGCATGGGCGATCTCCACGGCAAGATCAGAGAGGACGTGGAGTTCCGCAAGGAGTGGGCAGAGAAGTGCGGCTTCGGCTTCGAATTGCCTTCAGTTCAACCGAGTGCACCGAAAAAGGAGGAAAAATCGACAATCTTGAAAGCTGCATAATATATTGATTCTAGGTAAGATAGAATGGTCGGGGAGAGAGGATTTGAACCTCCGACCCCCTGGTCCCGAACCAGGTCAAAGCGCTTTGTGAGATTTGTTGAAAATCGCTGTCTCTAATTGTTATGGAATGAATGGTTTATAGAGTCGGTTCTCGTTATTGTGGATTCGGGAGGTTTCTGGATGCTTTGGCTGCTACAAATCTGACTACAGCCTTCTGGGGTGATTAGTCGTTAGAAAGGGCCTCCCTGGTAAATGCAAGTCAGGGTGGGAGAGAGCTTATTTGTGTGCAAAGGCTGCATCAAGTCTCTGCATTCGATGGCGGCGTTTCAGCGTTCAGGGCGGATTGAGGGATTGCTATAACCCTCATGTGCAAGGTGCGCGCCCATGAGCGCATACATGGCCTCATCGTGCGGCTGCCAGGTAGCAAGGCCGTCAACATAGCGATTGAACATGCAGAATGCGGCGGCGATCAGTACCGCGTCATGAATTTCCATGTCCGTGGCTCCCTCTTCGCGGGCGGCATCCATTGCTGTTTTGGTTACGTTCTTTCCGCCACGCTGCACCTGGCCGGCGATGACGAGCAGTCGCTTCAGCTTCTCCGAGATGTGCGCTTGCTGAAAATCGGCATGAACCTGCTTGACCACATCGCGGTCACCCAGATGGCATGCTGCCGCCGCGCCGTGACTGGTCTGGCAGAAGTAGCAATCGTTGAGCGACGAAACGTAGGTCGCGATCAGTTCGCGTTCGCCCGGCAAGAGGCTGTTGGGCTCGTGCAACAGAGTGTGGGCCAGCTCGCGCAGCGGCTTGGCTGTCTCGGGACGAAATGCGAACGCGGAACTGATTCCCGGCAGTTCAACCGGCAATGGGATATGCGGCATTTTCAAGCTCCTTGTTCAGCTTGTTCTGGGTGGCCCTGCTGCGGCAGGTACTCCCGGCTCATGGTTACGTATCCTTCTCTTGCGGTCTTCCGGCCGCGCTGCCGATAGAGTTCCTCGTCGTGCGGCTGCCAGGTATCCAATCCGTCCACGTAGCGGTTATACATGCAAAAGGCTGCGGCAATCAGCACTGTGTCGTGAATCTCCGTGTCCGTTGCACCGGCGTCTCGAGCTGCTTCAACATCACGCGCGGTTACAAATTTTCCGCCCTTTTGCACTTGGCCCGCAATTGCAAGCAGCGCCTTGAGCTTTTCGGAGATATCCGCATTCAAAAAGTCGGCCTTCACGCAGCGCACCAGTTCTTCATTGCCCTCAAGGTGCGCTGCGGCAATGGCTCCGTGAACAGTCTGGCAAAAGTAACAATCGTTCTGCGAGGAGACATAGGTCGCGATCAGTTCGCGCTCCGCTGGAGTCAGCGAGTTCGGCGCATGAAGCAGGATCTCGGCCAACTCATTGAGCGGCTTGGCGGTCTCTGGGCGAAAGGCCATGGCTGCGCGAATGCCTTGCAGTCCATCGGGAAGACGAATGTGTGGCATGTGTCGAGTCAGCTCCCTTCATTCGGTAGCGGCCCCGCGATTTGCCGGGCGGTCAGGAATTGATGGATGGGCAATCCACAGAGAACGATGCCGACTCCGATCAGGGCCGGCAAGGGGTTGTGCAGCAGAATCAGCAGGCCAACAACCGCGCAGAAGGCAATGAAGAAAACCGGCGCCCAGGGAAACCACCAGCCCCGTACCGGGTCGGCCATGCGAAACAATGTGGATGCGGCCAGCGCCAGAAACAGCACGGCCGAAAAAATAATGTAAGCAAGGACGCGGTCGAACGCGCCCAGGAAAAGCACGGCGAGCGAGAGGCACGTCTGCAGCAGAATTGCATTGGCGGGTGTGCCGAATCGGGGATGCAATTTTGCGAACGCCGGAAAGAATGCGCCGGTCTGCGCCATGGCGCGGGTCACTCGCGGCGAGGCCATGGTGAGCGCGGCCATTCCGCCAAAGACGCATACCAGTACGCAGACAGAGAGCAGCTTTGCTCCCGCGGCACCAAAGAGAACTTCGCCGAATTGTGCGACAAATGCGGTGTTGGAAGTGAGGCGGCCGATCGGCAGCACGGCAAGGAACGCAGCGCTGATGAGGAGATAAATGAGCGTGACCAGCGCGACGCCGCAGAGAAATGCAAGCGGTAGCGTTCGCCTTGGATTGCGCACCTCGCCGGCGATCTTGCTTGCCTCCCACCAGCCGCCAAAGCTGAAGAAGGCCGCGACAATAGCCCCGGCGACAGCGGGAATCAAGGCTTCCGACCCAGAACGCCGCGCAGCCAGAGGCATCAGGTTGCTCAAGTGTGCATGGCCTGAGATGACGGCCCACCCAACCAACGCAGCCAGGATGAAGAGCTTAAGAATGTTGACGAAGGTCATCAGTGTGCCGCTCAATCGAGTTCCCAAAAAGTTCACGACACCGAAGATACAAAGAATGCCTGCCGGGACAAGGGCCATTGCTCTTGGGTCGAGGGGAAGCAATTGTGCGACATAGGCGGACGCTCCCACGGCAAGTGCGGCAGCGACTCCGGGGTACATCACGATGGAAGACATCCAGCCGTAGAGAAACGCAATGCGGTCGCCGTACCCGGCCCGCAGATAGACATACTCGCCGCCCGATTCCGGGTATCGAATGGCCAGCTCGGCGTAGCACAGCGCGCCGCACATCGCCATCGATGCCATTCCTATCCAGACAAGTCCGAGCAGCAGCGGCGAGCCAAGCGACTTGGCCATCGTCGCCGGAGTAAGAAAGATGCCAAGCGCAATGGACTCGCCCACCACGATTGCAATCGCTGCGGGGAGGCCGAACTGGCGGCGCTCAAAGGAGACAGGGGAAGACATTGCGCACACTCTACAGACAACAGAACATGGCGGGGGCAAGCCTCGCAGCCCTATAAAGGAGGAGAAAAATCTCCATCGAATGGCGGATGACTGAAAGCGTATCCATCTGCAAGGATTCATATCGGTCAGGCTTCTCCTTGCCCGTTCGCGACCAATGATGCTGCACGGTAGTTCAATTGCGACCGTTCACCACGGTCATTTCTGGAGGCTCCATCCATGCGCAATATCTCAGCCGCACTTTGCCTGCTCGTGCTTTACAGCGTTTCGGCGATGCAGGCGCAGACCCCAATGTCAACCGTCTCAGGTATTGTGAAGGACTCGCAAGGCGCCGTGGTTCAGGACGCCAGCGTGCAAATCACAAATACGGCACAGGGAACAACACGCGAAAGCGTTACGAATTCAAATGGAGCCTATTCGATCCCCGATCTGGCGCCCGGCGAGTATCGGGCCGAGGTGAGTTCAAAGGGCTTTGCAACCGTGCAGTATTCTGGCATTGTGCTGGAGGCTGGGCGCACATTCACCCTCGATGCAACCTTGGCGCCCGCAAGCCAAGTTACCACGGTCAACGTGACCACGGCGACTCAGACGGTTGACCTCGCGCAGTCCATGCTTCAGGGCCAGGTCACGCAGAACACCATCGAGAATATTCCGCTGAATGGACGCAATTTTCTCGAGTTGGCATATCTTCTGCCCGGCAATCGACCCGCGCCGACTTTCGATCCCACCAAGACCAACACGCTTGAGGTCAGTTCCGCCGGCGGCTTTGGCCGGGGAGGCAACATTACCGTCGATGGCGGCGACAACAACGACGAAGTTGTTGGCGGAACGCTTTCGAATCTACCAGAGGATTCCATCGGCGAGTTTCAGATTGCCACTGCGCGCTTCACGGCAGAGGTGGGCCGCTCAGGCAACAGCATCATCAACATCATCAGCCGGTCGGGATCGAGCACCTACCATGGATCGGCATTTCTGTTCGAGCGAAATCGCAATCTTCAGGCGCTTCCCGCGACCTTCGACCGCAGTTTGCCGACGCCTCCATTCGACCGCGAACAGTATGGTGGCTCCGCCGGCGGCCCGCTTTGGCGGTGGAGCAACATTTGGTGGTTTTCCTCCGCCGAATACCGAGACCAGAACGCTTCCATCCAGACCGGCACGCGCCACTTCACCACCGGCACAATAAGCGACACGGCTGCCGCCGCGCCGCTGCGGGACTTCCTCCTGTCTAACCGAGTGGACTATCACATAAACGGAGCCAACAGCCTCAGCGGACGCTACAGCCTCAATCGCTCCACAGATACAGCGCAGGCGAGCGCTTCCTCGACGACGCCACTGAGCACGGCTGCCGAACGGCAGAACTCGCTGAATCGCTTCAACTCGGCGGCAGCGGGATGGACCGCCGTATTGAGTTCCAGCCGGACCAACGAGTTGTCGTTCCACTACGACAACTTCTATAACGACATCCCTCCTTATCCGGGCGCTGCCCCGCTCACTGATCCGTCGCTGAGTCTGACCAACGAACTGATCTTTCCCGACCTTGCCGACGGCGCGAATTTCAACCTGCCGCAGATAACGCACCTCGACCGCTTCCAGGCGCGCGACGGCCTCGCAATGGCGCTCGGGAAACACTCGCTCAAGGTGGGCGGCGAGTTTCAACACTACACAGCGCACGGAATCATCAACCCCTTCGGCAACGGCACCGTCATTCTGGTTTCGGACTTTGGATTTGCCGATTTGAATGGCGACGGAGTCATTAACGACCTCGACATTCCGGTGGCCGTCGGCATCCATAGCACCGCGCCCGTGGTGCCCGTTCCGATTCCGCAGGTGGGCGATAGCTACACGGCATTTTATGCGCAGGACGACTGGCGCGCTCGTTCCAATTTGACCTTCAACCTGGGGCTGCGCTGGGAGTATGACTCCGATCTGACGGGCACCAGCAGCGACCACAATCCGTGCCCCAACCTGACCAACATTCCGGCTCAACCGTGTGTCTGGATGGCGAATGTCATTGACCTGAAGAAGCATCCCGACGTCAAGGACTTCGGACCTCGCGTGGGCTTTGCCTATGAGCCATTCAGCCGAGGAAAAACGGTGGTGCGCGGGGGCTATGGCATCTACTACGACCGCATCATCCTGGAATCAGGCGCCGAGGAGCGAGTGCAGAATGATCGCGCGCTCGCGGTGACGCAGTATGCCGGATCGAGCTGCTCGAATCCCAACATCCCAGCGCCGCCCAGCCTCGATCTCTGCTTTGCGCCGGGTTCGAGTTTTGTACCGGGTACACCTACGCTTGCCAATCCGTTCAGCGGCCCGCATCAGACCGGCGGTGTAGGCATCATCGCCATGGGGCCGAACTCGCATCATCCGCTCTACCAGCAGCTTTCGCTCGGCTTGCAGCAGGAAATCGCCAACGAGTGGCTCATCAGCGCGGACGGACTCCACGTCTTCGGCGAGAGGGGATTGATCGGCAACTTGCTGCGCGCCACCAATTCCACTTCACCTGACATCAGCTGTCCGGGGGGAAATGTTGCCTGCACGATTACCGATCCAGTTACCGGAATTTCAGATAACATCACGCTGATCCAGTCCGGCGCCAAGAGCTGGTATGACGGCTTGCTCGTCAGCGTGGCGCATCGCAATTCGAAGATCGGCAAGGTCGGTTACCAATACAACTTGAGCTATACGCTCTCAAAGAATTTCGACTACTCGGATGACGACCAGCTCACCAACAACAACGCCGATGAGCAGGTGAACCTTATCGAGGGAACCTCGGGCCTGCGCAAGGAAAAGGGCTATGCGCTTACCGATGAGCGTCAGCGTTTGACCTTCTACGGAGAAGCACAACTTCCGTATGGCTTTTCCGCAGCACCCATCTATACCTATGGCTCCGGTGTTCCGGCCAATACCTTCCTGCCCAGCACCGCAATCAACGGAGCCAGCGGCGCGCGGCTTCCGCTGCTGCCGCGCAATGCGCTGGGACGCGAAGTGAAGAACAGCGATCAGTTGAACGCGTTGATCAACCAGTGGAATGCATTGCCCGCGTGTCCGGGCGCGTATCCCTGCAATGCGGGCGGCGTGATAGAAAACGTACCCGCGCATATCAGCTTTTCCAGTCCCTTCAGTTCGCTCGACCTCAGGCTTCGCAAGAAGTTCTCCTTTGGCGAACGTGTCTCTCTAAGCCTGATCGGCGAAGGCTTCAACCTTGCGAATCAAGTGAACATTCGCGGCTCAAACACGGCCAATTTCTCAGGCCGAAACATCTCAATCGGTCCTTATGTTCCGGCATCGCACGGTCAGCCGGCACAGACAGTGCAGGCCAATTTCTTTTCGCCAGTAACTGTGGCCGGCGGATTCTTTGGCTCCGGCGGAGCGCGCGCCTTCCAATTCGCCACTCGCCTGGAGTTCTAAAAAGAGGTTCGCATGGTGCTTCCCGAGTACGAGAAGATCGCAAATTCCCTTCGGATCTCGGGCAATCCTGCGCCTGCGAACATCAGTTTGATCGAAGAGAGCGCAGCCACGGGCGAGGTGGCTGCGCTCTACGATTACTTTCGAACTCACTTCGGCAGGCCGGATGTGCCCGGAATCCTGAAATGCTTCGCTACTCATCCGCCGCTGCTGCGGCACATGATGGAGCTGTCAGAGCAGTTGATCTTCAGGGATGGCTCCCTGGGCCGGAAGCACAAAGAGATGATTGCGACGCTGGTCTCCGCGCAGAACTCCTGTCCCTATTGCGCCGACAGTCACGGCTATTTCCTTCGCGTGCATGGTGGCTCTTCCCGGTCGCTTGCCGCCATACAAGCCAATGATCTTTCCTCGCCGGAATTATCGATTGCCGAGCAGGCTCTGCTGCAATTTGCTCGAAAGGTCAACTTAAATTCGCACGAGATTGTTCGCGCGGATGTGGACCTGCTTTTTCAGGCCGGTTGGAGCAAACTGCAAATTGCCGAGGCCGTCCACGTCGCCGCACTCTTCTCAACCTTCAACCGGGTAGCGAATGCATTCGGGCTCGCTTCGCAGGGACTGCTTTCATTGTGCGACGAAGGTGCCGGTGATGAGCAGAGCGACCGAGCATCCGAAAGGAGTTCTCAATGAACACCGTAGGACTACAGGCGCCGATAACCAAAGGGCCGAAGCCGGCTTCGATGTTCCTCAAGGACGTCGAAAACAATCCGCAATTCAGCCCCTACTACGATTTGATTGCCGCGGCAAACTCCTCCGGATCGGAGTATTGGGGAATTTGGAATCTGCTGGCGTTTCGTCCCAAGATCGCCGCTTCCCTGGTCCGCCTCTCCCACGAAATCATGTTTGAGGAAGCGCCCATCAGCACTGCCTTGCGTGAACTTATCGCCACCTACACTTCATCGCTCAATGGTTGCGAGTTTTGTATGAAGGCTCATGCTGCGGTGGCCGGGCACTTGTATAAAGACGAGGCGCTGGTGTGGAGCGTGGTGCGCGATCTGGAGTCGTCGCCGCTGACGGAAAAGGACAAAGCAATTCTTCGCTTTGTCCGCAAAGTCACGCTCGACTCAGGCTCCATCAAGGAGGCGGATATTGCCGCGCTTCATGCAGCCGGATGGGACGACACATCGATCTTTTATGCGATAGCGGCGTGCGCGCTTTTCAACTTCTACAACCGTTTTGTTTCCGCCAACGGGGTCAAACCCGTCTCCGATCAGGCCTTCCGCCGCCTTGGCGCGCGAATGGCAGAGAAAGGCTACGTGCGCGAATGAGATTTGTCCTTCATAACTTTCACCAAGCTCGGAAACTGTCCGGCCGCATTGCGCTTGGCGTGGTGTTACTGGCATTGGCGCCGGGCTTGCGCGGGGCACAGGCACAACCGGCCCCTCCAACTGCTCAGCATGCGTTCTTTCATGTCATTCTGGACCGCGCTTTCAAAGAACCTGTCTCAGGGCGGCTGCTGCTCTTCATTGCTCCGCCTTCCGGCGATGGTTCTCAAGTTGACATCAATATGATGGCGCCGACCAGCGTCTATATTGCCGCCAAGGAGATTCGGAGTCTTGCACCCGGAGAACTGGTCGACGTGGATGCGGAGGATCTGGTCTTCCCGTTGCCTTTATCGCGCGCCACGGCCGGTCACTATCGTGTGCAAGCTGTCCTCGATGTCCATCATAGTTATAACTACAATGGCCGTGCTCCCGGAGATTTGCTCAGCGCGCCAATATCCATCGATCTTCCACTTTCGGCATCCCCTTCGCTCACACTTGTACAAGTTGTTCCAGAGCCACCCGATCCGCTTGCGCAGCGGCAGGACGTGGCTGCGGCCTTGAAGCCGCTTGACTTTATAAGCCCGGTCTTGACGCGCTTCTGGGGACGCGAGATTCATATGCAAGGATGGGTGTTGCTGCCGCCCGGCTATGACAATCACCCCAACGACACGTACCCCACTGTCTATTTCACACACGGCTTCGGCGGCACGCTGCAAGGGTTGCGTGCGCGATTTGCCCCGGTTCTCTATGACCGCATGAAACAGGGAAAGATGCCGGAGATGATCTGGGTCTTGCTGGATGAAAGCAGCCCGACCGGAACCCACGAGTTTGCCGATTCCGTGAATAACGGGCCATGGGGCGAAGCGCTAACAACGGAGCTGATTCCTTACCTCGAGACACAGTATCGGATGGATGCGCGCACTTCCGGGCGCTTCCTGCAAGGACATTCCTCGGGAGGGTGGGCGACATTGTGGCTTCAGACTCACTATCCGAAGATATTCGGCGGCACCTGGTCCACTTCGCCCGACCCCAGCGACTTCCATCTCTTCAGCACCATCGATCTTTATGCTCCGCACGCAAACTTCTATCGCAGCGCAGACGGTACATCGATTCCGATCATGCGCGACCATGGCAAGACTCTCGCATCCATGCAGCAACTCGCCGGCCTGGAAGCGGTGCTTGGAGAATATGGTGGACAGCTCGGCTCGTTTGAATGGGTCTTCTCACCCCGTGGACCGGATGGCCGCCCGCAGCCTTTCTTCAATCGCGCTACAGGGGCTATCGATCCCGACGTGGCAACCTATTGGCGTAGCCACTACGACATTGTCGAATACCTGAACGGCAACTGGAAGACCATCGGGCCTGACCTCCGCGGCAAGATTCATCTCGTTGTCGGCACCGACGACACCTTCTATCTGGATGGAGCGGCACACAGCCTGGAATCCGCCCTCAGCCGGCTCGGCGGAGAGCCGCATTTCACGTTCCTTCCGGGCAGATCCCACTTCAATGTTTATGTTACGGGCGACGATCGCTGGGCCTTGTTCGATCAGATCGCTGCAGAGATGTACGAGGTTGCACGTCCCACCCACTCGGAGCATTGACTTGAATACGAAATACTCGTCGATTGAAAAGCCACTGTCAAAGTCAATTTACCATGGCGACGGACATGCAAATATAGAGGTTGATCTTAATTTCGGGCATGGCGTTCTCAAGCACAGATGCCCAAAGAGCTTCGATGAGAACCGTAAGCGTCCTGAGTTCCCCTCTGGCATAACTTTGGGTATGCAACCGACTATTCAGTCATGGTTCAGTCAGAGGGTGGGGGAGAGGCGCGTCGCGCACGGAGATGGCGATCGGTAGCTGAGAAGCGGCGGATCGCGGAAGAGTCGCCATGAGTAGTCTACACCATTAGGCGAAACGCTCTAACTCTCACTTCAGGTAATGCCGGTTAGATGCTCTTGAGTGACGCCATCGCCAGGTAGTTCTCTCCTTCAACACCAACTGACCCCGATGATATACCCGTGTTTCGCATTCTCTCTAAAGACAAGAATGTCAAACAGTTCAAGGCCACGCTCACTGGACTTGAACTGGACTTTACCCTCTACTGTGGCTAATCCGTCGATGTATCCATGTGCAGAGATTCAAGTATTCAAGAAACTAACCTATGGGTGATATATCTCCGATGTTTGAAGCCACTCGCCTTGGGGCAAATTACCACCAACAATGAGTACTGTCCCGTCTAGCAACCGGGTTGCTGTTGCATTGTCCCGTTGTTCAATCGGCGGATTCGTCGGCGAAACTGCAAGCGTCGCCGAATCCACAAGCTCAGACTGGCCACCACCTGCGACGAGCACCTTCCCGGATGTTAGAAGAGTTGCTGTACCAAATTGTGGTTGCACATCTGTTGCAGCGCCGATGGCTGTAAACTTTAGTGTTGCCGGGTCGAAAAGTTCTAAACTACCATCACCAGCTATCAACACCTTGCCGTCAGACAAAAGGGAGGCAGTGTGTCCAGTTCTTATATAGTTCATTGGACTAACCGATGAAAATGTTCCGCTTGTTGGGTCATAGATTTCTGCGCTGGCAACAACACTAATTGTGTTGCTAGAAACCAACGAATTCCCTCCGGTAATGAGGACTTTCCCCGAAGGTAAAAGTGTAGCTGTATGCCCGCTTCGTGTAGCAGCCATAGAACCAGAGGTGGAAAACTTACCTGTTGCTGGGTCGTACAACTCTGTAGAGGCAAGCGGTCCACCCCCGGATGTTCCTCCGGTCACGAGTACCTTGCCATCTTGCAGGAGCGTTGCTGTTTCATCAATCCGATCCGTATTCAATGGCCCAGTTTCAGAAAAAGTATTTGCGGCTGGATCGTAGATTATTGAAGGCCAGGTTGAGCTTGCTTCTTTGTCTCCACCGGAAATCAGTACCCTGCCATCCTGGAGTGTAGTCGCCGTACCGAAGGCCCTTGGGTCCAACTGTTGTAGTATTTTGGGATTCGTAATGGGCGATGGTAATACTGTGAACGTTCCCGTGGCCGGATCGTAGGTTTCAGCCTGTGCATCCGCCGCAGACAACGTGCCACCAAGGATGAGCACTTTTCCGGAAGAGAGCAACGATGCGGTATGCCCGACCCGCCGAGTGTTGAGGGCCCCCGATTCGCTGAAGTAGGAGGAATTGGCGACAACGATGGACACTGTTGCCGCCGGATTAGAATGCAATGGACTGGTCGCGGTGACATGGTAAATACCCGTGACAGATGGCGCAGTATATAATCCGGAGGAAGTAACCGATCCGCCCGCAGATCCCTCTACCGCTGTCCACGCTACTGTTTGATTAGTGCTCCCAACCACAGTTGCGCTGAATTGCATGGTTCCAGCTGGGTGCAGTCCGGCTCCTGCGGGCGAAACCGTAACGTAGGCATCGGCAATGATCTGTAAAGCATTGGACGTGCCTCCACCAGGGCTCGGATTCGTAACAGCAACCAGATGGGTTCCCTCGGTCAAAGAGTTATTAGGGTGTTCGATAAGTTCGGTGGCGGAAATCGAGCTTGTCTTCTGGAACATGCCGTCGAGTGTAATGAAAGCACCTTGCGCGAAGCCCGAGCCATTCACATATATGTTTCCAAAACTGTTAACCGGAGCCTCGATTGGAAAAACAGATGTCAAGGTTGGGATCGGGTTGTTTGGAAGAACCGAACTGTCAGGGTAGTAGATCAACGCACTTCGCGGGTTGCTTCCGTCGATCACAACAGCGGTGCCATCGGGCAGAGCTACATAATATGGAAAGGCACCTGAGTATAGCCCAATCGCGGCTGTGCCGGTAAACGAGTTTGTAGCCGGAGAGTAAAGCTGAGCGCCTATGCCATCAAGATAGAGCACGTTTCCATTATTCAACAATGCGGGGAGATTGTACCACGCGTTCATGCTATCATCCAGCAACTGTATTTGTGGCCCGAGTGTTGTAGTCTGAGTATTAGCATCGGTCGGGATCACTACTTTTGTCGTGTCGAAGTATTCACTGAATCCCTCCCTCACGATAGATGTGAAAACCATATCGCCCCCGCTGCCATAATAGCCGTTCCACCCTAGTGCAAAGAGAATACGGCCGTCATTCAAGAGAATTGCAGTTTGTGCACTCCTCCGATCAGCTAATCTTCCGGCCATGCTGAAGGCATTCACTTGGGGGTCATAGACTTCGATTTCGTTTCCATTTCCGCCCGCGACTAGGACCTTGCCGCTCGGCAATACGGTAGCGGTGTGGTAGCTTCTCTGGAAGTTCATATTGGGACCAGCGCTAAAGGCCTGTGCATGTGAGTCGAACAGTTCGGTAGTGTTCAAGATAGTTGCGCTCGATTGCCCACCGGCAACCAGCGCCTTGCCGTTGGGAAGGGCAGAGATTGTGTAACCTACACGGAGCGTGTTGAAACTGCCCACAGCAGTCGAGACACCTGTGGATGGATCGATGATTTCCGCTGAGGCAAGTGGCTTGGTCTGATCTGAAACATAGCCCCCTGTGATTAACACGGTTTCGTTGGTAAGCAACGTGGCGTCGTGAAACTGACGCGGCGCTGTGAGATGCCCGATGAGGGAAAAGATACGAGTGGATGGATCATAGAGTTCAATGGTGTCGCGTATGCTTGATTGTGTGCATAAGGGTACATCGACACAGTAAAATCCGCCGACGATGAGAACCTTTCCATTCGGCAAGAGAGTCAGTGTGTGCCCCGAGCCAAAAGCTGCCGGTTGAGTATTCCATTCAAACCTTCCCGCATGGTCCGAGATCGTGATAGCCATCGTGGCGTTGTGGCTTGCGCTGGAATTGGTGGCTGCCAGAATGTGGTACGTTCCCTCTGCATTCGGCGTGTAATACGAGCCAGAAGTTACGCCATTGTAGTTATCAAACCCAGTAGGTATGATCGTGCCGGAGTTGGACTCTTCAAGAGTATAGTTAATCGATTCAGAATATTGGGGATCCGAGACCTCGGATAGCAGATTTTGGATGGTATTTGGTGGCCAAGTAGCAGTAGACGGGTATGGTTGGACACCGACGATCTCAAAAGCGGTTTGTGTTGTGTAGGCTGCTCCGCCCGGATTTGCGACCGTTAGTACGAGCCATCCTAACGTCTTCATCGCCGACGCGGGGATGACAACATTGATCTGATTCGCCGAAACGTAATTCACACCGATTGGCTTGCCATTTAGTGTTACGCTGACTCCGTTAAGGAAATCGGTTCCTGTCACGGTCACTGTGGAATCAGGGGAATCTGTCCAAAGGTAAGCTGGAGAAAACTGGGAAACGGTAGGAACTGTCGGAGTTGAGACCGTGACTGAGGTGTTGCCATACTTCGTGCCATCCTGAGTTGAAGTTGCTTTGATCGTCGCCGTTCCCGAAGCTGTCGGCGTGAAAACGCCAGAAGTGGTGATCGAGCCATCGGTCGCCGACCAAGTGACCGCATTACTAAATGCTCCGATGCCGGTTACTGTGGCCGTGCAAGTCGAGGTTTGACTGGTGAGAATGGAAGCGGGAGAGCAGGAGGCAGTCACGGAGGAAATCGATGATGCGGCTGTAACAGTCACGGTGGCCGAGCCGGACTTCGTGGCATCCTGAGTAGACGTC
>Ga0302189_10000754_pt1 | contig 28432 bp, 29 predicted proteins | sample II_Bog_E2_2_FD_194551 | JGI IMG/M metagenome (GOLD analysis project Ga0302189, IMG submission 194551) | Peat permafrost microbial communities from Stordalen Mire near Abisko, Sweden - II_Bog_E2_2 | ecosystem: Environmental > Terrestrial > Soil > Wetlands > Peat | place: Sweden: Abisko...
CAGTTCGCCCGCGTCGCGATAACCAAACAGGCGGGCATGCTCCTGGTTCAGGTAGGTGAACCGACCTTTGGGGTCGGTAATCGCAAATCCCTCCCGGGAATTCTCAACCGAAAGCTTGAAGACGGAGGCCTCTTCCCTCGCGTAGGCTGCCGCCGACTCATCGAGCATCAGCCCCGACACAAAGACGCTGCCCTGGTGGGCGTGTCGCACTGCAAAATGCCTCACGTGGCGGATGTTGCCATCGGATCCCTTAACTCGGTACGAGCCCGACCAGGAGCCACTCTCCTCAAGGATCCTCTGGACTGCGGCGGGAAAGGGCCGGTCCTCGGGAATGATGTTCCTTAAAAAGAGCGAGAACGAGGGCACCTCGAGCTCATCGCGACCGACCCCGTAGATCAAAGCCAATGGTCCCTCGATCACGTGCAGCCTCAGATCTCCTTCTGCATTTGTCTCGTAGAGGTAGCGGCAGCAGCCTGCCAGCGACCAGAGACCCTTGGTCGCGTCCATGATGCGGCACATGGGGCAGTCCAGGGCCTCCGCCCCCTGCGGCCCGGCCTTCACCTCCGGCCGGAGGACAACGATCGCGGCATCCGGCTCGACCTCGCTGCGCAGGACGTGCACGCGAAATTCCACCCTTGTGCTCGCGGCGCCTCTGCGGGAAAGGACGACAAGGTCTTCCATGTCGGCGTCCCTATCACCCCCGAAGGCCCAGTGCTCCGACAGGGGTCCGTGCGCCAGTCGGACCTGCCGATTCACCTCCGGGAAAGCCTGCCCCGGCTCGGCTGGGGAACCCGCGAGCAGGACCGATGACACGGTCCGGTCGGGGCCCCGCCTTGCGACATAGACCAGCGGAAACGCCTGTGCGGCGCGGGAGACTCGCATTTGCTCAAAGTTCGTCATTTTGACCTCGGCGCGGGACTCGCTAGGCCGAACTCCCGTGCAGCCATCCGAAGTTCACGGTCGGATTTAGTGTCCAGTCGCTGGCTGATCCTCTTGAACGCCTTGTACACGGCCGACGGAGTTCGACCCGTGCGCTCGGCGATCTCCTTGACGGGCATCTCCTCGCAGAAGAGACGCAGGAGTTGCAAGTCCCGGGTCGTTATTTCGCTCCGGAGTCTGCGCTCGCGCACGGCCCACCGGAGCGCATCTGCCTCCTCGGGCGTCATCTCGTTCTTCCCCTCGCTGAGGGCCTGCAGCGTCCGCAGGAGCTCCTCGATCGACCTCGCCTTAGAGAAGTAGCCGTTCGCCCCTGCGATAAAGGCCATGTGTATCAGTTCTTTGGTCACGGACCCGCTGATCGCGAGCATGAGGATGCCGGGTCTCTGGCGCCGGAGCGTCTTTATCAATTCCAGCCCGCTCATCCCCGGCATCATCATGTCGATCAGCACGAGGTCGGGCTCCGTCCTCGTGCAGACCTCGAGTCCCTCCAGGCCGCTCTGCGCGACACCCACCACGGCGATGTCCAGCTTGTCGCGCAACAGATCACCGAGAAGGGTCAGAAAGACCGGGTGGTCATCTACAATGACGATTTTACATTTTTTTTGCACCGCAGGTAAAAAAAATCTACCCGCCAGCGGGTACTTCAAAGGTTAATACAATCCAGAAAACGGCCATCCTCATGGGGATAATCCCCCATTCGGAGCTCCAAGCAACGCCTCGAGAGTGCGGTACCTACGTAGTGCGCCTCGGCGCGCTCCCGCGTGCCGTGTGCCGACGGACGGGAAGCACCTTCACAAATCCGGGCCCCTAAGCGGGGCTGGCGCGGCAAGGAACCCGTGCTAATGCCCAAACTCAAAAGGTTGGCTTGAGCCGTCACGCAACGTGCTCCACATGATGCCGTTCAGTCGGCCTGCCGAAACGCGCAGCCTAAGTACGCGGCGCAGGAAGCCACGGTTGTCCGGATCGTTCACATAGGCAAATACCTCCCTGTCGAAGTCGCGCATCCTCCTGAGCCCGCCTACGGAGGCTATGAACTCGCGGTCGGGCTTGAAATAGTAGGGGAAGAGGCGAAGCACAGGCCGAAGCAGGCGGGCCTGCGGGTAGAGCGAGTGGACCAGCACCGACTCGATGAAATCCCGGTTTCCCACCCCATGCGCAGAGCAGTAACGCTCGGCGAACGAACCCTTGGCTAGCTGCAACTGGGACATGCTCCCACCCCCTTTGCGTGGTCTCGGAACGCTGGGAATCCCAGGCGCCCTCCGACTTTGCCGTTTTTCACCGGTTTATGCACTTTACCTCGAAGAATCCACCCGCCACGGGTTCTCAAAGGAAAAGAATTCCAATCTTTGGAACAGCCGGCGGGCGTGTTCACGAGTCCGCAAACGCGATGCGGCGGGGCCATCCCGGGCCCTTTTTGCCCTGCCTTAACGGTTTGCCTAAGGCCCCCCAATCCTGCTTTCTCAAACCCTACCAATGCCCAAAACCACGAGGACCCAAGGACACCCTGATCTGGAAAGCGTTATGTTCACCGAGGACCAGATAAAGGCCCGGGTCCGGGAACTCGGCCAGGAGATCAGGGCCGTCTTCGGCGACGGGGAGTTCACGATCATCTCGATCATCAACGGGGCCGTCATGTTCACGGCGGACCTGATGCGCGAAATCGACAACCCCGTGCGCCTAGACTGCGTCCGAATCAGGAGCTACGGGGAGCAAACAAAGTCGGTCGGCGCCCCTCAGATCGTCAGCAGCCTGACGATCGACATCAAAGGCCGGCACGTACTCCTGATCGACGACATCCTGGACACCGGAAAGACCATCACGCTCGTGTCCGGCCTCGTGCGTAAGCTTAATCCCGCGAGCCTGAGGACCTGCGTCCTCCTGGACAAGATCGGCCGCAGGGAGGTGCCCTTTGACGCGGACTTCGTCGGCTTCAAGATCCCGGACAAGTTCGTCGTGGGCTACGGGCTGGATTTCGCGGAGCGGTACCGCAACCTCCCCTGCATCGGCGTCCTGAGCCCTCGGCTTCAGAATCCTACGGCCTGGGCCTAGGCCGGACCTTGGCCGGTTTGCCGAGCTTCTTGAACTTGCCCGACTTAAGGGAATCGATCTGGTCGCGGATAACGGCCGCTTTCTCGAATTCGAGCCTGCCGGCGGCCTCCTGCATCTCGTCCTCGAGCTCGGCTATGACCGCGGCCACGTCCTCGGAGCTCTCCGTGACGACGGTTTCGTCGCGCGCGCCCGTCCCGTCGTAGGTTTGTAGGCTGGCCTGGGCACCGCGCTTCACGCTCCTCGGGATTATGCCATGGGCCTGGTTGTAGGCCATCTGCTTGGCGCGGCGGGTCCTCGTCACCTCGAGGGTCCTGGCAATCGAGCCGGTGATCGTGTCGGCATAGAAGATTACCCTGCCCTTTTCATGTCGGGCGGCCCGCCCCGCCGTCTGGATCAGGCTGGTTTCGCTCCTGAGGAATCCCTCCTTGTCAGCGTCGAGGATCGCCACCAGGGCCACCTCAGGAAGATCGAGCCCCTCCCGCAGGAGGTTGATCCCCACCAGCACATCAAAATTGCCAAGCCTGAGGTTCCGCAGGATCTCGATACGCTCAATCGTATCGATGTCGGAGTGCAGGTACTCGACCCTGACCTTGGACTCGCGCAGATACGTCGTGAGGTCCTCAGAGAGGCGCTTGGTGAGCGTCGTTACGAGGACCCGCTCCCCCGCCGCGGCCGCGGCCTTGGCTTCTGTGATCAGGTCCTCCACCTGTCCCTTTATGGGCCGGATCGTAATCTCGGGGTCAAGGAGCCCGGTCGGACGGATGATCTGCTCGGCTACGACGGATGACCGCCTGATCTCGAATTCGGAGGGTGTCGCCGAAACATAGAGCGTCTGGCCCGTGATCCGCTCAAACTCCTCATAGCTCTGCGGGCGGTTGTCCAGAGCCGAGGGCAACCGGAAGCCGAAGTTCACGAGCGTCTGTTTTCTGGAGCGGTCGCCGTTGTACATGCCCCCAACCTGGGGCACCGTCACATGGCTCTCGTCCACCATCAGCAGAAAATCCTTGGGAAAGAAGTCGACCAAGCAGAACGGGCGATCCCCGGGCTTGCGGTTGCCGAAGTGCAGGGAATAGTTCTCGATCCCGTTGCAGAAGCCCATCTCCTGGAGCATCTCGATGTCGTAGTTGGTCCGCATCTTTATCCGCTGCGCCTCGAGGTACTTGCCCTGCGACTCGAACCATGCCACGCGCTGCTCCAGCTCCGCCTTTATGGCCGAGATCGCCGGAGCGAGCGAGCCGCGGGTCCTCACATACTGGTTCGCCGGGTAAAGGTCGAACTTGTCGAGCTTCCGGATCACGTCGCCGGTCAACGGCTCGAACTCGCTCAAGCCCTCGACTGTGTCGCCGAAGAACTCGACGCGCAGGCCGTGCTCAAGGTAGGACGGCATAACATCCACTACGTCCCCGCGGACCCGGAAGCGCCCGGGCTTCAACTCATAGTCGTTGCGCTCGTAGATGTTGTCGACCAGCCGCTCAAGGAACGCATTGCGCCCCAATTCGGCGCCCGTGTTTATCGAGATGCGCAGCTCGGTGAAATCCTCCGGGGATCCGAGGCCGTAGATGCAGGACACGCTTGCCACGACGATCACATCGCGCCGGCTCACCAGGGAACTCGTTGTTGAAAGCCGCAGACGCTCGATCTCCTCGTTGATCGCCGAATCCTTCTCGATATAGGTGTCGCTCGACGGGATGTAGGCCTCGGGCTGGTAGTAGTCGTAGTAGCTTACAAAGTACTCGACTGCGTTTTCGGGGAAGAACCCCTTGAATTCGGAGAAAAGCTGCGCGGCGAGCGTCTTGTTATGGCAGACGATCAGCACCGGTCGCTCACACTGGGCGATCACGTTGGCCATCGTGAACGTCTTGCCCGACCCGGTCACTCCCAAGAGGGTCTGGAATCGGTTTCCCGCGGCGATGGAGCCCACAAGCTGCTCGATCGCCTGGGGCTGATCCCCAGTCGGTTTGTAGTCGGAACAGAGCTTAAAAAGCATGGCCAAGTGCTATGACATCGGGCACACCTATCCCATGTCAAAGGCTGTTGTCTCAACGCTGTATGATTCGGACGTCTTTCGCATGGCTTGCCGACAGTTTGACCAGGCCGCCGATGCTATCAATCTTCCTGAGAACATCAGGGACCGGACGAAGTACCCTCGCCGCTGCATCGCAGTGTCGCTGCCGATCAAGCGCGATAACGGGAGCGTGACGGTCTTTGAGGGCTACCGGGTCCAGCACAATATCTCGACCGGCCCCTCGAAGGGCGGAGTAAGGTTCCACGAGAATGTGACCTTGGGCGAGGTCGGGGCCCTGGCCATGTGGATGAGCTGGAAGTGCTCCCTGGTGGGGCTTCCCTATGGCGGGGCGAAGGGCGGCGTAATCGTCAATCCCCGCGAACTTTCCGCCACTGAGCTTGAGCACCTCTCGCGCCGCTACATGCAGGAGCTGATCGGCTTCGTTGGACCCCAGCTCGACATCCCCGCCCCGGACGTTGGCACAAACGAACAGATCATGGCCTGGATGATGGACACGTACTCGAACCACGTCGGCTACATCTGCCCGGGCGTTGTGACGGGAAAGCCCATCTCGATCGGGGGATCTCAGGGAAGGCGGGAGGCGACCGGCGCCGGAGTCGCATTCCTCGTTGGGAAATACCTGGAGGACATGAACCTCCCGATCGGGAAGTCCACGGTTGCAATCCAAGGCTTTGGGAACGTGGGGAGCGAGACTGCCCTGGCCCTGTCCTCCATGGGGGCGAAGATCGTGGCCATCTCCGACTACACCGGGGCGGTCCACAACCCGAAGGGCATCGACATCAAGAAGGCGTTGGCCTACCTGCAGTCCGAGCGCGTCCTGAAGGACTTTGACGGGGGTGACGCGGTGACCAACGAGCAGCTGCTCGAACTCGAATGCACGGTCCTGATCCCCGCGGCCCTTGAGCGGGTGATCACCCAGGACAATGCGCCCAAGCTGAAGTGCCGGCTGCTGGCCGAGGCGGCGAACGGTCCCACCACGAATGCAGCCGACCGGATCATCGAGGAGCGGCGCGACATCGAGATTATCCCGGACGTCCTGTGCAACTCGGGAGGGGTGATCGTTTCCTACTTCGAGTGGCTGCAGAACCAGCAGAGCTTCTACTGGGAGCGCGACGAGGTGATTACCAAGCTCCATGCCATCCTGGCCAAGGCGAAGGATTCGGTCGAGTACCAGAAGCGGAAGTTCAAGTTCAGCCGCCGTCTCGCTGCGCTCACCCTGGGGATCGGCCGCGTGGCCGAGGCCAAGCTGAAGCGGGGGCTCTTCCCGTAGGTTGGGAGGGGCGTTCAGACCGCGGCCGCCGCAGCAAGGGCGGTAACTTCCTCCAGGCCCGGCGGATCGTAGGCCATGGGAAACCGCTGGCAAACGCAGGCGGCCGTTGCCGAGGCAAACCGCACGATGCCTTCGTCGGCCAATCCGCGCAGGACCCCGTGAATCACTCCCCCGCGGAACGTGTCGCCAGCGCCCAGCGTGCACTTCGGCACAATTCGGTGGGGCACCACCCGGCCTATCTCGCCCCGCCCTCGCAGGAAGAGGATCTCCTCGGCGCCAAAGGTGAAGACAACCAAGCCCGGGCCCCGCGCAGCATAGGCGCGCAGAAGTTCACGCCGATCCGCCTTGGGATGGTGGCCGCGCAGGTACTCGCCAGATATGATGGTCGCAGAGGCAGCGCAGTGCAGGGCGCTGCCCGGCTCGCAGTCGATCGTCACCAGGGGCCGGCCCAGTTCGCTGCACATCCGGGCGACCTCATCGGATTCGCTTCCGAAAAAGGGGTCCACGCCCACGATGTCTGCGCCCTCGATATCCGCGCGATTTGGAATCTGCCACCGCCTGGGCCCACGGAAGTAGTCCCCGAACCAGCCGAATACGGCCCTCGCCTTGCCGCCGACCATCACCACGTCGCGAACGCCGTCAAACGACGCGTCGTACTCCAGGGCCGAGCAATCGATCCCCCGGGGCTCGAGGAACCCCAGCACTCCCTGGAGCGTCTGCCGCCCCAGAAACGGCCCCGCCACCTTGACCCGGTGGCCCCAATGCGACAGCACCAGAGCCGCGTTGCCGGTCTCGCCTCCAGGCACAACGTGCGTCTCTTCGATTTCCCCGTATCCGTCAGCCTCGGGAAAGTCCCCGCCCAAGCGGTGGAGGGTCGAAAGGACGATCATTCCGTAGAGGTAGACGTTTGTGGGTTTAGGAGGCATGGCCCAGGTTACGGGCGCGGTATAGAACAGAGTTCCCGATCAATCGTACCGGCTGGCCTTAAGAGTGCCCATCCTTGTCCCCCATGTCCATCGCGTTGAGGACGGCCAAAACCGGAGGCTGGCTCTAGATCAGCGCCGGGACGTCCGCCAGCGAGGTAACGAAGGCCTTGGAATCCCGTTTCACCTTTTCCCTGGAAACGTAACCTCCAAAGCCTATGAAAAGCTCCACGAAGGGCTGGGTCTCGAGGTCGCTCGAGCCGTCGCCGACCATGACCACCTTCTCAGGGGCCATATCAGCCCTCAGGCGCTGGATGACTTCGGGTTTCCCGCCCGAGCGGGTCGTGGGGAACCCCACATCGTAGCCCTTGTAGGACCCGTCAGGGTTAAAATAAAAATCGACAGCCTCAACCCTGGGGATTCCCAGGAAATCAGAGAGGGGCCGGATGGCCTGCCGGAACCCGCCGCTTATGATGACCGGCGTCCAGCCCATGCCCATGAGTATCCCAACCGTTTTCTTGGCCGTGGGCTCAACCGCTTCCAGGTAGCGGCGTCCCACCGCCGCCACATCGCTCGCGCTCGGCCTGATGGCCGCAAGCCTGAGGCCAAATACGTCCTCGATCCTGATCTTCCCGTTCATCGCGTCATCGGTCATCTTCTCGATGTCCCTGAACACGTCGGGCCCGCGGAGTCGGGCTAGCTCGTCGATCCCCTCGATCGAGCTTAGCGTGCTGTCGCAGTCAAAACAGATCAGCTTCAACTGCCTAATGGCCTACTTTTTCGTGCTGCGCTTGAACTTCGTGGTGAACTTCTCGACGCGGCCGGCCGTGTCGACGAGGCGCTTCTCGCCGGTGTAGGCGGGATGCGAGTCCATCGTTACGTCGCGCAGGACGATGAAATATTCCTTGCCGTCGATGTTCTCCTTGCGCGACGACTTCATCGTCGAACGCGTGAGGAATCGTTTGCCGGTTGCGACATCAAGGAAGCAGACCGGATTGAGCGTCGGGTGACCTTCGGGTTTCACGTGGAAATATGGTTAAGATTCAGCCCTGACGCGCTTTATAACGCGGATCGGTCTTGTTGATGACGTAGATTTTGCCGCGGCGGCGCACCACTTGGCAGTCGGGGTGACGCTTCTTGGCTGATTTGATGGAGGAAACGACTTTCATAAAAGGCACCAAAACAGAGAGTGCAGCCCCACCCTGTCAACTCAGTTCTTCCCGGGCTCCTCCGGCTCGTCGACCATAAGCTGCCATTCGCCGCCCTCATCGGCGAGCAGGGAACGCCAAAGAGTCTCCTGCACAGGGCGTTCGAACAGGTCGGCCGGAGGGCTTGCCACGATCCAGGTCCCGCTCTCGAGCTCGTTCTCAAGCTGCCCTGCCGACCACCCGGAATATCCCAAGTAGGCCCGCATCCGCGTGGACTCGTCGGAGAGCAGCTGGACGGCCTTCTCGGGGTCGATCCCAAAGTGGAGCTGGAAGGAATCATCCCTGGCCTGCCAGGCGGCCAGGATGAGCTGCTCGGTCTGGACCGGCCCTCCGACAAAGATCGGTGTCGAGGCCAGGGGGCCGAGCGCAAAATCTACCTTGAGCTCCTCCAAGCGCTTGCCGAGCGGACGGTTCAGCACGACTCCCATCGCCCCCTCGGGACCGTGGGTCGACATAAGCACGGCCGTGCGTCGGAAATTCGGATCGCGCAGCACCGGGTGCGCGAGGAGGAGCGACCCCGCGAGCGACTGTCCCTTGCTTGCGATTCTTTCCCTCACGATTGAACCCGGGTTTCCGTCAGAGCTTAGTTAGAATGACCCCCGCGTCGGCCATCAGGCGCTCGACGATCGGGTCGTTGTGGTAGTCCAATCGGTACCTTATCTCAGCTATGCCCGAGGCCGCAAATACCTTTGCGCAATTGATGCACGGATAATGGGTCACGTAGGCGACGCACCCCCCTACCGAGCTGCCCCTCCTGGCCGCGTCGGCAATGGCGTTCTGCTCGGCGTGTACGGTCGCCTGTTCGTGGCCGCCTCTCACGCGCGAGACATGGGGGGTGCCCGGAAGGAAGCCGTTGTAGCCGGCGGCCACCAGGCGGTTCCTCTTGTCACCCCCTGAGACAATCACACAGCCGACATGCAGGCGTTCGCAGTTGGAGCGGGTCGCGATCAAGACGGCCGTCGCCATGAAATATTCGTCCCAACTGGGGCGGCGGCTGAATTTCTTCGTGGCCTGCGCGATAAGGTCTACCGGACTGTTCTTGGCGGCGCTCATGGGTCGTTGGCGCACTTTGCATGCGAAGGTGCGGCGCGGCAACCTTCGACTATCGGAAGGCCCGGAAGACCGCGCCCCCGATCCGATCGCGGCGGTTGCCATCCGAACTCAACCGGCGTTATGCTCTGGGCACATGGAAATCCTTGATCCTGTCGGCGCGCCAGGTCAGCGACGGCACCCCGCGTGCAACTAATGAAGCGCACCTGCGAGCCCGAGCTCCTTGATTTCCTACCGCATGACCACCCCGATGCGGTCCACAGCCGGCGGGACCTGCGGCTCGTGAATCGATTCATGGGCAACCGGAGGTGGTTCATGAAAGTGCTTCCGGACCTCGTACATTCAGGCGAGCAGGTGCTCGAGGTTGGGGCGGGAACCGGTGAGACGGGCCTCCTGTTAAACAGCCATGGCATCCCGACCGACGGCCTGGACCTATGCCCGAGGCCGCCGCTCTGGCCGGTGCAACGCGCGTGGCACCAGGGGGACTTGAAGTCCTTTCCCGGCTACGGCCCGTACCCCGTGGTCATCGGAAACCTGATCTTTCACCAATTCACGGAGGCTGAGCTGGCGGTCGTGGGCGCCGCGCTCCGGTTCGGCGCCCGCGTCGTCGTGGCGAGCGAGCCCCTGCGGCGCAGGCTCTCGCAGAGGATGATGGCCTTCGTCGCCCCTCTCCTCGGGGCAAACCATGTGACGCTCCACGATGCCCACGTGAGCATCGCCGCCGGCTTCAGCGGAAACGAGCTCCCTGCGGCACTCGGGATGGACGATGGGCAATGGCAGTTCACGTGCACCGAGACCGTGCTTGGGGCCTACAGGATGGTCGCAGTCCGACGGCCATGACAACCTCGCTCGATTTCACGGAAATCCCGGAACAGCGAACCGCGCCTTGCGGTCGGAGCATGGCGCCGACAGGACTTCATTTCCGCAATAGGGCATTCCGCGCCTTCGACCCCGGGCACCCCTAAGATCCACAATGTTCCTGCAATCCATGGCCACGGCCGTCCCGGCCCACACCTTCACCCAGACCGACTGCTGGGACCTGGTCGAGAAATCGGACATTCGCTCCACATTGAACCGGCGCACGATGCTGGTGCTAAGGAGCATCCTCCTTGGGGAGCACGGCATCCGGCAACGGCACTTCGCGGTGCCCGACATCACCCGCGTCTTCGACCGCACCTCGGACGAGCTGAACCACGCGTTCCGCGCCGAGGCGCCAGCCCTAGCGCGCAGGGCCCTGGGCGACGCTCTGGACAAGGCACGCCTCGTCCCGGCGGATCTGGACGCCCTCCTCATCTGCACGTGCACGGGCTATCTCTGCCCTGGCCTTTCGAGCTACGTGGCCGAGGAGCTCGGCATCCGGCCCAACGCGGTTCTCCACGACGTGGTGGGACTCGGCTGCGGCGCGGCTATCCCGACCCTGAGGGCAGCGAGCCATCTGCTCAGCGCCCACCCGGGCGCCACCGTTGCCTGCGTAGCCGTCGAGGTGTGCTCAGCGGCGTTCTATTTAGACGACGACCCCGGGGTCATCATCAGCGCCTGCCTCTTTAGCGACGGAGCCGCCGCCACGATCTGGCGCGGGGCGGCCGGCCCCTCGGGACTTAGGGCCTTTGATTTCACCTCGCTCCACCTGCCCCAAGAGCGAGACAAGCTGCGTTTCGAGCAGCGCAACGGAAAGCTGCGCAACCTCCTCGACCGATCCGTTCCCGAGGTTGCCGCAAGCGCCGTGCGCCGGCTGTGGGCGGACCGCGGCGAAAGGCCGGTTAGCCGCGTCGTCGCGCACCCCGGGGGCCGGGATGTTATCGACGCCGTAGAGCCGGTCGTAGGCCCCCATTCCCTGCAGGCGAGCGCCAGATCCCTCCGTGAAAACGGCAACATGAGCAGCGCCTCGGTGCTTTTCGCCCTGGAGGAGACGCTAAAGGAAACGGTCCCGGGAGACGCAGGCGATTTTTGGCTCGTGAGTTTCGGCGCAGGGTTTAGCGCACATACGTGCCGAATCGGCGTCTGACCCATGCCCACACTCAATGATCTGGTCGCCTATTGCGACAAACGCACACGCCGGGAGGCGTTCAAGGACGCTCCAGGCGCATTTAATGGACTGCAGCTGGCTAACGACGGCCGCGTGACGAGGATCGGCGCGGCAGTCGACGCCGGTCTTGTCCCCTTCCAGCTGGCCGTGGATTCCGGCATCGACTACCTTGTGGTCCACCACGGGATGTACTGGGACATGCCTCGACCGCTCACGGGGCCTGTCTACGAGCGGGTTTCGACCCTCGTGAGAGGCAACTGCGCCCTCTATTCGAGCCACCTCCCCCTTGATTCCCACCCGAAGATCGGCAACAACGCGGTCCTGGCCTCCCAGCTTGGCCTGCGGCGAGCCCGGGGCTTCGTTGCGAACGAGGGGGGCCACGTGGGCTGCATCGCCCCCTGCCGCGCTTCCCGGGCCGCGCTAAAGCGCAGGCTTGAGTCCCTCTACCCCCGGGTGGTCGCGATCGAGTTCGGCTCCCCAAGGCCCGCTCATGTGGCCTTTTGCAGCGGCAGCGGCAATGGCGCCATGGCCTCGCTCCTAGAGGAGGGTGTCGACACGCTGGTGACCGGCGAACTCCGCGAGGAGTGGTTCAACGTTGCGCAGGAAAGGAACCTCAACCTCTACTTGTGCGGCCACTATGCGACCGAGGTCCACGGTGTTATGGCCCTCGCCGCGGAGCTTTCGGCAAAGTTTGGATTGCCGTGGGAGTTCATAGCGACCGAAAATCCCCTTTAGCACCCCAAAAACTGGCCATGAAAAAGATCGCTATTCTGAACGGACCCAACCTTGACCGCCTCGGTAAGCGCGAGCCCGAAATCTACGGGAGCGCGACACTGGCGGACTTGGAGATGGCGCTGCGCTCCGAATTCGGCAAGAAAGCCACGCTCGAGTTCTTCCAGTCCAACCACGAGGGGGAGCTGATCGACAAGATCGCGAAGCTGGCCGACCTGAAATTTGACGGGATTGTCATCAACGGTGGGGCGTTCACCCACACGAGCGTCGCGCTGCGCGACGCACTGCTTGGCGCGCACCTGCCAACGATTGAGGTGCACATCTCGAACATCTACAAGCGCGAGGAGTTTAGGCACACCTCGCTCACGGCGCCTGCCTGTGTCGCTGTGATCACGGGTCTTGGGCTCGAGGGGTACCACGCCGCGATCCGATTCCTGCTCGGCGCGTGACAGGATCCCCGAGCGAGGCGCATTGGCTCGTGTGCCACACCCGTCCGCGGTGTGAGAAGAAGTTCGCCGCGCTGATGACGGCAGAGTCCTTTGAGCATTATCTTCCGCTCGTCACCAGCACGCGCCGCTACTCGAGCGGGACAAAGCGTTTCACAAAACCCTTGTTCCCTGGGTACGTCTTCGCACGGGTGCCGGCCGAAGTCAGGTCGCGCATCTATCAACAGGAGCTGATAGCGCGGGCCATACCGGTCGCGGACGTGCCGCGGTTCCTGGTGCAGCTCGAGGACGTTCGCAAAATTGTGGCCTCCGGTGTGGAGCTGAGCGTGATCCCCCTACTTGGCCGCGGACGCCGCGTAAAGGTGATCGGCGGGCCGCTCCATGGGCTCGAAGGCCTGGTGGACGATCCGTCCAACCCGATGGGAGTCGTGATCTCGGTCGACGTGCTGCGCCAGGGATTGCTGCTGAAGGTGCCGGCCGAGCATCTTCAGGTTCTTCCATAGCCCCGTCCGCAGGGCTGCCCGCGGAGCCTTCCCGGCGCACCCGGCAGCAATCGCAGGTTGCCTGGGGGGCGCCCACGCCCACCATCCTTGCGTGCACGCCCAGCAATCACGGGACATCGTTCCCGAGCCGGCCCCGGACGAACCTGTCTATATGGGCCTGCCCCACGAGCGCGTGCTCCGTGTGCGCCTCTACGTGGCGGCAATCCTCACCGTCCCCGTCCTCGCTGCGTCCATGGGGCCGATGCTCGCACCGCATGCATTCCACGATCTCGACGGGCGCTACCTGGCATGGGCCCAGCTCACGCTCACCACACCGGTCTTTTTCTGGTCCGGCGCGTTCTTCATCCGCCGCTGGTGGACGTCGCTTCGCGATCGCGACACCAACATGTTCACGCTCACCGTCACCGGCACCGGCGCCGCCTATTTTTACAGCGTGGCGGCGGTGCTCTTCGGGCGGTCCTTTCCTCCCGCATTTCGGACCGCCCACGGCGTGCCGCTGTATTTCGAGGCCACCGCGTTCATCACCACCATCGTGCTCCTGGGCCAGATCCTCGAGCAACGTGCCCACGCCCACACCGATGCCGCCATCCGGGCGCTCATGGACCTTGCGCCCAAGATGGCCCATCGTCTCCTGGAGGGAGGCGCCGAGCAGGATGTGCCCCTGGGCGATGTGCACCCGGGGGATTTGCTCCGCGTGCGCCCCGGCGAGCATGTCCCGGTCGACGGCGCGGTCGCTGAAGGGGCCAGCGAGGTGGACGAATCGATGCTTACCGGTGAGCCCATTCCGGTTGCCAAGCATCCCGGGGACCCTGTCAGCGCCGGGACCCTGAATACGACGGGGTCGTTCGTTCTGCGCGCGAAGCAGGTCGGCCGCGACACGCTCCTGGCGCAGATTGTGCGACTGGTGGAGGAGGCTCGTGAGAGCGAGCCGCCCATCGTGCGCATCGTCGACCGTGTCTCGTCCTGGTTCGTCCCAGGGGTGGCCGCGTTCGCCGCGATCACGTTCGCAGCGTGGCTCGTTTTCGGGCCAGAGCCGCGGTTCATCTTTGCGCTCCTGAACTCGGTCGCGGTCCTTATCATCGCCTGCCCCTGTGCGCTGGGGCTCGCTACGCCCGTCTCAATCGTGACTGCGATCGGACGCGGCGCCCAGGCCGGCGTTCTCGTAAAGGACGCCGCGGCACTCGAGCGCCTGGCGGCCGCCAACACCGTCCTGATCGACAAGACCGGGACGCTCACCGAGGGCCATCCCCGCATTGTCGGCATTTCCCCCGCGCCGGGTTTCAGCGAGGCCCTTGTTCTTTCGCTTGCAGCCTCGGCTGAGCTGCCGAGCGAGCACCCGCTTGCCCGGGCGATCGTCGCGGCCGCGGGCGAAAGGCATCTGGCCCTATCTCCCGCTGCCCAATTTGCGGCCGAGCCCGGAGTAGGCGTGCACGCCTACGTGGAGGGAAAGCTTGTCGCGGTCGCGCGGTCCACCGATGACACAACGTCCGAGTCGAAGGCCACGCTCGTCACCGTCACCTGCGACGGAAAAACTGCCGGCACAATCGCCCTGGCCGACGAGATAAAGCCCAGCACTCCCGAGGCGATTCGGGAACTCCAAAAGCTCGGATTGAGGGTCGTCATGGTCACCGGCGACCGCGATTCCACAGCACGGAGTGTGGCGGCCGAACTCCACCTCGACGGCTTTCACTCGGCGGTTTCACCCGCGCGCAAACAGGACATCGTCAATGAGCACCGGGGCCGCGGAGAGCGCGTCGTGTTTGTCGGGGATGGGCTCAACGACGCCCCCGCCCTCGCCGCGGCCGATGTCGGCATTGCGCTAGGCACCGGCACAAGCGTTGCCATGCACAGCGCGGGTATCGTGCTCCTCAAAGGGGACTTGAACGCGCTTGTCCGGGCCGTGCACCTGAGTCGCGCCACACTCCGCAACATCAAGCAAAACCTCTTCTGGGCCTTCGCCTACAACCTTGTCGGGCTTCCCATCGCAGCCGGCGCCCTCTTCCCGTTTACGGGGTGGCTGCTTAATCCGATGTTCGCAGGTGTCGCCATGAGTCTAAGCTCGGTGACCGTTGTCCTTAATGCTCTGCGCCTGCGGACGATCCGCATCTAGCGCGGTTAGCCGGGAAAAAGAGAAGTTTCGTTGAGGGGGTTGCCATCGCTTCGTTCAGCATGGTTGCCTCAAATCCGATCGGCCCTCCGCCTCGCATGGGAAACGAAACATCCCGCGGCAGCGAGACCCCCTGTCATGCGGATCCGCGCGCCAAAACCGCCTGCGGACAGACCCGGAAGCCAAATGCCGCGGAGGCCCTAGTGGCCCATAACCGCCTTCGTCCCCCAAAAAGCCAAGGCCCATACCGCGTGGGCCAGGTGCAACGTCGCACACGTCGCCAGGGCCGCCGCCGTGTCATCGATCACGATCCCCCACCCGCCCGGAAGATCCTGCAGTGAATTGATCACGAGGGGCTTCTTGATGTCGTAAAACCTGAAGAGGGCGAAGCCCGCGATGAGCAAGCCAAGGAATTCAAGGAAGCCCGGCCCGACGATCATCTGCCAGCCGAGGAAGCAGAGGGGCATCGCGACGAACTCGTCGAGGATCACCTCGCCGGGGTCGCGCCTTCCCATGCGGATCTCGGCCTCGCCGCAGATGCCCACCGCGAAATACGCGAGGAGCGCGCTCGCGATCAAGTTCTCAACAATGCCGTAGGAGAAGCAGCACACGACAAAGAACAGGACGCCCACCGCCGAGCCCCAGGTACCCGGGGCCCGCATTCGCATTCCTATGGGCCCAAGCGTCGCCAAACCAAGGACTCCCTCGCTTGGCAGGTCCTTTGGCCAGGACGGCTGTTTGAGCTTCATGGCACCCCTATTCGTCGGCGAACACCAGCCGCGCATTCTTGGCCATGTAACGGTACCCCGACCAGACCGACAGCACGGTGCCGGCAACGAAGATAATGACACCCACCTTGTCCACGAACTCCACAGACGGCGTCATGTTCCAGGCTAGGAAATGCGCCCAGTCGACTGAGAGCATCGGCGCCCCGAGGAAGAATCCGAGCGCGATGAGCTGGGTCATGGTCTTGCTCTTGCCCCCGCTGTCTGCGGCGACAACGATGCCCTTGGAGGCAGCCACCATGCGCATCCCGGTGATCATGAATTCGCGGCAAAGCGTGATGAGGGCGAGCGGGACCGGGATCTCGTGCTTCTCCACCAGGGCCATCACGATGCCCATCACCATGATCTTGTCGGCCATTGCGTCCATCAGCTTCCCGAAGTTCGAGACAAGCTTCAGTTTGCGCGCCAAGTAGCCGTCGAGCCAGTCCCCCACGGCCGCCATGACGAACAGCGCAAACGCCAGGGTGGCCGCGCCCGGCCACGAGCAGTACATGAGTCCCACGATCACGAACATCAGCGGAATCCGTGATAGGGTTATGGCGTTCGGAAGGTTCATGCCCGCGCTTAACAACACCCCCGGGGCGCCATATGGCAACATCGGAGAGGAACGCGCTCGCCAGCGGGGGCCTTAGGCCATTTCCTCTTTCGAGCTCCCATGCGCCACTGCATCTATCCCGGAACCTTTGATCCAATCACGTCCGGTCACATGGACGTCCTCGCGCGCGCGGCGCGCCTTTTTGACAAAGTGACGCTCGCCATCGGAGAGAGCCCGAAGCAGCCCCTCTTCACCCCGGAGCAGCGGCTCGCCATGATCCTCCCGAACATCGCCCAGTTCCCGAACGTAGCGGCCACGATTTTCTCGGGGCTCCTGGTCGAGTTCGCCGTGGGGCTGAAGGCCAATGCGATCATCCGCGGCCTGCGCGAGCTTTCGGACTTTGAGTTCGAGTTCAACATGGCCCTCATGAACCGCCATCTCGAGCCCTCGATAGAGACGATTTTCGTGATGCCGAACGAGCAGTTCAGCTACACCAGCTCGTCCCTGGTAAAACAGGTCGCTCGCTATGGCGGCGAGGTGTCGCATTTCGTACCGCCCAATGTGGCCGAGGCCCTTAAGGTCGTGTACAAGACAAAATGACGGAAGGCTGCGCCAGGGCGATTGGACTGCGTGCCGGCCTGATCCTGACGGCCCTGTGCCTTGCGTCCACCGCTCTAGGGGCTTCGCAGCTGGCGGATGCGGTCAGCCTCTACAAGCAGAAGCACTATTCCGAGGCCAAGGCGCTTCTGGAACCCATGGCAACGGCCCAGGCACCGGATCCCTCGGCCTGCTACTATCTCGCCATGACCCTGGAAGAGGTCGGGGGGCCGGCGGCCCTCGACTCGGCCCGGGAGTTCCTCGTCAAGGCGACCAAGCTTGAACCCGACAACGAGGTCTACCTCGCCGAATACGCCGGAGTCTGCCTCCTTCTGGCCGACCGGGACAACTCGTTCTCCATGGCCATGGAGGGCAAAAGCGCAATGGAGCGCGCCATTTCGGAGAACCCTGCTGACCTGGATGCCCGGGAGGGCCTTATGACATTCTTCGCCCAGGCACCTTGGCCGTTTGGAAACGCCGACAAGGCCTTCAGGGAGGCCGCCGAGATCGCTCGCAGAAACCCCAAGCTCGGGGAGGCGGCCTACCGGAAGATCGCGGGGATCTTCCAGAAAGCGGGGAACACCGAAAGGGCGCAATTGGCGGTAAAGGCTGCGCAAAACCTCGCGCCAGCGAAAGCTCAGTGATACCCTCTGGCTATGCCGCGTATTCCGATTGAGGACAATTTTACCGACGTGATCTCCAAAGCCCAGAGGGGAATGGGCATGTCCGACGAGGACCTTTGCAAAAGGGCCGAGGTGTCGGGCGGCGACCTGAAGGCGGTGAAAGCCGGCGAGGTGAACGACGCCGTGATCCGGCGGATCGCACGGCACCTTCGGCTCGGACCCAACGCCCTCGAGGAACTTGCGCACAAGAAATGGTACCCCGAGGCGCCGGTGTTCCCCCATGGCTTCGCCATCTTCAACACCCCCTTTGAGGACCTCACGGTAAACAGCTACCTCATCTGGGATGCCCGCACCCACACGGCGGCCGCCTTCGACACGGGCTCCGACTGCGGAGAAATGCTCGATCTGCTCCGCTCCGAGCGCCTTCGCCTGCATATGATCTTCCTAACCCACACCCACGAAGACCACGTGGCGGATCTCGCGAGGCTCGCCAAAGCCACAGGCGCCGAGGTCTGGGCCAGCGAACGCGAGCCGGCGGCCTACCCCGGTGCAAAGACCTTCAAGGAGAACGAGCACTTCCACCTGGGGGGCCTGGCGATAAAGACCCTGCTGACGTGGGGGCATTCACCGGGGCTGACCACTTATTACGTGACAGGGCTGAGCTATCCCCTTGCAGTCGTGGGAGATTCGCTATTTGCAGCCTCGATAGGTGGCACGAGCGAATTCTTTGCCGAGCAGCACAAGAACGACGTGGAGAAGATCCTCAGGCTGCCCCGAAACACCGTGCTTGCCTGCGGACACGGGCCGCTCACGACCGTCGGCCAGGAAAAACGCCACAACCCATTCTTTGCATCCTAAGACGCACCCGCTAGGTATCTTCCGTACTCGACTCCCATGCAGCCCGCCGGCAACCTACCTAGGAAAGTGACCCCTTTCATGAAACGTAAGACGACGTTCGTCCTGCTGCTGGTGTTCGCACTGATCCTGGCCTGGGTGGTGATCATAACCGACAAGCAGGTCCGCGACCACCTTGGGAGCACGTTGTATATCATAGGGTTCGCGATCACCGGGTGCATGATCCTCGTCCTTGCAGGCTATGCCTGGAACCAGGAGCTCGTGAAGACCCTCAAGTCGATGCACGACACCACCGACTCGGTGCGGATAGGTGATGTACCGATGGCGGGCGACGAGTCGGACTCCGATGAGATCATTGGTCTGGCGCGCAAGATCGAGCGGATGGCCCGTTCCCTCCAGCAGGTGGAGGCGAGCTACAAGGGAATCGTCGAGGACCAGCCGGACCTGATCTGCCGTTACAGAAATGATGGCAAGATGACCTTCGTCAATGGAGCCTACGCCCGCGCCGTGAACCGCAAGAGAACGGAGCTTGCCGGCCTTGATTTCCCGTATTTCACGCCGGGCGCGGCGATCGCGGACGAGCCGTACACCTTCGAGACGGAAATGCCTTTTGACGATGGCCGGCGCCTGTGGATTCGGTGGACCCAGCGCGCGATTAAGGACGACGAGCGCAATACGATGGAGTACCAGGCCGTGGGCCACGACATCACGGAGCGCAAGGAGGCGGAGGCCGCGCTCCTGCGCGCCAAGGAGGCAGCCGAGGCCGCTGACCGCGCCAAGTCCGAGTTCCTGGCTATTGTCAGCCACGAGCTCAGGACGCCGATCAACGCGATCATCGGCTTCTCGAAGATGATCTCCTCATCCACGCTCACGCTCGATCAGCGCGAGCAGGTCGAGATGATCCACTCAAGCGGCCTCGCCCTGGAGAAGATCATCGCGGACATCCTCAACCTTTCGAAGATCGACTCGGGCAAGATCGACATCGAGCACGCCCCGTTCTCGCTAAGGGCGTGCGTGCAGGACATCTGCGCCTTCTTCGCGCCGAAGGCGCGCTCCCTGGCCCTGGCCCTCGATTCGAAGGTGGACCCCGGTGTGCCGGAGATCGTGAACAGCGACGAGTCACGGATCCGCCAGATCCTCACCAACCTGATCGGGAACGCTCTAAAGTTCACCGAGCGTGGCGGCGTCTCCCTGGAGGTCTCATGCGCCCGGGGCGAACCCATGGAGGCCGGCTCCAATCGCCGCGTCGCGAGGCTCTTCTTCGCGGTGAAAGACTCTGGCATTGGCATACCCGAGGACAAGCTGGACCACCTCTTCATGCCCTTTAGCCAGGTCGACACCTCCTCCACCCGCAGGCGCGGGGGCACGGGGCTGGGCCTGATCATCTCGAAACGGCTATGCGAGCTGATGGGCGGTACGATCTCGGTTGAAAGCCGGGCCGGAGAGGGATCGACCTTCCGCTTCTCTATCCTCACGGATTTCGAGGAGATCTGACCGCGGCCGGCCCCATTGGGGCGCCGGCTTTAGAGTATTTTCCAGCGGAACCGGAGCACCTCGGCCCAGGCGCTGCGGCCGGGCCCAAGCACGCGGCTCACCTCAAGGTCCCATTCAAATCCGTGGGAAACCGCCAGGGTCGCCCCGCCCCCGACGGTGCCCGCAAAGGTGGAGGAACCCGCCGTCGAGTCGCTGAGTGTCGTCTCCGCATAGGCCCCCAGGGTGCTTCCGAGGTTCCACTTGAGGTAGGCGCTGCCGTACCACCGCGTGTCATAGCGGGTGTTGGCCACATTCCTCAGCTCATCCCACTCGAACATGGCGGCCGCCTTCGTGCCCGCGGCAATGTCCATCGACCAGGGGAGGATGACGCCGTACTGGAGCGAGTCATTGCCGACCGCCTTCGAGTTGGTGGGCAACATGACATAGGGTATTATGGCCGCGGCCTGGCCCGATGAGGGGTCGCGCCAGAAGGTCCACTTTGGCCTCAGGGTGACGTCCCCGATGCCGCTTTCGGTCTGGTCGTTGCCCCCGCGCGAGAATGTGTCCCGCAGGAAGAACTGCGTCCCCAGTTCCATGTCCACGGTGTTGCTCAGCCCGGCGGAAAGGATCGAGGTTCCCAACGCCAGGGCCCTGTACTGGTTCGGCGCCGTTGTGTCGGGGGCGATCCCGAGTGAAAATGCGTCCATTCTTAGGAGGATCCCGCCGGGCTCGATCGTCTGGGTGGTCTCAGTCACCTGGGCCCTTAACCCCGGCACGCACGCCAATGAAACCAAGAGAGCCAAGACAATCGGGGAGCGAATCAACCTGCGATGGGTCGGCATCCGGGGAAGGGTCGCGGCGGCGCAGGCCCCTGTCACCACAAAAAACAACCCTCGGGGGCCGCCCCCCTAGTCGAAAATGATCGTCCGGTTGGCGCACAGGAACACCCGGTCCTCATTGAGGAGCTTCAGCGTGTTCGAAAGTACGGTGCGCTCGATGTCGCGGCCTGCGCGCGCGAGGTCATGCGGGGTATAGGAATGATCCATCGGGATCACCTGCTGCATGATAATCGGGCCCTCGTCCAAGTGGTCCGACACGAAGTGCGACGTGGCCCCGATGACTTTGACTCCGCGGTGAAAGGCCTGGTGGTAGGGCTTCGCGCCGATAAACGCCGGGAGAAAGGAATGGTGAATGTTGACGATCCGGTTTGGCCATTGGGCTACGAACGCGGGATTCAGGATCCTCATGTACTTCGCCAGGACAAGGTAGTCCGGCTTCAGTTGGGACAATAGGGCCTGGAGCGCCTCCTCGTGCGCCTCCCTTTCGAGATGCTCGTGCGGGACGCAGTGAAAGGGCACCCCGAACTTGTCGGCAAGGGGCTTCAGGTTGTCGTGGTTGCTCACCACCGCGAGAAGCTCGGCCCCGAGCTCATTGTAGGCGTGCCGGACCAGCAGGTCGGCCATGCAGTGGTGCTCGCGCGAGACGAGGACCACGATCCGACGGGGCACAACCTTTCGCATCTGGACGACTGAGCCGGCCGGCAAAAGGGCCTCGATCGCGGACCTGATGGCCGGTCCATCGAGAGATCCGCGGCAGCCGGTCCGCATGAAAAATCTCTGGGTTTCGGCGTCCACAAACTCGTGGTTCGAGATCACGTTTGCACCGGCCCTAAACAGGACGCCGGTGATCCCATGTACAAGCCCCGGCCTGTCTGGGCAATCGACCAGGAGGACGTGCTCGGGATTGGCGGGGGTATCTTCCACGCGGGGAAAATCGGGGTGCGCCTGCCGGGGAGTCAAGCCAACCGTCCGGTGCCTTGCCCGGATCAGGCGCCCGCGCCCCTAAGGTAGAGCACCACATCCCTGGCGGCGTAACGATCGAGCCCGGGCTCCACGAGCCGCGCCAAGTCCGATATCTCGTTGCCCGCAGTCACCAAGAAGGGTTCCCGGACACCGTCTCGTATCTGCCCGAGCCCCACTGTGGCGGCAAGCCCGTTGCACAGGCACTTGCGCCCGGCGGTGTCGCCCTCCGCACCCCCTTTTGCCAGGTAGTCGTCCACGGGTTCACCTGCGCAGCGGTAGCCCACCCCGCCGTCCTCGGTCCGATAAGCCTGCCTCAGGTAACCCAAGTCGCAGATGCGCTCGCGCGATGCGTAGCATTCGGCGTCAGAAAGGGTCCCGGGGAGCTTTGCGACCTTGAAAGGGAATCCCGTCGGCGAGGCGGCGGGGTCCGTGAACACGCGGGCCGTTCCCGCCCTGCTGGCGCGGATGGCCTCCCGCTTCTGTGACTCCTCGACTCCGGATTCGTCGCAGAAAGCGAACGCCGTGCCGACTTGGATTCCCACGGCACCCAGTCTCTGGGCTTCCGCAAGGCGCTCCGGCCTGGCCTGGCCGCCGGCAAGCCAGAACGGCAGGCCGAGCTCGCGGATCTTGCCCAGGTCCGCCACGTCACGCGGGCCGTAGATGGGCTCGCCGCCGCCGTCGAGCTGCATGGGGCCTCGAGGAGGGGCGTTATGGCCCCCTGCGATGTCCCCCTCCACCACAAAGCCGTCGACCCTGCCGTTGGACTTCTTGGCGAGCGTTATCGCGAGGGTTGCGGAGGACACGATCGCGACGAAGCACGGCCTGCGCAGTTGCGGCGCCGCGCCCCCGAAGAAGGCGGCCGGGTCGAAAGCGGTTGTGAATTCCTCGCCAGGGAGCGCCCCCTCCACGTCAATCTTCAGGCTCGCCGCCTTCCCGGCGGCGAAGAGGTCGAGAATCCCGGGAATTGAGCGCGGGATACCCGCCCCCATGAGCACGTAGTCCACGTCCGCCAGCATGGCGCCGTAGATCGACGGGAGTGTCGCCAGCTGGATCTTTTCCAAAAGATTGATCCCCACCTGGCCCCCGTGGCCCTCCTTGGCAAGGAACACCTCAACAAAATTTGCGACCACGGTGAGCTCGGTGAGCGCCGATCCCATCTCGAGCTTAGGCATAGGAACGCCCCGGTAGGACTTCACGGGGTCCTTGCCGCCTGCAACAAAGTAGGTGTCCAGCACCCGCTTGGCCACACCGGGGACCGGAAAAGCCCCAAGGGCTCGGCGCATATCACCCTCGGGGTCGCCGTCAGCCAGGCGACGCGCAAGCACGACTGCCAGAAGCGTGCCCGAAATTACACCCAGTTCACCCATTCGCGACACGGCCCTAGCGAGGCGCCAGTTTGAAACGGCGACGCCCATGCCGCCCTGGATAATGCTCGGATGTGACATGGAAAACGGATTCCTATGGTGCTGCACCTTGCCGCGGGTATACGGACAAGCGATCGGGGTTAGCGGCCCCGCTGTGGATCAGCGTGAGTAGGCCGAACACCATAAGCGTCTGACGACGCTACGCTCTATGGCCGGCCAAAGGAAGCCTCGAAGCACGCCAGAATGGAGGTATTAGCAAGCACTTGAGGCCCCCCCGATAGCGTGATTTTTTTAACCCACTCGGGGGGCCGAGCGCTCAACTCATGTTGGGGATACAATGCAGGGGCCATGGACCCGAGAATCCGCCTGGAGAGCCAGCGACCCTTTCCAGATGCCACCGGGCAACCGCAGGGTTGCCCGGCGCAGCAATAACCCGGAGGCCCTGGGCACATTGTCCCCTATGTTCCTATGGTTATGACCTGCGGGCCCGCTCCATTTTCTAAATTGCTTGCCGACCCTTTTGGCTAATCGGTAGTGTTCTTGTTCTGTTCCGATCGATAGAGAATCTCGTAATCCGGTGAATCAACGCCGGGTTGCTTCCTCAAATCGAATGCCTCGGATATTATCGGTAAGCTATTAATTGGACGTTAGTTCGGCGCGGTAGCCAAGTGGTAAGGCCGAGGTCTGCAAAACCTCTATGCGTCGGTTCGATTCCGACCCGCGCCTCCAATTTTCATTAATTATTGCACAAGATGTTAGGTATCGAATGAACTTGAGTGGCACAAAATCCGCCCTCATTCTCTTGGATGCCGGGCGCTTGGATTCTTCTGTTCATTGTCCCACGTGTAAGTGGTTTCGGAGGCTATACCGGTCCCCTTTGAGGATTCTCATCCCCTCTGGAGGATGCGCGGGGTTGCGCAGGAAGAAGCTGCAAAATGCGGCTCTACCGGTCAATGGCGTGTCAATAGCCCCCGGGAGTCAGCGGCCACCAGCCCCCCCGGCTTTCGTTCAATTATTCCACGCGGAAGACCGTTCGTAGAAAGCCCTTTGTCAGGTTATACGCCGCAGCGAGCTTTGAGTCATCCGTAATGATGCCGTCGAAGAACGTCGCGTAAGCAACATAGGTCATATCAGTGGCGTCATTGCGCACTTTCTTTGCCGGTGCAGTGGTGACATCTCCTGTCGCGGTCCAGAAAAAATTCATGCTATACATCGCCAGGTTGAATCGAAACGGGAATGAGTAAAAGACATCTTCGACCGCGAGCTTCACTCCCGGGAATAGTTTATCCATCGTTGCCCGGGTGATCTGAAGGACGTGAGAGGCAGCTGTTTCGTGGAAGTCGGGTGGCAACGGACGCCGCGCCCGTATCGCGTCGAGAAGCTCGGGAGGATAGTTTAGCCCAATCGCAAGTATCCCATCTCGGGGGTGGTTCAGCTTAGTCACGTCCGCCAATAGCCGATCCATCTGCGCGACTGCTTTCCTACGCTTGGCCTCTAACTGCTCCAGAGCGCGGCTGTCTCTGCTCGAAATCAGTTCCTCCAGATGTTGGACGAATGTTCTGAAGCCTTTCGTGCTTCGCTCGTCGATTAGCCTGCTTTCGATGCCTTTTCTTTTTGGCCTTAGCCGGGAATTGTGAGCCGTGGGGTTTAGGACGACGACCTGATTGTCGTATGCCTTCAGCATCGAAAACGCCCTCTGGATGTATTGAGGACCATTCCGCTGGAAGGTTTCGAGACCCGCATAATCCGTCAGCACTGCACGGTTAGCCGGCGATGCACGCAGAAAGCTTTCCAACTGCTCTGACTCGAAAGCCGAAACGTCTATCACCTTCCTCATATTCGTGTGTGGAGATAGTGACAGTCGGTTTGTCCACTGCGATTCAGTAATCACCCGCGAGAAGACTCCAAGGTCGCGCCTCGCTGCCGTCCCCTGGTTTATGAAATCGAGGAACCGCGGTTGGCGTGAATCCTAGTTTCCACGGAGCCTCGCACCCATGTGCAGCGGGCTCAAGGGTTCCCAGGTGGGAAGGATCACAACCAGGATGTTGCGGACCTCACAGGGTGCCCAGAACAGGCCCTGCGGGGCTTGGTAGACCTGAACAAGGGCGATGCCTGTAGTGCCGCCACGTCTCGGAGACCCGGGTCGGCGGTTAGCGCGGCTTCATCACACCGTAATTAATCCGAATAAAGTCCCTCCAATCGGCCAGGGTCTGGTCCTGGTCTGGCCGGTGCAAATTTGGATTGTGCAGCAAAACGACGGTTCGACTGATGATCGGTGTCTTACGAGAAGCATTGATGATATCGATCATTTGCTTGAGCACCATCCAATCGGCGTGGTCAAAGCGCGAGTCAGATACGAGCGATGTGAGAAGCTCCGCAGTGTCCGGGCGCAAGTTTAGAGACACCATCCACAAGAACGAAGATTGGTAGTCCTGGCCATCGTTCGAGTCGCTAACGGCCATCATATAGAACCAATTCGTAAGAAAGTCCTTCTCCGCAGCGCCGCGAATGTGCCAAAGCGATACCATAAGCGTCATCTGTTCCTGCCATCCCTTGCTTCCTGCAACCAACGGAAACCGGTCGAGGGATGATTTGAGCAAATCGGCCGCCTTCTTTTCATCCCGCGTTCCGATCAACTCCGCGGCAGCACCAAGAAGCTGAGAGGCCGCGACACGCCCCCGCAGTCTTCCCCCGCTTGCCTCTGATATGAGAAAACCCGCGTCCTCGGGCCTTAGCAGGTCACGCGCATGATTGAGAATGATTCCCATCGTATGGGCAGGAACGGCATCAGGCAAAAGATCGGGGTCGTCGGTGGCCCGCATTCCCAGGAGGAACTCCATGAATGCGTGGGGCCCTACCGCCTTCAGGGCCTCAATGAATTCCGGCTCAGGCCATAAGTCTAGAGGACGGTTGATCTGATCCATCGAGCGAATGAACAGCAGCGTCCAGCCTCGATCCACCGATGACAGGGCGTCAATTTCGGCACGGACGCGCGCGACATCTTGTGCGCATTCGGCCGGTAGCGGCGTTTGTTCCTGAGTTGCGCGTTGAAGCTTGACCAAAAGCCAACTGGCGCAGCTCCGGCGGTCTTTTCGTGCCTTCCAGTATCTTTTGAAGGCTCCGGGCAAACCGGAAGTCGTTTCTTCCCCTTCAAGTTCCGTCTGGCTGTTCTGGACTTGTGCGCCCCCGGAATCCAAATAATAACTAATCATCGCCCGCGCCACGTCGCCTACGCTTTGCGGATGCGCGTAATCCGCTTTGGCCGGGGGCCCGAAGCGATCCGGAACATTCTCGATGTCGTCAAACGTCGGGCTGATGTCGCCCAGAAGCGATGCAATAAGGGGAAGGTCGTGAGCATCCTCGCGCATGAAGATAGCGCCTAATGCGAGGGTGCGCACCTTGGGATCAGCATGTTTCAGACACGAGGCAAGCTCCTCGCTCTTTCCCTGAAATGAACCCAAGGCGTCCGCAAGCGCTCGCTGTTTCCGCAGCAGATCGGCAACCAAGCCCTGCATGCCGCGAACCGGCCATTGGTTTCTGACCATGGCTCGCGTCGCAAAATACTCGTTTTGGAGTGCCAACTGCTCGAGCTGTTGCTGGATGGTATGTGCACGGGCTTGGCCCGCTGCAAACGAGAGCGCCAAAAGGAGAGTCGAGATTAGTTGAAATCGCATGGTACGTGGTCGGTGAATTTAGGGTCGTCCTTGGGGTTTTTTCCGGGAATTCGGCAAGTGGACTTTTGGGGCCGTAGCCCGCGCTCGTTCAACGAGGATCCACACCCGTTCTCACTCTCATCATTTTGGGTCCGTCCGGGGGAATATAGGTTTCCATGGGCATGTTCTGGTTCCGTGGAGTATAATTCTTTAAAATGGCGAGGGCCATGGGATCCTCCATCGTCGGTCCTTTTCCGAGCGATTCATTCCAGGGTATCGAGGCCCACAGCCCCCCGTCCTGCCGCTCGAGAAGCATGATGATGTAACGAAACTTCTCATTTTGAATCACCATACTCGGGTTCCAAAAATCCCTGCCCACGAGGTAATCCGCTGCAAATTCGTCCCACGAGTGATATGAAGATTGGAGCATGCGCGCGACAGGAAGGATCAAGTTCCATGCGTCGTCCTCGCTGAGCCAACCAGCGTTGTACCCAGCCCTGCACAGATTAATGTAGCGGCCGAAATCCCAGGCCGTGATCGGCATCGCCTTTCCAAGCGGCGCACTGAGTTGCTGTTCAACGATGTGGGCGCTCGGTGCCAAGTCCGGACCGATCTCCATGTAGATGTTGCTCCGATCCTCGATCGGCATCTTTAGCAAGCGCTCTCTCATCTTCCAGTAGCGCCCGCGGTGGCCGTGTTCGCCGGTGCGGATGGATTCGAGCATTTGAAGCAGCTCAGCGCGCGAACTGACACCCCACGACTCACCCAACGAGGCTCTCTGCTTCTCAGGTAATCCTTCCGCGTACGCCGGATCCAATGTATCGGCAAGCGTTGAATGCAGGGCTCCGTTCTGTGAATCCAATATCGCGTTGAACGCCAAAGCATGTGTCCTAATTTCCGACAGCGAAGGCCCCTTCGGCGCTTCCACGCTCGCACAGCCGCCAAAGAACAGGCACTGTGAGGCGATTAATGCGAATGCAGCGATCTGGTAGCGGGGGTGCAGCATAGCTTAATCGTTGTTTCCCGTCGTACTCACGTCACTGGTGCAGATTACGTGTTTTAATGTAGAAAGGCGGGCTCGAAAATGCAGCGATGCACAACAACTCGCATTGATCTGGGATAGTTTCGCAGCGGCGTTGCTTCCTGTAGACCAGGCTCAGCGTGACCAATGTCAAAGTAATCCAAGGTTTCATTCGCGGACTGCTGCGATGTTAGGTCGCTCGTGCTCAAAAGTCCAAATCCGAAACAGACATCAAAGTGAACCCCTGCGGCAATCGGGCCCACGCGGACCGCGCGGCCGTTTGAATTTAAGCATGTCTCGACGACAAAGGAGGGCTTTACCGGTGTCCATCCCACCGTTCTTGCTTGTTGTTGTGAACGATCCCGCCGGACCCGCGTGCGAGACGATGATGTCACCGCCCCGCAACTGAGGAATCGGATCGCGCCAGTTGATCCTGACGAAGGAG
>Ga0302189_10000759_pt1 | contig 28352 bp, 18 predicted proteins | sample II_Bog_E2_2_FD_194551 | JGI IMG/M metagenome (GOLD analysis project Ga0302189, IMG submission 194551) | Peat permafrost microbial communities from Stordalen Mire near Abisko, Sweden - II_Bog_E2_2 | ecosystem: Environmental > Terrestrial > Soil > Wetlands > Peat | place: Sweden: Abisko...
TCTCATCCGAGCGCGCGAAACCCATTTCGAGGGCTAATGAGAGAGCAAGGTTTGTTCACACCGCGCAGCACAATTGGTTCGCGGATCTCCTTTTTTTCGATTGCACTGTTGATCACGGCGGTTGCCATTGGGATCTTCCCAACCATCGGGAATGCACAGCAACCTGCGCCCAAATTCAGGGTGCTCGCAATTGCGGAGAAGGGCGGCATCCACAAGCCGTTCGTCGATGCGGCGAAAATCTGGCTGGCGCACGAAGCTCTCGTCGATGGGTTCGCCGTGGACTACATAGAAGATACGGAAAAGATGGACGACGCATTTCTGTCGCATTATCAGCTGTTTATCGAACTCAATTTTCCGCCCTATGCCTGGACGCCAACAGCAATGGCGGCGTTCCAGCGATACATCGAAGAGGGCCGCGGAGGATGGATTGGCTTTCATCACGCCACGCTCCTGGGAGAATTTGACGGCTACCCTATTTGGCCGTGGTTCTCGAGTTTCATGGGCGAAATCCGATTCACAAAGTACATTCCCACTTTCGTTACGGGCACAGTAACGGTTGAGGCGCCCACGCACCCAATCATGCAAGGTCTCCCTGCACACTTCGTCATCGAGAACGAAGAGTGGTACACGTACGAGAGGTCGCCGCGCCCGAATGTGCATGTACTGGCAAGCGTTGATGAGAACTCCTATACGCCCGCCAGCGATATCAAAATGGGCGACCATCCTGTGGTCTGGACCAACGAACACGTCAAAGCGCGTAACGTGTATATCTTCATGGGGCATCATGGCGAACTGTTTCAGAACAGCGCCTTCACTAGGCTTTTTCACAATTCCATTTTGTGGGCGGCTCAACGATGATTAGGAATTCATTGCTTATCTTTTCAATTCTTGTCTTCGCAATGATGCCGCCAAATGCTCGGTCCCAGCAGGCGCCCATTCATGTTCTCGCTTTCTACTCGACGGACGTCGAACGGGACCATGTCGACTTCGCACAGCAAGCTCTGACCTTTTTCGCAGATGCCGCTAAACGAGATAAGTTTGAGTTCGAATCCACTACCGATTGGAACGATCTGAATCCGCAACGGCTCAAGGGGGTTCAGGTTGTGATGTGGTTCAATGATTCGGCACATACGGCAACCCAGCGCGCAGCGTTCGAACAGTATATGGAGCACGGCGGCCGCTGGTTTGGATTCCATTTTGCTGCGTACAACGACAGTGGCACGCACTGGCCCTGGTTTGTCCAGTTTTTGGGTGGCGCAATCTTCTATGGAAATAGTTGGCCTCCGCTGCCTGCCGTGCTCGATGTTGACGATAAGTCGAGCCCGTTTACAAAACACCTTCCGGCGCATTATCTTTCACCTGCAAATGAGTGGTATAGCTGGCGCCCGAATCCGCGCGACAATAAGGATGTAAAGGTGTTCTTGACTCTTGCGCCTTCTAACTTCCCGCTTGGCTTCAAGGACACGCTCACCGGCAGCGATATTCCCGTTGTCTGGACGAATACACGTTACAAGATGATCTACATGAACATGGGACACGGCGACAGAATTTTCGCGGAACCGCAGCAGAACCAGATGTTCGAGGATGCCCTGCAATGGTTGGCAAGCAAGCCTTGATACCGCGACCATCTACTGCTCCATTACGCCATACTCAAAGCGCGGTGGCAGCCGGCAGCCGGCTCTCTCGGCCATCGCCAGCGTCAATGCCTGGGGAACAAGCAATGATGTAATTCCTTCCCAGGGTTCTGCCACGGCAGCCACGCGGATTGAAAACAGCTTCTCCGTCGATTCACGATCTTCCTCCGAGATCAGGACTACCTTCCCACCGCGCCGGTTGCATTCCGCGGCAAGTTTCACCCCAAGCTCTGCGACGCGGCCCAGAGCAAAGATGATCGCGACATGCGATGCATCCACGTCCAGGTTCGGGCCATGACGAAAGCCTGCGCCGGTATGAGCAGCGGCGCGATGGCCTGTAATCTCCCGAATGCAGAGAGCGCTCATCACCGCGCCACCGTAGGCTGCACCGCGGCCGATGATCTCAATATTAGACGCGCCGTGGCAGAATGCTTCAAGCTCGGCGCGTACAGAAAAGACTCGATTGAGACAGGTGGAGAAGACCTCCGCTGCCGCTTCCGCATCCTTACGCCAGGGAACCTCAAGAATTTGGGATGCTGCAATGATGGCCGCGGCAGTGGCATTGGTGTATGTCTTGGTTGCATTTCCGTATTCCGGTCCTGCGAGGATCGGCAATCTGTTCTCAGCCAAGCTCCAGCACGTACTGGCGGCATTATTGCAGATCAATGCCAGCTCAGATCCGCCTTCGCGCCGAAACAACTCAACCAGTTCCGCGCTCTCCCCCGACGTCGTCAGCAATACGGATAGAGCCGGATCGTCCCACACGGGGGCGCCATAGTGCAGCCACTCGCCCGCGTCCACTGCAAACGAAGCGCGACCATGGGTCTGTAGCATCACAGATCCGCTGATCGACGAGCAGAACGATGCTCCCATTCCAATGAAGAGTACCGGACCTCGCCCTGAAGCGGCATGCTGAAGCCTGCGCATCGTAGAACCGATCTCGGGATCGTCAGCATAGGCACGGATTAACTCCTGAAGCCTACGGGGCTGCTCGCGGCATTCAAGCTCGAGAATCTCAGTCCCCGTGGCAGATAGCATTTTCGGCGACGGCTCTAGGCCGGAGATCCAACGCCTCTCACGATTGCCGCGTACTTCCATCATGTCTTCCTTTCTCGTAAATAGTTTTGCTCTTATTTTGTAATGATTGCTTAAAAAGTGGTTTAATTGTAGCAGAGACCGACGAGAGCGCTGCTGTTTGAGGGGGAGACTTGACCGACGTGATTGCGACCTCGCGACCCAACGTGGACAGGGCGTTCATCTGGAAAGTGTCTTCGATTGCGGGTTTGGGCGGCGTCCTTTATGGCTTCGACATGGGAATTATTGCCGCTGCGTTGATCTTTGTCCGCTCCGCATTTTCTCTTTCGACGCAGATGGAAGAGGTGGTTGTCAGTGTGGTGCTGGTGGGGTCAATGGTGGGCGCAGTCAGCGGGGGCGTGCTCGCGGACCGGTCCGGGCGGCGCACCGTATTGGCGTGGGGCGGTGCTCTTTTCATCGCCGGATCAATCCTCGCGCCTATTTCACCGAATGTATTGACGTTGATCGTCTCTCGTATCTTGTTGGGGATTGCCATCGGCTTTACGTCTGTTACTGCGCCGGTCTACGTTTCTGAACTCGCACCCCAGCAGTCGCGCGGCATGCTGATCGGACTTTATCAATTTGCCCTGACAGTGGGCATTGCTCTGGCGGACCTTGCCGGTTATTGGCTTGCGGGCGAACACGCTTGGCGATGGATGTTTGGCTTGGGTGCGATTCCCGCGGTTTTCTTTCTCCTCCTGGTTCTCACCGTTCCCGAAAGCCCCCGCTGGCTGGTTGCGCACGGCAAACTTGTTCAGGCCCAGGCAGTGCTCCGGTCTTACGCCGACGAAGGCACCGCTCATTCAATGCTTGAAGAGATTCGCGCCAGCCTGATGGTCGTCGCGGAGAAGCGCTGGCGGGCACTTTGGACTCCAACCGTACGCAAAGCGCTCTTTATTGCCGTCGGATTCACCGTGCTGCAGCAGGTTACCGGCATCAACACCATCATTTATTACGGTCCGCAGATCTTCGCCCTTGCTGGGATCGGATCGGATAAAAGTGCTATCTTAGCCACGCTACTGGTCGCGGTGGTAAACGTGCTGGCCACTGTCATTGCCCTGGTGCTTGTGGACCGCGTCGGAAGGAAGCCGCTTCTATACTGCGGAGTTTCCGGCATGACGGTTTCGTTGTTGGTGCTTGCGTTTGCCTTCCATAACGAGAGCGCTCTGGGCTCGTCGATGGGCGTGATCGCCACCGCATGTTTGATGGTCTACATTACGTGCTTCGCTTTCAGCATGGGCCCCATCGCCTGGATCATCGTGGCTGAGGTGTTTCCATTGCGCCTGCGCGGCCGAGGCGTTGCCGCAGCAACACTCGGCTCCGGCGCTTCCAACACTCTTGTCTCGCTCACTTTTCTTTCGCTTATCAAGGCTGCGGGAAACACTGCCACCTTCTGCATTTATGGCGCTTTCTGCATCGTGACGTTGCTCTTCGTGCGTTTCGTGATGCCTGAAACCAAGGGATGCGAATTGGAAAGCATCAGCGCCGAGGTGCCAGCAGATGCAACATAAACCGCACCTGTTGAATGACACACAAGAACTTATAGATAGCGAGGCACCACAAGCAATGTCACCAGCGAGAGCGGCATCATTGGTTTCGCCACCCGACGACATATTGCGCGATGCAACGCGGTACGTCATTGGCGTGGATATCGGGGGCACCAGTCTGCGACTTGCTCTTGCCAATGGCGCAGGCCGTATCCTTGGCCGCTGGTCAGCATCAACCGCCGGAACGGGCGATGCAGCCACGATATTGCGCTTGATGCGCGATGGGGTGGATGCGCTCTTGCGCGAAGCCTCGTTGCCGTCACACTCTCTTAGCGCAATCGCGGCCGGCGCACCGGGTGTCACAAACGCAGACGAAGGAATTGTGATTGCGACATCCTATTTGATGGGCTGGCGTGACGTTCCCTTTCGTCATATGCTCGAAACGGAATTTGGCATACCAGCGTTCGTCGATAACGATGTAAACGTTGCCGCGATTGGAGAACTCAGGGCTGGACTGGCACAGGGCACGACAGACTTCGTCTTCCTGGCGATTGGAACTGGGATCGGTGCGGGCATCGTGCTCAACAACGAAGTCCACCGTGGCGGCATCTGGACAGCCGGAGAGATCGGCTACATGCTCGTGCCGGGAACATCCGATGCGCCCGTGGAACGCGGACAGCCGGGTGCGCTCGAATCGCTTGTCGGCGGCGAAGGAATTCGGCAGCAGTGGCGAAGTGTTTGGAGCGATAAGTCGACTTCGCTCCCAATAGACGCAACCGCAACACAGGTATTCGACCAGGCGTTAAAGGGAGACGCGCTTGCAAAGGGTGTACTTGACCGTACGGCGCGCGCACTCTCGTATGCCATCCATAACATCGCGCTGGTTCTAAATTCTCCATTGTTTGTGCTCGGCGGCAGCGTCGGTATTCATCCCGCCCTGGGTGATGCTACACGGGTGATTTTGCTTGAACGCGGCACGCGCGCGCAACCTAGGCTTGTCTCAAGCGCGCTTGGCGCCGACGCGCAACTGATAGGCGCAATCTTCCTCGCTCTTGATACTGCTGATCGAGATCTGGTAAACAAGGAGACAGCTGCGACGCAGTCGACGCTTGCTTGAGATGAGCATCTGGCCTACTCATCTCGACTGAGTGAATCGAAGCAGCACACACAATCAGCGAAGGATCGAAGCCTAACACTCAGTTCCCTTTCCAGTATTCGTTGAATCCCACATACTCTGAAGCGACGTTCGCCAGTATCGTTCGACGAAGTTCCAGGATATCGACAGTTCCCATTTGCTTATAAAGAACCTTCCCGTCGGCCGACAGCAGGACCGTATACGGAACTGCCGAGTCCCAGGATGGATCAAACGCCTGCTGCATCCCAACGGTGTCCGTTGAAGAGAATAGAAGATTGCGGCTTGTTGCATGTTTCTTTTGCAAGAAGCGCAGAACGCCTGCTTGCTCATCCGGCATGTTCACAGAGACCGTCACCAGCGATAGATCACGATCGCTGTACATGCGCAGCGTGTCCTCGATATCGGCAAATTCCGCGACGCAGGAGCCGCACCACGTTGCCCAGAAATCGACCAGCATCATCTGATGGGAAGGGTTCGTACGGAGCTTGGCAAGATCCGTCTTCGAGACCAGGTCCACGGTGACAGGTTGTTCTTCAATCTTCTTCAGCGCCGCAACTCGATCCGCCGACTTCTCACTCCATTTGGTCGAGCAACCCATGGCGCCCGTATGCTTAACCGGGACATCGCGGTGTGCCAGCAACGCTTCGATCGCATTGCGCGCATCCTGGGTTTTCACCAGCTCAATGCGATAGCTATCATCGATGCGCCCCTCGTAGCGCAGCTTCCGCTGCTCATCAAAGATAAAGATATGTGGTGTTGCCTGTGGCCCGTAAGCGCGGGTCACCTGCTGAGTGTCGCCGTCGTAAAGATAGGTATAGGTCAAGTGTTTGTAGGCGACTCTAATCTTCATTTCATCGAGCGTGTCGCTCGTATCCGATGAATCGAGTTCGTCAATCCGAAGAGCGTTAGGATCGTTCGGCTCAATCGCGACCAAGGCCACGCCTCGCTGCTTGTAGTCGGATGCCAACTTCTCAATTCGCTTCTCATACATTTGTGCGATGGGACAATGGTTGCACGTAAAGACAACGGCAAGAATCGGACTGGCGGCGTAGTCGCTTAGACGATGAATGTCTCCGTCTGTTCCCGTCAATGCGAAGTCCGGAGCACCGGAACCGATGGGGAGAATTGGATGGGTTTCTGCCGCGATTGAAGCGGCGGCGATAAATACAAGCCCAACGGCCTTAAACATATTTCTCATTCTTTTCGCCTTCCATCTAAGTGAGATCGATAACTCCGCCAAAGTGCGAACCGATTTGCGACGCGATACTTCCTAAATAACATTAATAATGAACTCGCTACGATGATTGCGCAACTCGAAAAGATAGCGCAACCGATAAGACGCAGGCAGTTCTCCAGGGTGCAAATGGTCCAGATTTGGCAAGAAGACTGATCGACTGGGCCAAAAATGATCAAAAATGAATTGAAAAGCTTGACATTTGCTTAAGGTTTCTTACATACTTCCGTGGCGCTGGATTCTGCGAAATGAACGTCACTCAAAGGAGCATGCGACGAAGCGCAAGATTCCTATTGAACGGACGATCCAGAAAGTCGAACGGTGTTTGAGCGAAGTCTTTCACCTTCCCGCATAAACTTGCGGCGACAAGCCGATTCGAAGATCACTGTGTGTTCCTCTTCCCCTTTAGACTGCAAGTTCCTTGCTTTGAACTGAACTCCCGTTTCAACTGTTAACACTCCGTTGCCGGTACCACGACCATAGTGACAGGAGTTGGGCGCGCGGTTTATTTGGTCTCAATGGAGTTTGCCTCCGGCGAGGGCGGAGCGATGCCATTACCACTCCATGCCACGCACGGTTTCCCGCGCGATACCGTGGCCCTGCGTCTGCAAGTTGAACAGTGACAGAAACCTTTTCGGCTCTTTAGCCTAAAGAACTCCGGTAGTCCAGATTTTGAGGAATTTCTTGATATTTCATCTTTGTTTTGAATCGTTAGAAACAAAGAAACAGAGCCCGACGTTTCCCAAATTGGCATCGCCCAAAAAGCCTGTATCCAACCGCAAGTGATTTTGAGAGGAATCGAGGATGAGAATGAGCACAAAAAATAGTTTGAGTTTCGCCGCACTTTGCGGCGCACTGTTGTTGCTTGCTCCCAATGCTGCGCGAGCGGCCGAGGGCTCTTATGGTGGCACGCCCGCTGCTATCCCCGGCACTGTGCAGGCCGAGAACTACGACACGGGCGGTCAAGGGGTTGCCTACAGCGTGGCGTCGACCAACGGGACAGCGAACAGCTACCGCTCTGACGGCATCGATCTTGAAGTGACGACTGACAGTGGCGGGGGCTACAACCTCGGCTGGACAACCAGCGGACAGTGGTTCAAGTACACGGTCAACGTGGCCACGGCTGGCACTTACACGGTCTCCTTGCGTGTCGCCTCGGAAAGCGCCATCTCCGACGCATTTCATATCGCCAACTCGTCCGGGACGAATCTTAGCGGGTCCGTCGCCGTCCCTAATACCGGCGCATGGCAGACCTGGACCACAGTGACCGCACGGGTCACGCTTCCGGCTGGTCAGCAGACCTTGACCATCGATCAGGACAACGCAGGTTGGAACCTGAACTGGTTCTCTTTTGTGTCAAGCGAAGCACCTTTCGGCGGAACGGCAGCGGCTATTCCTGGCACGGTGCAGGCCGAGAACTACGACACCGGCGGACAGGGCGTTGCCTATGACGCTAGCTCGACGAATGGCTCGGCAAACAGTTACCGCTCCGACGGAGTGGACCTGGAAGCGACCACCGACACTGGCGGAGGCGATGACCTTGGCTGGACAACCGGCGGCCAGTGGTTTAACTACACCGTCAACGTGGCCACTGCGGGCACCTACACGGTCACTTTCCGCGTTGCCTCGCAAAATGGGGTGACAGACGCATTCCATATTTCCAACTCGTCGGGTACGGATTTGAGCGGAACAATTTCCGTCCCCACTACCGGCGGCTGGCAGACTTGGACCAATGTAACGGCTACGGTCACGCTTCCCGCGGGCGTGCAGACATTGACAGTGAACCAGGATAACGCTGGCTGGAATATCAACTGGATCTCGTTCACCGCTGCTTCAACGGGTGAAGCGCCATTCGGAGGAACGGCCGCGCCGATTCCGGGTACAGTCCAGGCTGAAAACTATGACACCGGCGGCCAGGGCGTCGCATACGACGTCACTTCGACAAATGGCTCGGCGAACAGTTACCGCTCGGACGGTATTGATCTCGAAGCCTCCACTGATACTGGGGGCGGCTATGACCTCGGCTGGACCACCAGCAATCAGTGGTTCAAGTACACAGTCAATGTGGCGACGGCCGGCACTTACACAGTTACATTCCGTGTGGCCGCGGAGAGCGCTATCTCCGATGCCTTCCATATCTCTAACTCGTCGGGAACGAACTTGACTGGCAGTGTTGCTGTACCCAATACGGGTGGCTGGCAGACATGGACGAACGTAACAGCCACTGTGACTCTGCCCGCGGGTGCGCAGACGTTGACCTTCGATCAGGATAACGCCGGCTGGAATCTCAATTACTTTTCCTTTGCGTCAGGCAGCGGGGGAACCGCCGGCAACATTTTCGCGCCATTCGAGTATCTGGGTGACTTAGGCGACGCGAATCAACTCCCGGGCATCATTTCCGCTTCCGGTGTTAAAGCTGTGGTGCTTGCTTTCCTGGTCCCGCAAAGCAATGCTTGCAATCTGGCGTGGGGCGGCGTGAACGGCGCGCTCCCCGACGATACGCTTGGCAGCACCAGCATTGGGACGGAGGTCTCCTCATTGCAGTCCAAGGGCATAACCGTCATCATTTCTCAGGGTGGTGCGGGAGGCCAGGATGGGTCCGCATATTGCAGCACAGTGGCGGAGACACAAGCTCTCTATCAGTCGGTAATCAACCAGTACCATGTCACCTGGCTCGACTTCGACCTCGAAAATCCTCAAACCTCCGGTCAACCTTCCCGGCGCGCCCAAGCCTTGGCAGCATTGCAGAAGGCCAATCCAGGGCTGATCATCTCCTATACGCTTCCGCTAGGTTCTGGTGGACTCGATTCCGGCGACAACGGTACCACCGATTTGGCAGACGCGAAGTCAGCCGGCCTTAACCTGCAAATCGTCAATGGCATGGCGATGGATTTCGGCGGAACAAACGAGAATCAACCGGCGCTATCCGAAGAGGGCGCTGCCGCTTTGAAGTCCCAGATTCAATCTGCCGGGTTAACTTCGGCGGTTGGACTTACATTCCTGCCGGGAACCAGTGACGATAGTCCCCCGCAGTATTTCACTCTCGCCAACGCCACCACGATGTTGAATTTCGCGCAAGCCAACAGTTACATCACGATGCTGTCGTTCTGGGAACTCAACCGCGACAACGGCGGTTGCCCTGGCTCTACGGTTGACGAGGATAACTGCAGTGGTGTGACGCAATCCAACTACGAATTCTCCTCGATCTTCTCAGCGTTCTAAGCATGAAGTGTTTTCTTGCGGGTTGCCCAGGGTCAAGACTCTTTGACCCGGGGCAACCTGCTTCGTCTTCAGAAGCGTCGCGTTCTTCTCACCTTGAGGACAACGCATATTCCACGGGCTGGAGAAGATCGCTGATCTCCTCCGGCTCACAACAGCGTAACCGCATTGCGTTGACGGACCGTTTGGAATGCGATGCCTGGTAACTCAATCAATGCGCGTGGAGGCTTTCAGATGAATCTTGCTGTAACAACACACCTTGCACCTCGTACATTGGGCCGCGTGGCCCTTCGCTTCGCGGTATGTCTCTTCGTCGTCGCCGCATGTTCACACATTGCGCTCGCGCAACTTAGCATGTTACACACCAGCGGTCGCAATATCGTCAACGCCAACGGCCAAACGGTCGTATTGAAAGGCATGAACCTGGGCGGATTGTTCGTGATGGAACAGTGGATGACTCCCTACCCCAGCAGTTATCCCGACATGTATAGCGTCATGTCGGAGCTCGACAGCCGCTTTGGCGTAACCGAGGAGCAGGCCCTGATTCGGGGTTATCAGCAGTCCTGGATTACCACGCAGGATTTTGTCAACATGAAGAACCTTGGGTTCAACGTCGTCCGCGTTCCTGTCTGGTGGGGAAATTTCTATCCCCTGGGGAACGTGTCCAACTCCAGTTGGCGTTCGGATGCTTTCACACAGCTTGACTGGGTCGTTAGCCAGGCCGCCGCGCAGGGAATCTACGTCATCATCGACATGCACGGGTTGGTCGGCGGACAGAGCAACAGTCAGGACACGGGCCAGTCGGGCGTCTATAACTACTGGTCTAACAGCAATGACCAGGGCAACAGCGCCTATATGTGGTGGGAGATTGCGAACCACTACAATGGCAACCCGACGGTCGCCGGCTACGATCTGATCAATGAGCCGCAGTTGGGCATGACGAGCGTTCCCTCAGAGGTGATCAGCGCCTATGCGAGCTTGTATAACTCCGTCCGCTCTGCCGACCCTTCGCACATCATCATCATGGAGGGAGCGTTTGGAAACTGGGACTGGAGCATGCTGCCCAATCCTTCTTCTGAGGGATGGACCAACGTGGTCTACGAAATGCATGAGTACCAGTACGGCGGATCCCAGGCTCAAGTTACGCAGGGATCCATCAACCAGGTCAGCGATTTTAACAACCACGCCAGTTACAATGTCCCGGACTATATTGGCGAATGGAACGACATGGGCTATGCCGCGTCTGTCTACCAGGGTTCCTACAACGAATACACAAACAACGGAGTTAGTTCGACGATGTGGACTTACAAGACTAGTTCGTCCGGTACATACGGATGGGGGCTCTATAACACCACCGCCTCGCCTACCGTCCCCAATATTTCCAGTGATTCCGCGGCCACCATCGCCAGCGACTGGGCACAGTGGACCACGGCCAACGCCTATGCGCTGAATACCAGCCTCGGCTTTACCCCGGGTTCTGGCGGCGGCGGAGCTACCTTGACCACAGGCACCCCGTTCAACATCGTCAATCAGAACAGTGGCTCCTGCGTGGACGCGACTGGTTGGGGCACCGCGAACGGAACCACTGTGCAGCAGTGGGCCTGCAGCAATGGCAGCGACAGCACCGCGGCAAATCAGGAATGGGAGTTCACGTCCGCAGGCGGTGGCTATTACGAAGTCACCAACGTCAATGCACCCGCCGAAGCCTGGAACGTAGTGAACAATGGCACCAGCAACGGAAGCCTCATGCAGTTGTGGACGTATGCGGGCAACTCGAATGAGGAATGGGAAGCGGTGTCGCTCGGCAATGGCTATTACAAGTTCATCGGCAAAGGAAGCGGTCTTTGCCTGGACACTCCGAGCGCCTCAACCGCGAACGGTGTGCAGTTGGATATCTATACATGCAATGGCACGGCAGCTCAGGCGTTTAAACTCGTCACCCCGTAAAAGGTAATGCCAAGAAGGGGTAGCTATCCGGACTGGCCTGCTTTGACGTTTCCACTCGTCCAAAGTGGGCCAGTCGCCAGCAACGAAATGACCTCTTCGCCTCGACGATTCTGCTCCCGCACTTTTTCTCCACATCCACTGACACTCCCATCCACTCTTTCGTTTCGGACATGCAGCGCACTTTCAAGTGAACTGACCAAGCAGAAGGTTCGCTCGTTGGGACGATTCAAAAGGAGAGCTCGTAAGCCTGCACCAAAGGCGGAGGCGACGATGAATGAGAAACTGGCTGCGCTGTCGACGAAGTGGAAGGTTCGCTCGTAAGAACGCTGTAACGGAGCGCCCATACGCCTGCGCCAGGCTAAGTCTTTGGAGCGCCTTCCTTCTAGAATTGGGTTATGTCAATCGCGCGCTCACCGTCCACAATCGCGGTGTATGGAATCACATCATCAACTAGGTTGAACATATGATAGATTTCAGCGACCAACCTGAAGGCGACTCTTTCTGCGGACTGTTCTTTCGGCGCAATGATCGAAAAGAAGCAATCCCCTCTCGGGCCCTGCACTTTTGGACGCCCGAGTCTCTGGCGATCCGCCTTTCCGTCGAGGAGGTATGGTGCCTTGCCATCCCGCGAAAGGTTGCTGAACCCAATCACGAATTGTACTAACGTCGGTTCTGCCTCAGCGTATGCGAGCAGCTGTTTCGCGAGCGTGACGCAATTATGTGTCGACTCCACCAGGACAAGTGGGTTGATTGTCCACGGGCCTGCCAATTGGCTTGGTGTCATTGGCCAGCCCTCGCCTCTCATCGCCCAACATAAGAAGTCGTCCCCTCCTTCGAAGAGCGCCGTAAACTCTCCGCTTCGTGTGATACGTCGAGCCTGTGATCGCAGAATTATCTCGCGTGCCGTCCCTTCCACGATTGTCGATTGAAAATCCGCAGCGTAAAGAACGAATCCGTTCTCTCTGACCTGGCCGGGATGTTCAAAAAGCTTATTCACTGGCGAAGAGGCGCTCTCAAAAAGGCTCGAAATTGCTGTTGCAAAAAGTGGGCTGGAGCCGACGAAGAATTGGGGCTCGTCGACAAGCTTGATCCTCTCTGCGAGCTTGCCTAACTCAATCTGTATTACTTTGCCGTTTGCCTTGACCAGCTCTTCAGTTTTCGTGCTGGAAGAGCTTGAAGACAAGCGATTCTCGAGCTCCTGGACGCGGCGCTCAAGCGCAAGAATCCGCTCTTCTTCGTTCATAATTGTTTCCCATCCTTCAAGATCTGCAATGTCTTCTCAATAGAAGCTAACTGAATGATGACCTGATCAATTGATGTTTTCAGATCCCCAATTTGCTGCAGTCTTTGGCCAGCCTGTATCAGGGCGTGTACTTCTGCATGCTTCACATGAGTCGATTCAATTTCGGTTCGCTTGTAATATCCGAATATGGTGCCCCCATTGAGGCTTTCCCCGATGGTCTTGGTCACAAGAACGGGAGCTTCCAGTTCGGCGGCGTCGACGCTGATTGAAATTAGGTAATGCTGAGCTGTGCCAAATGTCTCAGTCTTGACCTTCGTTAACGGATACAACAATTCAGCGAGAACTTTATAGTAGACACTTTCGTCGACAGATTCCAAATAGGTTATCTGCGAGGCATAATCCGAACGCGTGGTGGGGTCTCGCTCGGTACCAACACCAACGACCAGCAATCCTCCGCCGCTATTTGCCAAGGCCGACACCGCCTTCGCAAGCTTGTGCCTGCCCGATTCTTGTCTTAGATCCAATTCCCGCTTGAATTCGACGCGAACGTCTTCCCGTATACCCAGAATGGATTGGAAGTCGCCGGAGATGAGAATTCCCATCACCTCGTCGACTGTTGCTCGGCGAACGTGGAAATCTGGCAAGGTTGGGACAATCTGATTCACAAAGTTCCGATATTCGGACGGTTTGAATTAAGGGACGCTTCAATCAGACGATTACCGTTTCCGGCATCACACCAGATGGAAGCGCCCCAATTTCTAGCTGCATCCGCTCGTTGATCCGCAGCTCATGCAGCGGTAGCAACTGCCGTTGCGGACCATGATGGCTCCGCAGGTGCCGCAACTGGGTGCGTCGCCCATATCGTACATTTCGCGCATGGCTTCGGCCGCGTGGTAGATGCCGCGGTCTTGCAGGCTGGGCCCATGTGTGGGGCTCGGCTCGGGGCTGGCCGGCACCGCATAGTGGGCCGTGGCTTCCGGCGCAATGCCGCCGCCCGCTACATGTCCGCCGGTTTGGCCAGCGAACCCGCCGCTTACCTGGCTAAGCCGCTTGGCAACTTCTTCGGCAAGCCGGGCTAGATGCTGTTGCGATGAAACTGCGTCGTCTTCCGGCTCCATATCCGGAATCAGGCTGGGCGAGACAGCCAGTTGCGGCGCCTGCGGAGCGAGGCCCGCGAACAGGGTTAGCTGCGTGCCGGAAAGGAAGCGCAAGCTGATCCAACGGAAGATGTAATCCATGAGGCTCTTGGCATAGCCGATCTGCTCGTTGCCGGTCCAGCCCGAAGGCTCGAAGCGGGTGTGAGCAAACTTCTCGCACAGAACCTTGAGCGGAACGCCATGCTGCAGGGCAAGCGAGATCGAAGTAGCGAAGGCGTCCATCAGGCCCGAAACAGTGGAGCCCTCCTTGGCCATCTTGATGAAGATTTCGCCCGGCTGGCCGGTGGGATAAAGGCCGACGGTGATGTAGCCCTCGTGTCCCGCGATGGAGAACTTGTGCGTTATGGAAGCGCGCTCCTCTGGCAACCGATGACGGATGGCGCGCGGCGGACCATTGAGATCCTGCGCTGGATCCTTGACGGGCTCCGGGGCAGCGACAGGCGCGGGCTTGAGGACCGGTACTGCTGCGGCTTTTGCAATTTGCTCAAGCGCATTTTGGAAAGCTGCAGAGGCAGCGATGACTTGCTTGGCGCTGATCTCGAGCTTCTCTCCGATCTTGGCTTCAAGGGCCTTCAAGTCCGCATCAGACGCGGCATGTCCTGCACCGAGGCTGGCAAACACGCGGCTGCCCGCGGCATCGAGGGCCGACGGCTCTTTCTTCTTTTCATCCATGCTGGTGTTGAGCGGCTGTGTGCCCTTGGAGCCGTCGCGGTAGATGGCTACGGCCTTGATGCCCTGACGCCAGCTTTCGGCGTAGGCCTCGGCAACATCTTCGACGCTGGCCTCATGGGGCAGGTTCACGGTCTTCGAGATGGCGCCGGAAAGAAACGGCTGCGTGGCCGCCATCATCTTGATGTGCCCCATGTACTGGATGGAGCGCGTGCCCTTGGCCGGCTTGAAGCTGCAATCGAACACGGCGAGGTGTTCCGGCTTGAGGCCGGGCGCGCCTTCGATGGTGCCGGTTGCATCGATGTAGCTGACGATGGCGTTGACCTGTTCGTTGTCGTAGCCGAGCTTGAACAACGCGGCAGGCACGGTGTTGTTGACAATCTTGATCATGCCGCCGCCGACCAGCTTCTTGTACTTGACCAGCGCGAGATCAGGCTCGATGCCGGTGGTGTCGCAATCCATCATGAAACCGATGGTGCCGGTGGGCGCGAGGACGGTCATTTGCGAGTTGCGGTAGCCGTAACGCTCGCCGTTGATGAGTGCCATGTCCCAGCACTCGCGGCTCGCGTCGATGAGCGCGTCGAGCTGCGGTACGCTGAAGGGCTCGCCGCTCATGCGCGACTTGCCGATGTTGTTGACCTCCGCGCGGTGCATGCGGATGACATCGAGAAACGGCTCGCGGTTGACGTAGAAGCCGGGGCATGCGCCGCCGGGGCGCTCGACGCTTGCAGTGAGCGGAGTAGCCGAAGCGATGGGCTGGCAACTGGAAGCGATGATGGCGGACTGCAGATACGCCTGGCCGCACATGATGGCGGTAAGCGCAGCGGCAAAATCGCGGCCGGCGGCCGAGTCATAAGGCAGGCCCATCGCCATCAGCAGCGCGCCCAGGTTGGCATAGCCGAGGCCCAGCGGACGGTAGTCGTGCGAGTTACGCGAGATGGCTTCAGTCGGATAGCCCGAATTGTCGACCAGGATCTCCATGGCCGTGATGATGACGGAAATGGAGTGCCGGTAGGCGGATATGTCAAAGCTGCCCGCGGCGGTCTGGTACTTGAGCAGGTTGAAGCTGGCCAGGTTGCAGGCGGAGTTATCGAGGAACATGTACTCCGAGCATGGGTTGGACGCATTGATGCGCGCCGTGTTCTTGCTGGTGTGCCACTTGTTGATGGTGGTGTCAAACTGCATGCCGGGATCGCCGCAGAGCCAGGTGGCTTCGGCAATCTTGCGCATGATGTCGCGCGCCTTGTAGGTGTTTACCGGCTCGTGGCTCTTGACCGTATAGGTGGTGTACTCACCGTCGTTCTCATAGGCACGCATGAACTCGTCGCTTACGCGGACGGAGTTGTTGGCGTTCTGGAAGAAGATGGACGAGTAGGCTTCGGAGTCTGGACCGGAACCGTCGTAGCCGGCCTTGATGAGCGTGAATGCCTTGGCTTCCTCTTTCGCCTTGCAGTCGATGAAGTCGAGAATGTCAGGATGGTCGGCGTTGAGGATGACCATCTTGGCGGCGCGACGGGTTTTGCCCCCGGACTTGATGACGCCGGCGAACGCATCGAAACCGCGCATGAAGCTGAGCGGGCCGCTGGCCTCGCCGCCACCTGAAAGCAGTTCCTTGGAACCGCGGATGGTAGAAAGGTTGGTTCCCGTGCCCGATCCCCACTTGAAGAGCATGCCTTCGGTCTTGGCCAGGGTCAGGATGGATTCGAGCGAGTCGTCGACCGAGTTGATGAAGCAGGCCGAGCACTGCGGATTGCGGTAGCCGGTGGCCGAATACTTCACGCCGCCCGAAGCCGGATCCCAGTGCCAGTTCTGGCCGTCGGAATCGGGTTCAAGACGGTCGCAGCCGACGTTGAACCAAACCGGCGAGTTGAAAGCCACCTTCTGCGTGAGGAGCATGTGCGCCAGTTCGTCGTGAAAGATGGCCGCATCGACGGGCGTGGCGAAGTAGCCGCCGGCCATACCCCAGTCGCGAATCGTTTCCGCCACCCGGCTTACAAGCTGCCGCACCCCGGTTTCCCGCTCCGGCGTTCCCATCTGCCCATGCAGATACTTCGAGGCCACAATGTTGGTAGCCGTCATGGACCAGTCAACGGGCACCTCGACATCCTTTTGCTCGAAGATGGAGTTGCCCTTGGTGTCTGTGATGGACGCGGTGCGCTTCTCCCACTGCAATTCGTCGTAGGGGGAAACACCTTCTCTTGAAAAACGCCGGCTGAACATCAGCCCGCCATGGTTATAGGCACTTGGGGAAGTAGTTGTAGACGTCTGAAACTGGGCCTCACTCATGAAATCTCCTTGATCGTTAAAACGTGATCGATTGATACCGGTAGAACTCCCTTTTGCCGAACGGCGCATGTCTGCCTTGGTTCGGGAGGGCGGTGTGAATCTAAGGCAACAAACGGGTGGCGGGAATGTGAAGCTGCCGCGAAAACCTGATCTCTTTGAGCGGCCTCCGGCGGTCTTTCAACCCCGCCAACGTTACAATCCGTTTACAGCCGCAGATGAAAAAATAGCGCTGTCTGTGGTGCATGTCAACAACAAACCACAATATCTTGTATTTTGTTGTCATTTGCGGCATCCCTTCCATAAACAGCGGGAATTGCCTGTGGAAAGCGCCGGACGCCCTTGCGGGACGCGGATTTCGGCCGTCAAAAACACCCTATTCATTAGACGCGGTGGGGTGTTTAGGCGCTTCAAGTTCCAGAACTAAGGGTAGTCCTCGGCGAGCTGGGTCACAAGGCGCAGAAGCGGTGCAGTTTGGGGGTAAAACTGTGCGAATTGTGGAGAAGGCGGGACGGATTCTCCGAAAGACGATGGGGCGGATCGGGGCGCGAGGGGAGAAGCGGCGCGCTGGGCTGATAGCCTGAATCGGTGAACGAAAACAGCTCTCCCCTTCTCGCCTGGAAACCAGCATTGCCGCCCGTCCCGGTCACGCTACGGGGCCGTTACGCTACTTTGGAGCCTCTGGATGCCAAGCGCCACGGCGAAGCGCTCTGGGAGGCCGCGCGGGGGCATGATGAGGTATGGACGTGGCTTTTCGATGGGCCTTACCCGACGGAAGCCGATTTCGTGAGAGCAGTAGCCGAGAAGCAAGCATCGACGGCGGCCGTTTTCCTGGCGATTGTGCCGGAGGGCACGGGGAAGGCCGCGGGTTGGGCCAGCTTTATGCGTGCCGAACCGGCGCATGGGGTAATCGAAGTGGGCAACATCCTGCTGACGCCCGCGTTGCAGCGGACGACAGCCGCTACCGAGGCGATGTATCTGATGGCGCGGCACGTTTTCGAGTCGCTGGGCTACCGCCGCTATGAGTGGAAGTGCAATGCGGAGAACCTTCCGAGCCGCCGGGCTGCCGCTCGGCTCGGATTCACTTATGAGGGAATCTTCCGCCAACACATGGTGGCGAAAGGCCGGAACCGCGATACGGCGTGGTTCTCGATGCTGGATGGTGAGTGGCCGGCGCGGAAGCAAGCGTTTGATGCTTGGCTGGATCGGGAGAACTTCAACGCCGCCGGCCGCCAGCTACGACCTCTGGCAGCAATGGACGCACCCGAAAGCTGACATTCCGAAGTTTCCCCCAAAGCATCCGCGCATGACGATCATGTGGTCGAGGGGGAAAACTCACGGCCAGTCTTGCGCACCATGGAAAATGCGGGAAATCTCAACGGCGCTCGGCTTGACCTGGTAGACAACGACGTAGGGCAAAGGCGCGAATGTCAGTTCCCGACGCCCGGCCATTCGGCGGCTTGTCCGTCCAAGATTGGGAAAATCTTTCAGGCGCGCACACTCGTCATAAATGGTTTGGGCAATGCGACGAGCCGCGGCAGGATTGTCCCGTTCGATCCATTCGCAGATATGCTCTAAATCCTCGACTGCGGGTATAGACCAGCGAACTTCCATCAAAGCTGCAAGAACCGCTCCAGGCGCCGGCCAACTTCGTCATGAGCAAGATACTCGCCATGATCGAGCGCTTCCTCGCCGCGTCTCACAGCACCAACGAAGAGGCTTTCCTCGTCGAAATAGCGAGCCAGGACCTGCCGAACCAACTCATCTGGGTTACGGCCCTTCTGAGCGGCAGATTCCGCCAGTCTGGCTTCCTGCTCGGGTGTGAGATGTACTTCCATGGGCTGAGAGTACGGCAAAACCTCGCGTATAGCAAGGTCACCACGTCTCTTTGAGGAGCGGGCCCCCAACTTTGCACAAGAAAACGCCGCCCAGCTTCGGGCGGCGTTTTCGTTGACTTCGAAAGTCGAAATCAGTCGTTATCCCTTCGACTCAATCCTCATGCCATAGAACGATTTGTGCACGAAGAATACGGAGATCAGGAAGAATACAACTGCCAGCACATGTGTGAGCATCGGATTGTTCGCGCTCAAGGTTACTGCAAGCTCGACGGCCAGTAATCCGAACAGCGTTGTGAACTTGATGACCGGGTTCATCGCCACCGACGAGGTATCTTTGAACGGATCGCCGACTGTGTCGCCGATGACCGTTGCGTCGTGTAGAGGTGTTCCCTTCTGCTTCATGTCGACTTCGACAATCTTCTTGGCGTTGTCCCAGGCGCCGCCCGCATTCGCCATAAAGATGGCCTCATACAGACCGAAGATCGCAATCGAGAACAGGTAGCCGATAAACAGGAACGGCTCCATGAACGCGAACGCCAGCGTCGAGAAGAAGACAGCGAGGAAGATGTTGAACATGCCCTTCTGCGCGTACTTTGTGCAGATTTCAACAACCTTCTTGCTGTCCGCGACCGATGCTTTTTCGGCGCCTTCGAGGTGGATGTTTGCCTTGATAAACTCAACCGCGCGGTAAGCGCCAGTCGAGACTGCCTGCGTGGAAGCGCCCGCGAACCAGAAGATTACCGCTCCACCGCAAATGAGCCCGAGCATGAAGGGCGCATGCAGCAGGGAGAGTTTATACACGTTCTCTGTAAGTCCATGAGTGAGCGCCATGATGATGGAGAAGGTCATGGTGGTTGCGCCGACGACGGCCGTGCCGATGAGCACCGGCTTTGCCGTGGCCTTGAATGTATTGCCGGCTCCGTCGTTGGCCTCAAGCAGATGCTTTGCGCGTTCGAACTTCGCGACGATCCCGAAGTCCTTCTTCAACTCCGCTTCGATATTGGGGACGTCTTCAATCAACGACAGCTCATAGACGGACTGAGCATTGTCAGTAACCGGGCCGTAGGAATCGACTGCGATGGTGACGGGGCCCATGCCGAGGAAGCCGAAGGCCACGAGGCCAAAAGCGAAGACGGCTGGAGCCAGCATCATGCCCGCGGGATTGTTCTGCGAGTCCGGAATGCCCAGGCTGAAGTAGTACCCGAGTCCCATGAGGGAGACCATGCTCAGTCCGAGCCAGTAAGCCGAGAAGTTGCCAGCCACGAATCCCGACAGGATTCCGAGGGATGCGCCACCTTCCTGCGCGGATTTGACGACTTCCTTGACGTGGGTGGATTTAGTCGAGGTGAAGACCTTGACCAGTTCGGGAATGAGCGCGCCTGCCAGGGTTCCGCAGGAGATGATCGAAGCCAGTTTCCACCAGAGGGTTCCGTCACCCAGCGTGGGGAGCATGGCCCATGAGACGACATATGTGAGGGCGATGGAGACGATGGACGTGATCCACACCAACGAGGTCAGTGGCGTCTCGAAGTCCATTTCGTCGGCGTCTTTGTACTTGGCGCTGGCGATGGCGGTGTTGAGGAAGTACGCGCCCGCGCTTGAAAGCAACATTCCCACGCGCATGACGAAGATCCATACCAGCAATTGAGCCTGGATGGTTGGATCTTTGACTGCCAGAAGGATGAACGTGATGAGGGCTACGCCGGTTACTCCGTAGGTTTCAAAGCCGTCTGCGCTGGGTCCGACGGAATCACCCGCATTGTCACCGGTGCAATCCGCGATGACGCCGGGGTTGCGGGCATCGTCTTCCTTGATTTTGAACACGATCTTCATCAGGTCGGCGCCGATGTCTGCGATCTTGGTGAAGATGCCGCCGGCGATACGCAGCGCCGCTGCACCCAGGCTCTCGCCGATGGCGAAGCCGATGAAGCATGCGCCCGCATAATCACGCGGGATGAACAGAAGGATGAAGAGCATGATGAGCAGCTCGACCGAGATCAGCAACATGCCGATGCTCATGCCGGCCTTCAGCGGAATCGCCATGATGGGATACGGCTTGCCGCGCAATCCTGCAAACGCTGTGCGCGAATTGGCAAAGGTGTTCACGCGAATTCCGAACCAAGCCACGCCGTAACTGCCCGCGATACCAACCAGCGAGAATGCCAGAATGATCGGCAGCGTAATCCAGATTGGTTTATTTGGTACGGGCGCAAGCCAACCGAAATACATGGAAATGATAACGGCAATGAAAACCCAGAGCAGCATAATGAACTTGCCCTGCGTAATCAGATAAGTTTTGCATGTCTCGTAGATCAGCTCGGAGATTTCGAGCATGCTGCGATGAACCGGCGCGTTCTTCAACTGCACAAAGATGGCGAGGCCGAACAGCAGGCCGCCGACGCAGAAGAGCAATCCGATAGACAGGAGGGTATGCCCGTTCATGCCGAAGAAACTCACGCTCGACAAATCTGGAAGCACCAGGTTGGCTTCACCTCCACCCGCATGGTCCTGCGCGGCGGCGAATGTGGGAAGCAGCAGGCCTAGGATGCAAGCCGCGGATTTGTACGGGAGCTTGAGAAGGGCCTTCGCGCCCGCCTTAATAGCTTCAGCGATCTTTAGCGTTTCCGGAGTTCCGGTGTTCGATCCGATGACCTGGCGTGCAAAGACAGATGCGCCAACGAGCAACCCGCTCACAGCCAGAAAAAATTCCACCCAATTCATTACAGTCACAAGTCCTCCCGAGTTAAGGTTTGAAGCCGTATTACGGACGCCCCCCAGGAAACGCGACCTCTTTAAACACTGGGGAAAAGCAAGGGGAAGGCTATCATCCGCATACACCTCTGTCGAGTGATTGCAGTCACAAGGTAACGGTGGCGCGCGTGCCTGAACTATTCGAGGGGAATGTCGATCTTGTCATCAGGCAGAATTTCGGTCAGATCCTCGACCGACGGATCGCGGTATTTTCCGCCAGGCAGCGCATGTAACTTGAAGAGCACAAGCGAGTTACGCTGCGGGTCATCGAGAGCCGGGAAGGTGGCGACCTGTTCCATCGAATAAGATTCGTGGATACTTTCGAGGATGCCTGGGTCGATGTCATTCCAGGTGGCATACCAGCCGGGCTGGTAGGCGGACAGCCGGGCATCCAGATGCTGAGTGCCAAAATCATCGCACATGGCCTGAAGCTGGCTGAGCAGGGTAATTTCGTCGCCACTGATCGAAACGACCATCCGATTGCCGTTGGGATGAGCATCAATATATTGAGTGAGCTGGTTGACGGCGTTCACCAGCGTGTACTCAGGATGGGCAGCAAAAGTCGCGGTCTGCGTGACATTCAAGCCCACGGCGACCAGGGTAAGCGCGACCACCGCGAAGCCGGCAATGCGCGCCGGCGTGCGCGAAGCTAAAGTGCCTTTGCCAAGAAGCTCCTCAATTCCCTGCGCCAGCATGAAGAAGCTGAAGAAGGCGACTACGGCGAAGTAGCGCGGCTGCGGATGGTTTTGGTAGGTCATGAAGAGGATGTATCCGGCCACGGCCCACGCAGATGCGCCGAAGACGGGATCGAGCAACAAGCGTCTTGCCATCGCGCTACGCCACGCCAGTGCCGCGCCAAGCGCAATGATGCCCGCCAAAGGAATGAGAATGCGGTCAACCCACAGCCCGCCGTGGAATGACCACCACAGACTGACGAGGGGCCAGTAGAACTCGGGCGGCTTGTCGTATTTGTTTATGAAGAAAAGATACCTATAATCGCGCAACAGGCCGTGACTCAGGACCAGCGCCATCCACAAGCCAAATGTGGTTGCGAAGGCGGCGGCCGCGGTGAGCATGCCGTACACAGCAAGTCTTCTGTTGTTCCAAAGAGGCAGAACAATGGCCCAGATCACTGCCGGCAACAGAAACACGGCGGTGGTCTTGGTGAGCATCATGAGCGTAAAGATTATGCCGATGCAGGCGGAAGCAAAGATGGGGCGGCGTGCGCCGGGCAGGCGGACGGCCAGGTTCAGGGCCGTCAGCGTGAAGGCAATAAGCATGGGCTCCAGGATTGCAAGCCTGCTGAAGCAATAGAGAAATGGACTGGTAACGATGAGAGTGAGCGCGAGAAGAGCCATCCAGCGGGAGCCGGTGTTGCGGAGCAGCAGGTAGCTCAACAGCAGGTTGACGAAGAAGAACGCGACAGCCAAACCACGAGCGGCCTGGATGGTGACGCCTGTGAAGCTGAACACTACCCACTCGAGAAACGGCCATACGGGAACTGCGGGTGCGGGGTTGAAATCTCCGGGCAAATACCAGCTTCCAAATAAATGTGCGCGAATAGCCGCGTTTCCGTACCAGCCTTCATCGGTGTATTTTGCCCAGTCGCAAAACCAGATGGTGTGGTTGGGAAAATCCGCGCGAAGGTGCAGGGCGTGCAGAACCGCAAAGCCGCCGATCGCCAGAAGCCAAATCGCATAAAGATAGCGCTTGGAAGAACTCTTCAATGAATTTTTCTCCGCAAGGATGCCCTCTAAACAAGACTATAGTGGGCACACTTCTCCGAGAACGGAGCCCTTGCCGGACTAAATGAAACAAATGCCCCGGAGATTAGTTTTGAGTATACCGCGTCAGTAATATTCTTCCGTACAAAGAACCGTCTACTCGTTGTAACTCTCGAATCAGATTGGCCGAATCGACCAGTCGCCGCGCTCAAATAGCAAGGGAGCGGCAGATGCCGCCCCCTTGTTGTTCGTTGGGTTGTTTCGATTCGAGTCCATTCCCTTCCGCTTGTCATGAAAACCGGCGAGCTCACTCCATGATGACTAGAAATACAGCTTCGCCGAAACCTGCAGTTGGCGAGAGCCGTAGAGTGAGCTGCTGCTGGTGCTTGATGTCGCTCCGAATGCTGCAAGCCCACTACCCGAGTAAGGCACAAAGCATCCAGCCTCTTTGGAGCCTGTAGGCGGCGTAAAGTTACCGCAGGTGTACTTCAGGCCCGCGTTCACCACTGCACTCTGCCCTGGCGCCAGGAACGTGGTGTACGTGCTGTTGACGCCCGTGACGATCTGGCGGTTCAACAGGTTGAAGGCCTCGGCGTTTAAATCCATGTAGATCTTATCGTGGATTGGCACCTTGCGCGTTAGGCGCACGTCGAAGTCATTGAAGCCCGGCATGTTGATGCTGTTGCGCCCGATTTGTGGTGGACGGCCGTTGGTTGCGCCGCCGGAGCTTGAACTCATGGCGCCGCCGTAGATGCCACCTTCGTCCGCGTAGCTGGATGCGCTGGAGTTGCCTGAGTAGATTGTGCCGGAGACGCCCAGGAAGATCGGTTCGCCGCCCGAAGCAACCTCGGCGCCGGAGAACTGGAAATCGTCCAGAATGAATTTCACCAATTTGTTTCCCTGCATGACCATGGGCTTGTACACAAAGCTCAGGGTTCCACGGTTGCGAATGGAAATGTCAGAGGGTCCATTGTCCAGACGGATGTTGTTTGGATCTGACGGGACATCGCCGCCGTAAAAGGTGCCGTTTGCGCCCTGCACTTGACCCGTATCCGACGCATGAGCCCAAGTATAGTTACCCAGCAGCTCAAGGCCGTTTGCAAATGGACGGCGCACCGTCACAGCCATGGAGTTATACCAGGTGTTGGCCACACTGAATCCGGTGTTAAAGCTGGACAGAGCTGTGTTCCGGCGATCGGTGGGCAGGTAAACCGGAACAGTAATCGTTTTGGTTATGTTGTTCTTCGCATCCTGCACCAGGTAACTCGCCTCGCCGCTTGGCTTCTGGCCAATCAGGTTGGCATCAAGGAAAACCGGCAGCCGCATACCGCGCGTGCCCACATAGCCAATCTGGAGTGAGAGCTTGCCGGGAAAGGCCTGCTCAACGCTGAGATTCATCTCGTGTGCGTAAGGCGGAACGAAGTTTGGATCCAATCCGTGGAAGCTGTAACTGAGTTTGGATGTCGCCGGTAGGTTGACGGTGGGTGCTGTGCCGCCAGTCGGGTAGAGAGCGTTCGAAAGCGCAGGACCGGAAGGCTGGTATGGCAGATCGGGATATTGCAGCCTGGTCCCGGGCGCCGGAGGAGTGGGGCAGGTTGAACTCGCCTTCCCTACGCTTGATTTGCAGCCGGAGAATGTGTAGTTCAACTGGACTACACCGTTCTCAACTCGCATTGCGTAATACGTGCTGCCCTGGTTGAGAGCTGAGAACAGGCCGTATCCGCCGCGCACAACAGTGCCGTTGTAAGGTGACCACGAGAAAGCCACGCGAGGCTGCACGCGGTCGGCCACATTCTTGATTGAACTGGTGTACTCCGATGAGATCGGATCGAACAGGTGATTCACCAGGCCGGGGTCAGGCGTAAGTTGAATGTCGTAGCGCACGCCTGTGGTAAGCGTGAAGTTAGGCCGCAGCTTCCATGAATCCTCAGCGAAGCCGTCGAACATCTTCATCCAGAAGTCGTCTTTCCCCTGTGTTCCCGGTGTCTTGTTCACCTGGTCCACAGTCTGGATGAGCGTGTTGTAGTGGTAACCGGCATAAGGATCGGTATCGCCCGATTGGCCGGCAAAGGCGTCCTGAATCCAATCCTGGAAGTTCAGCACGTTGGTGGCGTCACCATAGCTGTAAATTCCGCCCCCCTGGAAGAGGTTGATCATTAGTTCATGGACGATGTTCGCATCGCCGCCAAACTTGAGCGTGTGACGGCCACGGGTGGTCGAAAAGACGTCGCTCAACTGGGTGCGATGCTCATCCGGCTCTGCCGCGCGCGGCAGAGCGTTCGGCATGCCGAAGGTAAGGGCTCCCATACCCACAGACGGACCCGAGGCGTACGCACCGGCCGTCTCAAGATCGCGGCCGTACTGGCCGTGAAACTCGTTTACGCTGGCAGAGCCGATCTGTTTGGTCCACCCTCCCACCAAATACCGCTCGTGGTAGTACGTGGGGCCGTTAGTCGACGGCGAGCTGTTGGTGAAGGTCACGCCACCGCTATATCCGTAAGCGGACTGATAATTCGCAAAATTGAAATCCACAAAAACATCGTTCTTGCTGTTGATGTGGTAGTCCAGGCGCGGGAAGAAGAGGTCTTCCTTCTGGAAGCGCGTAGGCGCCGCTGTTGATTCATTGATCAGGAATTGGATCCCGGCGGTGCACTGGGTCGAGGTGATGGTAGCCGGGCACTGGGTGGGCGTGATGGTATTGCTGGCCGAGGTGGTGGAAGGTGGCGGCGTTGTAGCTGAGGGCTCCGTCGAAATGTAATTCGAGTCCGTATACAGCGCCTTACCAACCTTGCGGAACCCATCGTACGTGAAGAAGTAGAACAGCTTGTCCTTGATGAGCGGACCGCCTGCGGAACCGCCGAACTGCTGCTGCTGGTGCGTCGGCTGCGTCAGCAGGAAGCCCTGGATCACGGGATTCGGCTGATTGAAGAGTGCGTTGTACTTGGTCAGCGGATCGAGCGCGTTCAGTGTTGGATAGCGCAGAAAGTAGAAAAGGTCGCCGTGCAGATTGTTGGTGCCGCTCTTTGTGATCGCGTTTACCTGTCCGCCGGCCGCCTGCCCGAATTCGACGGAGTAGTTCGAAACTTCCGCCTGGAACTCCTTGATGGAGTCGACCGAGTACACATAGGGAGCGCCCGAGGCACGCCCGCGCGCTTCGCTGAACAGCATCTGGTTATTGTTGGCGCCGTCCACGTAGTTCTGGTTGTACAAGCCGCTGATCCCGTGGAAGCTGACCAGTCCGCTGCCGCCGTCCTGGGCCACATTGGGAGTCAGCAGAACAAAGTCGCTCCAGTTGCGGGCGTTCACGGGAAGGTTTGCGACCAGCTCCGGGTCGAGTGTCTGCGAAACCTCTACCTTGTCCATGTCGAGAATCGGCGCTTCGCTTGTCACTTCGACGGTCGTAGTCGCAGACTTGACCGCCAGAGTTAGATCGATGGTCATGGTCTGTCCCACAAGAAGCATCAGGTTCTTCGCTTCCACAGAGCCCAGATTCGCGCCCGAGGCGACCACGGTATAGTGCCCGGGCAGCAGAAAGGGCGCCGTGTACAAGCCATCGGAATTGGTTGTGTAATCGTGAACCACACCTGTATCGATGTTGGTGACCGTTACCGACGCTCCTGGGACGATGGCATGGCTCGCGTCCGTCACAGTTCCCGCAATGGTGCCGGCGCCCGATGTTTGCGCGTTCGCGGAAACGCCCCTCCATCCTGCAAGGAACACAATTGCTAAAAAGAGTACGAGGAAACATCGTTGAACGAAGACATTTTGAATTTTCATAATGGCTCTCCTAAAAAGAAGTTGTTCTTGTTTTGGCTTAATTCATTGGTCCGCAATAGATTCGGAGCGATCGTAAATCAGTGAATGAACGCTTTGGATTAACGCAACGGACACTTTTCCCATCATTATTTTGTTCGACAATCCGCTTGTTTGGGGCTTCGACTTTATTTTTTGAGCAGTCGTTGGACTTCCACGAGGTTGCGAATCCATTTCGGCATCTAGTAGAAGGAGCTAGCTGCCAATTGACTCAAAAGCCATGATGCGGGAACAACAAGCATTCACCTGCGGGTTGGCTTAAGACAAATATAGACGCGAACGCTTGCTGGAACAACTAAAAACAGGACAAATCAGGGCTTCGACCAGAGCCAGCGGTCAGCCCAAAGCACTCGATGAAACCCTGCACCCCGTTCCATGACGTACTCTGGTTTCTCAGGAGATTCGCGCACCCGATGTCCAAATTGCAATCCCTTCCCTTCGCTGTCGTGGCCATTGTTGCCCTTTCTTTCGGCGTCGCTTTTGCCCAGACTCCGATTCCGTCTTCCGCATGGCACATTCCTATTGGGGCCTCGGTTGCCAATCCCGGCACACAGCGGGCTGAGAACCATGGCTCAAATATTGACGACGGTTACTCCCAGGGCGCACCGGTGGGCGGGTTTGGCGCCGGAACTTTCTCCCGCAGCTATGGCGGCCACTTTGAGCGCTGGCATGTGAAGGCCGGCATTCATAAATATCAGGATGTGCCCACCAACCAATTCGCCGTCTTCGCGCAGCCAGAGGGCGGAGCGCCCGTCTCCATGGCTCTGGCAGTTGGCAAGCCGAAGAACGGAGCGCTGAGCAGTTGGAACTGGAGTTTCCCGGCGGGCGATGGCGAGTATGCTGCCCTTTATCCCAAGAGCTGGTTCGCCTACGGAACAAGGGCGCTGCCGGTGAAGCTCACTGTGGAACAGTTTTCGCCCATTCTGCCCAACAACTATAAGGAAACGAGCTATCCCGTAGCGTTATATAACTGGACAGCGGAGAATCCATCCAACAAGCCGGTCACGGTCTCGATCCTCTTTTCATGGACCAACATGGTGGGCTGGTTCCGCGACGATCTGCGCACCTTTGATGGCGCACGCAATGAGCAGAACTTCAACAGCTTTGTGAGCGAGCAGAGCCAACAGGGAAAGATCAGCGGCAT
>Ga0302189_10000769_pt1 | contig 28270 bp, 12 predicted proteins | sample II_Bog_E2_2_FD_194551 | JGI IMG/M metagenome (GOLD analysis project Ga0302189, IMG submission 194551) | Peat permafrost microbial communities from Stordalen Mire near Abisko, Sweden - II_Bog_E2_2 | ecosystem: Environmental > Terrestrial > Soil > Wetlands > Peat | place: Sweden: Abisko...
CCGTTAGCGCTACCAGCTAATATCCGCTAAAGCCTGCTAAATCAGCAGGCTTTTCCTTTGGCCGAAAAACCTCCTAGCGCGTGTTTGGTCACAATAGCGCTTGCCGTGGTACACACTGTGGTACACAGTGCTTTCCTGCCCCGGCGCGTAGCCTTGCACACTCGGGGAGGCGTGGCGGACGCGGGGAGGGTTCTGGAGCGCGGCGCAATATCGCACTAGAAGCCTCTCGGGTTCTGGCGGGCTGCGTCGTCCCGGCTTGCCGGAGTCGTGAGGTTGTCGCCACCCCCACCCCAGGCGGGGCCTCTGACCGCATTTGCCGGCTCACGAGTAGAAAAAATTGTGCGAAAAATTTGAAGGGGAAAATCGGCGCAAGAACTAACGGGTCGATCAGCGATCTCGCCCCCTTCTCTCCAATCTTTTGGCCCTGGCCCGCCGGTAAGGTTGGCAATGAAGCGAGAATGCTGCTCGGACACACAGAGGGCGGCCTGTGAGGGTCTGCAACACTCTTCCCCTGCTTGGGGTACATCGGGGCGTTATAACAGTTCTGGCGGGCTTCCCAGTATAGGGAAAGGGCGAACAATGAACGGGGACGAGAACCCCTTCACGGCCTATTCAGGCAGCGAATTCAATGTGCAGGAAAGAGGTGCCAGAGAATGCCGTGGTGACCGTCAACGGCGATCTACGCACGTTGCGGCGGATGCTCCACCTTGCCGTGGAGTGGGGGAAACTGGACCGCGTTCCCACCATCCATGAATTGCCGCAGTCCAAGGGCCGGGACCGCGTTCTGAGCTTTGCGGAAGAGGCAAGGTATCTGGCGAAGGCTTCGGAGAATCTGCGAGACGCTGCGATTCTGGCAGTCGATACCGGGATGCGGCCTAACAGCGAATTGTTCCCGCTGAAATGGGCCGATGTGGACTTGACGGCCCGCGCGGAATGCCCGCATGGAGTGCTCCACGTTCGCCAAGGCAAGACGGACAGCGCACAGCGAAGCCTTCCCCTCACTCCAAGGGCTGCGGACGTTCTACAGAGGCGCAAGAGGGCAGCAGAGGCAAAGGGAAAGCAATTCGCGTTTGTGTTCCCCGGCGCCGGCATCGGCGGATATATCACTTCGCTCCAGCATCCACACAAGGCGGCAATCGAAGACTCGAAACTGGAGAGCTTTGAATTTTATTGCTGGCGGCACACGTTCGGAACCCGCGCGGCACAATCCGGCATGGACAGATTCACCCTGGCCCGCCTCATGGGGCATAGCTCGCCTTCCGTGGCAGGCCGGTATTACATCCACGTCACAGAGACACACGTTGCCGCCGGGTTCGGGAAGTTTGTCGAGTACCAGACGCACAACGTAGCAGAGGGATTGAAGGCCGCATTCCCGCAAGCCTCGGAAGCGGTCCAATAGGGCCGCTCGGGGAAAAGGAGTGTCGCAGGGCCCTATAATGGGGAGCCAATGCTTAAGGAATGGAATGCAACGAGTTTCCGGACCGTATTGGACAACGGAAGGACGAAGCCACTCGTCATTGAGTGCGTCGCGGCTCCGGATTCCACTTTGGTCGATCTTGAGTCTCCCGCACCAGAACGGCGAGAATTCGTAGTGAAGGCGATTGGAAATCCAGAGGTTGACGCAGGACTGATTATAAAGGAGTTACTCGGAAACATCTTGGCGCGGAGGTATGGTTTGACCACTCCAGAACCGGGGCTAATCCGCATATCGGACACGTTCGCAAGTGCCGTGAATCCAAGGCTGTCGCGTGAATACGGATTTCAAATAACTCCGGGGGTCGCTTCAGGATGTGAGTATTTCCGTCCGGGGTTCACATCGCCTCCGATGAGCGCGTTCTTTACCCAAGATGAGTTGGCGTCGTTGGCTCTACTTTACGGGTTCGACCTGCTAGTGCAAAACCCGGACAGACTACCAACACGGCCAAATTTTGGTCTAATGGGAAGGACACTGGTCGCATTCGACTTCGACCAGTGCTTCAGCTTTCTGTATCTGATTTTCAGTTTAGGCCAGCCTTGGGAAGTGTCCAAACACGGGATTGCTCAGACGCATTTCTCCTACTCCGCCCTCAAAAACGCCCGAAATGGGATTAGCTGGGCGCAGAACATAGGGGCCGTGGTGTCATTGTCAGAGGAGTTCTTGGATGAGGCAACATCTTGGATTCCTGAAAGCTGGTCTGTGAACACCGAAAAGATCAAGACGCATCTGGCTGCTATCCGCGATCATCTTGGTGCGTTTGAAATGGAATTACAGAGGAGTGTTCAATGAACATGCTGTCATATGAGTACGTCGTTCTCAGATATGTGCATGATCCAGTCGCAGACGAATGCTTGAATATCGGCGTCCTGGTGTTTTCACAAACCCCGAAGGCAATCTTCTTTGACTCCAGATTTGAGCAGCGGTACGGTAGACTTTCGGAAACCTTCGCAGGGTTCGATGGTGAGAATTTCCGGCGATATGTGGGCCGAATTGAGCGGCACGTAGAGCTTTCATGCGCGAGGCTGAACGAGTCCCTCTTGTTTCGGCCAGATGCGCCCACCTTTGAGAGGTTACTGAAGGAAATTGTCCCTGATTCTGGAATGAGTTTTCGGTACGGCCCCGTATGCGCTGGAATCACAGACGATCCCTCAGCGGAGTTGGGAAATCTGTTCTTCAGGTTCATAACGTCACAATACGAGCGAGGCCAGACTACCAATCGAAACGACGAAGCTGTGTGGAATAGCTTTAAGGGGCCGCTCAAGGCGTATCAGGTGCTAGACAAACTTGTCGAGAAGACATTCATGGCGGATGACTTCGAATACACTTTCCCGCGCGCCTTCAAGAACGGAAAATGGCACATCCTTGAATCTGCCTCGTTTGATTACGTTCGTGCAGATCAAGTTAAGCAAAAAGCAACGAACTATCTCGGTATTGGGTCCGCTCTTTCGCGGAACCCAGAAATTGGCAAAATATTCCTTCTACTTGGGAAGCCTTCGCGAGAGGCGCATTTGCTCCAGTATGAACGTGCCAAGCGGCTTCTCTCCGAACACCTCCAGATCGATCACGAGATTATCGAGGAGCAAGACGCCGAAGCACTCGCTGCAAATGTTGCTAGGTTCATGGAGGAACACCCTCCGGAGTAACGTATCGGAGGGGTTCACGAGTTGAGCCTGCGAACGTGACTGTAACAGCGAAATCAGCCCAAATATTGGTTTGTGGTACACATGGCGGTACACAGAATGTGCGAAATGGCTTCTAAGTGATTCAAACCATTGGATAGGCTGCTAGATTCTCAATCTTAAAACACGGGTTCAATTCCCGTTAGCGCTACCAGCTAATATCCGCTAAAGCCCGTTAAATCAATGGGTTTTGCCTTTGCTCAAGAATCGCACAGCCGCTCACTCGACTCAAATTGCGCAATCCGTGGAGCGAACCGGACAGCCTGACGGCGTCCGCACCTGCGCGCCAAGGAAGGCTAAAACCTGGACGAGACTCGCGCTCGACCTCCCGATGTTCCACAATTTGAATCCTTGAGAAAGCCGAATATCGGTTTTGAAAACATGGTTTCAGGGATCGGTGTAGGAGGGGCCGCTTGCTTGCTGACGCCGCTCGACGGGCGACGGTACGGCTCTGAGCGCCCACTAACACTTTTGTGTTAGTGGGCAGGGAAAGAGTTATTGACAGCCGCACACCTGGGGCGTAAGCATATACCATCACCGTTGATCGTTCACGGATTCCCTATAAATGTTGACTTCCCTGCAGGATGGGGCTTGCGAACGAGGGATCAAACTCAAGCTAGAGTTGTGCGCTTGGGGAGGCGGAAGCCTCCGCAGCGACAAACTGCCTCACCCTTCCCAAGGGTGCCCCACAGCTTCCCCAAGTAAGCATTCGAGGTCTTCAGCTATGTCGTTCGCCGCTGTCTCCGTAGTGCCGCCACGGAATCCCCGCCTGAAATTCAGTCTGTTTGTTCTTGCCTTCGTCGCTCTGCTGTTGCCAGCAGCCGCGCGGGCGCAGTCGACTTTTACCGGCGGGGCCATAACGTTTACCGCGAGCGATAGTTCGGCTCAATCCTCGACAGCCACGGTCACCGGCGCCACCGGCACTGTGAAAACCGTCGCGGTGGAACTCGATGGCGTGAAAACGGATGGTGTTTGCAACGCACAGGGGACCATTTGCGGTTACAGTATGCAGGAGGCGGAGTTCCTGCTGAAGGGTCCGCAGGGAGAGCAATTCGTGTTGCTGAGCAGCACGGGCGATGGCACTGACGGCTGCGACAATCCCAACGATCAAACTAACCTGTGTAACGGACTGCAAGGGACCACGCCCGGCAACCCCCATCCTGACACAATCACCATTACGGACACGGCTACAAGTGCCGCGCCTTACATCGGCGGCTGGGATACCAGTAGCATGCCCTATACTGTGAAACCCAGTTCGTACAATTACAACAACAGCAGCAACCCACCCCCGCTCCCAGGGGGCGACCAGTCAGGGGACTTTCCGCAAACCGATGGCTGCGCCAATCCCACCAGTAATCCCCCCTTGCTTTGTACGGCACAAACGTTGAGCGGAGCTTTCGCCACCACGGCTGCGGGCGGAACCTGGACGCTCTATCTCCTCGACTACGACTCTCCTGTCGATCCAATTTCGATCACAGGATGGAAGCTGACGCTGACCTATAACACGGGAGCCGGGCCGGCAGCCACCTCCACCGCAATCACCCCCAGCTCAAATCCGGCAACTTATGCCAATTCGTCTTCAACCGCTTCCGTCACATTTACCGCCACCGTTTCGACAACCAGCTCCGGCGCTCCAACCGGGACGGTTGCGTTCTCAGCAAATGGCACAACGATAACCGGTTGCGGTTCAAAAACGCTGGCTTCCGCAGGGTCTAATTCGAGTTCGGCAAGCTGCGCGGCATCGCTGGGGCAAGGCTATAACAATATATCGGCGGTTTACACATCGAACAACAGCGGGAGCTTCGGCCAGAGCAACACTTCCATGAAAGAACTGGTCGAGGTGGTCCCATCGAATCCCACCGGAAATCAATGGTGCAATAACAGCGTGATCACGGATCCCATCGGCGGAGCCGCGGGGGTGGCTTATCCCTCGGTGATCCAGATCAACGACCCCGCCTACGACAGCAAATCGGTGGCGAACGTGGTTGTGAATCTGGAAGGTGTGGCTGGGTCCGTGAATGGAATTGGCGGCGAGTTCATGCTGGTTGCGCCCGGCGGAGGCACGCATAACCTGGACTTTTTTGATTCGGGGTTCGGCTTTCCAGGGGTGGTTAACGCGGTGAATCTAACGTTTGAAGATCTCCCCACCCCTAATTACGTTTCAAGCAGTACCACGCAAGGCCAACAGCCCACCATCGACAACCCTTACTCGGCAACCAACGACAATGCGAACACGAACCCTGACACGTTCCCGACATCGACGACCCCGCCCATCGATACAACCATCCCCGCAGTTCCGGGCACCATCAATTTTGCGCCGCCCTATGGCACCGGCAACCACGAATACACGCACACGAATATATTGACCTTCGGAGAGGCATTCAATGGGGTCCCGGCGAATGGGTCCTGGTCGTTGTACACCGTCTCCGACGAACCGCTTACTGTGAATTCCGGCTGGTGCATCACTCTGACGTTGAACACCGGCAATGCAACCGTAACCGCCCTGGCACCCAGCAGCAATCCTGCGACGGCCGGAAGCCCGGTCACCTTTACCGCGACGGTGACGAGCGGCGGCAGTGCTGTGACCTCAGGCGGCACGGTCACGTTTCTCGACAACGACGCGGTTCCCGCAGGCACAACGGGCGGCAACAACGTGGTAACGCTGCCCAGCAGCGGAATTGCGACGTTCACCACCAGTTTGCTCTCCGAAGGCGACCACACCATAACGGCGAGCTACAGCGGCACGGCGTCGGACAATTCGAGCTTCTCCTCGGTTCTGAATCAGCGCATCAACCATGCGACCACTGTCACGAATGTGAGTCCTACCCAGTGGCAGTACTGCAATCCCGGGACTGTCGAGATTCAGCAGGGAACCGCTTCCGGGCCGTTGACTCCGAATCCTTCAAATATTTTTGTAACCAATCTTCCGGGCAGCTTCGACTCCGTCGGGGTGCAACTGACCGGCTTTTCCGTTCTCACAGCAGACGACCTCGACGCACTCGCAACGCTTGTGGAGGGCCCGACAGGCGCCGCGCTAGACTTTTTCTCCAATACCACCCAGGGCAATACCTCGGGCACCGGCGAAGCTACGCTCGGCAACTATATCTTTGACGATGGCGCCAGCGCCCGAGTGACGAATTTGCTTCAAAATATCGGTCCAAACGCCTATCTTCCGACCGCCTACGAGAGCTTTCTCCATGCCCCCGATGTGTTCACCTCCAGCGCCAGCGGCTTTTACCCTGCGCCCAGCAGTTTCAGTTATGCCCCAACCAACTCGTTCGGCACTTCACAAACTTTTGCCGACGTGTTTCCCAGTGGCATCGAAGCGAACGGCACCTGGAGCCTGTTCTTCAGTTCGGGATTTGCAAACAAAACGTTCGGCGCGGCCAATGGCTGGTGCGTGAACCTCACAGTAACTCCGCCGGTACTCGCAACGCCTGGCCTGTCGCATGTTGGCAATTTTGCCCAGGGTGAGTCCAATGCGCAATACACGGTGGACGTTACCAACAACGGCCCTGGCTCGACCGGCGACCCAACGGGCGGTTCTAACCCGATGACAGTGACCGACGCCCTGCCCACAGGCCTTACTTACTCCGGTTTCTCGGGTTCGAACTGGAGTTGCTCGGCATCCGGCCAGAACGTCACCTGCACGGACGACGTCCCGGTTGTTGCGGACACCGCCTACCCTGTGCTGACGATCGACGTAAACATCTCCGGGACACTCACCGGGACGGTGGCGAACCAGATCACGGCGGGTGGCGCGGGAACCGCCAACAAGACTTCCAACTCCGACTCGGCGACAGTTGAAGTGGCTCCTGTCTTCACCAGCGTCAACAACACAAGTTTGACAGTGGGTTCGTCGAGCCCATTTACTTTCATTGCGACAGGTAACCCCGCCCCGACGCTTAGCGAATCGGGAAATCTGCCCAGTGGCATCATATTCACTCCTAAATCAGGTGGTTCGGCCACTCTTACCGGTACGCCCGCTGCGGGCACGGGCGGAGTCTACGATATCACCGTCGCTGCGGCAAACGGCACTACCGACGCGAACCAGAGCTTCACACTGACCGTAAATCAGGCACCGGCAATAAGCAGCGCCGCCAGCACCACCTTTACCGCGGGCTCGCTTGGCTCCTTCACCGTAACGGCCGCGTCGGGCACTCACCCCACCGCAACATTTAGCGAAACCGGCGCTTTGCCCAGCGGAGTCACGCTCTCCACCGCTGGAGTTCTATCCGGTACACCGGCTGCCGGCACGGGCGGCGTGTATAACTTCACAATTCAGGCGAGCAACGGCGTCGGCTCACCCGCCACGCAGAGCTTCGCACTTACGGTGGACCAGGCTTCCGCCATCACCAGCGCCAACAGCACTACCTTTACTGTGGGCACGCCGGGCTCCTTCACTGTGACCTCCGCGTCCAGCACTTTCCCAAACACCACAACATATAGCGAAACCGGCGCTCTGCCAAGCGGCGTCACGCTCACCGCCGCGGGAGTTCTTTCGGGCATGCCTGCTGCTGGCTCGAGCACTTCGTACGCCATCACCATCACCGCATCGAACGGCGTCGGCACCCCCGCGTCGCAAAGCTTCACACTGACCGTGAACCAGGCTCCGGCCTTCACCGGCGGCAACAGCGATTCGATGAACGTGAACACGCCAAACATATTTCTCATCTTTACTTCGGGCAATCCCACGGCGGCCATCAGCCTGTTTAACAACCCCGCCTCATTGCCAACCGGCGTCTCATTCACGGATAACGGCAACGGCCATGGAACGCTCTCCGGCACGCCCGGGACGGGCACAGGAGGCTCCTACCCGCTTGTATTCACGGCAATCAATGGGGTCTTGCCGAATGCCACGCTCAACTTCACGCTAACAATCAAACAGCCCGTGGCGTTTACCAGCGCCGCCAGCACAACGCTCACAACGGGTGCCGCAGGATCGTTCAACGTCACAACCACGGGCTATCCCGCCCCGTCGTTCAGCGAATCCGGAGCTCTGCCCACCGGTGTCACTTTTACTGACAACGGCAATGGCACGGCGTCGCTCGCCGGTATGCCGGCAGCCGGCACAGGCGGCAGCTATTCCATCACCATCCAGGCGTCGAATGGTTTCAGCACCCCATCGCAGAGCTTTGCGCTCGTTGTCGATCAGGCTCCGGTCGTCACCAGTGCCAACAACACTACGTTCATTGTTGGTAGTCCTGGCTCCTTCACCATGACCTCCGCGGCCGGCACTTACCCAATCCCGACCTTCAGCGAGACCGGCGCACTGCCCACCGGCGTCACCCTTAGCACTGGCGGAGTTCTCTCCGGTACGCCGGCTGCGGGCACCAGTGGCTCCTACCCCATCACGGTAACGGCGTCCAACGGCGTAGCCCCCAACTCCACGCAGGGCTTCACGCTCACGGTCAATTTGCCGCAATTTCAGCTCACAACAGCCGCAACTCCGGCGGCGGGCGGGAGCGTCACGCCGGCCTCCGGCGGTAGCTACATCCAGGGTACATCCGTGCCCATTACGGCAACTCCAGCGGCCGGCTATGTGTTTGTCGGCTGGAGTTCCGCAGCGGACCCGGTGGCAAGCTCCACCTTGGCCAGCACCACAATCCCCATCAACGGGCCGGAGAGCGTGACGGCGCAATTTGCGCCCATCCTGGTGGTCACAACCAACCAGGACGATCCCGGCACAGCTACAAACTGCACACCGCAGACAACTCCCGGAACAGGCACGGACTCCTCGTGCAGCCTGCGCGATGCGCTGCTCAATGCGGCGGGCGCGGGTGCGGGAAACATCAGCTTCAGCTCGTCCGCATTTAACTCCGGTAACTCCACCGCGACCAACACCATCGTGTTGACCAATGGCACCCTGACCTTGCCTGCGAATACCGCTGTTACCGGGGCAACCAGCGGCAGTGGTTCCAGCTTGACAAACCTGGCCACCGTGAGCGGCAACGCCGCATCCACCGTGTTCACCATTCAATCCGGCGTAACCGGTGCAAGTCTCAGCGGTCTCACCATCACCAACGGAAGCGCCTCATCCGGCGGCGGCATCAACAACGGCGGCACGTTAGCCGTCACCAGCAGCACCATCTCCGGCAACACAGCCAGCGCATCCGGCGGCGGTATCTACAACTCGGGATCGCTCACCCTTACCGCGAGCACCATCGCCGGCAATTCGGTCCCGGGCACCTGCATTGTGAGCGCATCCGGCGGCGGCATTTGGAATTCAGGCAGCCTTATTGCGAGCCTATCCACTTTCACTGCCAACACGGCCATTGGGTGCGCAAACGGCGTTGGCGGCGCCATCTCCAGCTTAGCGGGCACAATGTCAGTGAGCAGCAGCACCATCACCGGCAATTCGGCCGATGGTGGCGGCGGCGGAATCTTCTTCAGCGGGGCGAACGGCACACCGAACCAGCTGGGATACAACATCCTGTCAGGGAACTCCTCGTCCTCAGGACCCGATGTCTATGGGCCGTACACGGAGGAGGGAGGCGATCTGATTGGCGCGAGCAACATCAATCTCGCGCCCCTGGGCAACTACGGCGGCCCAACCCAGACAATGATTCCCCTCACCCCCAGCCCCGCCATCTGCGGAACCCAGCAAGGGGATGGAACCATAGTGCCGAATCTGACCATCGACCAGCGCGGCCTGCCGCTCGACTCCAACTGCGCAGCCGGTTTTGTCGACTCCGGCGCGGTGCAAACGAACTATGCCCTCACTTTCACCACGGAGCCGCCATCCAGCGACTTCGCCGGAGTGCCACTTTCTCCAGCGCCGGTGGTGACCTTGACAGAAAATGGGTTGCTGTTCACGCCGGCCACCAGCACCGTGAACATGACGGACGGCGATGGAGCGCTAACTGGAACGGATTCCGTCGGACTTTCATCTGGAACGGCTGCCTTCAGTAACCTCACTTTCTCATCGGCCGTCGGAAACGACGGACTTGTTGCAGCAATTCTGCTCAACTCATCGCAGACTATTCTTGCGGGGTCGAGCTTAATCTCGATAAATGCCGGCTATCAACTCACAACGGCAGTCAGCCCCGTTGGCGGCGGCACCGTAACTCCGGCCTCCGGCGGCTACTACCCCCCCGGCGCAACCGTGCCGCTCGTAGCCACCCCAGCCGCAGGCTACACGTTCGTTAACTGGACCTCGGCCGCCGACCCGGTGGCAAGCTCCACCTCGGCAAGCACCACCATCCCCATGAACAGCGCCGAAAGCGTAACCGCCAACTTCACGGCGAACCTGGTAGTGACCACTTACGCCGACCTTACCAACAATGCCGGCGATTGCACCGCGCAAGTCAATCCTGCCACGGGCACCGATACCGCCTGCAGCCTGCGGGATGCTCTGGCCTTTGCCGTCGCTACAGGATCGGGCAACATCACTTTCGACTCCACATTGTTTGGCTCGCCGCAGACGATTCTCCTCGGCTCCTATGGCTCTCTGAATATCCCGTCCAATACCTATGTCACAGGCCCGACGACTGGGAGCGGCTACACTCTGGCCAACCTGGTAACAGTGAACGGCAACAATGCGTCAACCGTCTTTACAGCGGCGAGTACTGTAACCGGCGCCAGTCTCAGCGGGCTTATCATCACCAACGGAAACAGCTCCTACGGCGGTGGCATCAGCAACAGCGGCGCGCTCGGTGTCATCGGCAGCACCATCTCCGGGAATACCAGCACCCTGGGTGGAGGCGGCGTCTATAACACAGGCACAATCACTCTTTACGGCGATACCTTCTCCGGCAACTCAGCCACGAATACCGGCAGTGGCGGCGCTTCTGGCGGCGGCATTTTGAATACGGGCGGCCTGGCTATACTTGATTCCACTCTCAATGCCAACACGGCCCTTTCAGGCGGTAACGGCGTCGGTGGCGCAATCTACAGCACCTCCGGCAGTCTGGTGGTGGTGGCCAGCGACACCATCTCCGGCAATTCGTCCGATGGAAGCGCGGGCGGCGTCTACTTCAACGGTATCGACGGCACGTTGAACCTGCTGGGATACAACATCCTGTCCGCAAATGCAGCGCCTCTTCTACCCAATGTCGGCGGCCTGTACACGGAGGGGGGCGGCGATCTGATAGATGTGAGCAATATTGGCCTCGGACCCCTGGGGAATTACGGCGGCCCAACCCAGACCATGATTCCATTGCCAGGCAGCCCCGCCATCTGCGCGATTCAAACAGGATCTACCACCTTGGTGCCCGGCCTGCCAGAAGATCAGCGCGGCTTCAACTTCGTCTCCACTTACTGCCCGTCGGGCTCCGTCGATTCCGGGGCCGTGCAGACCAACTATGCGCTCGCCTTTACCCAGAACTTCCTGTCGAGTTATTCCGTGGGCGTGCCCATGTCTCCCTCCATCCCGGTGGCGTTAACCGAGAGCGGCGTTGCAGCCACGGCTGCAACCAACTCGGTAACGATGGCCGACGGCGAAGCCGTGCTGACCGGCAGCACCTCGGTAGCTCTTTCCAGCGGATTGGCTAACTTCGCCAATCTCATCATCCCCGAGGCCGAATCCACCGATACGCTGACCGCGACCCTGTCTCTGAACCCGGCGCTCACTCCACCGCTGAATCTAAACACCCTGTCGTCGCCCCCATTCCAGGTGGCCACGGGAACCGCGGTGCTGACCTATCCCACCGCCGGCAGCACGCTTGGAACCAGCCAGACGTTCAACTGGACCACCGGCGCCGGGGTCACGGCTTACTGGTTCAACCTCGGCTACGGTCCATCGGGTGCGGAGGCGAAAGAGGTATATAACTCAGGCCCGATCAATACCACAACCGTCACCGTGAACGGTATCGGGGCGAATGGCGTAACGGTGTATGCAACGCTCTATTCGTTGATCGACAGTGTGTGGCTGGCACAGAGTTACACCTTCACCGAGTCGGGCTCCCCAGTACCGGCAGCGCTGACCGCGCCCACCACGGGCAGCATTCTTACCGGCACCAGCGCCAACTTTACCTGGAACACCGGCGCAGGGGTCACGGCCTATTGGCTGAACGTCGGCACGGGCACCACCGCAGCCGCCATGCAGAATGTATATAGCTCGGGACAGACGCTTGCCACCACGGCCAGCGTAACCGGCATTCCAGCCCTGGCCCAGCCCTTCTATGCAACGCTTTACTCGCTGATCAATGGAGTGTGGCAGCCAACAAGTTATACCTTCACCGAATCCGGAACACCGGTCGCAGCAACACTGACCCTGCCCACTTCGGGAACCCAGCTGAACGGCTCCGCAACCTTTACCTGGTCGCCCGGCCAGTTAGTAACTTACTACTGGCTGACCGTCGGCGACGGCCCCGGAAACGCCGCTGCGAAAGACCTGTATAGTTCCGGGCCAACCACCTCCACCACGGCCAGCGTGAGCGGATTGCCCACCTTCGGCGGCACTCTCTATGTCACGCTCTACTCGTATATCTACGGAACCTGGCAGCCGACGGTATACACCTTCCTGGAAACCGGCACGGCGCAGCCTGCGACGCTGACATTCCCAGGCTCAGGCGCCACGCTTGATCCCACCAGCCAAACCTTTAACTGGACGGCGGGCAGCGGAGTTACTTCTTACTGGCTGGATCTGGGCTACGGTACCAACGGAGTTAGCGCAAAGAACATCTATAGCAGCGGGGCGATCAATGCAACCACAGCAACAGTAACCGGCCTGCCTGCTTTCGGCGTGCCGATCTACGCCACGCTGTACTCCTACATCAACGGAGTGTGGGAGCCGATGGTGTACACCTTCAATTCGTCGGGTTCGCCGGTAGCGGCAACCATGATCTCGCCCACTTCACCAAGCACGCTTCCCAGCGGCAGCGAGACCTTTACCTGGACTACTGGCGGCGGCGTAACGGCCTATTGGCTCAACCTCGGAACCAGCCCCACGGGCGCAAATTCGAAGAACATCTACGACTCGGAGAGTATGGCGAACACATCGGCCACGGTAACCGGCCTGCCTTCAAACGGCGAGACCATCTACGCAACGCTTTACTCACTCATCAACGGGGTGTGGCAATCGGTGCAATACACGTATACCGCTTTCTAGCGCATTCAACAGTCCTCCCGCCGCGTGGCTGCCCGCAAGGCCGCTTGTAGGGTGGGAAATCTGCCAGCACTGCCGGCATCTGGCTGCCGGTTTTCAGCTCTCGGTTTGAGGCTGAACGCTGGCGGATGCCGGTGAGCTTGACGAGAGGATCCCTACCTTCGAAGCTTCAGTCGGCTTTTGCTCGCGTTGCAGGCCCGCTCGGCCCAGCCAATCCCCCGTGCGGAAGAACACATACCAAGTTGCGCAATATTGCGGTACACTTCCAGTTGCAATCCAGCAAAGGAATCACCCATGCGTATCCGCTTCTTCGCGCGTTTCGTTCTTGTGCTTTTCGCCATGGCCGCGCCGGCGCTTGTTCAGGCCCAGTTCCAACCACCGACCAGCGAAGAACTCAAGATGACCGCCGACCCGGCCTACCCAGACGCCGCTGCCGTTTACCTTTACCGCGAAGAGAAAGCGGACGATAACCTCCACTTCAAAAGCGAATTCGTCCGCATCAAGATACTGAAGGAAGCCGGCAAAGAGCTCGCAACGGTGAATCTCGGCTATCTCAGGGGACTCCAAACCGTCGCCGCAGTCTCCGGCCGAACCATCCACTCGGATGGAACTGTCATTCCACTTACCGTGAAGCCGGAAGACCTGACGCGTCTGAAAGAAGGCCAGGTCGAGTTTCACGGTGTCGTGTTCAACATGCCCAGCGTCGAGGTGGGCAGCATCCTCGAGTACTACTACCAGATCCGCATCAACGAAAACTACTTTTCGAGTCCGGATTGGGAGATTCAAATACCCTATCCGGTTCGCAAGGCACATTACGTTTTCAACGCATTTCCAGGTTTCTTCGGCGGCGCTTCCACGTTCAGCACTACAGGCATGGTCGATGAACATGGCATTCCCGAAACCGACCTCCTGTGGTACGTCAATCTGCCGAATGGAAAGACCCTGAGCCAGGGGAACGGCCATTTCAACCTCGACCTCTCCGATATCCCCCCACTCCCAAATGAGGAGTGGATGCCGCCCATCGAGAGTCAGCGCTATCAGGTCCTCTTCTATTACTCGCCGGGAAGCTCCGGCGCTGCCTACTGGACCAACGAGGCGAACGTCTGGCATAAGGAAATCGACCGATTCGCCGAGCCTACCAGCGATATCAAGAATGCAGTCGCTGGCATCGTTGCGCCTGGCGATTCCGACATCGACAAGGCCAAGAAGCTTTACGCCGCCGTACAAGCCCTCGACAACACCGACTTCTCGCGCGCCAAAACGAAGAGCGAACTGAAGCAGCAAGGCCTGAAGGCCGCCAAGCGCGCCGAAGACACGTGGAAGCAGAAAAGCGGATCAGGCGAAGACATGGCGCTGCTCTATCTGGCTCTGCTGCGCGGGGCCGGCCTCACCGCATATCCCATGAAGCTGGTCAACCGCGAACGCGCTCTTTTCAATCAGAACTTTCTCAACTGGGGGCAACTGAACGATCTGGTTATCATCCTCTCGACCGGGGGGAGTGAAATCGTCCTCGATCCGGGCGAGAAGATGTGTCCCTTCCAGATGGTCGACTGGAGGCACTCCGGGGCCGGCGGCATCCGGCTGAGCGACAAGGGAGTTGTGCCCTGGACTACCCCCCAGTCGGCTTACAACGTTAACACTCTTATACGCACCGCCAATGTCACCGTCAGCGAGGGTGGCGGCGTTACGGCCAAGCTACAGTTCTCGATGGCCGGCCAGCAGGCCCTCCATTGGCGCCAAATGGCTCTCAGGGTCGACGAGGACACCCTCAACCACCGCTTCGATGAGTGGCTTTCAACCCAGCTTCCCAGCGGAGTCCAGGCTCATCTCTCGCATTTCGCCAAGCTGGACGATCCCAACTCCGATTTAACCGCCTATGCCAACGCAACCGGCGCTCCTGGCTCTGCCACAGCCAAGCGCCTGTTGCTCCCCGGCACGTTCTTTTCCAACAGCGGCGATACCCGGTTCATCGAACAACCAAACCGCACCCAGCCCGTCGATATGCAATATGCCCAGACAATAAAAGACGGCGTCATCTACCATATGCCCACCGGCTACACTGTCGAGACACTGCCTCAGGTCACATCGCTTCCGTGGCCAAACCATGCCATTCTCCAGATCAAGTCGTCCAATACAGGCAGCGATGTAACCTTGTTGCGGACCTTCGGCCGCGCATTCACCGTCCTTCCGGCAAGCGATTACGGCGCTCTGCGTGACTTCTACCAGAAGGTCGCCGCCGCGGATCAGCAGCAACTCGTGCTGGACGCTCCCGCGAAATAAGTACTGTCCGGCGCAGCGCAATTCGGGTGTGAGTGGTCCAGAGAGAAATTTATCAACCTCTCAGGGGCGGAACGAACCGCTGTCAGGCCTCGATCCCGGGCCATACGGCTGTTCTGACCCGAACCCGCCATTGACGGGACCGTTATTCCCATCCAAGGTTAGTAAGAAAAACTAACTGCGACTTAGCTCCGGTTCACGATACACTTCCACTTATACCCCTGCAAGAGGAAAACCACATGCGGATTTCCGCCTTCCTACGCACTCTTGTCCCACTCGTCGCCCTCGCCGCGCCCATCCTCCTGCATGCCCAGTTTCAGCCGCCCACCCAGGAAGAGCTCAGCATGACGGCCGATCCCAAAGCGCCTGGCGCCGCCGCGGTTTATCTGAATGTTACCCAGATTGCGGACCGCTGGTTGAGCTTTGAAAGCTATTACGCGCGCATAAAAGTGCTCACGGAAAAGGGCAAGGATCTGGCCACCGTCGAGCTTCCTTACCAGAAGCATCTATATGAGGTTGCGGACATCCGGGCCCGAACCATTCAACCGGATGGAACCATCGTTCCCCTTACCGGCAAACCGTCGGATATGCTGAAAACCAAGACCAAGGGCTTCCAATCGGGCCGTAAGGTCTTTACTTTGCCTGGCGTCCAGGTGGGCAGCATCCTGGAGTATTACTTTCAGATTCGCTACAGCGCAGGCTACCTTGTCAATCCATTCTGGGAGGTCCAATATCCCTATCTGGTCCACAAATCGCGCTACCAGTGCATTTCGTGCGGTGAACTTACCTATTCGTCGAAACTGCCCGCCGGCGTCAGCTTGACGAAGGACAGGATCGGACACTTGAACCTCGACCTGGTGGACGTTCCTCCGGCACCGGACGAAGAGTGGATGCCGCCTATGGGAAGTACGCTCTATAAAGTCGTTTTCTATCGGACCGACGCGCAGAGCGCAGACGAATTCTGGAAAAACGTAGGCGATAACTGGTCCACCAGTGTAGATCAATTCATAGTGCCCTCCGGCAAGTTTCAGGGCGCGATGACCAATCTGGTTCCACCCGGCGACAGCGCCTTGGATAAGGCGAAGAAGCTTTATAACGCTGTGCAAGCGCTGGATAACACCGACTTCTCCCGCGAGGCAAGCGAGTCTGAGCGAAGGCAGCTCAAGATCAAGGACATTAAGCACGCCGAAGATGTCTGGACGGAGAGGAGCGGCACCAGAACTGAGATCGCGCTGCTCTACCTGTCCATGCTTCGAGCCGTTAACCTCACTGCCTACGCGATGCGGGTGGTCGATCGAAACCTGGGAGTCTTCATGCCCGGCCTCCTAAGCTACGACCAGCTCGATGACACTATCGTGATTCTCAGCGTCGATGGCAAGGAAATCGTTCTCGATCCGGGCGAGAAGATGTGCCCCTTCCAAACCGTCCACTGGAAGCACTCGAACGCCACCGGCATCCGCCAAACCGCAACCGGAAGCGTAATTGCGACCTCGCCCGGCCAATCCTACGGCGCAAACACGATCCAAAGAATCGCGGACATCACCCTCGACAGCCACGGCGCAATTGACGGCGATCTTCGCTTCATAATGTCCGGCCAGGAGGCTCTCTACTGGCGTCAGAAAGCTCTCGAAAACGACGAGCCCGAAGTCAAAAAGCAATTCGACCATTGGATCGAAAACATGGTTCCCGATGGCGTCGAAGCCCACGTTGATCACTTTATGGAGCTTGACGATCCGAACTCGAACCTGATCGCCGCCGTCAAAATCAAGGGAGTTGCTGGTACTGCCACCTCCAGGCGTCTTCTGGTACCGGGCCTCTTCTTTCAAACCCGCGCCACCCATCCATTTGTCGACCAGGAGAAGCGCCTGACACCTGTGGACATGCAATATGGCGACCTGATCGGCGACCAGGTCGTCTACCATCTCCCGCCCGGCCTTGAAGTCGAGAGCGCCCCGCAGCCCAGCAAGACACCCTGGGAGGGCCATGCCGTCCTGATCATCAAGTCTCAGCCCGCGTCCGGCCAAGTCACTATCACCCGGACCCTGGCACGCTCTTTCACCCTGGCCAGTACCGACGAGTACCAAAGCCTCCGCGCCTTCTACCAGAAAGTAGCCGCCGCCGACCAGCAACAGCTCGTCCTGACAACATCCTCCGCAGCGAAAGCCAACTGAGCATGCGGAAATGCGATACACTCCACGTATCAACTAGCAGAGGAAAACCAGATGCGGATTTCCGCCTTCCTACGCAATGTTGTCCCACTCATCGCCCTCGCCGCGCCTATCCTCCTTCACGCCCAGTTTCAGCCGCCCACCCAGGAAGAGCTCAGCATGACCGCCGACCCCAAAGCTCCGGGCGCGGCCGCGGTCTATCTCGGCATCGACGAAGTCTCCGACGATCAACTCCACTACTACAGCCTGTACATGCGCATCAAGGTTCTTCAGGACAAGGGCAAGGAACTGGCCACAATCGAAGTCCCGTATCTGCATGGTGAATCCAAAATCAACGACATCAAAGGCCGCACCATCCACCCAGATGGGACCGTTATCCCGCTTACCGTGAAACCCTCAGACCTGTTGATCGCAAAAAGCGGCGGCGAACAATTCAACCGCAAGGTGTTCACATTGCCCGATGTGGTGGTCGGAAGCATCCTGGAATACCGGTACCAGATCGACTACGACGAGTACATCTCCTCCTCTCCCACCTGGGAGGTTCAACGCCCGTACTTTGTCCACCAGGCGCACTATGCCTTCACGCCGTTCAAGGGATTCCTGCATGGTTCGCAAAACCAGACCAGCATGAGCCTTATCGACGAGCACGGGCACACCGTCAATTCCCTCATCTGGTGGTCCATCCTCCCGCCGGGAACGGAATTGAAGTCAGACGCACTGGGCCGCAAGAGCCTTGACGTGACAGACGTCCCCGCCACCCCGGACGAAGAGTGGATGCCACCGATCGAGAGTGTCCTCTATAAGGTCATCTTCTACTACAAAAGCGCTACAAATGCCGGCGACTTCTGGATATCCGAGGCAAAAAGCTGGTCGAAGGATGTGGATCGTTTCGCCGAGCCAACCAGGCCAATCCGCGATGCGGTTTCCACCTTGATCGCCCCCGCCGATTCCGATCTAGAGAAGGCTAAGAAGCTCTATGTTGCCGTTCAGGCTCTCGACAACACCGACTATTCCCGCGCCAAAGAGAAAGCGGAGCTCAAGCAACTCGGCCTGCGTGCAGCCAAGCGTGCCGAAGACACCTGGTCACAGAAAAGCGGCTCCAGCCAGGACGTCGCCCTGCTCTACCTTGCTATGCTCCGTGCCGCGGGACTCACCGCCTACGATATGAAGGTCACCGATCGCGAAAAAAGAGTCTTCGATATGGGCTACCTCTACTTCGACCAGCTCACCGACGACATCGTGGTTCTCTCCATCGGCGGCAAGGATATCCTCCTCGATCCCGGCGAGAAAATGTGCCCCTTCCAAGCCTTGAGTTGGCGGCATTCCGGTTCCACGGGCATCAAGGAAAGCGCGGAGGGGCGCGCCATCGCCACTTCCGGGCTCCAGACCTACTCTGCCAACACCATCCTTCGCATAGGCGACGTCACCCTCGACGACAGCGGAGCTGTCACAGCCACCTTTCGATTTGTCATGACCGGCCAGGAAGCCCTCCGCTGGCGTCAGCAATCCCTTCGGTTCGACCTTGACGAGGTAAAGCGCCGGTTCGACCGGTGGGTCGAGCCCATGGTTCCCGAGGGCATCGAGGTCCACATCGACCACTTCCTGGCCCTCGACGCCCCCGACTCCAACCTCATGGCCGTCGTCAAAGCGAATGGGACTTTGGGCGCGGCAACCTCCAAACGCCTTCTCCTACCCGGCTTCTTCTTTCAAACCGCCGGCCGAACTCCCTTCGTCAATCAGGCCCAGCGGCTCGAACCCGTCGATATGCACTATGCCGAACAGGTCACCGACCAGATCGTCTATCATCTGCCCGCAGGGCTAACCGTGGAAAGCGCGCCACAGGAGACAAATCTCCCCTGGGAGCACCACGCCGCCCTTGCCACAAAGATCGCGGTTGTACCGGGCCAGGTCACGATTACCCGTCAATTTGTTCGCGGGTTCACATCGGTCAAACCCGAAGAATACTCCGACCTCCGCGCCTTCTACCAGAAAGTAGCCGCCGCAGACCAGCAACAGCTCGTGCTGACAACAGCTCCGGCGGCAAAAGGCAACTGAGCAGGCTGAAGTGCGATACACTTCAGGTAAAGACAAGCAAAGGAAAACTGCATGCGGATATCTGCCGTCAAGGGGCAATTGCTTCTATTCGTCGCCCTTTCCGCGCCTGCCCTCGCCCACGCCCAGTTTCAGCAGCCCACCAGAGAAGAACTCTCGATGACCGCCGACCCCAAAGCTCCCGGAGCTTCCGCGGCCTATCTGAATGTCACCGAGATCGCCGACAACAACATCGGCTTTCACAGCCTTTATGCGCGCATTAAAATTCTGGCGGAGAAAGGCGAAAGCCTGGCCACAGTCGAGATGCCCTACGAAAAAGACTTCGAAGGATTCGTCTACGAAGTCGCGGCAATCCAAGGCCGAACAATCCATCCCGATGGAACCATTGTGCCGCTCAATGGCAAGCCGGCCGACCTGCTGATTTCGCAAGTGGGCACCGACAAAGTCGCACACAAGGTGTTCACGCTTCCCGCCGTCACAGTCGGCAGCATTATTGAGTATTACTACCAGTTGCGCTACCGCGATGTTTGGGAGTATCCCCCCGCCTGGCATATTCAGCGCGACTACTTTGTTCACAAAGCCCACTACGTGTTCAACACCGCCACTGACTCCAATGTCGGTGTGTGGACTGTGCTACCCCCCGGCGTCAAGCTAAGCCCCGACGTCTTGAACCGCTTTTCGCTGGACATGGTGGATGTTCCCTCCGCTCCAAATGAGGATTGGATGCCGCCAATCGAAAACACGCTGTACCGCGCGCAGTTCTATATCCGCGAGTCAAATGACCCGGAAGTCTATTGGAAGACCGTAGGCGCCAAGTGGTCAAAGCTTGTCGATGAGTTCGCAAGTCCGTCCAAAGAGGTCCGCAATGCCGTAGCTGGAATCGTTTCGCCTGGCGACACTCCGCTGGACAAAGCCAAAAAACTCTACGCAGCTGTACAGGCGCTGGACAATACCGACTACTCGCGCGAGAAGAGCAAGTATGAACTGAAAGCGCTGAAGCTGAAGCAGATCAAGCACGCCGCCGATGTATGGCACGACAAGAGCGGTTCGGCCACCGAGATTGCGATGCTTTACCTGGCAATGCTCAGGGGCGCCGGGCTCCAGGCCTATGCCATGCGGGTGGTGGACCGCGACAAGGGACTGTTCGCATCAGGCTACATGTACTTTGATCAGCTCGACGACACCATTGTTCTTCTCAACATCGACGGCAAGGAAACTGTCCTCGATCCCGGCGAAAAAATGTGCCCCTTCGCGACCGTGAGCTGGAAGCATTCCGTCGCTAGCGGCATCCGCCAAAGCGCAAACGGCAGCGCTCTCGCAACTACGGCAAGACAAGATTACTTGGCAAACACCATCCAGAGGATTGCCGACATCGTTCTTGACAGCCATGGCGCAATCGACGGAAACCTTCGCTTCATAATGTCCGGCCAGGAGGCTCTCTACTGGCGTCAAAAGGCCCTCGAAAACGATGAGGCCGAGGTGAAAAAGCAGTTCGACGAGTGGATCGAGAACATGGTTCCCGATGGAGTTGCAGCCCACGTCGATCACTTTCTCTCGCTCGACGATCCCGACACCAACCTGGTGGCCATGATCAAAGCGCAGGGCACGGCAGGCACTGCCACCCCTAAACGCATCTTGGTTCCCATGCAGTTCTTTGAGTCGCGAGGCAGCCATCCCTTTGTCGATCAGGATAAGCGCCTTACTCCTGTCGACATGCACTACGGCGAGCAAATCAGCGACGATGTCACCTATAACCTGCCTCCTGGGCTTCAAGTCGAGAGTGCTCCCCAGCTTAGCAAGATTCCCTGGGAGGGCCATGCGGTTCTGCTCGTCAAGTCCCAGGCCGCACCCGGCCAGGTCACCATCACGCGCGCCCTGGTGCTCGCCTTCACCCTCGTCAGCAACGCCGAATACCAGGACCTCCGCGCCTTCTACCAGAAGGTGGCCGCCGCCGACCAGCAACAGCTCGTGCTGACAACAGCTCCGGCGGCGAAAGGCAACTGAGCAGGCTGAAGTGCGATACACTTCAGGTAAAGACAAGCAAAGGAAAACTGCATGCGGATATCTGCCGTCCGGAGCCAATTGCTTTTCATCCTCGCCCTTTCCGCGCCCGCCCTCGCCCGCGCCCAGTTTCAGCAGCCTACCCAGGAAGAGCTGAGCATGACCTCCGACCCCAAAGCTCCCGGCGCCGCCGCGGTCTACCTGAACATCGAAGAAATCACCAACGACCCCAAACACTTTCAAAGCTTCTATGCCCGGATCAAAGTGCTTCAGGAAAAGGGCAAGGAACTCGCTACGGTCGAAATACCTTACCTGCATGACCGCTCCTCCATCTCCAACATTGAGGCCCGCACCATCCACGCCGACGGAACCGTCATTCCGCTCAACGTAAAGCCCCAGGATTTGTTGATCGCCAAGACAGGCAGCTTCGCCGTCGGGCGCAAGGTCTTTAACCTCCCCAGCGTAGAAGTAGGCAGCATTCTTGAATACCGCTACACCCTCATTTACCCCGACCAAACTTACTCCGCCCCCTATTGGGAGCTTCAGAAGCAGTACTTTGTCCACCATGCAAAATACTTCTTTACGCCATTTGAGGGCTTCCTGAGAAATGGCTTAATCCAACCGGGCGAAATGAATCTCATGGACTCAAACGGTATACCGGCCAATACGCTCATCTGGCGGTCAAACCTTCCCCCAGGGGTTAAATTCATCGCAGACGTAATCGGCAACTACAAGGTTGAGCTCGCCGACATTCCTCCAAAACCGGATGAAGACTTTATGCCGCCAGTCCGAAGCATTCTTTATAGGGTGATCTTCTCCTACTCCAACTCGGAGGACCTGCAAAATTACTGGGTATTGGAGACCAAGCTGTGGTCCAAGCAGGTCGATCGCTTCGCCGAACCCAGCAAGGCAATCCACGATGCGGTCAACAGCCTGATTGCCCCCGGCGACAGCGATCTCGATAAGGCCAGGAAGCTTTACAAAGCCGTCCAGAACCTCGAAAACACCGACTTCTCCCGCAAGAAAGAAGAATCCGAACTCAAGCAACTCAAATTGAAGGCCGCCAAGCGCGCTGAAGACACTTGGACACAGAAGGGCGGTTCCAGCCAGGACATCGCCCTCCTCTACCTCGCCATGCTCCGCGCCGCCGGGCTTACCGCCTATAGCGCGCGAGTTGTCGATCGCGAAAACGGTGTCTTCGATTCCGGTCTTCTTAACTTCGATCAGCTCGACGACGACATCGTGATCCTCGCCACCGGAGGCCGGGAAATCCTCCTCGACCCCGGCCAAAAGATGTGCCCATTCCAGATCATTGCCTGGAGGCACTCGGGAGCCAGCGGAATTCGCCAGAGTCCTGACGGCCACGACGCGATCACCACCGCATTTCAAGACTACAGATCGAATACCCTGACCCGCATAGGCGACATCGCCATCGACGAGCACGGAGCCGCTACCGGTGCCTTTCGCTTCATCATGACGGGCCAGCAAGCCCTCCAATGGCGTCAGGCCGCCCTTGAATTCGATCTGGACGAGGTGAAGAAGCAATTCGACCGCACCCTCGGCTCCATCGTGCCCGAGGGCGTCGAAGCCCATGTCGATCACTTTCTTGGCCTCGACAACCCGGACGCCAACCTTATGGCCATGGTCAATGTGAGCGGTGTATTGGGCACGGCAACCTCCAAGCGCCTTCTGCTGCCCGGCTTCTTCTTTGAAAGCCTCGGCAAGCAGCCATTCATCGATCGGGAAAAGCGTCTGCTGCCCGTCGATATGCAATACGGAGAAGTGGTCGCCGATCAGGTCACCTACCACACGCCTCCCGATCTCTCCGTCGAAGGCTCGCCTCAGGACGCGAAGGTCGCCTGGAATGACCGTGGGGTTCTTGTAACTAAGACAATCGCGGTATCCGGCAGCGTCACCATCGGCCGGACCTTTGGCCGCGTCTTCACCGTCATTGAGCCCAACGAATACCAGGACCTTCGCGGCTTCTACCAAAAGGTCGCCGTCTCCGACAAGCAACAACTCGTCCTCACTGCATCCTCCTCCGCAGCGAAAGGCAACTGATGAACTCGCGTTCTCGCAGTCTTCCAGCTCTGGCCATTGTGGCCGCTTGCGTAGCCTTCACCGCCGCTCCTCCATCTGCCGCCGGAGAACATGCGCAACCCGCCCCGGATTGGGCGGTTGACGCCGCCAAGACGCCAACCCCAGCCACAGCCGGAAATGCCTCCGCCGTAATTCTTTTCGATGAGATCCTTATCACCGTCGACGACAAGAACCACGCTGTGGAGCGCGAGCGCAGCGCCGTGCGCATTCTCAAACCCCAGGGCCGCGGACATTCTCACTGCTCCATCGGCTACGACGTCGACGAAAAGCTTGACTACTTCCGCTCCTGGACCTTCACCCCCGAAGGCAAACAGCTTCAGGCCATGGAAACCGACTTCGCCGACTACGGCGCCTATGAAGCGCCAGTCCTCCAGTTCACTGAGCGCATCCGCACCGTCAATCCGCCCGCCAGCGATCCGGGCGCGGTCGTCGTTTGCGAAACCGAAGAGCACCTGCGCCAATACATGGACGAGGAGGACTGGCAGATCCAGTCTTCCATTCCCATTGTTTCCGAGGCCCTTGAACTTTCGCTTCCTCCTGGCGGCCATTTCGCCGAGTCCTGGGGCAAGTATCCCCCGGTGCAATCGTCCGAGATCGCAGCCAACCACCTTCGCTGGCAAATCCAGAATATGCCCGCTCTCGATCTTGAAAACATCTACGGCACTCCCGACTGGGGAGCCCTGGCCGCCAGAATGTCGGTCAAATGGGGCGACGCGGCGGTAAAAGGCGCTGACGCCCAGTGGCGCGAGATCGGCCTCTGGCAGGAGCAACTGGAGGAGCACCGTCCCGATCCCACCCCGGAAATCACCGCCAAAGCGCAGGAGCTTACCACCGGCGCACCCGATTTCTACACCAAACTCAGCCGCATAACCGACTACATACAGAAAAACATCCGCTACTTCATCGTTGCCAAAGGCATCGGCGGATGGCAGGCGCACTATGCCGCGGACATCTACCGCAATCGCTACGGCGACTGCAAAGACAAAACCACGATTCTTATTTCCATGCTCCAGGCCATCGGCATCCGCGCCCATTATTTACACGTCGATTCGCGGCGCGGCATCATCGATCCCGATGCTCCATCGCTGGTCGGGAATCACATGATCACCGCCATCGAGCTGCCCGATGGCCCGATCGATCCCCGCCTGATGGCAACCGCCAAGGCAGTCAACGGCAAAACCCTTCTCATCTTCGATCCCACCGACGAAGTAACCCCCGTCGGGCTCATTCGCTCAGCCTTGCAGGGAGCTTTTGGCAACATCTCCAACGGACCGGACAGCCAGGTTCTGCGCATGCCCGTGCTTTCTGCTGAATCGGGCGGCCTCAGCCGCAAAGGCTCCTTCACCCTCACCGCCGACGGCGCGCTGGCCGGAGATGTGAATGAGGTATTCACCGGCGACGATGCCGCCAATGAGCGCTGGCGAATCAAGGAAACCGACTCCAAGGAGCTCCACGAGTCAATCGAACGGGCGCTTGGTTCCGATCTGCCCGGACTGGCTTTCAAAGGATTCGAATTCCACCAGACGAACGATCTCGACAAGCCCGTCAACCTCGATCTCCACCTGGCGGCATCCAACTATGCCCACCCCGCCGGCACGCTTCTGCTGCTGCGCCCCCGCGTACTCGGGTCCCATGTCCGGTCGGTCCCCGACGTCATGGAGGGAAAGCACCGTACCTACTCCATCGAACTCGGTCACCCCGGCCATTTCCACGACAGCTTCGATATCGCCATCCCCGCCGGCTACGTCGTCGATGAGACCCCTGACCCCGTGAACATCGATCTCGACTTCGCCAGCTACCACTCGTCGGTCTCAGCCAAGGGTGGTCTGCTGCACTACGAGCGCGAATACGTTGTTCGCCAGGTCGAGATTCCTCCCGACAAAGCCTCGTCCTTCCGCCTGCTGGAGAGCGCCATTCTAGGCGACGAAAAAGGCACCGCCGTGCTTAAGAAGCAGTAGGTCGAAGATTCCGAGATCGAAAACTCCGGCGGGAGCAGGGGCCTCAAGCCCCCGAAAAGAGGCGAAAGGCAAGGCCCTCAAGTCCGGGCTCTATGCCATTTCCAGCCAGTCACCACTGCTTGCGCGGAGCCCACCCTTTTCTATTTCACTTTTTCACTGTTCCTCACACCCCTGCCCCGCACCCAGAGCAGAACCGCGCGCCCGCCGGATTGGTCTGGCCGCAGCGCCCGCAAGCGACAATCGTGGCCGGCTCAGCGGAAGCGGAGTTGCCCGCTCCCGGCATGTTCACCGTCACGTTCAGCGGCTGGTTCCAGCCCGGCATCGGAATGCCCAGCGCGGCCGCAATCCCCGCAGCCTGGATGGCGTTGAATTCGCGCACCCGGCCCGGCATGAAGAAGCACTCGATGAATCCGAGAATGGAAGTAATGCCCGTCCAGCAGAAGATGCAATAGACAATCCCCAGCCCGGTGCGCCGCAGATAGAAGTGGTGGATACCGAAGGTTCCCAGGAACAGCGCCAGCAGAATACCTACAACTTCGTCGCGGCGAACCGCCTCATAATGCTGGTAAAAAACTGCCTGCGGGTTGAAATACGACTGGCTGCTCATGGCTGATTCCTCTTACCTTCAAGATACGCAACCGGGATCGCCGGGGTTCCTGGACCATCAAGCCCCGGCCCCTCTTTGCTGTCATTCTGGAGCGAAGCGAGTCGAGGGACCTGCGTCTCGTCAACCTGTCGAAGAGCTGAGATTCCTCGAACCCCAATTCGTCCCGCCATGGCGTAGCATCAAATCCATGATGGATGCGCATACCTCTTCCGCCGCTGCCAGCGGCACATTTCTCATCGGCGGCGATCTTCCCGTTCACCGGCTGGGCTACGGAACCATGCGCCTGGTTGGCGACGGCGCGTGGGGAGAGCCTGCCGACCCAGATGAGGCACGCCGCGTTCTCCGTCGGGCCGTCGAATTGGGCGTCACCCTTATCGACACGGCCGACGCATACGGCCCGGAGATTGCCGAGCGGCTCATCGGCGAGGCGCTGGCGCCCTATCCGGCAGGTCTGGTCATCGCCACCAAGGGCGGCATCACCCGCCAGGGCCCGGCCAAAACCGAGTATGTGGGCCGCGCCGGCTATCTCATCCAATGTGTGGAAATGAGCCTGCGCCGGCTCAAACTGGAGCGCATCGATCTCTACCAGCTCCACCGTATTGACCCGCGCACCCCGCTTGAAGAGAGCCTTGGAGCGCTCAAACGGATGCGGGAGCAAGGCAAAATCCGCCATATCGGCTTGAGCGAGGTCACCCCTGCGGAAATCGAAGACGCGCGCAAAATCGTCGAAATCGTTACTGTCCAGAATCGATACAGTCTGGCCGATCGCCGCCACGAGCAAACGCTCCGCTATTGTGAGCAGCAAGGCATCGGATTCCTGCCCTGGTATCCCATCGCCGGCGGCAAGCTGCTCAAGCCCGACCATCCGTCCGCGCAAGCGCTGGGCCGCATTGCCGCCGCGCATTCGGCCACGCCCGCGCAATTGTCTCTGGCGTGGCTGTTGCAGCGTTCGCCTGTCATGCTGCCCATCCCAGGAACCTCAAGCGTCGTCCACCTTGAAGAGAACATCGCCGCCGCAAATCTGAAACTGCCCGCGGAGGAGTGGGCGGAGTTGGAAGCGGCAGCACAGGCCTAACCAACCTGTCAAAAATTTGGCGCTTTGAGAGGGCGCGGCCTCAGCCGTGCCGCAAATGCCGCAAAATGAACATCGACTTTGCTCAGGCAAGTAGCCTGGACCATCAAAGCGCTGTGGTCTTGTAACAGTCCGCCACCGGTGTGTCCGACCCGCGATGGATGAAACGGGGTGTCTTGTGTCGTAGAGTTTTATTGTGCGATCGGCGCAGAGGTCGATCATTCCCCGGTGCGGAAGTGCCCGTGTAACAGCCGGACACCGAACCCTTGAGTACCCCGTATTGTAGCCAGCCGGAGGCACCAGTCCGCTGAGTGCGCTTGTTAGCCCAACTTCCGCAGTTGGAACGGCAAGTCTTTTATTTTCAGCACGGGTTTCCTGAAGTCTTCACTACAAGTCCGCAAATTCGATGTGGTTTGGGATTTCGAGGCCGAGGCGTTGCAGCAAGATTGCCTGGTGTTCGGCGGGGCGGCTGACGCATCTTTTGCGAATCGCGACGCCGGCGCGTGTGGGCAGCACGACATCGACCAAAGAGATTTGTTGCAGCTCGGCGAAGATCTTGCGCGGCTCGTCGCCAAGGCCGGCACGATGGCGCCACGCTGTTTTGCAAGGGGGTAAGTCTTCACTACACGCCACTTCACGATGATTTGTACTCAGACTCAACAGCCAGATTCAGAAACAAAGAATCTTGCTCCCGGCCATCCCCAGATTCGCGGCCAAACCCTACGTAAAATAATCCTAAAAACCGCAGTTGCCTAGCAAAAGAGCGCCTGTATCGAGTCGTTTTCGGGGCCTGCGGGGGATGATTCTGGCCACGATATAGTTCAGCAGGAT
>Ga0302189_10000772_pt1 | contig 28192 bp, 23 predicted proteins | sample II_Bog_E2_2_FD_194551 | JGI IMG/M metagenome (GOLD analysis project Ga0302189, IMG submission 194551) | Peat permafrost microbial communities from Stordalen Mire near Abisko, Sweden - II_Bog_E2_2 | ecosystem: Environmental > Terrestrial > Soil > Wetlands > Peat | place: Sweden: Abisko...
ACGGGCCAGGGTCTCGGCTGAAAAGGGCGCAGTGTTGACCAGGGCGTAATCGAAGATGGGCGCGTGGGTGTGATCGTAAATGCGTTCGATGTGCTGGGAGGCGGTAAGTCCCAGGCTTTCATTGGCCTCGGTCATCAGGTTGCTGATGTAGACGCGCACGCCTCGGGCATGGACCAGCGCCTGGGACAGATCGTGTACCAGCAGGTTGGTGATCAGAGACGTATAGAGCGAACCGGGACCGATGGTGATCAGGTCGGCGCGCTCGACGGCTTCCAATGTTTCAGGCAGCGCCGCCGCGTCGGGAGGGTCCAGCATCAATTCCGCAATGCGCAGGGAACTGGCGCTGATGTTGGTTTCGCCGCGGACCAGCGAGCCATCGACCATGCGCGCCACCAGGGTCGCATTGGCGGTGGTCACCGGGTAAATGCGTCCGCGCGTGGCCAGAATTTTCGAAGCCAGCTGGATGGCGTGGCCGAAGTCGCCGGTGATCTCAGTCAGCGCGGCGACGAAGAGGTTTCCGAAATTGTGCCCTTCGAGGGAATCACCGGCGCGGAAGCGATGGGCGAAGAGTTTGGCGAGCAGATCTTCTTCCTCGCTGAGCGCCACCATGCAATTGCGCAGGTCGCCAGGGGGCAACATCTTGAAGCCCTTGCGCAGGCGGCCCGAGGAGCCACCATCGTCGGTCACCGTGACCACGGCGGCGAGATCGGAAATGAAGCCCGGGGTGTTTCCGTTCTGGCCTGGAGCGGCTACATGACGGCGGAGTCCGCGCAGCAGGGTAGAGAGGCCGGTGCCGCCGCCAATGGCCACCACGCGCAGGTGCGGGGAAGCCGGCGGGGGGCCGATTCCGGCAGACAGTTCCTGGGAGGTGGTAGGGATCGAGGATGAGAGATGCATCGTTGTGGCTGGGTTCACTGGCGGCTCTACGGAACCTCAGGATACAACAACTCGGTAAACCGTGGGTCGTCCGCCATGCTCTGGAAGTCGCTGTCGGAGCGCGCCTGCAGACGGTTTCTGGGATTCAACTCGATGGCCCGGGCCAAGTTGCCGAGGCATTCCTGAGTACGTCCCGCTATGCTGTCCAGCAGCGCCAGGCCGTAGTAGGCGTAGTCTGCATCAGGATGGTCCGCCAGAATGCTGTCGAGTTGCTCGCGCGCCTCTTCGTAGTAGCCGGTGTTGATCTGCGAGACGGCGTAATCGTAATGCTCCTCAGGAGTCTGAAAACTCAAGATGTGCCCTTCCAGTTGCCGCTGGCAGGTGGTCAGGTACATCTGGACGCGTTCCCGGAATTCGGCAGGAGCGGTGGGCAGGAGATTTTGCAAAGCGGCACGAGCCTTCTCGAACCTGCCCTGTTGCAACAACTGCACTGCGGACTGGTAGTGCTGGAAAAACGGACCAGTCCCCGCGCTGGATTGGCCGCTGGATCCGGTCGCCGGAGAAGATGTTTTCTTGCGGCTGGGCGCCGCCGATCTGGCATCTAGCATCATGAGTTTGCCCGGAGCCCGCACCCTTGGCACCAAGGTCAAGCCGGATTGCAGCCGGCAGGAACCAACGCCAGGATCATGTGCCGCTCAGGCACTCTTTATACGCATAACCCCGCGCCACGTCAATGGGCAGCCAGCAATCCAAGGGAGTTAGCAGGCTGTCTGAGGCGCAGGTTTGCGGTAGATAGATGGGTTGAGAGTGGGGTCGTTATACATCTTCAACTGGCGATAAAGCTTGAAGCGACGCGTTCCCTTGAGCGTTTCCCGCCACAAGGCGTCCAGGCATTCGGCCAGGTCGGTACGTTGTTCCAAGAGAATGGCGAGCCGTTCCCGGTTGCGCCCGGTGTGGCCAGGGGGCGCATCCGTGCGCTCGGATTCTTCGCGGGTGTGGAAGATCTTCAACGACAGGATGGAAAGCCGGTCGATGATCAGGCCTGGCGACTCGGAATTCAGCTCCGCGGCCGGATTGGGCAGGCCACGTTGTTCCAGCCATGCAAGCAGTACCCGGTCCAACTCCTCGGCCAGGTCGTTGCGGCGTTGATTGGTACGGTCTATGCGGCGCTTTACGCCGGCCAACTCCGAGTCGGTCGCGTTGGGCGCACGCGCCTGGTCCTCAATGTGCCAGAGTTCGAAGTTGGCACGATGCTGGCGGGCGACCAGGGGGAGCCAATCCGGATCGGTCTCGGCAGGACGCAATGCGTCGAGGTCAGCCTCGGGAGTTTCCTGATGCCAGGCGCGAGTTTCAGAGTCGTGCAGATTGACGATTGCGTCTGCGAAGAGCATGTGGAATCATCCTTGCAGCCTTTCAGGGCTCCGGCCGCAGCGTCTATGGTAGAACCTTCCTCACCCAGGCACCAAACTCGGTTCTCTGGCCCGCAAACGGGCATGGGAGGTAAGGCTGCCGTGCCGGGGAGTGGTTAAAGAGTATGAAGTGCACTGTCGAGCCGCGCAGTTGGAGGGACGCCGATGGCCAGGCGGCCATGCGGGAGTTTTTGCTCTGCCCGCCGCCGCGCCGTGCCGTCCTTCGCGATTTGATGGCGGAACTGCTGTCGCCCAATTCATTTTCCCGCCGTTGTGCCGCCGACCTGGCGCGCCGGGTGAGTGCGCACGAGCCGGGTGTGCTGCGGAAGTTTGCCGGCGTTTTCATTGACCTACTGGCCGAGCTTCCTGCGAACGAATGGCAAACTCGCGGATACGTTGCCCTGGCCGCGGCGCTGAACGCATCGACCCATGCCGAGCGCATGAACCTGGCGGTTCTGGTGCGGCCCTTGATCGAAGACGAGCGCATTGCCGTGCGCGCCATGGCGCTGGAGGCTTTTGCAATACTGGGCGCCGCGGACCCGGAACTGCGGGACGAAGCCACGCTCCTGCTTGAAAGCTACCGCCGCGATCCCATCCCAGCTATGCGCTGCCGGGCCCGGCGCATGTCGCTGGTGCTTCTGGGGTCGGAAGTGAAGGCAGGGCCGCAAACCCCGAACCGCTCCCGGCGCGCTCCAAAGGGCTGAATCATTTGAGGTAGCTGAGGGAGGTGGAGGTCATGCAGGTTGCGGCTTAGAATGATCCTGGGAGTGAGCATGGAGAAGAAATGGCAGTATCCGCACCGGCGCTGGAATCCGCTGCGGCAATCGTGGGTGTTGGTGTCGCCGCACCGGACGCAGCGCCCCTGGCAGGGTGAGGTTGGCCAAAAGGCCATTCCGTCCGGCAAGGCGTTCGATCCGCAGTGCTACCTGTGCCCGGGCAACCAGCGGGCGGGTGGGGCAGTGAACCCTGCGTATGAAGGTGTGTTCTCATTTGTAAACGATTACGCCGCCTTGCTGCCGGAGACCGCGCAGGCGACCGATGCGCCCGCCTCTCCGCTGCTGAAGGCCGAAGCCACACGCGGGCTCTGCAAGGTGCTCTGCTTCCATCCCGACCACAGCCTGACGCTGGCTAGGATGACCGAGGAGGAGACGCGCCGGGTGGTGGACGCCTGGGCGCGGGAATCGGAGGAGATCGGCGCCCTCGACTGGATCAAGTATGTGCAGATTTTTGAGAATCGCGGGGCCATGATGGGCGCCAGCAACCCGCATCCTCACTGCCAGATCTGGTCCACGGATTTTGTACCCGACGAGCCGGCCCTCGAAACCGAGGCCCAGCGCGGCCACCTGGCCAGCACCGGCCATTGCCTGCTCTGCGACTACCTGAAAGCCGAACAGACCGCCGGGGAGCGCGTGGTCTTTGAAAATGAGCACTTTACGGCGATTGTTCCGTGGTGGGCTACGTGGCCGTTCGAGGTGCTGCTGGTCTCCCGCCGACACCTGGGAGCGCTGCCGGAACTGAATTCCGCCGAGAAGGACGGACTGGCCGAGGCGCTGCAGCGGCTGACTACCCGCTTCGACAACCTCTTCGAGACCAGTTTCCCCTACACGATGGGCTTCCACCAGACGCCGACCGACAACGCGGAGCACCCGGAGTGGCACTTCCACGCCCACTTTTATCCGCCGCTGCTGCGTTCCGCCACGGTCCGGAAGTTCATGGTGGGCTTTGAGATGCTGGGCATGCCGCAGCGGGACATTACGCCTGAAGAGGCGGCTCAGAGATTGCGCGATTGCCCGGAAGAGCATTTCTGGCCGAGGGGGTAAGAGGCACGGAAAGGTGGCATTTTCCCGAGGGAGAATGCCACCCTGGTCAGATCGGAGTTGGGGCCATTTTTGGGTCGATTTTGAGGCATTATCAGGCTAAAAACGGCTAAAAACGGCCGAAAAGAGGCCAAAATCGGGCGGTTACAGTTACTGATAAGTTAACTATGTAATATTGTATGGTGATGATTAATAGATACTTGCGCGATTTTTATCGTTGAAAAATTGATAATTTCACTATAGGGGGGTGGGGGTCGAGGCGATTTTGGCGGGTTTTTGGCGCGAAATCGAGATCGAAAAAGGTCTTTTCGAGGACTGTGGCTGCCAGAAATTCTTCTTCGCTCTGAGCTTGAGCGCGGACGGGGACGTCCGCGCTACAGCCGACCGGGAGGTCGGCGTTACTCCCTGACCCGGCGTTACTCCCCGACTAGGGGCTTTACTCCCCTACTAAGAACATTGTGCGCTTATGGGGGCTAATTCTGCGCAAGGGAAATCGCAATCAATCTTCCTAAGGGGAGTTCTGAATTTTCAGACGTTGCACCAAGCAAAAGAGAGGAGCGGCCCAAACGAAAACCCCAATCGAATCAGAGGTTGACAGAACGATGGTGAGCTCGCTGGGGCTCGAACCCAGGACCCACGCCTTAAAAGGGCGTTATTGATGGTTCTGCATCGTATTGCATGGCACTGCATAAGGTTAACAATCGTCTGTGTTCATGCGGTTATTCACTCTTAGCTTAACGCCGGATCGTCGCAGCGGGTTGCGCGCAATACGGCTTTCGTGTATCACATTCGTATCACAGTTCGGGAAAGTGGGACCTCGCGCCGGTGATCTAAGGCCGAGATTTCGACACCGGTTCGATCCGGCTGTGATACGGGAGTGATACACATGCCACGGAGACCCGCACCCAGCACAGGGGTGTACGAAAGAGTTTCAGGTAGCGACATTTGGTCTGCGCGAATTCGCGTGAACGGCAAGCTAGTGCGGAAGAGCTTCGGACGAGGTCCCAAGGGACGGGCCGACGCAATCGCCTGGGTCGAGAAAGCGAGGACAATCCGGCGCACAGGAGAGGGCCTACTACCAGCGACCGCCAAGCGACCTGTTCTAACTACCGCCGAGGTTGCTGTCCTCGGCGACAGGAACGCGATCACGGTTGGCAAGCTGTGCGATGAGTTTGAGCGCTATGTGAAGGCGCACCCGGAGGAATACCGCGATCAGGCGAATCCCCCAACACGAATTGCGGAGATCAAGGCGAAGTTCGGCGACCGTGCCGCTGTCACGCTCAAGTCGTCCGAGGTCGAGGACTGGCTTGACGAGATTCAAGAAGAGCGAAGCCTTGCCAACGCGACCATCAACAAAATGCGCGGTACCCTTTCCATGGTCTTCAAGCATGGCAAGCGGAAGGACCTCGTCAATGTGAATCCTGCGGCAGATGTTCCTCTCCGAGATGTGGGCGATGGGATGATCGAGCGTTTCCTGAGTGCCGATGAGGAGAACAGGCTGCGAGCAGTGCTTCAGAGGAGGATGGACTTGCACGACCCCATCAAACAACCTGAGCTGCGCAAACAGGCGATTCACAGACTCCTGGAGTTCGAGGTATCCCTGAAGTCGGGTATTCGCCGGTCAGAGCAATACAACTTGCAATGGGGTGATGTGGATTTCGATAGGCGCATCATGCGCCTCAGAAAGACAAAGAATGGAAAGCCGCGCAACGCCTATATGATCGACGATGTCGCAGCAGCGCTGAAACATTTGCGAGACCTCGATCTGGAACGCCGGGATCGGTCCGCTGACCAACCGAACAAGTCACCGAAAGACGTTGTCTTCGCCAAAGCCGACAACAAGAAGTGGTGGCAGGCCGCATTAGACGAAGCGAAAATTCAAAACTATCGGTGGCATGATAACCGGCATACCTTTTGCTCACGGTTAGTGCAGGCCGGGGTGCATCTGAAGGTAGTCCAAGAGGCAGCGGGCCATGCCTCAATCGCCTCGACGATGCGATATGCACATTTCGCACCGTCCCAAGTGGTGGATGCAATGGCTGTCCTGAATGCGAAACGTTGACGATTACGCGACACTGTCGGTTGCAAATCGCATATAACATGTTATATATTTCGATTCAGCCATGAAGGAGCGCAGTCAACGCCAGCCAGCGAGGATCGAGTGGGAGGGTGACTCAAAGGAAGCTCTGAGCAACTTCCCTCATGATGTGAAGGCTACGCTCGGATTTTCGTTGCGACAAATTCAGAATGGGAATAGCCCTCGTTGCGCGCACCGTCCCATGTCTTCGGTTGGGAAGGGCGTATGGGAACTGAAAGACGGTGACGAACGGACGTGGTATCGCCTGATGTACCTGACGCGGATCGGCGACACCATCCACGTTCTGCATTGCTTTGAGAAGGACAGCAGGAGAACCGATAGGCGCGATCTCGATGTGGCGAAGGCCAGGCTGAAGGAAATCCGGCGAAGACTGCTGGATACGAAGTAAAGTACATCGACCAACCGGGAGTGGTTAAAATGAGCAAACCGAGTCACATCACCACGGGCGACGTTCTGGACGACCTGGGATTCTCCAGGTCGGAAGCATCGGCGCTGAAGATCAAGGCCTCCATCATGGAGGCGATCCTGGCGGAAATCGACCGGTGCGGCTTTACTCAGGGGCAGCTTGTGGACGTGCTGGATGAGTACCAGCCGAATGTCAGCAATCTCCTGCATGGCAGGATCAGCAAAGTCAGCATTGAGAAGCTGCTGAGTTATGCGGACCGGCTCAGGATGCGAAGCAGCATCGAGTTGCGTCCGCCAGCCAACGCGGGTGCGGTCAAATCGGCAAAGCGCGCAGCACCCAAAGTCGCCGCGTAGGAATGAACCTGAAATCTACAAACGAGCCTCGGCATTTCGCCGGGGCTTTTTGTGTTTACGCTCCAGTGAGCCCCCGGAATCAACGTTGGCGAGTCGGCAAAGTTCGGGTTGCGATTCACTGCGCGGATATTTACGATGGGCGACACAGACGTGGTTGAAGGCAAGACGGGAGTGTTCCATAGTGATGAGCTATCCAGCCAAGCGCCTCGGATGGTCGGATTGGGCGAATTTGCGGATCTCCTCAGTCGGAATCAGGACGCGATTGGCGATTCTCCTCGTTGCCAATCTCCCGTCTGAGATCATGTAATCCACGCCGCGGATGCTGATGGAGAGCATTGCAGCAGCTTCTCTGCGGCTGACCAGCAGCTTCGCGTCGGGCAGCATCGCCGCTTTTGCAGGCGGCTTTCGATTTCGATTCTGCCGCTCGGATGAACGACGCCGCTGAATCCTGGAATCCTCTGGAACAAAAATTTCGCCGACGGAGCACGCCGGCAGTGGCTGGGGTACAGGGTCGATCTCGCACCCATGGACCGTTATTGCCGCTTCGACCGGGAACGGCAGGTCGTATTGGCCGGTCTGTTCGATGCGCGGGCGGCGCGGGGGAGATGAAGAAAGACGCAAGCGGCACCTCACCGATCTTGCATTTCTTGACAATAACCTGAGTGTAGACGTAACGTCAAGTTGTAAATCTACACTCCACACGATCGCCCGAGGCACCGATGGCCGAAAAGACAGCTCAGCAACAGGAAGGGGCGCCAACGCCTCCGCCGCAGCAGCAGGTCCTCTCGATCCGGGTTACGGAGGCGCTTCGCTACCGGCTCGAACACCTGAAAAAGATGCACTTCCTTAAAACCGGCGAAAGCGTTTCAACCTCGGAAGTGGCGAAGCGGCTTCTGGAATCGGCGCGGGATGACCGGCTCGAATTCGTCCGGTTGATGGCCGAACCGATGAAGTCACTGCTCAACGCGCGCCGCAAGATGGAGTCCAGGCTTCCGCTTTCGCAAAGCGAATGGATGGTGGTTGCCTACTACTGCCAACTGGGCGCAGAAGCATTTGAAGAAAGTATGCCGAACCAGATCTCCGACGAATCGCTCGTCGGAATTCTGGAGGCATTCCTAGCGGTTTACGGCCTGCAGAACGCCAAGCGAACTCCCCAAGACGTGTTTTACCTTGCCAATCTTCCGCCGGATGAAGCAGTCGCAGGCAAGCGTACACAGGAAATCGGATGCGAGGATGTGCGCCAGGTCGTGCGAAAGACGATCCATGCGCTCAAAGATCCCACCGCACAGCGATGGAAGCCGATCTTCGCAGCTCGCAACCTGTATTTTGTGATCGACGAAACGGAAATTCCGAGCGTGGAAAAACTGAATGAGGCCCTCCTGCCGTACTGGCCGATCCTGTGGCGGGTCTGCGCGCGGGGGCACTTCTATCACAACAGCAAGCCGCTCGTTGACCAGGTGCCAGGGAAAGAGGTTTATGACCCCTTTGTCGATCCCCCGCTGCCGCTCCTTGAAGAGGGCGAATGCAGCATCGCCCTGCCTCGGGGACGATATGGAGATTTCGCGCTGAGTCTGAAGTTACCGGGAAAGCTCTCGACCATCGTTCCCATGGGCGAATTCGTCACCATTTGCGAGTTCCGCGCAATGATGGAACGGTTTGATTCGGAACATGAAGGGTCCTTCTGGCGGGGCTATTACTTTTCCGCATACACGACGAAATTGGAAAACGGCGAGATCGTGGTTACGTTCCGCTGCAATGAGAACGGAATCACGTTTGATCTTGAGCATGCCTCTTGGCAGGCGTTTCGCAAACTACTTCGCCGCGCGTGGGAGCACCCCGAGGTGCGTCGTCTCTGGGATGATGAGGTCCTTCGGTATGGTGAGTTTTAAGTGCGGCGCCGCTTCGCGTCGGGTGTATCTCGACACTCCACCCCTGAAAGGTTGCTGCCAAGGAACTTTGGGTTTCAATTGTAAACGAGCTGAAAACACGCAAGTTGCGTAAGAACGGTATCTGCCGAGATATTGGCGTTTACATCTGAAAACGGAGGCAAAATGCCACTCTTGAGCGATGAACAACTACTTTCCAGAAGCCGATTGAAAGGACGCGACCGCCGCGCCTTCTCAGTGAGTACAAAGCTCACTTCGGAGGAATTTGATTCGATTGCGCAGGCCTCAAAAAGTTGCGGCAAGGCCATTGGAGAATGGGCAAGAGAGGTGCTGCTCAGGGCAGCAAACGCGGCCGTTGGGAGAATGTCCAACGAGGATTTGATGACCGAACTGGTCGGGGTTGAACTCTTGCTCATGAACGCTCTCGCGCCCATTATTTACGGCGAAAAGAGAAACGCAGACTGGTATAGCAATCTCCTGAATCAGGTTCGGGAATCGAAGTCCGAAGCTACGAAAGTGGTCATTGCCAGGCGCCTCGCAGACCGGAAAAATCGCATCCGGTCTGAAGGCAGTGACTGAAAGCAGCGGTCGCGGTCTTGTTCTGAAGGGACGAATGACATTCCCCGGATAGCCAGAGCGTAGCCGAGGCCCGGCCGGAGTCAAGGCCGCGCTTCGCGCGCCGCGTTCGCGGTCGGAGAGCCTTGACACCGGCCTCCCAGCCTCGGCTTGTCATGCAGCTATTCCGGGAATGTCCGGCTTTCCCCTCGGGCTGAATAGGTATCGTTTTGGTCTGCCGTCATCAAATAACAACGGACATGGACGTTTGTCCGTTTCGTGATCCGGCTACTTTAATTCTGGTGGTCGATCACGACGCCGCCGGACCTTGGCAGCGTGAGATTTCCCGACAGAAGGCGATTCGCTCTCCCCACATTGAGGCTTTGAAATGCAATTCAGATGTCCAAGCGCGAAGGATGATCGGGTTGGCAAAGAGGGGATTCGACGCTGGCTTGGAATCGTGATCGACGCGGCCTGTGCCCCAACGAGCATCGCGCGTATATCTGCAATAGTTGCCGGCAATTCTTCGGCGCCGACGACGATCTGTGGACGCTCCAATACCATGTGGAGGCGCATGAGCGTTGGGGCGATACGCCCTACGATTCTCGTCGCCCGTCTCCGATTCTGACGAGCGTCAACCAGCTTCTGCTTTGTGTGTTTTCCTCAATAGGTCACAGTCACAACGATCGTATCGGAATAAATGGCAGGGTTGCCGGATTGTGACGCCGCCATTTGGCCATAGACGGTGCTCTGTTGAGCGAGTCCGTTGCCGGACCCGGCCACAGTATTGGTGCCGGGGGTGTTGCCCCAGTTCAGACTGTGCCCGCTGTCCCGGAACATCTGGTAGTCCAGTGTCGCGTTCGCAGGACTTTTCATTTTCCGGGTGGTTATGGTCCCGCCCGCCACTGACCCCGCGTTGAGGCCGATACTGTAAGTCGTGCCGCTTGTGCAGGACACTGTGATGGTGGAGAAATTGGTGGTGAGGAGGCCCGCGTAGTTGCCGAAGTTCAGGTCAGTCGCCGAAACCGAGCAGCCGGCCAGGACCGTTGCGGTTTCACCCATTGCGGGCGGAGAAGGGGGGGCGGCGCCGTTGGTTATGTTAGCGTGGATCGTATCGACATAGCTGCCCGGGGGCTTAAATTGCCCAGCCGGCACAATGGCATATACGGTGAAGCCGTGGGCGGTGCCATCGCCGGTGCCGTTGACTGTATCGGTAGGAGGGTTGTTGCCCCAGTTGATGGTGTGCGCAGAATCCTGAAATAACTGATAATTCAGCAGATTTGTACCGCTGTGCATGATGCGGGTGGCCGTGGTCGCGCCAGTTCCCGTCCCGGCATCGAGGCCGATATAGAATTTATTGCCGCTGCTGCATTGCACAGTCACCGTAGCAGTAACCGAAAGGTCAGCTGTGGGATTGTAGTTGCCAAATGCCAAGCCCGAGGTGTAGGACGTGCAGTAGGTCTGCGCCGCTGCCTGCCGGGCGCCGCAAGCGATCAGCAGGAACGCAGCAAGAGCGAGTCTTGGCATCATGGTTTTGGCTCCAAGCAGCGCAGCGGTCCGATTATGGGGATGTCCCCGGGTAGGGGTCGGTAGTTGAAAGCAACATTGCAGCGCCGGCCGTCCGGGAGTTCAACGGAAACCTGGTTATCGCGGGAGAGGTCCTGAATATAGGCTTCCCCATCGTAGCCGACGGGGCCAATGACGGCGGTTCCAATCAGCTTGGCGGTGCTGCCGACCGGAATGGGCACCCCAGCCTCATCAACGAGGCGGATGGTGGCGGCATGGCTGATTCTCATGGGGAACCTGACCACTACTCCAGAGCGATCCTGAGGCCGCACTTCCCGAGCGGTAACTTCAATCGAGCTGTCCGGAGGAATATCGTTTGGCTCGATGGCAATGTGGTTGAGATCGAAGGCACGCATATCGGGCACCAGCAGCCGCCCTGAGGAGTTGGTTCTACCCACGTCGCGGTTCTCCTGCAGAACGTGTATGTGCCCCATGGGACTCGAGTCTACGATCGCGAAGCTGTCGTAGATCGTGTTTGATGGAAACAGGCCGCTGTCAACCAGCGAGACTGCGCCCTGGGATTCGAGACGCAAAGTCGTTTGCCCACTGGTGCTGTTGATGCCCGCTGAAAGCAGGGTCCAAGGAGATCTGTATTGTCCCAGGGCGAATTCGCTCAGGCCTTCACCTGCGGAGATATAGGCCTGGTAGCCGAACTCGCTAATCTTGGCCGCAGACATTTGCGTCTGCACCTGCACCGATCCGTCCGACGTCCCACTGACGCCGGCAGAACTGCGTCTGCCGAGTGGGATGGACAGGCCGAACTGCAGTCCGCCGCTGGCAGCGCTGGATAAGTCTCGGAACTCGTTGACATAGATCGAGAAGTGACGGAACGGCAGTGAATAGTTGGCCGAGAAGACGTGGGTGTGCTCGGCCGACGCGACCTGCAACTGGGCAGGGCCGCCTGGCGCATCCCGATCAATCCCCGCGTAGGCCACGCCCGCGGATCCGAGCCGCCTGAGCGACAGACTGGTGAAGGCACTGAGCTGCTTGCGTAAGACTCCATCGCCGTTCATTGACGCGACATCCCGGTAGGCGGCTCCCGCGATGGTCGCGGAAGCGCCGAGGCTGAATACCCTGCCGATGCGCTGGGCTCCTGCAGAAAATTGTGCGCCGGGGCGAGTGGAACCGACGCTGGCCGCCGCGGCGAAATTCACCACGCCGAGATTTCCAATCTGCACCACGCTACCGGCGCCTGCCATGCCCGTGCCTTGAGTGCCTTCAGCGCTTCCTTCGATCGTCACTTTCCTGGCCAGACCACGGCGATAAATCACGGTGCCTGCAATTTTTCCGTAGTCATTGCTGACAGAGCCCCAGTTGCGGCGCACCAGGCCGGCTTGCGCTGAGAAAGTCTGCAAACCCGGCGCCAGCAGTGCAGCGCTGGCGTAGAAGGGCTGCGACACGGTCACTTGTTGACCCAGTGCATTGGTCATCGCCATCGAGATCGTTCCCGCCCCCGACACTACGGGGAGCTGCGGAATCTCGAAGGGCCCAGCATCGATCTGGCGTGAGAGCACCAGGTTACCGTCAGCCAGTACGTCAATCGTGGAGGGGACAGCGGCCGAACCGGCAACAGACGGAAGGGGGAAAGTGATCAGATCAGGGCGCATGCTGAAATCGGAACGAATCTGAGCGCCCTCCAGCCGAATTGGCCGGGTCCAGCTCAGGCCGCCCGTGATGAAATCGCCCAAGCTATAGCGGCGCAGCGAATTCACGTCAGCGAAGGAGTAGGTCGAATCTAGGCGAATCACCGATTGTGAACCGCTCCCGCCTGAAGTCGAGTTGGTATTGGCAAACCATCCCGAGCCGATGACACCCAGGGGCGAGAACGCTCGCATGTCCATGGATCCGCTGCCACCGATGCGGCCGCCGTTGAAGGTTCCGGCGATGTCATAGTTGATCGTCATGCCTTTGCCGCTCTCGATCAAAGGACCGCTGGTCGACCGCGCACTCTCATCGAGCAGTAGCAGCGCCGGAAGCAGGTGGTCGTCGCTTGTTGTGACATATATCGTCTGGGTCTCTTGGTCGACCCTCCAAGCCAATCCCGGCAGATCCGACAGCGCGATCAGAGTAAGCGCTCCCGATGAGCGGGAAGCGGGGTCCCCTGTGATAAGAGAGTCAGGAACCTTGAAACCGAGATCGCGGAGTTCGTCTGGCTGAGCCATCATCCTGCGGTCACGCAGGGTAAACTCGCCCACCTTCCCGATGGAATGCCCGTTCACCTGTACCTCCAGGAGCAGCGTCTGGTCAGCAGCCGTGGCCTGTCGCGGCATCGTTGTCAGCACGAGAACTAGAATCCCCGCATAGCGGAGACATCCGGACGCCATGCGTTCAAAGTCATGGAATCCCGACAACCGGAACCTGCTGTTCAATGGGGATAGTATCGGCGTGAGCCGTCAATTGCAGAGTCTCGCCCTTAAGCGGCATGGACCCTTGTAAAGCAATTGGCCAACGCCGGGTGGCGCCGGCGAGAATATACGGAGAGGCGCTGGATTCCGTCCTAAGTTTGCGGCCGTCACTCGCCAACAGCATGATATCGCGGATCACTTCATGGCGCAGGCCGTCATTGACTCCCACCAGGTAGCTCTGGCCAGCGTCGCTTTCGATGTGAAACAGCAGATGCGGAAGCCCACGGACCTCAGACTGAGCAAAAATCGGGATGGACATGCGCAACACGATTTGTACGACCCCGGGCTCTCCCGCCACTGGGATCTGATCGAGCAGAATACGGTAGGTGGCTTCCCGCCCTTGCGGCGAATGGCGCAGCACGAGGCGTATGAGTTGCTTGGCCCCTGGTGCGATCGAGACCAGCGGCGGACTCGCCACTACCTCATCGGAGGCATCGAGCTGGTCGTTCCCGTGCGGCTGGTTCCACGCATAGGCACGTATCTGAATAGCCGTGGTTGCGCTTCCCTCATTGACCACGGTCATGGTGGTGGCTCTCTGTCCTGGCGTCATCTGAATGTTGACAGGCAAAACCCTCAACCCCTGCGCTCTCACTGGGCCGCCCAAAAGCAGAACGACAAAGAGAGCAGTGATCGTCTTGAATGGCGCTGCTATTCGGAATGAGATCATTGAAGCCTCTTCTCACTACATAGCCATCGATCGACAGGTGGCGATGCTGGTAATCGTGTTGGTATCGGAAGCGGACGAAAGATACTGCACCGCCGCAGCCTGGTCATCCCAGATTTGGCTCAAGCCGCCCGTACTAGACCATGGTTAATCGCGAAGATCGCCAACTCAAGGCGATTGGACACGCCCGTCTTGTCGAAGATCTGCTTCAAGTGATGTTTCACCGTTTCCGAGCTGATCTTGAACTCCGCAGCGATGTCTTTGTTGGTACATCCTTCCGCAATCAGCGAGGTAATCTGAAGTCCGCGCTGAGTCAGCCCGAAAACCTGCATTGGGGGTTGCTCAGTCTCGCGCATAAGTTCCTGAAGAAGATTCACGAGATCGTAAACGGGCGTTCCGAATGCCCAGTAATCTCCCTCGAGAACCGCTTCAATACATTCGTGCAGTTCCGACTTCGAGCCGCCCTTGTTGACGATTCCCCTGGCTCCCATTCGCATCGCCTCGAGCACCTGAGCCTTGTCTACGTTGCTGGCCAGAACCACGGTCTTGGTATTGCAATGGCGTGCCTTCAACTGGCCAAGCGCTTCCATTCCAGACATGTTTGGCATCGACAAATCCAGAAGAAGAATATCGGGATGGAACCGCTCGACATTCTGGAGCGCTTCGATGCCATCGCAGGCTTCGCCAACCACTCTGAAGCCCTCGTTCGCTTCGAGCATGATTCGGACTCCCAACCGGACAACTGGATGGTCGTCCGCAATAACAATTCGAATGGACTGATTCGATATCATCATTCACTCCCCAAGCGCAGGAATGCGCCGAAGTTCGATAGACGTGAACGCGAGACAATGGCACAATTCTTCAAGAAACAACAGGACGGACTCTTGAGCCGCCGCCTGCTTCTCTATCTTCGAGCAGATTTTCCCGACCTCCACTGCGCCTACAACTAAACTGCTGCCCTTCAGGTAATGCGCCTTTCGTTGCAGGCTCGGGAAGTCATTGGCCTCGGCCAGCGAGATCAATTGAGCAATTGTCTGGCGTGCATCTTCCATGTACGCAGTACAAAGCAACCGCAATTTGAGTTGCCGTTCTTCGAAGAGGCCATGACCTTCCGGCGCCTCCGGGGGTACACACGGAAGAAAAGCCTGGTTTTCCTTGCCCAAAGCTGCACGAGCGCGCGTCAACGCAGCTTCAAGTTCCTGGAGCCCTACTGGCTTCGAAAGGAAATCATTCATGCCGGCAGCCAGGCAGGCATCGCAATCTGAACTGCTTGTTTTCGCCGTCATGGCGATGATCCACGGCGCAGTCGCCGACCCTGTTGCCAAGCGAATTTGCCGGGTGGAATCGAGACCGTCCAACTCCGGCATCTGCAGATCCATCAGCACCACATCGTAGAATTGCCGAAATGTCGCCTCAACCGCTTCGATTCCATTGCTGGCGACGTCACTGCGATACCCAAGCTTCCCGAGCACCAGAGTCGTAAACTTCTGATTGACTGGATTGTCCTCAGCCAGAAGAACTCGGAGAGAAGCGACTGACGCAAACTCTGGCATGCAATCCTGCTTCGCCCCACCCATCCGTGAGGGGATAATCCCGATTTGAGGGGAGATCGCATTGATTTCTTCGTATGAACGAGCCGGTTTTGATACCCCCCCGGCTAGTAATTCGACGGCGAGGCTTGGGGAAGCCAAGGGATGAAATGGGACGCCAGATACATTTGAGCCCGATAGCCGAATACACTCGGCCGGCTCGATGCCAGAATTGAGCGCAAGAAGCCGCCGTAGCGCTTTGATCCGCTCAACTTCATTCGGGGTTGGATCCACAGTCATTCCTTGCTACATCGGCTCAAAGACGTAGCAGTTTCAACTGTTTTGGGTCTTGCCTCGGTTCCAGCAGATGCATGCACAAGTCCCAGAGCGCCGACGTGGGTGTACCGCCAGCGCGGAGCAACCTCAATTAGGCTGCCATACGTCCGGCTTTCGCTCTTTGGGCCAGTTAGCGAATTCATCGGCAGTCCGCGGTTCAATGATCGACTCGCCTCCCATTCCACGGAGTAGGCCCAGTATCAAAGCCAGCACAAAGCGCACCGGACATGACATGCCCAGAAAAGAGACTGCTTCTTCCTGCCGTTTGCCGGAGGGAAGCGCACACCACTAACCGTTCTGTTTTGTTATAGCTACCGGAAACTCTCTCGTCGAGATGCCCACGCGTCAATTCCGGCCAGTGTCCCACTGGCACCGATGGGGGGGTCGGCCACCCTTATGTGGAATAGCATCACTGTCTTAGTGGCTCTATCTTTGGTCTACAAGCTAATCACGCTGAACTAAAGAGAGAAGGATGACCATGAAACTGACAGCCGCAAGAACTACATGTTTCGCCGCTACCTCAACCCGTTTTGCCGGTATTTGCACCCTGGGGGTCTTAGCGCTTCTGACCTCCATCCCTGCCGCAGCGGCGACCGCTACCACAACTTTCGCCGTAACCGCAACAGTTCAGGCCACTTGCTCAGTATCCGCCACTGCGATGGGCTTCGGAACCTACTCTACCGCTGTTGCGACAGCGACGTCGACCGTCACTGTCACCTGCACGAACACCACTCCGTACACCGTCGGGCTGAACGCAGGAGCGGCAACTGGCGCAACTGTAACCAACCGCAGCATGACGGCTTCAACGGTGTTACTGGGCTATGGGCTGTTTTCGGACGCCGCACACTCGGTAAATTTCGCTACTACGGCCAGCATCAACGGCAACAACCTTGCCCAGCCGATCACGATTTACGGCCAGATTCCGGCGGGAGAGTATGTGACGCCCGGTTCCTATTCCGATACGATCACCGTCACCGTCAGCTATTAGAGAATGGATTTTGTGCAGATAGTGCCGTAACGATCATGAGAGAGGGATGACGATGTCGCTGACCGCCAAAAGGACTACACGTATCGCCGCTACTGCAAGCCGTCTTGCCGGTGTCTGCACCCTGGGGTTCTTAGCGCTGCTGACTTCCACCCCTGCCGCTGCGGCGACCGCAACCACCGCTTTCGCCGTAACCGCAACTGTTCAGGCCACTTGCGCAGTCTCCGCCACTGCGATGGGCTTCGGAACCTACACTACTGCTGTGGCGACATCGACATCGACCGTCACTGTCACCTGCACGAACACCACGCCGTACACCGTCGGGCTGAGTGCAGGATCGGCAACTGGCGCAACTGTAACCAACCGCAGCATGACGGGTGGAGCGGTGTTACTGGGCTATGGGCTGTTTTCGGACTCCGCACACTCGACAAATTTCGTCACTACGGCCAGCATCAACGGCAACAACCTTGCCCAGCCGATCACGATCTACGGCCAGATTCCGGCCGGAGAGTATGTGACTCCCGGTTCCTATTCCGATACGATTACCGTCACCGTCACCTACTGAAGAATTGATTTCACGCCGATACTGCCGCAATCATCGTACGAATGTCCTGGCGAGGCATACTGAGAACGATGCTTGGTCTCAATAGGACAATGGGGCTTCACAGGCAGGCAGTTTTCGCCGCGCGCATCAGCCGCCGCACCGTTCATTCGAATAAACTTACATACAGTCTGAGTTCGACGCATCCCTCGGAAACCGGCCTTATAAGTAGTTCATTGTCCACATTTCGTAGGGAATAGCGGAAAATATTCCCCTGAAGTCCTTTTTGGAGACGGTCAAAGTTTCAAAATCAGGACCGGGTATCACATTCCTCGTTGATTGCGTCTCTCAAAAAGAGAAACTCCTCATCCAACATTGGCATGAGGTCGCTGACTGGAACCAGATCCCCGGCGTCTGCTGCCATTTCCATTTCCGTTGCCACATTGCGAAGACGTTCGCCGCCGACATTTGCGCATGCGCCTCGAATCGAGTGGGCCTGCCGCGCGGAACCAGGAACATCTCCGCCTCTAACAAGATCCTTCAAAACCTGAATCTGGCGCGGGGTATCGTCAAGAAACATCTCAAAGCCAATCTGGGCGATTTCATGATCTCCCGCCACGCGCTCCAACACGCCAGCTCGATCGAATATCGGCGCGACAGATCCGGCAGCGCGAGTTGGGACCAGCTGTCCTGTCGTTACCGGTATCGGGGAGGCAGGGATGGGCAGCCACTTTTCGAGCGCTAATCGCAATGTCATCATTGATACAGGTTTGGTCACAAAGTCGTTCATGCCCGCTGCGAGGCAACGCTCTCGGTCGCGTTGCATGACGTTGGCGGTCATAGCGATGATGGGAATCCCATGACTGAGGACGGCAGACTGCGGATCGCGGATTTGGCGAGTGGCCTCGACGCCGTCCATCACCGGCATGCGCATATCCATCAGAACCAAGTCGTAAGGGATGGACGCGAGCGAACTGACCGCTTCGGCGCCATCGGCTACGGCGTCAGCATGCAGGCCTAACCTGCGGAGTATGCCCAGGGCGACTTCCCGGTTTGTGGAGTTGTCCTCCGCAAGCAAAATGCGCGCATTGACGCCAACAAAAGACCGAACCGATTCTGGGTTCTCCTGGGGCAGCTCTGGGGCCAAATTCTTCGCAGGATCTGAAGCAGGGCCGGTACGGCGGGACAAGGCTTTTGAGAGAAGATCGAGCAGCTCTTCCCGCCGCACTGGTTTGGTTGCGCAACCGGAGAAGCCAATCTGTTCGAGACGCTGCGAGCCTTTGCGAACGCCGAGGGATGTCAACATCACCATCTTCAAATCCGCCAGTCTCTCATCCGCTCTGATGGCGCGACCAAGAGCCTCGCCATCCATTCCTGGCATCTGCATGTCGATCAAGGCGACTCGGAAGGGATCGCCTTGATCCAGCGCCTGACCCAGGGCGCGGAGCGCCCATGGGCCGCCTTCAACGACAGTCGTGCGCATGCCCCAACTGGCGGTCACATTAGCAAGGATCTCACGGCTCGTGGAATTGTCATCGACAATCAATATAGGTTCGCCGTTCAGGTTCGCCGAAGTTTGACTTTCCGTTTGGTTCTCCTGGAATTGAATGCCTCGGCCTAATCTCACAGTAAAGTAAAACTCCGAGCCCTTTCCCTCATGGCTGGCGACGCCAACCACTCCGCCCATCATCTCCACCAGTTGTTTCGAGATGGCCAGTCCCAAACCTGTACCGCCAAACTTCCGTGTAGTGGATGTATCTACCTGGCTGAATTGGTCGAAGAGTATGCCTATCTTGTTTTCCGGAATCCCGATTCCCGTGTCCCGCACGGAGAAGCGCAATACGCATTCGGACCCCCTGTCTTCTTCCAGAGTGACCCGAACGTCGACCTCGCCCTCCTCAGTAAACTTGATGGCGTTGCCGATCAGGTTGGTGAGAATCTGGCGCAGGCGCCCTGAGTCGCCACGGAGCAAACTTGGAACCGTGGAGTCTGCAATGCATAACAACTCCAGCCCCTTCACATTCGCCGACAGTGCAAGAGTGGCTCCCAGGTTTTCCAGCAGGTTGCGAAGATCGAATTCCTCAGTCTCGAGTTCAAGTTTGTTCGCCTCCATCTTGGAAAAATCCAGGATGTCGTTAATGACCTGCAGCAACGATTCTCCGCTGGTGCGCACGGTGTCAGCATAGCGGCGTTGCTCGGCCGTCAGGTTTGTGTCCAACAACAACCCGGTCATGCCGATAACTCCATTCATCGGAGTGCGGATCTCATGGCTCATGTTGGCTAGGAACTCGCTCTTGGCCGCCGTCGCCTTCTCTGCCTCTATAGCAAGTGCGTTGGCGCGCACAGTCTCCATTTCGAGTTGGCAATTGGTTGCCAGCAATGCATCGGCTGCTTGTTTCTGCGCCGTAATGTCCCAATTTGTGCCGACCATACGGACTGCTTTTCCGTTGGCATCCCGCTTGACAAAAGCGCTGGCACGAATGTGGTGAATACTTCCATCCGGCCAGACAACCCGGAACTCACTATCGAATTCCTTTTCGCCGCGGATAGCGGCTTCGCTCTCTTCGTTTGCTCGCTGGCGGTCTTCCGGGTGCACTCGCGCCTGCCATGCCTCGCAAGTACCGTCAAACTGCTCCCGCGAGATTCCGTAGAGTCGCAACATTTGCTCGTCCCAAAGGAGTACTTTATGCACAAGGTCATTGGCCCAAATGCCTACGCCGCCGGCGCGTGTCGCTAACATCAGGCGGTCCGCAGTTTGCCGCAGAAGAATCTCGGCTCGTTTTCGCTCCGTGATCTCTTCCGCAATTCCAGCCACGCGAATCATTTGCCCGGCTTGATCGCGAATCGGAAATGCCCGGTCGCGAATCCATTTCTCCTGCCCGTCCGGAGTACAGACTCTGTATTCAGAGTCGAGATCTTCTCCTTGCAACTGCCTCAGGAAGATCTCGTGCGCTCTTGCGCGGTCGTCGATATGGATCGCTTCCAGCCAGTCCATCGGGTTCTCATAAAGGCTCTCGCAGGACCGGCCCCATATCTCCTCGTATGCTGGGCTTATATAGAGCATCTCGGTGCCCGCCGCGCTCATCATCCAAAAGACTTCATGGATGTTTTCCGCAATCTGCCGGAACTTCTCTTCGCTGCTCTTGAGGGCCTGCTCCGCTTGCTTGCGCTCGGTGATGTCAATGTGCTCTACAACGATTCGGAGTTGGCCATTGAAAGAGAATCGATTGACTTTGGCAATGAACCATCGCTTTTCTTGGGGGGAGTCGCATGCATACTCTTGCGAGTGCCCCACGCTCTCCCCACGCAGCACGCTGCGGACGCCATTGGCAAATTCGGCCGCCTCATCGGCTTCCTCGCCTTCAGCCCGGTCGCACACGGCGAGGTAGTTGGCTCCTATGCCAAAGCTGTCGCATCCCGAGGTGGAAGCATAGACCTCGCCAAGACATTCCTTCTGGTTCGCTTGCCCAAAGTCCTTCCATCGCCGGTTCACCGCGATCACCGTGCCCGTCTCGTCAAGCACGCATATATTGGATGACAGATCATCCACGGTGGACTGGGCAAATTCCTGGGATTCCCGCAGCGCCTGTTCCGCTTGTTTACGCTCGGTAACGTCCGTAGTTAGGCCGACGTGGCCTAGGAATTCGTTTGTCGCAGAAAACCGCACATCTGCGCACGAATTGAACCAACGCCACACGCCATCGGCGCGGCGGATGCGCGCTTCCCCATTGAATGCCAAATGATCGTGCACAGCACGCTGAAAGCCCTCTGCATACTCGTGCGCATCCTCAGGGTGAATCAACAACTCCCACTTGCCTCCTTCCAAATCCTCACAGGTTGTACCAAAGGACTCCCGATACGCCCGGTTGATGAATAGAAGCTCCCCCTTTGCATCGGTTGTCCACATCACGGCAGGGCATTCGTCAGCCATGACCCGAAAGCGATCTTCGCTTTCGCGCAAAGCTTCCTCGATTCGTTTGCGATCCGTGATGTCGCGGATGATGGCGCAAATGGCGACCACTTCGCCCGAGGAATTCTTGATTGGTGACCCTGTAATCCAAACCTGAATTCTCGATCCGTCTTTGTGCTTGCACAGAGTCTCGTACTGGGATACGGTGCGTCCCTGCGGAGCCTGGTTGATACGATCCGCTAGTTCATCCAGGCGCTCACGGGTCAAGAGCATGGATAAGTGCTTCCCAACCGCATCGTCAGCCGCATAACCGAACAATGCACATGCGCCGGGGTTCCAGGAGAGAATAAAGCCTGCAGTACTGATGGCCATGATGGCGGCGTCGGAAGATTCCACGATCGATGCCAGCAAAGCTTTGTTGTTTTCCGCCTCTCTGCGCTCTGTGTTATCCCTCAAGATCGCAGTCACTGCAATGACGCTACCCGCGGAATCTCTGATTGGGAAACCAGATACATTTACGTGGATTAGCCTCCGGCCTGCATGTTGGCAGAGGCCGTCGAGGTTTGAAATGGACTTGCCTTGGGACACTGTGTTGATGCACTCGACCATGCGCGACAGTAGATCCGGTGGGGTAATTATGGATACGCTCTGCCCGATCGCTTGCAGCGCGGAATAGCCAAACAGTGCTTCGGCACCGCGATTCCAGGTCAGGATGATTCCCGCTGGGGTAGTTGCAATGATCGCGTCGTTCGAGCCTTCCACAATTGCGGCGAGAAAAGCCCGTGCACTTTCGGCAGAACGCCGCTCCGAAACATCATGCTTGATTGCGATGTAGCCGGTGGTTGCGCCGCTCGCGTCACGGACAGGAGCGATCCGCATCTCCTCTGTGTAAAGACTCCCGTCTTTACGACGATTGACCACTTCGCCGTTCCAGATATGCCCGGACTTGATCGTACGCCAGAGATCTTCGTAGAACTCGGCAGGTTCGCACCCGGACTTGAGGATGCGAGGATTCTGCCCCAGAGCTTCATCGCTGGAGTACCCTGTCATGACTGTGAATGCAGGGTTTACGAACTCTATCTTCCCGTCAACGTCGGTGATAACAATGCCATCGGCCGCTTGGTCGACTGCTTGAAGCAACCCGGCATGCCCAACTGAGGATGTTCCCTTACGCACTCACCACCTCGATGCAGAAAAGGCATACAGCTTCTATCGGTCAAATACGACAGTTCTAACAGCCCCCGGTGTAAGTGCGACTACCCCTTAAGTGGACGCCTTGAAGGCACGGAAAAGCGCAACTCCCGCTTCTATTTGAGGCACAAAGAGGGAAGGCGCGCGTGCGGCAATCAGGCAGTCAATTCCAGCGCCGCCCCTGCCCATACCAGCGCCGACCGATAGCAGGCAACCATCTCTTTTTCGCTGAGTCCATTGGCTTCAACCACCGTGTCGCAGGTGGCCCAGTCGCCGTGCTCGTGGCTCTCAAGCCATCCCAGCAGAACGCGTTCGCGATTGGCCGCGCCTTTGAGCGCCGACTTAATCTCATCCCGCAGCGGCAGTGTCGGCACCAAGTCCTCCATGGGCATCAGCATCATCGCCGGCAACATGCTCAACATGCCCAGCAAGTACTGCTCGCCAGGGTCCAGCCCGCATCGCTCCGAGGCCAGTTCGCAAAACCGCCCACGCAGAAAAGCCATGCGCAGGATCTCCAACGGTTGCTCGCCGTTAAGGTCGCTGGCGATGGCCAGCGTCACAATGCGCCGGAAGGTCTTTTCGCCCAGCACCAGAAGCGCTGTCTGGATGGAACGAATCTCCATGTGCAACGCATACATTGGCGAATTGGCCAGGCGCAGCAGCCGGTAGGTCATCGAAGCGTCGCGCTTCATCATCCGGCTGGCTTCATGCACGTCAATGTCGTCGCTCTGAAGCAGTTTCAGAAGCTCGAAGTGACCCATCCGGTTGGAGGGAATCTTCCGGTTGTTCATCAGCACCGGGCGGCAGAAGTAATAGCCCTGAAAGAGCGTGAAGCCTTCTGTCCTGGCCTGCTGGTACTCCTCCTGCGTTTCCACCTTTTCTGCCAGCATGGCGATCGGCCTGCCACGCAGACGCTGGAAGAGCCTGAGCCGTTCCTTCGGCCCGGTCAACCCGAAGTCCACTTTGATGTAGTCGGCCAACTCCACCAGAGGATCGAATTTCCTCTCCCACACAAAATCATCCAGCGCCAGGCGGTAGCCAGACGCCTTCAGCCTCCGGCAGGCGGCAATCAAATCCGGAGTCGGCTCCACGGTCTCAAGGATCTCAAGAACTGTCATGTCCTTGGGCAAAATTCCTACAAGCTCCTCGGTCAGCGCATCCAAAGTGCAATTCACAAAGGCCGGCAAGCCGCCAGTGAGTTTCTCCAGCCCAAACATCACAGTGTTGTCGAGGATGGTCATGGTCGCCTTGTCGCCATCTCCTCGAAAGGCCAGCTCCGGTCCGGCCCTGAAGAGCAATTCGTACCCATGCACCCGGCCGTGCAGATCCAGAATTGGCTGGCGCGCTACGTATCGAAGTCCTTCTCTCCACTCCGTCGAGATCGACTCAAGGGCTGAGGCCGGTGTAGCGAGAACTGCCATAGATACCTTCCAGCAGCGCCTATCGGCTGAATGCGTCGATAAATTCAATGCGTGAGCAAGACCTGCCGGTTTTTAAGCACGAGGAAGGAAGCCGTTAGTTCACGGCGGCGGGACGGGAAACGAACTCGTTCACCGAGCGGACGATCAGACCTTCAAATGGAAGGTGGAGCGACGCACTCGATCTTGGTGCCTCCTGACGTACTTGGGGATAAGGATCAGGAGCTTGTCGGAATAGCCGCGGCCGATTAGGTCGAGAATCGTCCCGCGCATTTGTTATTCGGCCCTGGACTCGATCTCAACCGCTGCCGTCGAACCGAAAGTTCCGTCAATGCGGGCAAAACTAGCACCGCAACTCGTATTGATGCTCGCCCACGACTCAGGCAAGCGTTTTGAGTTTCGCACACGAGTACTGATTTTCCGTATTTGTCATGCTGCTGCCCTTCGCTCCGAGTTCCTGATGAATCCTTTAGAGGCGCGCGTCAGGTCGCTCTCACCCGTCTTCCAGTCGATTCGGATGGATATTCTGGGAAACAGCGTGAGCCAATTGTCAGGTCTGCGCGTAGCCTCTTTGTGTGGGCGCGCAGAATACAAAGGTAGTCGTGAAGCGGATTCCGCGGCTCCATCATCTGATGATATTCGCCACATTGCCCGCGAAGTTCGGCGCAGCAACATCTTCAGTCGCTGCCAACAGATTCTATGCGCAACCCGGAATGAAAGTGATGTGCGATTCAATGCGAGCGCGTGCAATTCAGTGCAACCCCCCGACCCGCTTTTTGAGTCAACTGAATTTCCGCGAAGGATGGGTGTGTATCACTTTCGTATCACAGCAGCCTTCTTGGATGTCCACTCATATCAGATTAAGTCATTTATTATGAGTGGTGAGCTCGGTGGGGATCGAACCCACGACCCACGCCTTAAAAGGGCGTTGCTCTACCTACTGAGCTACGAGCTCACATTATTGTTAAATCGTTTGAAATGAATTACTTACAGCAGCATATTCGTTCTGACAAGTAACCAGGTTTTTGGCTTGGGAACCATTTTGGGAACCGTTTTGTACCTGCCTTGTACCTTGAGAACCATTCCCATTGGTTCCCTCGGGGACCAGGCACTCCAGCGCCTCCAATTGAAACTTGGGAGCAAGGTGGGCATACCGTTTCGTCTGGCTCAGGGTCTTGTGGCCCAGCAGCTCAGACACTTGGTGCAACGACACTCCTTTCATTACGAGTCGGCTGGCAAAGGTGTGGCGAAGCGTGTGCCAGGTTACGCCCTCGATCCCTGCCCGCTTCAGAGCCGTTTCGTACCACTTCCGAGGGTTCTTGATGGATTCGTGCCGCTTGGACCGAAACAAAGGCTCATCGGCTGGCCGCCCATGCCGAAGGTGTTCGGCGCGGATGCGATCGAGGATCGCCACCGCGGCTGAGTTCAGATGCACAAAACGGTCGCTGCCGTTCTTGGTTGCCGAGAGATAGATGAACCTGGCCTTGATGTCCACCTGGTCCAAGCTGGTCGTGAACTGTTCCGTCTTCCTCATGCCGGTATAGAGAGCGATGTCGAGCTGGTCGAAGCAGTTCTGGCCGTCGCTCTTGATCCGGCCGGGAAGATCGGCCTTGATGGCAGCCCGCAGGCGTACCTCTTCTTCCGCGGTCAGGTAGCGCACCCTGCCCATGGGTTCCTTGGAGCGGCGGACCAGCCGCATCGGGTTCTCGGTGACCTTCCCGGCCCGCATGGCTTCCCGAAAGCACGAACTGATAGATGACTTGTAACGGTTCTGCGTACCGGCAGACCATTCCCGCTCTTCCGTCATGTTGTCCATCCACTCCTGAAGCTCAGCAGTGGTGATGGAGGCCGCAGCCCTGTCGCCGAACTCTAGGCACGCTAGCTCAGCCCTGGCCTTCAAGCCCTTGGCGTCGCCTTGCTTGGCGCCTTCTGCATACTTGACGCCAAGGGCCACAACATCGGAGAACTTCACGCCGTGCCGGGGGTTGACAGGCAACAGTTGGCCGGTCCGCCGCTCAAGCTGCTTCTCATCGGACAACTTGACGGCTGTGCCGTAGTTGCCGGCACAGATGGTCCTGCGCTTGCCCTTGATATCCACCCAGCGGACCCACCAGTCCTTGGAGCCCTTCACCTTTTGGTAAACGCCCCGGTGTGTCTCTACTTTCGCCTTGCGCGGCATCGGCAATCCCCTTTGGCAAGAATAGCAGAAATGGTTCCCGGGCGATGCTCTGAATCACTCCGCAATCTCGGCCTCCGAGGACACGGCTTCGGGATGGTCCTCTTTGGCGAAGCGGATCAGTTCTGAATGGTGGATCAACACTTTGGACCCCTGGTGCTTGACCCGGATGCGTTGCCGGGCGATGTGGTAGTCCAGGGCACGGATGCTGATGGAAAGTATGTAGGCGGCGTCGGCCCGGGAATGAAGGAGGCGCTGCGAGGTCGAAGAGACTGTTTCTCGCATTTTGGATTTCATGGCCCCATGCTGCATCCGATCCCGGTCCGGTGGGATTAGTAAAACACCTTACACCGTTTTTTAAGGCCTGGTGCCGTTTTCAGCCAAAACAGGCCGCCAGGAGGCCCGTGGTGGCGTCCGTGGTGGTCCGGTGGGCCTTGCACACGTCCGGACTCAACAGTAGCTCAGCGGGTGCCCGCGTGCGTAGCGCGCGGCACCTCTCGTCTCCCATACACCAGCGCTGGCTGCCTGTCTGATCCCAAGTGCTCAGTTCGGTCTGCAATCCAACAATCTCAGAAGAAAGAGCAGGAAATCGCTCCGTAAGGGATTACCCTAATCCCGCTTTGTCTTGCTCCCGTGCATCCTGATGAAGAACAGGAGATGGCATGAGCAGCAACCGGAGGTTTTGGCGCGTCGTTGTTCTTGCTCTTTTACCTAAGTACCTAAGTACTATTCTCAGAGCCTCTGGCCCTGATCCTACCCAAAAAGCAAGAGCATCGAAATGGGTGCCCCGATAAAGGCTCCGGACCCGGATGATTACATAAACCTAATAGAATGAGTAAGTCACCGCGGGCGGCTAACGCAGCGGAGCCGCTTCCGCCTTCCCGCTGAAGGTCGGACCTTTGGAGAACCCCAACCCCAGCCTAATCTTGAATCAGAAGGAAATATGCCAAACAAAACCACAATCCGGGCCGACGCCGCCAACGCGGGCGGGAGGCCCACCCGGGAATATCTGGAGACGGTCGGAACGACTCCGTCCGGCTCCTTCCTCCACATCGACAGACTCTTTCGTGACGCCAGCCGGCGGCTCATGGCTGCCGCCACCTGCACCCTGTGCGGCAAACAGACCCAATGCCGGCTCGTAGATATTCTCACCGGGCACACACGCTCGTGCAAGTGCCTGAGGCCAAAGCAGTATGTCATCAATGTTTCGACTTTGGCAAATCAAATCCCATGGTCTCGCCTGGGCAGGATTTGGTGCGCCCATCTCGCAGGGAGAGGCCGCTGTGCGTTGGCAAAAACCTTTCATTATGCGGTAATCGTGATCGACATTGCGTTGCGCCGGTACCAACGCTGGGTCGACGAAATCAGAGCGGCCCTGAAGAACGAGCCAGACGACATGCCGAAGGAACACCGGGGCCTGTCTATCCCTCAGAAAGTAATCGACTTCCTTCGAAGGGCATCGATCCGATTCCAAAACCGGGGGCAAAAGGATCGGGAGCAGATCCTTGAAGTGAATCGCCGCCGGGAGACACAGGCACACCTCGACAACCAGGAGGCAATTCAAAACCACCTTTTCCAAATCGAGTGCCTCAAAGCGGAATTGGACGCGCCGGTGATGGCCTGGGGCTGCGACAGCTCCGGCCGGCGCGTTCCCCTCCGCCGCCAGCACCCAGTTCTGAACGGCACCGAGCTTGCACGACACCGAGACGGATATCAAAGTGGCACATTGGCCAGGACCGTAGAATGGGCGTTGGACGTCGACTGCGCGGCGCTCGAACCTGCTCAGCGCGCCAGTGTTCTGTTTCTTAGAACTGTCTATTTCGATACCATTTTGTACCGCAAGGGACTTCGCCGGAGGTTCTTCCAGCAGTCCCAGTCGCAGTCGCAGAGCCGGCCCTTTCCTGATCAACAGGCCCGCTGGAGGCCCGTGGCTGCGTCCGTGGGGGTCTAGCCGCGATTTCTCACACGGATCGATTCTGTGGGGGGCGGTGGATTTTGGCAGGGGTAGAGAGCGATGAACGGCTGGCAATCTGCTCGGCGATAGGTTCGGCGGGTGTTTCGAAGGGCTGAT
>Ga0302189_10000790_pt1 | contig 27787 bp, 25 predicted proteins | sample II_Bog_E2_2_FD_194551 | JGI IMG/M metagenome (GOLD analysis project Ga0302189, IMG submission 194551) | Peat permafrost microbial communities from Stordalen Mire near Abisko, Sweden - II_Bog_E2_2 | ecosystem: Environmental > Terrestrial > Soil > Wetlands > Peat | place: Sweden: Abisko...
CCTCCGTCCGGTAAGTGTCCGAGTAGAGACACTGCAGCCCGGCACTGCAGTTGTAGGCAGTTCCGTAACTTACTTGTCCCCACCACGTGCCCCAGCTTCCTTCAGGTATTTCTCTTTTATCTCTCTCAGCCAAGGCATGCCGAATTGAATCGTCGAACTTTTCCTTCCAGAGGCCGCCGAGATCGAATCCTTTCAAGTAGGCTCCCCAGGGAAACGTGCTTAGAGCGCCTGAGTATGGAACCCATGAATAGTCGGAATCGCCATACCGCTCTAAAGTGACATCGTCGAAGGCACCCTCGTAGTAGTCGGTTTTACGGCGTGAGCAGGTCTGGGCCAGGGCCCTGTTTACACTTTCGTTCAGATCATTCATCTCCTTCGCCGCCCATGCCGCTTCAACTTTATCTCCGATCCGCTCGCAGATATACTTGTATGCTTGAAGCCCATGGAGCGCCGACCAATTGTCGCAGAGCAGGTAGTCACCTTCATCCGCAAAATTCTCGAAGTCCTGCGACTTGCCCATAAGCCCCCAATGCTCCTGGTCGTTGAAGCGCCTCAACGCATGGATGTTGCGCGTGGCTTTCTTAAGTTCTTCACGGACATCAACGATAAAGTAGGCGATGTCTCCGGTACAACGCAGATACTCTGCGTAAGGAATGAGGTACTTGCCGAGGGTATCTTCGTAGATAGGATCCATGGCCTCGCGGCCCTTCCAAGAAGTGGCGTTCGAGGCCTTGAAATACTTACTGGCCAGCATTCTCTTTGCGATGCTGAAGTCTCCCTCCCTCATATACTGGTCCACGTAATTTGGAGCATCGTGCGAGAACGGCTGGTCGTAGTTGTCGTTATTAAAAGGGTTCCGGGGAGCCGCGTGAATTTCGTAATCATCCCCGTTTTTTACCATGTTCTCCCAGGTCGTGATCTGGATGGATTTGTACATCTCGACCATTCCAACCACTGGTAGTCTGATTGGTTCCGCCAAACCTGCCATGCGGCCGTTCCAATACTTCGCCATGGCCTCGTAATTGGAGTCAAACCCACCTGCCGCTATCAACACCCCGGGGGCAACCGGAGAGCCTGCGGCAAACGCGACGAAGTCCTTTGCGACCGACTCCCCCGGGTGGACTGAGAAATCGAAGTACATGCCGGCATCGCTTTTGCCCGTGCACGTTCCGGTGAGCGGAATTTCTATGTCGGGAAATGAACTTACATTGAGGCGAACATCCTGGCGAACGGATCCGGTGTTTGTGAAACGCACGCGCGAGTATACCGCGGTAAGACTGTCAGACAAGAGACGATTGGCGAAGTGTTGAATTTCCACGCGAAGCGTTCCTGCCATCCACTCAGAGGTGGGGCACGGGAGGTATCCATCTCTCAGGTACCACTTGATGCGTGATTTACGGTCAAGGGCGAACTCGTCTGGGATATAGGTCGTTCCGTCAACCGTAGCCGTGTACTGGATGATCTGTCCCAGGCCCGGCGCCACTCCGCCCCCCATGAAAGTCCACGACTTCGGATGATCGTTCTCCCATCCTATATATAACCATTTCAAACGATCGTAGCCGTAGAGTGGAGTTACCAAAGCAACGTGGTGTTCCTTCTGGCCAGAATCGAGAAGTACTGTCGCCCCATTGGCCCGCTGAACGCGTCCAAAAACGCCTACTGCAATGGCTTGAAATCCGCGCTTCACGAATCCGCGTCGGTTCATCTAAATCCTCCAATGGGCTAAAGTGGTTCGACCTCTTCACGGCTATCCAAACGCTTTCAGCGCATGCCTACAGTGGCGTACAGCTTCGCCAGCCGATGCGCATGCTCGTCATAGGCTGATTCGAAGAGTTCAGTGGCTCTCTCCGCGCCGACAATTGCGGCGCCACTCAATACCTTTGGAGGCGCTCCAGCTTCTGTAAGCAGGAGCGCGACTTGCGCCTTGATGCAGTTGACCAGAAGGCAGCCACCGATGGTGGACCCCGGCGCGACCGGAGTATCCAAGCCGGGAATGTTCACCATGGCATCGCCTACTGGCGCTCCGGTGTCGAGAACCAGGTCAGAGAAATCTTGCAGCTTCTTTCCTTCAGGATGGTGGCTTCGGCTTTTGATGCTGTGCTGGCTGCTCACGATCGATACGACTCGAATGTTGTGACGCTGGAATTCCTGAGCCATCTCTACTGAAACAACGCTGCACCCGCTGGAGCTAATCACCAATGCCGAGTCTTCGGAGGATAGTGCGAAGTTCCTCAGAATGCGCTCAGCAAGACCATGCACATTTTCGATAAACATCGCTTGTCGCTGTCCGTTTGCCCCAACAACAAGGTTATGAAACGTGAGGGATAATTCAACTATGGGATTGAATCCGGGAAATGATCCGTAGCGCGGCCACATCTCTTCGACCATAATCCGGCTATGACCGGATGCAAACACATGCACCATCCGGCCTGCAAGTATGGTCTTCGCAAACCATTCCGCTGCCTTTTCAATGCCAGGTTGCTGCAAACGAACACACTCGACTATCTCCGTACACTTAGTCAGATACTGTTCTGCTGGTTTCATAATTCTCCATTGCGTGCTTTGCCGAACCAATGGCTCCCGCTTCATCGTCGAGTTGTGCAGGGACAATCTCGACGCCTCGGTTGTTCGGACGCCATTCATACACATCCATGAATCTCCGCAGCGGAACAAACAGAGCATGCCCCGCGCGGGCAATCCCCCCGCCAAGAATGATCCTCTCCGGATCGACTGAGTTTATGATTGACACAAGGCCAACAGCCAGGAACTTGATGCTCTTGTGCCACACTCTGGTTGCAAAGGGGTCTCCCGCCAAATGCGCTTCGACGAGCACTTTGGTTGAGGTAAATCGTCCGGCAGAACGCCGCGTAAGAGTACATTCCCCAATCGCGTCTTCCAGGCTTCCTGGCGTATTGGTGATACCCTTTTGTCCGGAGACGTTCAACGAGATATGACCGAGGTGGCCCGCTCTCCCCGTACTCCCAGTCAAAGGGCGACCATTGCAAATAATTGACCCGCCGACACCGGTTCCCAAGGTCAACATGACAATGTCCTTGCATCCCACTCCAGCCCCCACCCATGCCTCCCCTTTGAGAGCAGCATTTGCATCGTTGATGAGCGGAACCGGGTTTCGACGATGCAATGCCTGAGTCCAACTCAGCCCTTCGAGTACGTTCATCCGCCCTTTCATCCAGGAGATGGATTTGCCATCGCATCCTACAATCCCGGGGGATGAAATACCCACACATTGCACTTCACCAAGCCTGCCATTGATTTTCAATATCTCTCTACGGATGTGTTTTTGGAGTTCATGGACGGACGAGTCGTCTATGGATAACCTAGTGCGATATAGAATGGCGCCTTCGGGGGATACCGCGACGATCTTGATAAAGGTTCCGCCTATGTCGATGCCTACAGCAGCGTTCACGGTAACCTCAGTTCTTGAGTCCTCGGGAACCTGCAAATGCCGGATCACTGGAACACCAACCTCCATCGACCGCAAGAACCTGCCCCGTAACGAATCGAGATTCGGACGACAAAAAGTACAGAATTGCTCCATCCAGGTCTTCCGGTTGTCCAATCCGGCCACCATCCAGCGGCTGCTTCTTCTGCAGAAATTCGGCTATTTGCGGATTCGACGAAGCACGTGAAGATGCCGGCGTATTCACAAGGGAAGGGGCAAGCACGTTGAAGCGAATGTTCTGCGCTGCATAGTAAGAAGCGCAGGCCTTCGTCAGTCCGATGACACCCGCCTTAGCGGCGGCGTATGCATGCGTGGCAAAGTGACTGGGCGAGGGAGAGAACGCCAAAACGGAACTGATATTGAGGACCGATCCACCCCTTCCTGCTTTCACAAAGTGCTGCACGACAGCTCGATTCGTATAGAACAGAGAGGTCAGGTTGGCGTTCACCGTATAGTCCCATCCTTCGTTGGTGACCTCATCCAATGGGCCATCGCCGAACCGCCTTCCGCTGCCACCAGCCACGTGAAAGACCCCATCCAACTGCCCGAACGCTGTAATCGCCTCGGCAACCGCCTGTTCGGCGGCAGCAGGATCAGCCGCATCGCTGGTCAAGATACGGCATTTCGGCCCAAGTTCACTGATCGCATGCTTCAGATATTCATCGGATCTTCCCACCACAGTCAGGTTGGACCCTTCCCTCAGACAGGCTCTCGCTGCAGATAGCCCGATTCCCGCAGTGCCGCCCACGATCAGAATCGACAACCCGCTCAAGCGTCCGGATGGCATATTCCACAGCCTAATCCAACAGACTGCGAGGGAATTGTTATTCGATCACTTTGTCCGAATAACTGATATGCTTATTCCGTGCCTCGACCTCGCACAATCCGCGTTGCTGAGATAAAGAAGCTGTTGGTCGATCGCACTTTCGATCCGTATCATCAGCCCGGGCAGCGCTTCATGTCCAATCGTTCAATCGCACGCCAATTCAAGATCAGTTATCAAACAGCTGACATCCTCCTCAGTGAACTCACAAGCGAAGGAAGGCTTGAAAGACGTGCGTCCTCGGGCACCTACATTCCCGGTCGCCAAGTAAAGTCGGCAGGGGTAGTGCTCATTTTTCATCCGCGGGCCAAACGTAAGAGTAGCTTTGGTGCGAAATTACTGGACTGTCTTGTGGCGGCTCTGGATAGAGAGCGGATTGATTGGAGAATGGTTTGGACAAACCCAGCTGATTCGAAGAGAGCGCTGCTTGTCGCCGATAGGTACCCGGTGATCTGGGAGCGTCCCGAGGTTGTCGAAAAGTTGATTTCTCTTCAGCGTTGCGCACTCTTGCTGAATCAGAGGCCTCCCGCGGGTGTTGGGTCCACGCTCATCGACAGCATATCTGTTGATGATTTCTCTGGAGGGGCAGGCGCCGCGCAATTCCTGCTGGCGCGATGCCCGCGCTCTACCCCTCAGTTTGCCATTCTCTCCGGGCCAGTCAACGATCCGCGTAGTTCGGCGCGCGTGGCGGGATTTCTGTCCATCGCCCGAGCCCGAGTTGTTTCTGCTCCAACTTGGTTCTATGATGATGCGAAAACAGTAGCTGTCAATGTGCTCAGAGCCGGACCCGATGGTATTTTTTGCTGCAATGACAGGCTTGCTGAAGCTGCGATTCGCTGTTGCAATATTTTAGGAATGACCAGGCCGGCGGTTGTCGGCTTCGACGACGCACCTGTGGCGACGTGGTTGAAACTCACAACAGTTGCCATTCCATGGGAAGGGCTTGTGGCCGCCGCCAGCAGCGTAATCCGGCGTAGGATGACTGGAGCCGCCAGCTCCGCAATTGCTCAACTTATATCCACACGGATCATTGTCCGGGATTGACGCAAGTTGCTGGAAGAAAAACGCACCGCTCTCATAAGCGGTGTGGCAGCGCGAGGTCTTAGTCCGAATGCCACGATGAAGCCTTCTGGCCAAGAATGGCTCGGCGGGACTCCGTCGCACTGGTTTGTAGAACGAGCCAGGGATCTTTTCACCGTGCGTGATGAACGATCCAATCACGGCTCCGAAGAGCTGCTTACAGTTTCCAATATCACATGCGCCACTCCTCGATCAGAGAGGGATGTCTATTCCTGCTCACGATACATATCAGACCTTTGAGCTATATGTTGACCCTCCGGTTTGGAGAATGACACCACACCGCGGCTGCTCCAGCTAGATCCAGATTCTCTTCGAGAATCGCTGTTCGAACCAACGTTCTTTCCGCAGGGACTTCCCCGCACCTCGCCCTGAATAATTGCACCGCTCGATCCAAGAACAATGTGGAACCGCGAGTTAGACCGCCACCAACTGCGATAACATCGGGCGCCAGAATTGTCGTGAGATTCGCCAGGCCGAGCCCTACATAATAGCTGAGACGTTCTACCGTCTTTTCTGCAACCGCATCGCCGGAACGGCAGAGTTCAAAGATCGTTCGCGCATCGAGCGTCTCCAATGAAAACCTGCGCTCGCGGTCATTTTCCAGAAACCAATCGCGTAATGCAATGCCCGAGGCTAAACTCTCCCAGCATCCCTTGGCTCCGCAATAGCAATCTGGCCCACTGGGATCGATCGAATGGTGGCCCATTTCAGGGTGAGATCCGCCTGCGCCCCGATAGACACTTCCTCCAAGCAGGAACCCTCCGCCGATCCCGGTGCTGAGAGTGATGTAAAGGAATCGCTCGACACCCAGCCCGCTACCCCATGTAGCTTCGGCCAGAGCTGCCGCATCGGCGTCATTTTCCATCACTGTTCGAACGCCAATTCTATTTGTGATTTCGTCGACAATCCGACACCCCTGCCAACCCGGTAAGTTGGCCACCTTTCCTATCACTCCCGTAATCGGGTCCACCGGCCCGGTACATCCGATGCCTATGCCCTCGGGAGCAACACCTACTTCCCGGATGCATTCGTTCAGACTTGATTCGATTGTAGCGACCCCGATATTCCAATTCCAAAGATCCCGCGTCGGAATACTCCGTCGCGAAATGACCCGGCCGTCGTTTGTGACCAGGCCGACCGCAACCTTAGTGCCGCCTATGTCGATTGCGCCAACAAGCCCTTGTTCGTTGGTCATGATGCCTCTTCAATCCTGATCGGGTGAGCTGACTAATTCAAGCCGAATCTGAAACATGTCGGTGCGTAATGCGCAGTACAGGACACCAATAATGAGCCATGCTGTACCCGCAATTTTCGCCATCGGGCTGAGACTCCACCAGATATAAAGGCAGACCAGAAAACCGGTAAGAGGCACCGCTACGGTGATGGCCTTCGTAAACACATTCCGGCTCACATCTACCAGCAGCGACCGCTTTGCAGAGGACAGGTTGACGCCCATAAAGGCCACGAACGCGCCATAGTTCAGCAGTTCTGCGCCGAGTTGATAACTCAGAAAGATTGCCCCTATCAGCATCAGCGCGCTCGTTAGCAGAATGTTGTTCCGCGGCGTATTGCGCAGCGGCTCAAGGACACCGAAGAATCGCCGGGATATGACATTGTCTCGCCCCATCGCATACAGAAGACGCACCGCTCCGAGTTGTGCGCCGATGCTCGATCCCACGGTCGCAATCAGCAGCGTGAAGTTCATCGTGTAGAACATCCAAGGGCCTGCCGCACGGCCAGCAACCGACACAAAGGCCGTGTCGAGATCTGGGTAAGTGGTGAAGTCAGGCCAGATCAGTTGGCCGACATACACTTCAAAGCCGCCTAGCACACCCGTAAAGAGACAAAGCGAAACCGTAGCAAGCATGATATTGCGCTGGGGGTTTTTCACATCTTCTGAAAGCGTGCTGATGCTATCGAATCCCATGTACGTCAATACCGCAATGGACGTGCCCGCACGCAAGCGATTCCATGCAAACGTCGATGGATTGTAGAAAGGCAACGAAGAAAAGAATTCTGAAACTCCTCCAATATGAAACAGGTAGGATGCCGCCGCAACAAAGAATACGATGAGTACGGTAAACATACTTATTGTGAGAACAGTGTTGGTACGTGCATTCATGCGGATGCCCATGAGATTGACAAAGCCGAAGGCAACAGCAAAGAACGCGGCCCAGACAATGAACGGCAACGGCACAATGTTTATGGCTGCTTTGCTGCACCAGATGACGCCGATGGTGGGATTGAGGACATAGTCGAGTGCGATACTCCAGCCTGTGAGCAGGCCGAGATTGGGATGCAACTCTCGGCCGACGAAAGTATATGCTGACCCCGCGGTCGGATATGCGCGAGCCATTTTGCCGTAGCTAAAAGCTGTGAGCATCATGGCAACCATCGCCAGCAGGATTGCGCTGACGGCGTGTCCGCGCGAAACCGAGTTGACAATGCCGAACGATGGAAGCGGCGCGGTCGGCTGGATAATCACTATGCCGTAGAACATCAGGTCCCAGAAGCTGAGGACGCGCTTGAATCCCGGCGGCGACTGTCGCGCTCCTTCGGTGATGTTGGTCGCCATCGCTCGCTTCTCCCCGCCTCATGCCTTTGTTCGAGACTAATTTACTTCGCCGCTGGAACAATTGAAAAAGAGCGCAATTGCCAGGGCTTTGCGCTCGCTTTCAGAAGCGCGGCGGTCAAAGGAACCGGAGTGGGGTTTGTCTCAATATGCGTGATCTGTGAAGCGTTCGCAATCCCGCCATAAAATTGGACTGAGAAATCATTCGCGTTCTCGCTAAGATTCCAGAATCTTGTAATGATGCCGTGATCAATGCCGTCCTCGGAGGGCTTCAACGCCCAGAGCAGGACATCGGGATTTGTGCTCGACAACAACGAAAACGATGTTTCAGGATAGGCGTTTCCGCCGGTAACTTGTCCGGCAACAAGAGGATTCTGATCCTCGAGCGCGAGTCGCATCGAGCCCGCCGCGGAACCGTTCCTTGTTGCGTGAAGAGCAAAGCGTTGCAGGAAATACTTGTCCCCGCCCTGATCCGCAATACCAAGACTTGGTCCATCTACCTGTCCTCCGGCAAGCACCGAGATCTGTGGCGTCGAAGTGTCCAGTTCCGAGATGCCATTTGCGATCGTGCTATGGCCGAGCTTCATGAAGGCATCGTCTGCGTTGGAAAGGGTGATGCCGATTCCATCCTTCCCTGCCATGAACACATAATGGTTCAGTGTCAGCCAGTCGAGCCGTGAATATTTCGCCGCATAGTCTCCCCCAGATTGTAGACGGGCATGATTGATCGCTCCAATCTCTTCATGCCAGACTTCGGGAGATTGCAACGCGAAGCTGAATGCCCATGTTTTTAAGTCTGAAAAGTTCGCTGTAATCTCATTGCGAATGGCAATGCGATCGAGGTCGCGAAAGAGCGTAATTTGAGTGGTGTGCGCAACGGGTCCGCTGGCGTGCGCCTCAACCGTGACAGAAACAGGCCCAGAGTTTATGACCTTGAGCGTCCCGGAGCCTGGGCCCAAATCATTGACGCTGCGTCCATCTATCGTTGCAACCAGCTCCTGTCCACCCGTCTTCTTGCTCACGATGCTTTCGATTGCGCCATGGTCATTCACTCGTATCCGATAATCAGCATTCTCAAGTGCCCCGCCATCAGCTCTTAAAGACTTAGGAGGGGCGCTGCTCTTTCCCGGAATGACCTCATAGACTCTGTAGCCAACCGAAGGGACTTCCGAGGCCAGGATACGAAGCAATCGGCGATGCGATCCATCATCGGCTGCTCCATCGATAAACTGGTGCAGTACTGTCTTTCCGGTTGTTAGATCGACTACGTGTATATCTTCCGGGCCAGTATAGCTTAGGTCGGCTGCATCGGTGCGCATCCAATTCAAGGGGTTGAAGACGTAGTAGCGGGCAGCTTCGCCTTTGCGCGCTATCATGCCGCCAAGGGCTTGACGGGACGCGTCAGAGAGCGTGTCAACATAAGAAGTGATGCGATGCGCGACACTGCGCTGCCAGTCGCGGCGAATAGAGCGCGGCAGGACATGACTATCGGCGGTCCAGTCATGCTCCCAGAAGAGCCCGAAGTCAGCCCATGCCTGATCGCGCGCCGCCTTGAACTGCTCAGGAAACGCTGGCTGCTTCAGGCTCACCAAGGTTTCGAGTGCTTCAGCGGATCGCAATTCCTCTGTGGCTCTGCGTACGCTCGAGGATACCTCCTGCATTGAAGCGGAATACATATCCCACTCGTTGCCAAAGCTGCCTTGAAAACTTGGTAGCTGTGCGCCATACGTCGACTCAAAGTCGTGGAAGAAGTCTTCTTCGTTGGAGACAATTACCTCTCGATCCGGCCGATTGAGACTCTTCGCCAATTGAACAATGTGGTCATTCATCGTGCTCAAGTTGTCTCCTCCTTCGCCGAAGAGACCAAAGATCTGATACGGATAACGGGCGCGGAATTCCGGGTCTTGCAACAAGGGAATGTCTTGTCCCAGTGTGGCTTTGTCCAGTTCCAGGTAAGTACCCGGCTGATACCCGCCTATCTTCTTATAGATGGAGTACCACTTCAATAGAATGCGGCTGCCATCAGGCCCCTGCCACCAATAGATTTCATGAGGGCGCCAGTGATCGAGCGTCGGCATCAGCTTTGTTGCGCAGTTACATACCCCGCGCCAGCTATAACGTGCGCCTGATCCTGCCCACAAAGCGCCAAGCCCATTGGGCAGAGTCTGATCTTCCATGGCGATGGCCATGTCCAGCTTCAGTCCATAGCGGCGTTCAACTGAGCCGGCGTAGTACATGCCTCGCAGCACCGCCTCTGTTGGCATGCCCCCATAGGTTGAAACCGCGAAGTTCAGCGGCATGCTGAAGTGACCATCGCGCAACCTTGCCACCAGACGATCAACCTGCTGCTGGTCCCTGTTCTTCTCCCATATCCACATCCAGAGACTGCCGTCGAGGTTCCAGCGGCTCTGAAAGTCCGTTGGCTCATTGGCCGTCTTGTCAGCCAGGTCAAGATAGTAGTCCGTCATGTCCAGGATGGCCTTACGATAATCATCTTCGTCAGCCGTCCACACATAGTCCGTGTGGTCATCCGGAGCGAGATATATCTTTTCCTTCTGTGCATGAAGGCGTATCTGATTGAAAAGGGTCAGGAACACAAAAGCAGCGAGGAAGGCCAACCTTTGCGCAGTTCGGCGGGGGCAGACCTCGTTGATCGACATCGATCTCCTATGATGCTAGGCAAACTCGTCCTAGCCGCCGCATCTTCTAGCCTATCGTAGGACATAACCCGCCGGTTTAGGGGGGGACTGCGCCAGATAGCATCAACTAGAAGGTGAGCCGTAATGCAACTTGCCCGATCCGAGGGTCGCGTGCCGAGCTGACCTGTCCGAAACTGGTATCAGACTGGTTGCCGTCCGGATTGCCGAATTGCGCATGGTTGAAGACGTTAAAGAACTCCGCGCGAAATTCGACCGAATAGCGCTCATGAATCTGTAAGAACTTGCGCAGGGCGGTGTCCCAATCATTAAGCCCAGGTCCAAGGAAGAACCGCCGGTTCGCAGATCCAAAGGTACCCAGAGTTTGCAGTGAAAACTGCGAAGCGCTGAAGTATGTTCTGGTGGACGTAGAGCGCGGATTGAACTTTGCGATAGGTTGTCCATTCCAATCCGGCGTATCAATGCCGCCGGAACCTGTCAAGGACTGGTCTACGTCCTGGGAAATTGTGACCGGTATTCCGGTCGTGAAGCGCGTGATTCCGCTTAACTCCCATCCCCCTATGCTGTCGCGCAAATAAAGAGGTTGACTGGCGAGCTTGGGCAGCTGCAGTGCATAGCTCACCACGAAGTTTTGTTTCATGTCGAAGGCCGAAAGCGACCGGCTCAAGCGGGGATTGATTGGATTTACCGCATCGACGGGTCCAGAGGTGTCGTCGATTGATTTGCCCCAGGTGTATGCCGCCAGAAATTGACCGAAACCGACATGTCGTTGGAGGCTCGCTTCAAACGCGTTGTACTCGGACATTCCAAAGGTTCCGTTATACGCATTGCTGGTGAAGTCGAGCAACCCTTGTGACAAAAATCGCCCTGAGGTCACGCTGTGGACTCGGGTGCCGTTAACCGCCCCACCGCTCGGCAGGTCATAAATCTGATCTTCACCACCCGGCCCGCAACCCTGGCCGGACGGTAACTCGGCCGCGACCTCCAAGCAGAGCGCGGTAATCCCCGGATTAGATTCCATTTGCGAGAGGAGATGGCGCCCAGCTGTGCCGACATAGCCGGCAGTCAGAAGGGTTGATCCAGGCAATTCCCGCTGAATGGTCAGGTTGTACTGAATCATGTAAGGCGTCGTATTCTGTGGCAATACCCCTGGAGATCCGCCAATTGGCAGGTAGGTGGCCCAGTTAATGAGTGCCCCCGGTGCCGGCGGTGTAAAGGGGAAACGTTGGCCAGGGTCATTGTCGTGTCGGCGATCCTCAAACGGTTCGCTGAGATAAACTTGCGTTGGGCTAGAGTAATAGAGCCCAAAAGGGGCGTCGCCGATCGTATAGAAGGACGGCTGATCTTCGATTGCCTGATAGTAGATGCCTGACCCTGCGCGGATGCTCGTTTTCCCTGGTCCTCCAAAGATTTTTCCGAGGAAACCTTCCTGTGCGTTCGGGGACCATGCAATTCCAAGCCGTGGACTGAAATTATCGCGCGGGGTTTTGGCGATAGTTTTGGGCAAGCCATCGTCACCCGGGAACACCCAACCCGTAGGAGAACCGGGGTAGACTCTGGACTGTTCTCCCCAGACAATAGAGTTGAGCCAACCACGCTTCTCATACCATGGCTCGATGTAGTCCCAGCGGACCCCGGCATTGAGCGTCAAGTTCGGTTTCACCCGATAGGAGTCCTGAGCAAAGATTCCGCCGTAGTTGGATCGAGTGAAAAAGGTGGAATAGCTCTGTTGCGCAAATGAACTAGGTGCCCCCAACAGATAGTCGGCGAAGCCGTTACCCGTTTCGTTTCCATTGAACGAGAATCCGCCATTCGGAGAGGAGATATTAAACTCATCGACGTTCAGCTTGCGGTATTCGCCCCCAAATTTAAGACTGTGTTGTCCAATGACCTTCGAGAATACGTCGGCAATTTGGTCGGTGTTGTTGACCTGATTGATCGCGTACGCGACAACGCCCATCGATAAGCCATATCCGCCACCCACATACATTTGCGGCACGCCTTCTACGGAGGGCACAGTTGAGGTCAAACCAAGCTCGTTGCTGGGGAAACCGAAGCTGCTCAGTGATCCGAGCCCAGAACCGGATGGGTGTGTCTGAAAAATCGTCGAACGGGTATAGTTGAGCCTGATTTCGTTAACCGTGGTTGCATTGAAGACGTGGGTATTGCTGATGTTCCCTTGAAGCGCCAATTGGGGAACAGTTCCTGAGAATCCAGGAACATTGCCCCCTGCAAATGGATTGAAGGTTGATGTGTTGTCCCAGCTGTAATAAAACGACCAGTCTCCTGTTCTCGCGTCGTTCCAGGTCACACGCTCACCGATTTTGTCATCGGTCAAGGTATTATTCAGGCCCGAAGTGGAATAGTACGGGGTTCCGCCCTGAAAGCCTGACGGCGCGGGAACGAATTTCAATAGGGCGGTTGCAGCCGGATCCCACGCCGACTGCGGGATCTGTTGGCCTGGGAAAACGCACATGCCAGCCAGAGCGTCCCTGGCAGTGTTGCACCCGGACACCCAGTATGGTTCGCCAGCTTGAACGGAATATCCCAGCCGCTGTGTCAACGTCTGCACCATAGTGTGGTTGCCATCATTGGTCCCCTTGACCACGCCTGTCAGAGAGGGAAATCCCGTCGTCGTTACGTCAGAGAAATCGCCACCGACCTCCGAAACAGACGGAATATATGCGTATGACGATGTCTGGCCACGGATCTCACGGGTTCCCTGGTAGTCGGTAAAGAAGAAGAAGCGATTCTTGATAATCGGCCCACCGAAGGCGAAACCGAATTGGTTTCGAGTAAAGACTCCTCGAGCTGTACCTGGAATGGGAAGTCCAGTTTCTGGGTTGGTCTGGTCCTGGGCGAAGAAATTCTTCGCATTTAGATCCTTGTTTCTAAGGAATTCAAAGACTGAGCCGTGCAACTCATTTGTGCCTGACTTGGTAATGACATTTACGATTCCACCACCGAAGCGACCGTATTCGGCGTCGAAGCTGTTGGTCAGAACGCGGAACTCCTGGATCGCGTCCAGGTTGGGAATAACAGCTGCGCCGCTGTTTTTCGGTTCTTCAACATCTCCACCGTTGATCAGAAAAGAATTTGAATCTTCGCGGCTTCCGTTAACCGATTGGCCGCCTGCATTCAGCTCGCCTGAAACGGGACGATCTGTAAAAGCTGAAGATGAGGTTATAGGAACGACACCGGGCTGAAGACCCAATAGATCTGTGTAACTTCTTCCGTTCAAGGGAAGGGCGGTCATCTTTTCATCGCTGATCACATCTCCGAGCTGGTTGGTCGTCGTGTCCACCTGAACGTTATCGGAAGAAACAATCACCTGTTGTGTTACCTGTCCGACCTTCAGTCTGAAATCGATGCGGAATCGCTGATTAACTTGCAGGACAATACCAGCGACCGTTGATTTTTCGAATCCAGTTGAAGTGATTTCCACTGAATATCCATCTCCGACAGGAACGGAAAGAAATTCATAGGCACCGGCAGCGTCTGTCAACAGCGTGCGCCGGTACCCAGTCTTGCTGTTCACGAGCACAACCCGGGCGTTTGGGACGGTTGCGCCTTTCTCATCTACAACAGTGCCAAGGACAGATCCGGTGACGTCGGCGCGTGCCAAAACGGACGAGCAGAGCAGGGTAAAGATCAGGATGAGCCTTACGAAATGTCGGGTGTAGTTCATCAAGTATCCTTGCGCAAGCGCTTGCTAATGATGTGATCGAAAAATTACCATGGGGGTGATTTCAAGTCAAGTACAATTCTTAAAGCGCAGGCAAGTACCCTGTTTTCAATCGAATTTCCAAAGAAGAGCGGCGGAAAGGGCTTTCGTATGGCAACCATGAAAGATGTAGCCCGGCGGGCGGGCGTTTCTGAGTCTACTGTTTCGCACGTTCTCAACAATACCCGTTCCGTCTCTGAGGCAAAGAAGGCTCAGGTCCTCCTCGCCATGCGTGAACTAGGCTTTTCTGCGAACGCTCACGCCCGGGGGTTGGCACTGGGACGGAGCAACTTCCTTGGAATACTGATTTCCGATATCGAAAACCCCTTCTTCCCCGGAGTAATCAAATCTTTTGAGGATCTGGCCAGGCAAAATGGATTTGATGTCCTGCTTTTCAGCACCAACTATGACCCCGGGATTGCAGAACGCGCCTGTCAGAAGCTGGTGGAAAACATGGCGCCTGCCGTGGCTATCATGACCTCGCAGGTGGACTCATCCTTGCTTGACTATCTGTCTGCCAATGGTCTCGCCTCCGTAGTACTGGATGGCGGAACGGTTGGCCCGAACCGAAGCAATCTGCGCCTGGGCTATGAAAAAGGGGCGGTTGAGGGTGTCCGCTGCCTCTTCAACCTGGGCCACCGCGAACTCGCCATGATTGCCGGACCGCAAAACCGGCGCTCGCACATTGCCTACAAGACCGCCGTGGAATCCGCAGCATGGGCACTCGACTGTCGCATGCGGATCATCGAAGGACGCAATACGGCTGAGTCCGGCTCGGACGCAGTTCGGGAACTGCTCACTGGGTCGACGATGCCCACGGCGATTCTATGCAGCAACGACCTGACTGCGATCGGAGCTATTCGGACCCTCACTTTGTCCGGATTGCGAGTTCCAGAGGACATCTCAGTAGTTGGCCTAGACGACATTCCTTTAGCAGAACTCATTGTCCCTGCGCTTACTACCGTTCACATCCCTCGCCAGGAGTTGGGGAAAATGGCATTCTCCATCGTTCAAAAGATGCTCAACGGAGAGCTTTCCGGGGGAATTGAATCCACGCTCGATACCCATCTCATCGTGCGTGGCTCCACCGGAGTCAACCGCCGCATTGAGATCGGTGTCTGAGAAGAGAACTCGGGCAAGCGCTTGCGCAATTTTCCAGATTCCTCTATTCTTAGGTTGCCAATTTGACTCGTAGTCGAAATTCGCCCAGGCTCGCGCTTCACTTCGGGCCAATTCGATTCGACTTTTGGTCGCTGTCAATCCGAAGTGAGGATGGCTGAAAGCACATGACGTATCCACTGATCGAAGGAGCTTACCTCCGGGACCTTCTGGAGCAGCCAGACGCCTTGCGGCGCACATTGACATTGGCCTTACCGGAAGGTCTTTCCGGCATCGCAACAAGATTAGCTGGGCCGCAACCGCCTTTCATGGTTCTCACCGGTATGGGTACCTCCTTTCATGCTTTGAATCCCCTCGCGATTCGGCTGGCAGAACACGGAATCCGTACTGCCATGATCGAAACATCGGAGCTGATTTACTACTCGAATGGTTTGCTGGGACCCAATACCATCCTGGTAGTCGTCTCTCAATCAGGACAGAGCGCAGAAACTCTTCGCCTGCTGCAGCTGAACGCCGGAAGATCGCTGATCGTCGGGGTAACCAACAATCCTGGCTCTCCCCTTGGTAGAGCTGCGGATGCTCTGGTTACAATCCGTGCTGGAGCGGAATCGTCTGTATCCTGCAAAACCTACGTCTCCACCCTGCTTGCTTTAAGCCGGATCGGCGAAGCGCTCTGCACTAACGACCCAGAAACGTTGAAGCCCGACCTTGACGCGGTCGTGGACTCCGTTGAGCGATATCTCTCCAAATTGCGGGAGCATGTGGAAGAAGCTCAGGCCTGCCTGCAAAATACCCACCATCTGATTCTTGCCGGGCGCGGCAGTTCGCTGGCTACGGCCTGTACGGGGGGCCTCATCGTGAAAGAGGCAGCCAGATTCCACGCAGAAGGAATGAGCGCAGCCGCTTTTCGGCATGGCCCGCTCGAGATGGTAAACAACGGGTTGTTTCTTCTCGTCTTTGAGGGCGCCGAGCGCACCGCCGGTCTGAATCGAAAGCTTGTGAGCGATGTCGTTGATATCGGGGGATCGGCCCAGCTCGTGTCGCACAGGAACCGCCACAAGATATTTCAGGTACCAGCGGTCTGCGAAGTTCTGCAGCCCATACTCGAGATTCTCCCCGTCCAGATGATTTCACTCGCGTTGGCAGCGCGCGAAGGCCGGGAAGCAGGCGCCTTCACACTCGCCTCGAAGATCACCTCGGTAGAGTAGGGTGGCCGAACAGTGGATTGGAAATCGAAGGCACCGAATCCTAGACCCCATGACCTGGCGCGAGCCGCTCGATGAGGGCGCGGAGGGTCTCGCCGGCCCTGGGAATCTGAGCGGAGCTCTGCTTGAATTCAAGCTGTTCGGATTCGCCTCGTCGAACGAGTGTCAGCAGGTCTTGATTTGTCACTGGAGAAACCCTACTAGCCGCGGACATAGCGCTGAGTCCGGAGGCACACCGCTCTGTTCGACGCAAGCGGCGATTCGCCGACCTTACTTGGAGCGTTGGTGCATGGCGCCAGCTCGCACGCTTAGTTCGCCGGTTCGGAACGAATCATCCAGAAGTGCTGGGCTGATTCCACACGATCAGCCCTTTGGCCACTTGGTTTAGGTTTTGCCCGCATTTTGCCCGCAAATAGCGCCCATTGGGCCGTTTCTGCCGGTTGTGCCGGTTCATAAGTACTGTGCCGTCTATATTTTGCGGTTCGAGTCATTCCATGGCATGGAAGATATCATCGGTTCGATCCCGATCAGGTAGTCAGCAAGCAAAATGTCGGCGGAAATATCGCAGCGGGCTCAAATTTCGCAGGACGCAAGGCAGTTGGGAGAATTTCACCCAACGGGTTCTGGCTTGGGCTTCGCGAGCTTGCGTCGTACTAACAACTTAACGAAAGGAGGGGATACCAGTGCTACCGTTTTTTGTGGACCAGGATCGTGAGATCGTTCCCAAAGCAGATTTGCTCGTCTTCAAACGAGCGGAAGTTGTTAAGCCTGAGTGTGTCCAGGAACATCGGGCCTCCTTTTCAGGCGCTGAAGATCTGTTGCCATCCAAACGCGCACACGTCCCGGACCATTTCCGGTGTCAGGTTCCGCCCGGTGGCGATGCGCGCTGCCTCGCGGGTCGTGTCATCGACTTCGCGAAAATGCTCTTCCGCTGTGCGCTCGACCACACGGGCAGCCTTCGCGTGCAGCGCGGGCCGAACGTTTGTTTGACAGTGTTCGCGAATCGCGGCGAGATTGCCGCCAAAGGTCTCGATCGTGTCGTGGATATAAAGAATGTCCTTGGCGCGCCTGTCGCGATCACGCTTTTCGTGAATCAGAATCTTCTGCACCAGGAATGCCGCCGCGTTGGGAAGAAGGATGCGTCGAACGCCGGGCGTCGGATAGCCCGTGGCCGGGCCGATCATCACATCCCATGGATTTTGGAGCAACAGTTCGAGGTAACGGAGCTTCTGGACTGAGACTCCGGAGACACGGGCCGTTACGTCACGCCTGCCTCCGCGCTTGACTGCGCTGCCCTCAAGCGGCGTCAGAAACTCCGCGTAAAAGCTGTTGTCTCCGCTCTCGACGCGGTAGTGCGCAGCCGGAGGCTGCATATCGCCCATCAGCTCTTCGCGGAAATCCCTTTCGAGCAGCCGCGCGCGAATCTGCTCGCCGGTAGCGGGCAGATCGAGCGGGACGGCGATGTCGGTGTCGAAGGTTCCGAGAGGCTCGTAGTCTAGCGGCTGCGCGAGAGGGTGCTGGCGGTAGAGCCGGTGTGCCCAGCCGCCGATGATGACGACCTGATCTAGCCACGGTTCGAGGGCGTCGACCAGGCGGGCGAAATACTCGACATCCGATTGGACGGCCATTACGGTTTCTCCTCGAAGATCGGCGCAAGGACGCGGCGGCGGATCTCTTCGGCCTGTGCCTCGCCGCGGGCTGGATGGGAGCTCACGTCCAGCCAAACCTGCAGGATGTCAGCAACTGGAACGCCGTCGCGGACGACTGCGGCGCGGAAGACGGATTCCCGGAAAGCGGGAATGCGCACATAAACGTCCGGTCTTTGTTCCGCCCCCTCCGGTGAGAGCCCCATGCAGCTGAGGACTTCCCGGTCCAGGCTTTCGAGATAGAAGTAAGGCGGAACGCCGTGCACGAAACCGAATCCGAGGGATTCGGCTGCGGCAAACATGCTGACACAGGCTCGTGGCGCCGATTCGCGCTTTACGTCGGGCTGCGCGTTATAGGCGTAGAGCGCGGCGAGCAGCGGGCGCTCGCTTTTGCGCGGAATGATCCAACGCAGGGGAAGCTGGGGTGCACCGCGCAGATTCGCGGCTTGCCAGCGGCGCAGGAGTTCTTTTCGGCGCACAAGACGGAATGGTTCATCGTTCTGGTCAAGAAACCCCTCCTGACGCAGCTGGCGTACGAAACGGAAGGCGCTCATCACGGAGACCTCGGCTGCGGCCGCAAGCTCCGAAGCGTTGCGATATTCGCTCCGCGGCGCGCGAAGAAGTTCCTCGGAAAGCAGGGGCGCGAGCAGGACCTTGAGCATCCACTGGCTGAGATCGGAGAACAGGTACGCCGACTCGGGCGGAGGGAGCTTCTGTCGATGCGCCCGGCGGGGAGGTGCGGCATTGAGTTTTTCGAGACCGGGCCCAACGAAGTGCCGGAAGCCTTCGCGGTCGAGGATGCCGATGGCGACGTCGGGCGCGAACTGGGAGAGAAAACTGACCAAGCTCTTTGCGGCGCTCGGAGAGATGGCAGGGGCACCTACGACGGCGAGCGGCGCTGCCGGTTCGGGAAATGCCTGGGCATAGGCCCGCGCTTGGAGGATGGCCTGCGAGAGCAAGGGCACAAGCCGGTCCGGCCGGCCCTCGGAGGCAACTTTGCATTCGATGATGTAGCGCTGGTTACCGCGGACGACGACGATGTCCGCGCTCTTGTCGGCGGGCATAGGCTCCTTTTTCACCCGCCAGCCGTGCTGGCGAAAGAGGCTGGCGACGAGATCCTCGAACTCGCGCCCACTGTGCGCGCCGGGAGAGTTCGGATTGGAAAGCGGGGAGGCCATGGCTTTACCTTGGCCACGTTAATTATCGTGGCCGTGGTAATTATCATGGCCGCGTTAACCGTAGAAGTCAAGGCCAGCCCTGTTTTCGACCGTGCGAACCTGAAAGAAGAATGCCACAATCTTCTTACATGAGGGGAGACGAAACGGATGCTTACAAGCTCCCGGAGACACCGCTGTTGCTCCTGCCTCGGCGGCCGCAGACACCACCTTCTCTGCTTCCGACCGATTACTTTGATACGTGAAAACAGAATCGACATTCTTACGGGCGAGGCTGAGAACGATACTGCGACCGATGCCCCGGCTGCCTCCCGAAACGACAGCAATCTTCCTTGACTGAGCTGTTTGTACAGACATGAATCCTTTCCTCTATTGTAAAGAAGCGAACTTCTAAATCCTTTATCTCCGAGCGACGCCTTCGAATCGAAGAATCTCCTTCGACATCTGCTCTGGGGCGTCCTCCTGAATGAAATGGTGGGCCCCGACTAAGATCCGTGTGGTTGAGCTCGGAAGGAGCCTCTCGAACCGTCTGCGCTCGGTTTCGGTAAAGCCGGTGTCCTTATCGCCCCACAAGATAAGCACAGGTTTTTCCCGCAGACGGGACAGCCCCGCTTCCACATCGGACAGGTACTCATGACTTCTCAGAATCTCCTTCGGGAAGATCGCCATGGGACCGCGTGATCGCCAGTTCGGAAAAGGCCCGCGGTAGGCCGCCTTTTCTGCCTTGGTTAACTTTCTCTTCGTTCCGAGAGGGTTCATGAGCCGGACGAAGATGTTGAAGCGGCGAATCAGGAAGTTGCCGAAGGGGCTCCCAGCGATTCTTGAGAATTTCGCGAGGGCGCTGGATTTGTCCGGCACCCAAGCCCAGCTATTGCCGATGATCAGGGAGTGGATAAGATCAGGACGGCGGCCCGCGAAACCAAGCCCGATTGGCCCACCCCAATCTGCCACCAACAGGCGAATGTCACTCAGCTTCAGGGCTGCCACGAATTTTTCTACGACCGCCGAGTGCTCCTTGGGAGTGAAGCCGTAGTCTGGCCGCGCTGAGCTGAGACCGAAGCCAGGGTAATCCAAGGCGATGCAGCGAAAGCGCGGTGAGAGCGCCGAGATGATCTCCCGGTACAGAAACGAATAGGCAGCATTGCCATGGAGGAGCAGGAGCACGGGACCACTGCCTTCGTCAACGTAATGAATGGTGTTGCCATCCACAGTCACGGATCGGCTCGTAAAAGGGTAGATAGTGCGATCAAGCCAAGGCGGGTTCAGGTTTTTCGTGGGCATACAGCCTCCTTCTAGTTGATTAGGCGGATGGTGAGAGCTTGTGATCTACTCCTACCTTCTGGTATTTACCTGACTTATCATTCGTTGATCTGTCAGCAGTTCAATCGAGCGGATGGTCAAGCTGGACGGCAGGAAGCAGTGGACTTCGGGGTTACCAGGTACGTTGAAGCAACTGCATAAGGGTTTGAACTTCGTCTTTCGACAAAACACTCAAGAAATCACGGGCGTTCTTGCGGGCCCTTGGATCAAGTGATTCCAGAAGCTCTGTCCCAGCAGTCGTAATTGAGCACAGTTGGAGTCGCCGATCTATATCAGGACGCCTCCTGGTCACAAAGCCCTTTGACTCCAAACAGTCCAGCAAGCGTGTCACGCCGGGCGTGTTCTGAAGCATCCTGGCCCCAAGTTCTTGGGCAGGTAGCCCATGACCGCCCGCTCCGCGCAGAACACGCAGCACGTTGTATTGCTGCGCGGAGATTCCTTCGGACTCAAAGATAGGAGCAGCGTGACGCCTAAGAACTTCGTTCGTCTTGTAGACGCTAGTCACTGCCTTCTCTGCGAGCGACATCATGCCAGCCCCACGAACTGATGGATGGCGGAAGCCGCGTTGTTTTGCACCCTCTCGCTCGCGAGATCCGCAAACAGGGTACTCTGTAGCGTCAGGGGTCCGATGGTCTTTCCGTCCGGAGCGCCATAGAACTCTCCGCTCTTCAGTGCGGAGTTGTACAGCGCGTCAACGATTTGTTGCGCACCTTTCTCCAGAGAGTGGGCAATACCGAGCACTCCTGACATCGGCATGAAGATTTTGTCCATGATGAAACTCACCACGGGAGGCATGTCCTTGGCCGCATTCGTTCCCTGCGTGCCCCCCGGACTCACGGTCAGCAGCCGCAGGCCGGGGTACTGGCGGGCAAGCGCACTGATCCACAACGCTCCCAGGTACTTCACCTCTCCGTACATCGATACAGTGTTCAGCTTCTTCCTCTGTGGGTCCTTGCCGTTGATGACCTCCACAAACTCCTCTACCGAGGAGGCTTTAAACGAGGGCCGCTTGGCTCCCATGATGTTGGCCCCGCGTGCCGCTTCGCTGCCGACAAAGATCGCCACGTTCTTCAGCCGGTCGGTACGAAGAAGTTCTTCGAGCAGAACGACGTGCCCCAGCACATTCTGCGCGAAGACGTAGGTTACACCTTCCCGATTGGTCTTCAGGGGCGAAGCGCCACCCATGCCTCCGGCGTTCATCACGATCCCGTCCATGGCAGGAAGATTCTTCACCGCCGCCTGCACGGACCCCTCGTCGGAGACATCCATGATCACGACCTTGAAGATACGTTTACCGGTCGAATTTTCAAGATCTTGCTGCGCCGTAAGAGCTTTGCTCTCGTTCCTGCACGCCAGGTAGATGGTCTTGACGCCATCCTTGTATGCAAGCTGGCGAGCGATCTCTTTGCCGATCCCCGCGTTAGCTCCTGTAATCAAAACGGTGCTCAATAATTGCTGTGCCATCGCTGCTTCCCTTTCTCTGAGTGTTGTTGCTGAATGTGGGCTATACCCGTGCTGCTTCCTCTGTGCCAACCATGGTCAACGTCTGCTGACGCACTTCTGCTTCCTCTCTTTGTTGAAAGACAATCTCGTCCCTCCCTACCGCTTTTCTCTGACGCATCAATCCATGACGTGTCATGTATTCTGTCGATCAGATGCTAAGGATTCGTGGTAGGACTCAGAAACTTGTGCCACAAGCGATTCAGCTACTGTGACGTATCAATGTCTGACGTGTCAAATAATATGGTTGTGAGATGGCGACAGATCGTGGCGGGATTCAGGAAGACTAAGCGTCTCCTCGGATGCGCTCAAGCAACTGCATGAGCGTGACCATTTCTTCGCTAGACAGCACACTCATGGCCTTATCCGCGCTCAGGCGCGCCTTCGGGTCGAGTGTTCCCAGGAGGTCTGAACCAACGTCGGTGATAGAGCACAGTTGGACACGTCGGTCCGTGTCAGGCCGTCGTCTCGTAACCAAGTGCTTCGACTCAAGCCGGTCTAATAAGCGTGTTACACCGGGGGTGTTTTGGACCATTCTCGCGCCGAGTTCCTGAGTGGAAAGCCCGCCAGGCCCTGCTCCACGAAGTATGCGCAATACATTGTATTGCTGCGCGGTGATCCCTTCCGCCTCAAAGATTGGAGCAGCTTGGTGGCGCAAGAACTCATTCGTCCTATAGACACTGATCACCGCGTCTTCGGCGAGTGACATCTTGCGAGCCTTTTTTGGCGGCCTTGAGATCATGCCCTTCCATTCCCCTTTGTACTGATTCTAGAGTAAATGCATGATGTGTCAACTAACGAGTTTGCCGACAGATTCTCGCGTGCACGCACCTCCCGTTACAGCGGAGCGTCGGCCCCGATGAATGGAATGCAGCGGTAAAATCTTGTAGGCGAACACAACGATTGAAAGGAAAGGCGAGGTTACGAGACTGCCCTATGCAGCTGTCAGAGCTTGGAGAACGCATCTGCATTTTGGGGCCTTCCAACAGCGGCAAATCGACGCTTGCCGATGCCATTGCAAGAAGGCGTAGTTTGAAAGTCATCCATCTGGATCAGCTTCACCATATTCCGAATACGAACCGGAAACTGCGTCCTTCGGAAGAATTCCTAGCTCTACATGATGAGGCGATCGCGAGTGAGCGGTGGGTGATCGACGGCAATTACTCAAAGTGCTTCCCCCAACGCTTTCAGCGTGCGACAGGGATCATACTCCTGGATATCTCCACGGTCGCAAGTTTGTTCCGATACATTCGCAGGACAATTTTTGATGCCAGAAGAATCGGCGCATTAGAAGGCGGCCAGGACAGCATAAAGCTTGCCATGCTTCATCACATCGCAGTGGTGACGCCACGCAATCGAAAGCGCTATGCGGATGTATACGGGCAACTCCGCTTGGCGAAAGTATATTTGCCATCCATTCGGGCGATCAACGCGTGCTATCAGGACTGGGAACTGGAACGCATGCCGCGTGAAAAGTCTTAGTGTCAGACCAGCCAAGATAATTCCAGTAGGTGACGTATTCGCTGAAGCCGACAATTACTTGCCCGCGCTGGTCTGCTGCCTATCGATCCGCCGAAGCAACTCATCCGCGGGCGGACAATCGGAGCATCCTTCGGAGGTGAACAATTCAACCAGGACGATCTTCGGCTTGGAGGTTAAACCGGCTGCCGGAACAGTTTGCGCCACAATCGTGAGAGCACTTGACAGTACAGTCCATGCCGCGACTGAGGTGACTGCTCGGCCAAACAAGTTCATGCTGCCTCCTGGCTGCTGCAGATGAGATGCAAGCCGGCCCCACAGGTTACAGCGGAATCATGATCAAGTATGCGTCAAGAATTCCTGTAACCTTACGTACGGGAAACAATTCAAATGAAGTATCGCCAGGAGATGCTTCATGTTCCGGAATATGTTGGTCGCAATCCTATTCAGCGCTTCTCTGGTCCACGGCCAGGCACTCGAGAGTGTGCCCGGCGTCGGCCAGAAGGCTCCCGCCTTTTCTTTGTCCACACCTGCAGGACAGACAGTGGAGCTTGGCTCCTTAACCGGGAAGGGCCACGTGGTTCTCGTCGTTCTCCGCGGCTATCCCGGTTATCAATGCCCGTATTGCGTTCGCCAGGTACACGATTTCGTCGAGAATGCCGATAAGTTCGCTTCGTCAGGAACTCAGGTTCTCCTCGTCTATCCTGGACCTCCAGCCGAGCTAAACCAGCGTGCAAAAGAGTTCCTCTCCAAGGAGAACCCGCTGCCGGCGAACGTAACCCTTGTGATCGATCCAGACTACAAGTTCACCAACCAATACGGACTGCGTTGGGACGCTCCGAATGAGACGGCGCATCCTTCCACATTTCTGATCGATCAACACGGCATCATCTTCTACCGCAAGGTCAGCCAAGGGCACGGAGATCGGACAACGGCGGGCGACGTGCTGAAGGAGCTACAAAGCGCTAGCCCAGCGAGGTGATCGAACGATCTGGCTTATGTGCGTAGCCATCACCTCGCCCGCGCCGTTTTCCTGCTCGAATTAGACAAGGTGATGACCGGTGCCAACGTTGGAATGAAAGGAGGGCGGTAGCGGAAGAGTAATCGGGTGCTGCCCGCCCTCGTTCAATGCACCGGTAAGGTGGCTGTAATCACTACCGCAACATCAGGTAACAGTCGAGATAAACTGCGACCGCATGCGGTCATTCTCATCTGACTTAGTGTACAAACTTCGCAACTCGCATGTGAGCGCCATATTGAATACGCACAATCTGCCACTTGCTGTCCGTATCGGCTTGGCTCAACCAGGGTTGGTATTTCGTCGAGCGGGGGCTAGGGTTTAGTGGCCGAATCCTTCTTAGGTCGCATCTTCAGAGCGTTTCGATACCGTGATTTCCGGATCATGTGGCTGGGAGCGTGTGTCTCCACCATCGGCACGTTTGTACAGCAGTTCGCGCAGAGCTGGCTGGTCTACGATCTCACCAAAGATCCTTTTTATCTCGGCCTGGATCTCTTTTTGGGACAGCTGCCCATCATGCTCTTTTCTCTCGTCGGCGGTGTCTTTGCTGATCGCTTGGACAGGAAGAAGATGCTGCTTTACTCGCAATATATCCAGATGATCTGCGCCTTCGTTTTGGCAGTATTGTTTGCCACCCATACTGTCAAGGTTTGGCATATCCTGACGCTGTCCTTCGTTGTTGGGGTTGGGCAATCCTTTGGCGGACCCGCCTACTCGGCACTGCTGCCAACGCTTGTGGGACCGGAAGATCTTGCCAATGCAATTTCGATGAATTCGATTCAGTTCAATCTTGCACGCATAATCGGTCCGACTCTCGGAGGCCTCGCGTATACCGTCTTCGGGGCGACTTGGTGTTTCGCCTTGAACGGCGTCTCATATGTCGCGGTGATTATCTCTCTCCTCGTCATCAGGGTGCAATTTAACGCGCCCAAGACGCATGCGTCCGTTCTGAAAAGCATGAAGGAGGGAATTGGATTCATTCAAGATCGCGAAGGCCTGACTTCCCTCGTTGTATTGGCATTTTGCACCACCCTATTCGGCTTTTCCCTAACTGGATTTCTTCCTGTGATCGTGCGGACGATCTTTCACAGAGGTCCAGGGACGTATGAGCTTTTTCTGGTTTTCTCAGGTGCTGGATCGATCTGCGGAGCGCTCCTTGTCGCGGCAATGGAAAAATTGAAAGGACAGGGGCGTCTTGCGGTACTTGCACTGTTCGCACTTGGGCTCACAACCGCTGGATTTGCGGTCTCTAAGTGGCTCCCGGTGTCCTGTATCCTGATTTTCCTTGCCGGGGCAGCCGTGATGGCGTCCGCTTCGCTGTTGTTGTCACTCGTTCAACTCATTGTGGTGGATTCGATGCGAGGAAGGGTGATGAGCGTCTACAACCTAGCCTTTCGTGCTGGAATACCATTGGGCGCTTTGAGCCTTGGAAAGTTGATTCCTATTCTCGGTGTTCCAATCGCTATTGCTGGGTTCGGGTTATCTCTGGTGGGTGTAGCTAGCTATTTTCTGATCGTTATGACGAAGGCGCCGACCTTTCGCCGGCAGGCTAAATCGGAAGTCTGATCCGATGCGCAAAACTTCTGCCAGTGGGAGTGCGACGAGTGGTGCCCCAGCGCGCCGAGCGCTCGGCCTCTGCACGCGTGGAAGCGTCGCTTTTTGCCGCGTACAGTCTGGCAAGGGCATTGATCATCCAGCCGTTCTCGCGTTCATAGACCTCTCTCATCAAACGTTGCGTTATTCCAGGTTTCCATCTTGAGGTTGCCAGGGTGGCGTAGGGGTAAGCCTTGCGCATGATCGGACTGTAAGCGGCCTGAATGGCGAAAAGGGAAATAATACGAGTCTGGTCGCCTTCATATTCGCCTGAACAGGCACCTTCGTTGCGGGCTATCCTTGCAGTGACTGAACGCGATAGATGCTTTACGCGATTTCCAGACACTAAGCGGTAGACCTTGTCACACTAGCTTTTTTGACTGTGGACTTTTGCATCCTGGGTCTTTGACTGGCATCCAAACACTGCGCTCATAGAACGCATGGAAGCAGGTAAACGTGACAAACGAAGAACTCCTCGGTTTCACTGCACTCAACTCTTGGAAGCTTGTGATCGGTCGATTCGACCAGAACCTCGCGGCACTCACCGATGAGCAACTCCAAAAGCGGGTAGCTCCCAATAAGAATCGCCTCTTCTATCTTGTGGGGCACCTGACCGCGGTACATGACCGCTTGTTCCCGATGCTGGGCCTTGGCGAACGGCTTCATCCAGAACTTGATGAGATCTACGTCACGAACCCGGATGGAGCTCTTGCTGACCCGCTCTCCGCATCTGACCTCAAAAAAGCATGGACGGATGTGAATGGCAAACTTACGGCTGCGTTCGAAACGTTTACGGCTTTGGACTGGCTCGCAAAGCACGCGGCTGTTTCTGACGCAGATTTAGCCAAGGATCCGACCCGGAACCGTCTCGCCGTCGTATTGAGCCGCACCAATCATGCGTCCTTTCACTCCGGACAGGCAATTCTTGCAAAATAGATTCAGAGTACAGTCGGCCGATGCGGCATCGACAGAATTCGTTTCTTGTCTGGCGGACTGCTTCGCCGCGTAAAAGAGAATCATAAGGTGACAATGTGTGCAGCTGGGCGATAGATCCGCGGTCTCCACCGGTTCATTTGGAGAATTCCCTGAGTGGTTCAGGTTGAAAATCCGGAAGCGCCACAGCACTGATGTATAAATGAGGGAGAAATACTTCAGATCGTCCGTGGAATGGATCGGAAGATGCAACTGCTGGGATTCTGGGAGTTCCTGAAATTCTTTGTACGCGATTTGTACGCAAACCTGGCAATCGTGGAATTCTGCAAATTTCAGGCATTCTCACTATCAGTAACTTGAGTGTTTTCAGTGCCGATGGCGGGTTCGACTCCCGCCGCCTCCACCACTAACATATTTATTTTCAATAGTTTACGGACAGAAAGCGCAAGAAAAGCGAAGGACATTGCCACACATAAGCTA